>Ga0210086_1001047_pt1 | contig 14727 bp, 12 predicted proteins | sample China_Galinas_PW_3_FD_184867 | JGI IMG/M metagenome (GOLD analysis project Ga0210086, IMG submission 184867) | Wetland microbial communities from San Francisco Bay, California, USA, that impact long-term carbon sequestration - China_Galinas_PWB_D2... | ecosystem: Environmental > Aquatic > Marine... | reverse complement strand
CGAGAAGAGCGTGGACCACCTGCTGGACGACCAGATCCCGTTCCGCGCCGACTCCGCCGACTCATTCGACGCCGAGATCATGCGCCCGCCGACCGACGACGAGCGGCTCCAGTACCGCGCGGCCCTCGAGCGTCGCGACGAGAACACGCTGGCGCGGTTCCGGGCCGAGCGCCAGCGCCGGCAGGTGCGCGACCGGGCGCAGATGCGCGAGGTCCAGTCGTGGTGGCTGACACGGATGATCGAATCGCCCAAGCCCCTCGAAGAGAAGATGACGCTGTTCTGGCACGGGCACTTCGCGACCGGGTACCGCACGATCGAAGACAGCTACCACATGTACATGCAGAACCGGCTGTTCCGCCGGTATGCGCTGGGCAACTTCGGCGATCTGGTATTCCGCATCATCCGCGACCCGGCGATGCTCGCCTACCTCGACAATAACGACTCGCGAAAGGGCAAGCCCAACGAGAACCTCGCGCGCGAACTGATGGAGCTGTTCACGCTCGGCGTGGGCAACTACTCCGAGCACGACATCAAGGAGGGGGCGCGCGCCCTCACCGGCTACACCTTCGAGCACAACCGCTTCGTCTTCCGCGCCGACGACCACGACGGCGGAGCGAAGACGATCCTCGGACGGAGCGGCGAGTTCGACGGCGACGGCTTCGTCACCGCGATCCTCGGGCAACGGGCGTGCAGCCGCTTCATCGCGTGGAAGCTCTACCGCTTCTTCGTCGGGCGCACGCCGTACGAAGAATCGGACCGCGACCCGTCGGTGCGCCGGTTCGTCCGCGAACTGGGCGACGAGCTGCTCGGCGCGCGGTACGAACTGCGTCCGGTGCTGCGCCGCCTGCTGCTGAGCGAGCACTTCTACGACTCGCGCGTGATGGGCGAGCTGATCAAGAGCCCGGGCGAGCTGGTGGTGGGCGCCGTGCGCTCCCTGCACACGCCGGTGCGTGACCTGTCGATCCTGCTCGACGCGATGGACCTGATGGGGCAGAACCTGTTCCAGCCGCCGAGCGTGAAGGGGTGGGACGGCGGGCGGAGCTGGATCAACACCTCCACGCTGTACGTGCGTCAGAACATCATGAGCTTCCTGCTGACCGGCAAGAAGCCGCACGGGTACGACGCGATGGCCGAAGTGGAGCGGTACGACCCGAGCGACCTGCTGCGCCCGCTGGCGTCGGCCGAACCGGGCGCCGAACGAGACCCGCGCCGTGCCGTGGACTACCTGCTGCGCCACACCATCGGCGACGCCCCCGACGACGCGCGGGCGACGCTGCTCGCCTTCGTGGACGAGCACGGCGGCGTGCCCACGCCCGAGATCATCACCGGCGTGCTGCTACTGATCAGCGCCATGCCGGAGTACCAGCTGTGCTGAGAGTGAGGTCGAGCGATGAACCTGCACGACAACCCAGGTGAAGCCGGCGCGTTCACGCGGCGCGAGTTCCTCGGTTCGTCGCTGACGCTCGCCAGCGCCGCGCTGAGCGTCCCCGCGTTCATCCAGCGTTCGGCCCTCGGGCTCACCCAACCCGAGCCGGGCGCCAGCGCCATACCCGGCGTGCCGCAGGACCACGTGCTCGTCGTCGTGCAGCTCTCGGGCGGCAACGACGGGCTGAACACCGTCGTCCCGTTCCGCGACGACAACTACCGGCGTGTTCGCCCGGGCATCGGGCTGCGCGCCGACGAGGTGCTGCCGCTCGAGAAGCTCGGGTCGGGACGCCCGACCAACCTCGGGCTGCACCCGCGGATGGAGGCGCTCAAGGACCTGTACGAGCGCGGGATGCTCAACATCGTGCAGGGCGTCGGGTACCCCAACCCCAACCGCTCGCACTTCAAGAGCATGGACATCTGGCACACGGCCGACACCAGCGCCACCGGCGACGGGTGGCTCGGTCGCTACTTCGACGCCGAGTGCTGCGGCGAGGGCAAGGGCGAGAGCGGCACGCCGGAGACCCAGCCCGGGATCGCCATCGGTCGCACCGCCCCGCTCGCGATGCAGGGCGAGAAGGTCAAGCCCATCGCGTTCGAGACCCCCGACCTGTTCCGCTGGACCGGCGAGGACGTCCACCCCTCGCTGGTCGAGCCGTACCACGAGCTGACCAGCGCCGGCGTGCGCGCCGGGACCGACCCCGACTCGAACGCCTCGTTCCTCATGCGCACCGCCCTCGACGCACAGGTCTCCAGCGACCTGATCCGCAGGGCTGTCTCGGCACAGCCGCTCGTGGACTACCCGCGCTCGGCGCTCGCCCAGCAGCTCACGATGGTTGCCGGCATGATCCGCGCGGGGCTCGACACGCGCGTCTACTACGTCACCCTCGGCGGGTTCGACACGCACGCCCAGCAGGGCGGCGCCAACGGGCGGCAGGGGCAGCTGCTCGGTCAGTTCGCCGAGGCGATGCGCGCGTTCTACGACGACCTCGCCCAGCAGGGCAACGCCGGGCGCGTCCTCACCATGTGCTTCAGCGAGTTCGGGCGCCGCGTCGGGCAGAACGCCAGCGGCGGGACCGACCACGGGACGGCCGCCCCCATGCTCCTGCTCGGGCCGATGGTCGAGGCCGGCGTCACCGGCGACCACCCGTCGCTGACCGACCTCGACCAGGGCGACCTGAAGTTCCGCATTGACTTCCGCGCGGTGTATGCGGGAATCCTCGAGCAGTGGCTGTGCGCCGATGCCGAGACGATCCTCGGTGGACGGTTCCGCCCGACCCGCGTCGTCAAGCGCAGTTGAGCGCATGAAAACGCCCCGGGCGAGTGCCCGGGGCGGCGCCACTTGAGGTTGTCAACGCGCTGCTACGGGCAGCCGGCGACCCAGGCGTTAACGTAGAACTGGATGTCCACCGCCGTCACCGTCCCGTCCGGCACGCCGTAGTTCGCGCTGCCGATCGGCGCGTTCGGCGTGGTCAGGTCGGCGGCCGGGTCCATCGCCACCCACAGGTTGACGTAGTACTGGATGTCCACAGCGGTGACGGTGCCGTCGGGCACGCCGTAGAGCGGGTCGCCGATCGGCGCGTTGGGTGTGGTCAGGTCGGCGAGGCAGAAGGTGTAGCCGAACGCCCAGAAGCCGCCGCTTGCGCTGATCGCGTTGGTGCGGACCTCGGCGGCGTCGGGCTGACCCGACGTGCCGCGGACCTCGTAGGACCCGCCGGTCAGCACGCCCGAGCCGCTATCGATCGTGTGCCAGTCGACCGCGAGCTGGGCCGAGGCGCACGGCGCCGCGGACAGCAACGCAATCGGGATGAGGTGTCTGATACGCATGGTTCCTCCTTATCGTGACTGCGCGTCGTTGTTGTTGAGCGCGGCGCCCAGTGCGGTCCCGCCGGCGTCGGACGGCGGGCTCGCACGGCGCAGCTCCTGACGGAGTGCGTCCTGCTCGCGCTGCATGGCCTCGAGACGCGCTTCGAGCTCGGCGAAGCGCTGGGCGTAGTCGGCGGCCTCGGCGGCGCGCCGGTTCTGGTCGAACGCGACAGCGTCGAGTTGCTCGGACTGAATCTCCGCCGGAGTCAGCCCGGGCGACGGCGGCGTCAGGTGGTCGTTGTCCCCGCTGCCCCGCGCGAGCAGCGTCGGTGTGACCGTGCCGTAGGCCGTCGGGAAGTAGACCAGCGTCAGGGTGATGTCAAACATCGTGGCGGAGGCCCCGTTGAACTGTTGCCCGATGAAGTAGTACGTGTAGGTGCCGGCGCCGGCGACCTCGAACAGCCCGTGAGCGGACGCGGAATAGTCGTACGTCGCCGTGGGGAGGGTGCCGGGGAAGTACGTCAGGATGTCCTGGTTGACCGGCAGGGTGCCGGGGGCGTCGGAGACGCCGTAGTTGTAGCCGGAGCTCGTTCCGCTCGAGTGCGAGATGCCCAGGTCGCCCTGCGCGAGAACAAGGACGTAGCCCGAAGCCGGAACGGTGATGGAGCGGGAGGCAAGCGTCTCGTAGCTGCCGGTGCCCATCGAGACGCCGGACGTGTTGATGCCGGCGACGCCGGGCTCGTCGAGGATCTCGGTGTCCTCGATGGCATTGGTCGGCAGGTTGACGGAGTCGTTTCCGCTGATGGCGGTGTCGAAGCTCATGCTGCTGCCGAGGCCCAAGAGCGAGAGCGTGCTGCCGCCCGATCCGTTGTTGCCGTCGAAGACGAGCCCGTTGCTGCTGTTGCCGCGGCGCAGCTCCACGAACACGCCTTCGCCGTCGAAGTCGGGCTCGACCGCGAACTGTTCGTATCCGTCCTCGCTGAGGGTGTAGAAGCTGGCTCCGCCGCGGAAGTCGTTGCTGAACGCGCTGAGGGTGGCGACGCCCCCCGGCTCGAACATGGTGAGCGTGCCGCCGTCGGCGGTCACGCCGCCGAGCAACTCGATGGTCTCGCTGCCGTCGTCGTTGCGGATGGAGGCTTCGCCGCCCTCGCCACCGCCTGTGCTGCGGAGCGTGAGCAGCCCGCGGTCGATGCCGTTGCCGGCATTGATGTCGCCGTCACCCCAGAGCGCCACGGTGCTCTGGAAGTTCAGCCCGCCCAGTTCCACGAGGCCGGTCTGGGAGTTGGCGGCGTTGCCGACCAGAACGGTGCGCGCGCCGTTCGAGGTGTTCCAGTAGAGCTGCTGGGCGAGCTCGGGGTTCTGATCGATCCGCGTCAGGTCCGTGCCGCCGTCGTCCGTGATCGTGAACGTGGATCGGAATCCCCCGAGATCGGCCGTCTCGAGCAGCACGCTCACGCCCGACGTGTTGTCCGAGACGATCATGTCCGCCTCGTCGGCGTCGACGTGGACCTTCGCCGCGGGCATGGTCGTGCCGATGCCCACGTTGAAGGCGCTGTCAACGAAGATGCCGCGCGTCTGGATCGCGTAGGGCGCGCCGAGCACCTCCTGACGCCCGAGGTTGACGTAGCTGCCGACGCCGGCGGGGCTGCGCACCTCGATCTGCAGCCACCGCTCGTCGCCGTTCAGCGCCGCGACGCCGAAGTTGAGGTCGGCGCTAAACAGCCCGTCGGTGACGGGCGCGCCGAAGTAGACGATCGAAATGCCGATTTGCGACCCGCCGCCCGCGGCGTCCCACAGGGTGAAGCGCACGTCGGCGTTGCCCGTGATGGGCGCCCCGCCACTCGTGAGGCGCCCCTGGTAGTTGAACGTGCCGTCGATCGGCGCCGCGTGAGCGGTGCCGGCGGCCAACGCCGCCGCGGCGAGCAGAGATACCACTGTCCTTTTCATTGCTGCGTCTCCTTTTGTGAAACGGATCCGATCCGGGGCGGGTCGGCGCGCACGGACACCCGGTCCGGTTGCGTCCCGGGATGCTCGATCACACCCCACCGCCCCTCCACGGCACAATGCCGCACCGATCGCGGAGTGGTCGCCGCCAATCGGTCTGATTACAAGCTTACCGGACGGCGGTGCATCCTCAAAGCAGCATGCCCATCTGGCAAACGAGAGTGCGAACAGGTTGCAAACCACTGGCGTTGGATGATCGCCAGTCGCCCGGACGCCCGGCTCCCGCGAACACCGCCGGCACAAGAAAGACACGCCCCGGGCGAGTGCCCGGGGCGGCGCCACTTGAGGTTATCAACGCGCTGCTACGGGCAGCCCGCGACCCAGGCGTTGACGTAGAACTGGATGTCCACCGCCGTCACCGTCCCGTCCGGCACGCCGTAGTTCGCGCTGCCGATCGGCGCGTTCGGCGTGGTCAGGTCGGCGGCCGGGTCCATCGCCACCCACAGGTTGACGTAGTACTGGATGTCCACAGCGGTAACGGTGCCGTCCGGCACGCCGTAGAGCGGGTCGCCGATCGGCGCGTTCGGCGTGGTCAGGTCGGCGAGGCAGAAGACGTAGCCGAAGCTCCAGAAGCCGCCGCTGGCGCTGACGTAGTTGGTGCGGACCTCGCCGGCGTCGGGCTGCCCCGACGTGCCGCGGACCTCGTAGGGACCGCCGCTGAGCACGCCGGAGCCCGAGTCGATGGTGTGCCAGTCGATCGCGAGCTGGGCCGACGCGCACGGCGCCGCGGCCAGCAACGCGATCGGGACCAGTGTCTTCATACGCATCGTCGTTCCTCTCCTATCCGTCTACCGGTGTGTTCTGTGATTCGGCCGATGCCGGCCTCGGCGGCTTGGGCGCAACGACCCGACGCGCCGGCGTCGCCTCGCCCACCGCCTCCTGCCGCCGCGTGATCGCGTCGAGCTCGCGCCGGAGCTGCTCCATGCGGGCGGCCTGCGCGCCCAGCTCGGCCCGTGTCCGCTCGACGTCGAACCGCAGCGTCTGGAGCCGCTCTGATTCAATCTCCTGCGCTGACATGGGGAGCACGCGCGGGGCGTCGGCGTCGCTGTGCCCCGGCGCGGCCATGAGTGTCGGGGACACCGTGCCGTACGACGTCGGGAAGAACATGATCGTCAGCTGGCTGTCGTACACGAACCACGTACCCGACAGCTTTTCGCCACCGAGGTAGAACGTGTTTGCGCCTGCGCCGACACTGAAGGTCCCGTGCACCGTGACCGGAGCCGTGTACGTGCCGCCCCCGGCATCGGCGGCGTACTGCAGGGACACATCCTGGTTGATCGGGAGCGATCCGGCCGTGTCCGTGACCCCGAAGTTCGCGGTGCTGTACGAACCGCTCACGTGCCCCACCTGGGCCTGGCATGTTCCGATCACGACGCAGTAGCCGGCTGTCGGGCAGGTGATCGTGCGGCTCAGGATGGTCACGACCCCAACACCACCAAGCACGACCGCATTCGTTCCATCCAGACTGCTCGCCACGCCCGGCTCGTCGCCGATCTCGGGGGCGAGGATCGAACCATCGGGCAGCGCCACCGAGCTGTTTCCTGTGGCAGAGGTGTTGAAGACGACCGAGGATCCTGCGCCGGCGATCGTGACGCGTGGGCTCTCGGAGTTGCTGTAGTTCCCGTCGACAGTGAACCCTGACGAGACCGTGTTCCGTCTGATCGCGAAGTATCCCCCGATGCCGTCCGCGTCGGGTTGGGTCGTGGAGTACGGATGCGCCGTTTCGTCGAAGACCAGCAGTTCGGTGCCGTGGGTGCTGTACGCCTCGGAGAGCAGCCCCGTGTACCCGGAGTTGAACAGGCGAAGCGTCCCGTCGACCGCGGTGCTGCCGATCTCGACCTCGCCGAGCGCGGACAGCGCCGCCCCGTTGCCCAGGGGTTGGGCTTCGATCGCCGGACCGACGCCGCTGCTCAGGACCCTGAGGACGGCGCTGGGATTCGTGGTGCTCGAATTGGAGAACGTTGCCGTCCCCGACGAGTCGCTCGATGTGAACGCGTCGAGAGCGAGTTTCTGGGATTGGACAAAGAGCCCGGTGGCGCTGTTCGATGCGTAGATCCCGAGCGCGGCGAACGAGTTCGTGTTGTTGCTGTCAACACGGAGTGTGTGTGCGCCCGGGACACTCCCGTCACAGGTGAACTTGGCGGCCCCACCGCTCCCGTGGTTGATCAGCTCGAACATGTGCGGCTGCGCGTCGTAGGACTCCGCGACACCCTCCTGGCTGAGCGGGGTTCTCAGGCTGAGCGCGCTCGGTGCACTGGTGATCGCCTGGCGCCCGAGATCCACGTACGATCCGACACCCGCCGGGCTCCGAACCTCGACCCGGAGCCAGCGCTGCTCGCCGACGAACGCGTCGACGCCGAATTCGAGGTCGGCGTTGAACAGCCCGTCGGTGACCGTCTGCCCCGAGCGCGTGACGGTCGCGCCGACCTGCGCCCCCGCGGCTGCGGCGTCCCACAGGCTGAACCGAACGTCGGCCGTCCCCGTGATGGGGACACCCCCGCTCGTCAGCCGTCCCTGGTAATTAAACATCCCGTCGATGGGCGTGGCCGACGCCTGCGCCACGAGAACCACCGCCGCGATCATCGCGCTCCGAAAACAGACCTGATTCACGTTGACCTCCGTACGTTGTCCCGAGCCGCGCACTGCGAACGGGCCCGCGGCGATGCGGACACGCCGTGCCTGTTCATCCCCGCGGCACCACGGCCACGGGCAGACCGCGACTGTACCCAAAAAAGGATTCTGGACAACACTATTAATTTGATTCAGGGGGATTTCAGGGCGCCCCGTTTACCCACCCGCCCGGGATTCACGGGATGGCGATGCGCGGGATGCCGCCTTCGCGACCTCGCCCCATCGGCAGCAGGGCTAGTACGTGAAGTGCCGGATCTGCTCGCCCTTCGACCCGATCTCGAGCATCGCCTCGATGCCGAGTTCGAGGTGCACGCCGGCCCAGTCGTGATCGACCGCGAGGTCCGACTCGAGCGTCTTCACACCCTCCGGCGTGGTCGGCACGTCGGAGACGAGCAGCAGCGCGCCGCGCGCGATCCGGTTGTGGTGACCGACGATGAACAGCGTCGCGGTCTCCATGTCGATCGCGATGCACGTGAGCCGCTTGAGGCGCCCGAGGAACTTCTTGTCGTGCTCCCACACGCGCCGGTTGGTGGTGTACACCACACCGGTGCGGTACTCGAGCCCGCGTCCGGCGATCTTGTCGGACACGAACTTGTGCAGCTTGAACGAGGGCAGCGCGGGGACCTCGGGCGGGAAGTAGTCGTCGGAGGTTCCCTCGCCGCGGACCGCCGCGATCGGCAGGATGAAGTGCCCGATCTCGCTGGTCGTCTTGAGCCCGCCGCACTTGCCGAGGAACAGCACGCCCTCCGGCGCACGCGCGCTGAGCAGATCCATCACCGTCGCCGCGTTGGCCGAACCGATGCCGAAGTTGACGATGGTCAGCCCATGGTCGCTGGTCGCGGCCTGCATCGGGCGCCCCTCGCCAAACAGGTCGCACCCGAACCGTTCGCAGAACCGCTCGACGTACGAGGCGAAGTTGGTGAGCAGCACGTAGTCGCCGAAGCGGTCGAGCGGCATGCCCGTGTAGCGCGGCAGCCAGTTCTTCGTAATCGCGAGCTTGTCCTTCACGGACAAAGCGTAGGGGTCGCGGGGTGGGTGGGCACCCGATCACGCCAACAATGACCTCCTGCGATCACCACCGCGCGGTAGGCTGCAGGCGGGCTCGTGGGACGAAAGGAGACGCAACGATGAGTGATACACCAGACACGGACGCCTGCACGGACGCCGGTCAGCCCGGGCCCGAGCACGAACGGCTCAAGAAGTTCGAGGGCGTCTGGCACGCCGAGGTCAGCATCTATTTCAACGGCCCCGACGCCGAACCCATGCGCTCGACCGGCACGATGACCAACACGTCGATCCTCGGCGGGCGGTTCATCCAGCACGACTACCCCGGCGACGGCGACGAGCCGTTCTTCGGCGTCGGGCACTTCGGCTTCAACCGTAGCTCGGGCAAGTACCAGGGCACCTGGCTCGACATCATGTCCACCGAGATCACCACCGATGAGGGCGACTACGACGAGGCAAGCAACACGTACAACATGTGCGGCACCGTCTTCCACCCCGCGCTCGGCAGGACCATCACCAAGCGCAGCGCCGTCCGCGTCGAGAGCGACAATCGCCACGTGATGGAGCAGTTCTTCCCCGGGCCCGACGGCAAGGACGTCCGCATGATCAGCATCATCTACACGCGGAAGAAGTGAGAAGATTCACGACAGAGAGCACAGAGGTACACAGAGGAAGGCAGTGTTCAGAATGACCCCCGAGCGCGAGCAACGGGCCTCTCACTGCCGCAATTCATCCTGCGCAGGTGGGGTCATTCTTCTCCGACACGATTCTTTCTCTGTGAAACTCCGTGTCCTCTGTGGTGAGATTCTCACTCCGCGCTGTCCGCGTCTCCGCGGTGAACGGGCTTCTTCCAGATCGGGACGTCCTTCTTGAACCGGTCGATGAACGCGTCGCACGCCGCCAGCCCTTCTTTCCGGTGCGCCGACTCGACGACGAGCCGGAACGAGCAGCGCCCGGCCGGCACGCGCCCGGTCGAGTGCCAGACGTGCATCGCGAACAGCCCGAACTCACTGGCGAGCTCGTGCGCGATCGCGCCGATCTGGCGCGACGCCATCGGCTCGTACGCCTCATAGTCGAGCGCTTCGATCGGCACGCCGTCCTCGGCCGGGCGTACCACACCTTCGAACACGATCACCGCGCCGACGCCGAACGTCGATTCGCCCGGTTCATACGGGCCCAAAGCCCCGTCCACGATGTGCACCTCGACGCTCATCCTCCCGACACCAGCCCGATCAACGCGACCTCGTCGCCGGACGCGATTGCCCTCGCCGGCTCGGCGAACTCGTGGTTGACCGCGAGGCGCGCCGCCGCGAGCGACAGCCCGGGGCACGCCTCTCCCACCGCTGCGAGCACGTCCCCCGCCGTCGCGCTCTCGGCGAGGTCGACCGCGACCGTGTCGCGTCCCGCCGCCGCCCGCTCGGGCCCGAAGAGCCTCACCTCAACACGCATCGCCCAACTGTAGCGGCGCTCTACGATCCCCCAGTGGGCGAACTCTCCCATATCGACGACTCCGGCAAGGCCCGCATGGTCGATGTCGGCGACAAGGCGGTGACGCGCCGCGTGGCCGTCGCCCGCGGGCGGGTGCGCATCTCCGACGAACTCGCCCGCGCCATCCGCGACAACACGCTCGCCAAGGGCGACCTGCTCGCAGTCGCGCGCCTCGCCGGCATCCAGGCCGCCAAGCGCACGCCCGAGTTGATCCCCCTCTGCCACCCGCTGCCGCTCGACGCGGTCGACGTGCGCGTCGAACTCGGCGACGGGTGCGTCGAGATCGAGGGCGAGGCGCGCGTCAGCGCGCGCACCGGCGTCGAGATGGAGGCGCTCACCGCCGTCGCCGTCGCCGCGCTCACCGTCATCGACATGGGCAAGGCGATCGACAAGTCGATGACGATCGAGTGCGTCCGCCTGGTCCGCAAGAGCGGCGGGCGCTCGGGCGACTACACCCGCGAGGGTGAGGCGTGAGCCGCGCCGCCATCCTCACCGTCAGCGACCGCTGCGCCTCCGGCGAGCGTGAAGACCGCTCCGGCCCGGCGCTGATCGAGCAACTCACCGCCCTCGGCTTCGAGATCGTCGCGGCGACGATCGTTCCCGACGAGATCGATCGCATCCGCGCCGCGATCGCCGCCTGGCGCGACGCCGATCTCGAGCTCGTCGTCGTCACCGGCGGCACCGGCATCGCCCCACGCGACGTCACCCCGGAAGCGCTCGAACCCCTGCTGGACAAACAGCTCCCCGGCTTCGCCGAGCACATCCGCCGACACGGGCAGACGTACACGCCGGCCGCGATCCTCTCTCGCGGGCTCGTCGGCGTGGCCGGTCGCACCCTTGTCCTCGCCCTGCCCGGCTCGACCAAGGGCGCGACCCAGAGCCTCGAGGCGATCGCCGACCTGCTCGACCACGCGATCGACACCATCCGCGGGCGGGGCGACAACCACCACTGAACCCCACAAGAAACGCACGATCGGCGGCGATCGAGCGACCGGTCTTGCCGCCCGGCGCGTCCCGTCGTAGTGTGGGCGCCGCAGGGAGCGCCGAAGCCGGAAGGAGCCGGGCATGAGCGTGCTGACGAAGCTGTCGAGGGTCTTCGCGAGGGACGGGCGGACCCGCGCCCCGTACGCCGTCGAACGCCCGGCCGGACACCTCGCCGAAGACCCCGTGCCGGGCGCCGGCCCCGTCGCGATCGACATCCACGACCCGACCGACCTGACGCCGGCGCCGAAGTCGAAGCAGGAGCTGCTGGCCGAACTCCAGAAGAACTACGCCGAGGCGGTGGACCTAATCCGCAAGGTGGACCGGCACCTCGACGAGCAGGCGGTGCGGTCCCAGCGTCTGCTCGAGTTCGCCGAACGGATGCCCGAGTCGCTGGCGACATTGCCGGCGATCCGCGATCAGGGCGAGCGGCTGAACGAGACGGTCGAGGCACTGGCCGCGTCGTCGGCTCGCGGGGCGGCGGCGGGCGAGACGCAGGCCGAGGCGATCGTGCGCGTCCGCGAGCTCGCCGAGCGTTCGGCCGAGACCGGCGAGCAGGTCGCCACCACCCTGACCGACTTCCGCTCGACCGTGCAGGGGATGGCCACGGCGACGGGCGAACTCGGGCAGACGCTCCACGACATGCACCGGCGCGACGGCCGACGCGACGAGCACCTCGCCGAGCTGATCTCGGCCAACACCCGGTGGATGGTCACGCTGGCGGCGATCTGCTCGATCGGGCTGGTGCTGGCGATCGTGCTCGCGATCGTGGCGATCGCCTGATCCGGCTATCCTCATCGGTCGCTCTGACGCGGAGGAACCGATGACAACCCGACGCACCATCGTCGCGTGCCTGGCGGGGTTACTCGCCGGGTGCGCCTCTCAACCCCGCACCGCCCCCACCACCGCCGCCGCTCCACCCGCCGGCAGCGCGATCGTGATCGACGGCGATGTGCGCGAGTGGCCCGAGGACGTCGCGCTGATCGCCGACGGTGACTGGCTCTCGTTCCGCGTCTCGACCGGGCGCAACGACCGGGCGATCCAAGCCTCGGACGAGTCGCTCGTGCTCGACTTCGACACCGACGCCGACCCGTCCACCGGGAAACAGATCGAGGATGCGTCGATCGGCGCCGACCTCGAAGTCTGCTTCTCCCCCATCGGCGACGACGGGAAGATCGGCTCCGGCGTGGCGGTGTACAGCTACGCCGACGGCGTGCGCACCGACGGCACCGCGTCGGACATCGACTTCTGCTTCGCGCCGACCCCGGCCTCGGAGTGGTACGAGGGACGTCTCTCGCGCCGCCCGCACGCCGGGCTCGGGCTGGCGCCGCTCACGGGTCGCGGCGTGCGCGCCGTGTTCACCGTCTACGCCCCCCCGGACGAACTCATCGGGCGGACCGACGTGCTCGAAGCCGTCTACCCGCCGCTGGGCGACGACGACGGGCTGTGCTCGGCGGAGCTGCCCGCCAAGCCCGAGGGCGCCGTCCGCGTCGTGAGCTGGAATGTGCTGCGCTCGAGCCCCATGGACCAGACCGGCCCGTTCGCCAACATCCTCACCGCCCTCGACCCGGACATCGTCCTGTTCCAGGAATGGGACGAGCCCGCCGACACCATCGAGTCGTGGCTGCTCGCGCTGGTGCCCTCCGAGACGGGCTGGCACGTGCGCAAGGGCGACGCGTGGGGCGTCGCCGTCGCGTCGAAGTACCCGCTCACCCCCCTCGGGCCCGACTCGATCGTCCTCGGCGGGGCGGAGCACCCGGTGCGGCTCGTGGCCGCCGAGGTGGACACGCCGCTCGGGCTCGTCGCCGCGGGGAGCATCCACCTCAAGTGCTGCGGCGGGGCGGGCTCGGTCGAGGACCAGACACGCCTCGCCGAGGCGGCGCTGATCAACGACACGCTCGAGGATGCGCTGAGCGACTCGGGGGCGAACGTGCGCGTCTTCGCCGGCGATTTCAACCTCGTCGGCACCTTCCCCCCGCTCGACGTGATGCGCGACCAGCTCGACCTCGGCGGCGCAAGCCTGCGCGTAGCCCGGACCCTCGTCCTCGGCGACAACGCCATCTACACCTGGCGCGAGGACGGAAACGCGTTCGCGCCCGGGCGCCTCGACTACCTCGTCTACGGCGACGCCGGGGCGGACCTGCTCAACGCCTTCGTCCTCGACACCCGCCGCCTCGACGACACGTCGCTGGCGCGCATGGGGCTCTACCGCGCCGACTCGGAAGCGAGCGACCACATGCCGCTCGTCGTCGATCTCCGCCCGACGAGGTAGGAACTCGCCCCACGGGGCACCGAGGGCCACGGGAACAAAGCGGAAGTTGAAGGATGAGCCCGGCGTAGGCGATGGCATCGCCCCGACGCCGGAGCCCTCCTGAGCGCGTTCGCGGCTCTCTCCGCGATCACGATGCCGGAAGCCGCCCTTCCTGTTTAAAACAGGACAAACACGCCTTCGAATCTGATATACTCAGGCGACGGTTGCCTGGGCCGCGCCATGGGACGACGCCGCCCACCGGTCGGATATCGCGAGGAAAGGAAACGCGATGCTCCGTGTGAACCGCACCGTTTCACTGGCAGCGGTTGTCCTCTGCGCCGGGGCAGCCCGCGCCGACACTGGCGACCAACTCCACAGGCTGCTTCCGAGCGACGGCGCGTCGATGGGCGATCCCAGCTGCGGCGTCCCCGACGGACAGGTGACGCCCGCCGACCTCAGTTCCACGCCAACCTCTGGGCAGAAGCACTGGCTTAGTACGGTTCGAAGGGAACCACCATGTCTGCGAACATCGTGAAGTACGGCGTCTTGTGTGCTTTGTTTGCTGTCACGTCGCCGCTGAATGGCCAGGTGATCAAGCTCCTCCCGGACGACGGGGCGGCGTTCGACCATTTCGGCTCTTGCGTCGCCATCGACAACGGCATCGTCGCGGTCGGGGCGACCAGCGACGACGACAACGGTAGTTTCTCTGGTTCGGCGTATCTGTTCGACGCCGCCACCGGCCTCCAGATCGCCAAGCTCCTCCCGGACGACGGGGCGGCGGGCGACCAGTTCGGCTGGTCCATCGCCATCCACGACGGCACGATCGCGGTCGGGGCGTACTACGACAACGACAACGGTGATTCCTCCGGCTCGGCGTATCTGTTCGACGCGGCCACCGGCCTCCAGATTGCCAAGCTCCTCCCGGACGACGGGGCGGCGTTCGACCATTTCGGCCAGTCCATCGCCATCCACAACGGCATCGTCGCCGTCGGGGCGGTGTTCGGCGACGACAACGGTACCTCGACCGGCTCGGCGTATCTGTTCGACGCGGACACCGGCCTCCAGATTGCCAAGCTCCTCCCGGACGACGGGGCGGCGGGCGACCATTTCGGCCAGTCCATCGCCATCCACAACGG
>Ga0210086_1001040_pt1 | contig 14781 bp, 14 predicted proteins | sample China_Galinas_PW_3_FD_184867 | JGI IMG/M metagenome (GOLD analysis project Ga0210086, IMG submission 184867) | Wetland microbial communities from San Francisco Bay, California, USA, that impact long-term carbon sequestration - China_Galinas_PWB_D2... | ecosystem: Environmental > Aquatic > Marine... | reverse complement strand
ACACCCGCGTCGACAACATCGACACGCTCGCTATCAAGGTTCGACTCGGTCAACGGAAGCGGACGCCACGACGACGGTCATGGCGTCCGCTTCCCCCTGCCCCTTGACAAACCGATCTACATATCAGATCGGTTCGGACCACACATGGCGGAACTTGCCGCTGCGCGGGTCTCGCCGGGGCCGCTGGGCTCCCGGCCTGATCTGGACGCCGTGAACACCGTAGGCGTCGAGGAACCGCGTCAGGGCCTGCTGGATGCTGCTCCACACCGACTCCCGCGGGAAGCCGGGTGTCACATCGAAGCGGACCTCGAGTGCTGTCTCGGCCACCCGCACGATCTGACACCGCGCCACTCCCGCGACGTCCTCGACGACACCGGACAGCGCCAGCGGAAACACCGGTGTCGCCGTCCCGCGATCGTTCTGGAAGGTCAACACCTCGCCCTGGCGGCCCTGCACCTCGATGACGGGAAACGCACTCCCGCACGAGCACCCGTGTGGGTGCACGGTGATGCTGTCGCCGAGGTCGTAGCGGATCAGCGGCTGAATGCGGTTGCCCAGGTTGGTCAACAAGACGGTGTCCGACGGCCGGCCCGGTGGCACCGGCCGGTAGTTCTCGTCGACGGGCTCCAGCACGTACCAGTCGGTGTTGGCGTGCAGGCTGCCCGAGTCGCATTCGATGGCCAGCGCGGCTCCCTCGGTGGCGGCATACAGCTCGCGGACGACGCAATCGAACTGCTCTCGCAGGCGCCGCTTGTCCGTCGCCGAGATCGATTCGCCGCTGGCAACGATCATGGCCGGCGTGATCGCAAGCCGGCCGTCGCGGGCAGCCCGGCCCAGTTCGACCAGCACGGTCGAATACCCGGTGATGAACGCCGGGGAATAGGCGCCGAGTTCCTCGACGAGCTCGGTGGGCGGCAGCTCGGGGGAGAACATGCGGATCCTGCTGCCGAGGAACCGGGACTCCCGCTGGATCAGCGCGATACCTGATGCGCTGGCGAAATGCCCGCCGGTTACCGCTATCTCGGCCCCCCTGACGTTGTTCCGTATCAGCCTGCCGATCAACCTCGGGCGCAGCAGGGCGGGCGTGGTCCAGCGGTCGGGGACGGTCTGGAGGAGCTTGAGGGACAAGTCGTCCTGGACGAATATGCCACGCTCGCCGGTGGTTCCGGAGGTGGTCCACACCGGGTAGCGGCCCAGCAACCGCCGGCCGATGTTCGCCGGATCGGCGAGGAACGTGTCCACATCGGCCCTGGTCACCTGCGGGTCGGTGACCACCTCGTCGAAATTCTCCATCATCATCGGCTTGGTCACCGGTGGCATGGCAGACAGCGGTCCCGGCTCCGTGGGCAGGCCCGCGTGGTGGCGGCGGTAGAAACGGGAGCGCTGCCGGGCGTATCGAAGCAGGTCGGTCAGCCGCCGGTGCTGCCGAGCCGCGATCTGTTCGGCATCGGCCCACCGGGCCCGCCAGATGTCGATCTCGATGGCGTTGGGGAGCATGCCTTCATTGTGTCCTGGTAGTGGACTTCGCGCGGTGGACGCCGTGCCGCTGCCGGCTCCCCGACCGGTGCGACGCGTCGGATCACCCACCACGCGTACGGCTGTTCCTGGGCTACATTCCTAGACATGGACGGGTCAGGGGACCAGCTCAAGGTCCGGCGAGCCTCGTCCGCGCTGGCGGACGTGGATATCAACGTCTGGACGCAGCGCTTCGACCTGCTGTCCGACCCGAACCGCCTGGAGATCCTGCTGGGCCTGCACCGAGCCCCCGGCATCTGCGTCGGGGACTTGGCTGCCGCACTGGGGCGCTCGGAAAATGCTGTCTCGCAAGCGCTTCGGGTGCTGCGTCAGCAGGGGTGGGTGAGTTCGACCAGGGCGGGGCGACTGGTCAGCTATCGCCTGGAGGACCAAACCGTGCACGATCTGCTGCACTGGATCGGCGCCGCGCACGGTTGAGCAGCACCCCGGCTCAACCCCCAACTGATTGTCTGAACATGTAGACAGATGTGGGCGGCGGCACTAGGCTCGAGGCGTCCGGTTCCGGACCACGGGAGTGGCTACGTAGCGTGGCGGCATCTCTCCTAATTTGTCGGGAGGCACGGTTGAGCGTCGAGTTCACCGCGATGCACATGAGTGACGGCATCGTCAACGCACCCACCTCGGTCCTGTTCGGTGCCATCGCCGTTGTCGCTCTTGCGGTGTGCGTGTGGCGCGCGCGAACAGAACTCGACGAGCGCACCGTGCCGTTGGCCGGCCTGGTGGCGGCGTTCATCTTCGCGGTCCAGATGATCAACTTCCCGATCCTGCCCGGGGTCAGCGGACATCTTCTCGGCGGCGCGCTCGCCGCGATCCTCGTCGGCCCCTACACCGGCGCGCTGTGCATCGCGATCGTGCTGGTCGTGCAGTCGTTGTTGTTCGCCGACGGCGGAGTCACAGCGCTGGGCACCAACATCACGAATATGGCGTTGATCGGGGTCGCGGTGGGCTACTCGACCGCGGTCGGGCTGTACACGCTGGCGCGGCGACGACACCTCGACGGGTCGGTGCCGGCACTCGGGGTGATCGGGTTCGTCTCGGCGCTGGTCGGCACCGTCTGCGCCTCGATGGGATTCGTGATCGAATACGCGATCGGCGGGGCAGCGGCGACCTCACTGGGTACGGTGGTCGCCTACCTGCTCGGCACCCATGTCCTCATCGGCATCGGTGAGGGGCTGATCACGGCGGTGACCGTGATGGCGGTCGTGCGCTCGCGCCCCGACCTGGTGTATCTGCTGCGCCGCAGTCGTACGGGGGCGGGGGTGGCGGCATGACGGCCGGGGATGCGCGCGGCCGGCGGTTCTGGGCCGGATTCGGCGTCGCCATCCTGGTGATCGCCGGGGTGGTGTCCTACTTCGCCAGCTCGAATCCCGATGGGCTGGACTCGGCGACGCTGCAGGGCTGCCAGGTGGTGCAGACCTCGCATGGTGAGCAGCTGACCGGCAGCTGCATCGCCCAGCATGCGAAGCAGCATGCGATGGCGGCCTCCCCGCTGGCGGACTACGCCTTGGGCGGTCACGGCGACACCGGCGGGCTGGCCGGGATCATCGGTGCGGCCTTCGTGCTTCTCATCGCCGGTGGCGCGTTCTGGCTGATCGCGCGCTCGCGCTCCTCGAAGAGCTGACCCGTGGGTGCGGGACACTCCCATCCTCTGTACCGCGACGGTGACTCGCCGTTGCACCGCGTACCCGCCGAAGTCAAGATCGTCGCCCTGCTCGCGTTCGTCCTGGCCGTCGTGGCCACCCCTCGGGAGATGTTCTGGCCGTTCGCGATCTACGCCGGGATCGTTCTGGTGGTATGGCAGGTGGCGCGGATACCGTTGCGATGGATCTTGCCCCGGATGCTGATCGAGGCACCATTTCTCGTCCTCGCCGTCCTGCTGCCGTTCGCCGAGGGCGGTGAACGGGTCGCTGTGGCCGGACTGCACCTTTCCGTCAGCGGCCTGTGGGCTGCCTGGGGAATCGTGATCAAGGGCACGCTCGGTGTCGCGGCTTCGCTCACGGTGGCGGCGACGACATCGGCCAGGCAGCTCCCGCTGGCGCTGAGCAGACTGGGGGTGCCCGGTCTGGTGACGTCGATGCTGGTGCTCATGATCCGCTATATCGACGTGCTGTCGGCCGAGGTCAGCCGGATGCGGATGGCGCGGATATCCCGGGGCGATTCGCCGCGCGGCCTGCACCAGGCCGGCGCCATCGCCAAAGGTGTCGGCGCACTGTTCCTGCGGTCCTACGAGCGGGGCGAGCGGGTGTATCTGGCGATGCTGTCGCGCGGGTTCGACGGCAGGGTTCCCGAGCTCGCGGACGTGGGCGCGGGCCCCCGGGCGTCGGCGGCGCAATGGGTGACCACGCTGGCGCCCGCGGGTGTGGCGGTCTTCGCGGCGGCCTCGGCCTGGGTGCTGCAATGACGGCGCCGGCGATCCGAATCGAGGGCCTGCGCTACGCCTACCCCGACGGCCAGGTCGCCCTCGACGGCGTCGATCTGACCATCGCACCCGGTGAGCGTGTTGCACTGCTCGGGCCCAACGGCGCGGGCAAGACAACCCTGATGCTGCACCTCAACGGCGTACTGACGGCGACGGCGGGCGCCGTCGAGATCAGCGGAACACCGTTGACCCGCAAAACTATTCGCGACATCCGGCGTCGCGTCGGGCTGGTATTCCAGGACCCCGACGACCAGCTTTTCATGCCGACGGTCGCCCAGGACGTCGCCTTCGGTCCGGCCAACTTCGGTGTGACCGGCGCCGAGCTGGCATCCCGGGTCCACGCGGCGCTGGAGACCGTCTCGATGACCGAGCATGCCGACCGCAGCCCCGCACACCTGTCCGGTGGTCAGCGTCGGCGTGCCGCGCTGGCGACGGTGCTGGCGTGCGAACCGGAGATCCTGGTGCTCGACGAGCCTTCGGCCAACCTCGACCCGGTTGCGCGCCGCGAGCTGGCCGAGACGCTGGCCACCTTGTCGGCGACGATGCTGATCGTCACCCACGACCTTCCCTACGCCGCCCAACTGTGCGACCGTGCGATCGTCATCGACCGTGGCGTGGTCGTGGCCGACGATGCCATCTCAGCGGTGCTGTCGGACGCCGAGCTGCTGGCCGCGCATCGGCTCGAACTGCCGTGGGGGTTCGTCGTACCGGCACGCTGAACCCACAGCGCGAGCAGACACAGAATCGCACGAAAATAGCCATTTTCGTGCGATTCTGTGTCTGCTCGTCGGGAGAACTAGTGTCGCCGGGCCGGCGGCCAGGGCCGCTCGCCGTACAGGGCCAATAGGGCATTCTCGACCACCTCCGGCAGTGCCGGATGGATCCAGTACTGGCCGCGGGCCATATCCTGGCCGGCCAGGCCGAAGCTCATCGCCTGGATGAGTGGCTGGATCAGCGACGATGCCTGGTGGCCCATGATGTGGGCGCCCAGGATCATCCCGGTGTCGCGCTCTGCGATGATCTTGACGAACCCGGTGGTGTCCTCCATCGCCCAGCCGTAGGCCACGTCGGCGTAGTCCTGGACCTTGACCTTGATGTCGTAACCGGCTGCGCGGGCCTCGTTTTCGGACAGTCCCACACACGCGATCTGCGGATCGGTGAACACCGCCGAGGGCACGTAACGGTGATCCGACGGCATGAGTGCGTCGGTGTCGTCCCAGTCCTGCAACAGGTTGTGTCGCACCACCCGCGCTTCGTGGTTGGCGACGTGCTTGAGCTGATGGGGTGAGCACACGTCGCCGAGCGCGAAGATCCCACGCGCCGTGGTCCTCTGGTATTCGTCGACGACGACCAGACCGTCCTCGACGGCCACCCCGGCCAGCTCGGCGTCGAGCTGGTCGCCGTTGGGCAGCCGCCCGGTGGCAACCAGCACGGTGTCGGCCCGAACGGTCGAGCCGTCGTCGAGCTCGACGACGGTCTGTGAACCGGCGCCGTCGGTTTCGACGTGCGCCCCGACCATGTTGCGGTGGTTGCGGATCTCCCACTTCTTGCCGGCGATGTCGGTGAACCGCTCGCAGATGGTGTCGTCGCAGTGCGACAACATGGCGCTGCCACGGATGATCAGGGTGACGCGGCTGCCCAGCGCCGAGAAGACGTGGGCGAACTCGGCGGCCACGAACCCGCCGCCGATGATCACCAGATGCTCGGGCAGCCGGGGGATGCGCATGATCGTGTCGCTGGTGTGGTACTCGACTCCGCACTCGGCGATCGTGTCGGGCACCATCGCCCGCGCCCCCGCCGCGATGACGACCTGCTCGGCGGTGAACTCGTCGCCGTCCTCGGTGCGCAACCGGTAGCCGGTCGGAGCCCGGCCCGCGAAACGGGTGTGGCTGGCATACACCGTGACATTGGGTGACGAGCGGCGGTAGTGCTCCCCGCCGGCCGCCAGCGGGTCGATCCGGCCGAAGACCCGCGAGACGATGTCGGTCCAGCGCACCCCGTCGACACGGGCATCCACGCCGTATCGCGCGGCCTCACGCACGGTCTGGGCTACCTCGGCGGCATAGACGAACATCTTGGTGGGGATGCAGCCGACGTTGAGACAGGTACCGCCGAACACGCCCTGCTCGCAGATCGCGACCTTCTTGTCGGTGTAGCGCTCGTCGAGAATCGTGTTGCCCGAACCGGTTCCGATGATCGCGATGTCGAAGTGCTCCAACTAGATTCCCTTGTTCCCGGTCGGCGGAGGGCCGACGATTGTTTCCTGCCGGCGGAGGGCCGACGACTATCCCCGGCCGGACGGGGCCGGCGATGTCGTGGTGAGGTGCTCGGAATAGGACCGCAGCCAGGCCGAGAGCTCCCGGTAGGCGGCCGCTCGTGGTTCGGCCAGCGAGAGGAACACGTCGTGTTTGGCGTCGGCGATGGGCACCACCGTGCTGCGGTTGCCGATGCAGCCGGCCCAGCGCGCGATCTGGCGGACGTCCAGCACGGCGTCGCCGCGCTGCATGGTGCGCGGGTCGGTGGTCTCGGCAACGCTGTGGTCGGAGCGCAGGATGAGGTTGGGCACCCCGACGTCGAGCCCCCGATGCAGCCTGGCCTGACCGCGGCGGATGGCGTGGATCCAGCCGAACGTCACCGGGAAACCGCCCAGCGGCTTCCACTGCAGGTCGTACTCGAACTCACCGTGGAAGTCGCGGTGCAGCGTCAGACCGTAACCGCCGTTGCCGGTGCGGCGAATCGCACTGGTCTTGCGGATCCGTGACATCGCCCCGATCGCCGTCGTCGTCATCCAGGTACGCAGGATCGCCGGGCCGTGCAAATCCAGCCACGGGCTGTTGAGCACCAGGCCCGACACCCCCAGCTTGGTGGTCTGTCCGCGGCGGTGCAGCCGGTCCAGCCACAGCGACACGATCAGCCCGCCGGCTGAATGCCCGTACACCAGCACGTTCGCCCCGCGGTTCTCGGCGGCGATGATCGCCAGCGAGCGCTCGAGCTCCCGGTCGTAGCGGGCCAGGTCGGTGGTGAAGTGCGGGGTTTGGCCCTCCCGCCGCGACCGCCCGCACTTGTGCAGGTCCAGGGCATAGAACCGGAATCCGTGCCCGGTGAAGTAGTCGGCCATCTCGGCGTGGAAGAAGTAGTCGGTGAACCCGTGCACCACCAGCACGGCATCCCGGCTGGGCGTGCCGTCGGCGCGGCGTACCAGGGTGGCGAACAGGTCACCCTCGCCGTCGGGATCGGGGCCCAACGCCATGGTGGCCCGCTGGTGGCCGAAGAGGACGTCGTCAGTCCATTCGATCCGGGCTGCCGTCACAGGCCCACCTTAGCCGGGTGACGATGCGGGGGCGGCGCTGCTGGGCCAGGTGGCGGTGACTCGCCCGAATGCATCGGGGCCGGTCAGGATAACCTGGCTATCGGTACAGCCGCCGCGAGTGGAGGACGAACGAGCTGGTGTCAGATAACGCCAAAACCGATGTCGTGCTGGTCGGAGCCGGAATCATGAGCGCGACCCTGGGCGCGCTGCTGCGACTGGTCGAACCCGACTGGTCGATCACGCTGGTCGAACGCCTCGATGCGGCGGCCGCCGAGAGCAGTGACCCGTGGAACAACGCCGGTACGGGCCATTCGGCGCTGTGTGAGCTCAACTACACGCCCGAGAACGCCGACGGCACCGTCGACATCGCCAAGGCCGTCAACGTCAACGAGCAGTTCCAGGTCACCCGCCAGTTCTGGACGTACGCACACGAGAACGGAATCCTGCCCGACGTCCGCAACTTCCTGAACCCGATCCCGCACGTCAGCTTCGCGTCCGGCGCCGACAACGTCGACTACCTGCGTCGCCGTCGCGAGACCCTGGTACGCAATCCGCTGTTCGCCTCGATGGAGTTCATCGGCGACGCCGACGAGTTCGCTCGTCGCCTGCCGCTGATGGCCGACGGTCGCGACTTCTCCGATCCGGTCGGGCTGAACTGGACCCAGGACGGCACCGACGTCGACTTCGGCTCGTTGACCCGGCAGCTGCTCGGATTCGGCACCGAGCACGGAATGACCACCCTGTTCGGCCATGACGTGCGCGACCTGACCCAGGAGTCCGACGGCACCTGGACAGTCAAGATCGTCAATCGGCGCACCGGCGAGAAGCGCAGGCTGGCAGCCAAGTTCGTGTTCGTCGGTGCCGGCGGAGGCGCGCTGCCACTGCTGCAGAAGTCCGGCATCGAGGAGGCCAAGGGCTACGGCGGCTTCCCGGTGGGGGGCGGGTTCCTGCGCACCAGCAATCCGGTGCTCGCCGCCGCACACCAGGCCAAGGTGTATGGGCAACCGCCGTTGGGTGCCCCGCCGATGTCGGTGCCGCACCTGGATACCCGGGTCATCAACGGACGGCCGTGGCTGCTGTTCGGTCCGTTCGCCGGCTGGTCGCCGAAGTTCCTCAAGACCGGGAAGGTCACCGACCTGCCGCTGTCGGTCAAGCCGAACAACCTGAGCTCGATGATCGGTGTCGGCCTGACCCAGATGCCACTGCTGCGCTACCTGATCGGACAGCTGCTGCTGTCCCAGGACGAACGGGTGGACAGCCTGCGCGAGTTCGCGCCGTCGGCCCAGGGTAAGGACTGGGAGCTCGACGTCGCCGGCCAGCGGGTGCAGGTGATCCGGCGGGACGCCAAGAAGCTTGGCGTGCTGGAGTTCGGCACCACGGTCCTGGCCGCCTCCGACGGTTCCATCGCGGGTCTGCTCGGCGCCTCGCCGGGCGCATCGACCGCGGTGCCGGCGATGCTCGACGTCATGCAGCGCTGCTTCGCCGACCGCTACCCGAGCTGGCTGCCCAAGCTCACGGAGATGGTGCCGTCGCTGGGGACCAGGCTGTCCGACAACCCTGCGCTTTTCGACGAGGTCTGGTCACACGGCACGAAGGTGCTCGGGCTGGACAGCGCAGCTGACGCCGGCGGTGCCGCCGACGTGGCGGGCCCGAGCGCGGCCATCACGACCGACTCCGGCGAGCCGGAGCGGGCGGGGGTGGTGTGACGGTCGCGCTGCGCCGCTCCTGGGCCAAGGATCTCGATGCCGCAACGCTCTACGAGCTGCTGAAGTTGCGTGTCGAGGTGTTCGTCGTCGAGCAGGCCTGCCCCTACCCGGAACTCGACGGCCGGGACCTGCTGGCCGAGACCCGTCACTTCTGGCTGGAAGGCCCCGACGGGGAGGTCATCTCGACGCTGCGGCTGATGGAGGAACATCCCGGCTGGAACAAGGGCTTTCGGATCGGGCGGGTGTGCACCAAGCGTGCCGCCCGCGGCCACGGCCACACCACCCGGCTGTTGCAGGCCGCGCTCGCCGAAGCCGGGAACTATCCCTGCCGCATCAATGCCCAGACCTACCTCGCCGACATGTATGCCCAGCAGGGCTTCATCGTCGACGGGGCGGAGTTCGTCGAAGACGGAATCCCGCACGTCCCGATGCTGCGGCCGGGGTCGGGTCCGGAAACGGAGCAACCGTGAGCGCCCCCGGCTACCCGTTCAGCGCCATCGTCGGCCATGACCGGCTGCGGCTGGCGCTGGTCCTGTGCGCGGTGCGCCCGGAGATCGGTGGCGTGCTGATCCGGGGGGAGAAGGGCACCGCCAAGTCGACGGCGGTCCGCGCGCTGGCCACGGTGCTGGCCCGGCTCGATGCCGGCTCGCGGCTGGTGGAACTGCCCATCGGGGCGACCGAGGACCGGGTGATCGGCTCCCTGGACCTGCACAAGGTGCTGCGCGAGGGAGAACACGCGTTCTCGCCGGGCCTGTTGGCCCGCGCACACGGCGGCGTGCTCTACGTCGACGAGGTCAACCTGCTGCACGATCACCTCGTCGACGTGATGCTCGACGCGGCCGCGATGGGCCGGGTACACATCGAACGTGACGGGCTGTCGCATTCCCACGAGTCGCGGTTCGTGCTGATCGGCACGATGAACCCCGAAGAGGGGGAGCTGCGCCCGCAGCTGCTCGACCGGTTCGGCCTGACCGTCGACGTGCACGCATCCCGTGAGGTGCCGGTGCGCAGCGAGGTGATCCGGCAGCGACTGGCTTACGAGGCCGACCCGCAGGCGTTTGCCGCCCGCTACGCCAGCCAGGACGGCGAATTGGCCCGCCGGATCGCCGACGCACGCAGCCGTGTCGCCGGCGTCGCCCTGCCCGACGCCGAGTTGAACCGGATCGCGGCCCTGTGCGCGGCCTTCGACGTGGACGGAATGCGTGCCGACCTGGTGGTGGCCCGTACCGCGGTGGCCCACGCGGCGTGGCGCGGCGCAGATACCGTCGCCGAGGAGGACATCCGGGTCGCCGCCGAACTCGCGTTGCCGCACCGGCGCCGCCGCGACCCGTTCGACGATCCGGGGCTGGATCCCGCCGAACTCGACGAGGCGCTGGCCGCCGGCCCCGGCGATGACCCCGAGCCCGACCCCGATCCGCCCGGCGGCGGTCAGTCGGTCGACGGGGCGGGAGAATCCCCGGCGCCGCAGCGTAGTTCGTCCTCACCCCCGCGGGCATCCGCGCCTCCCACCGCAATGTTCCGTACCCGCGCGCTGACGGTGCCCGGAGTCGGCGACGGCACTCCGGGGCGGCGCTCGCGGGCCCGCAACCGGTCCGGTGCGGTGGTCTCCGCGAGCGAGGACCCGGGCGGCGGGCACGGCCTGCATCTGTTCGCGACGGTGCTCGCCGCCGCGGGCCGTGCCACCGGGCGGGGCCGGCTGCGCCCAGGCGCCGAGGACATCCGCCGCGCGGTTCGGGTCGGCCGGGAGGGCAACCTGGTGATCTTCGTCGTCGACGCCTCCGGCTCGATGGCGGCCCGCGACCGGATGGCCGCGGTCAGCGGCGCGGCGCTGTCCCTGTTGCGCGACGCCTACCAGCGCCGCGACAAGGTCGCCGTCGTCACCTTCCGCCAGGACGGCGCGCGGGTTGTGCTGCCCCCGACGACGTCGGCACACATCGCCTCGAGTCGGCTGACCCGCTTCGACACCGGCGGCACGACACCGCTGGCCGACGGGCTGCTGGCCGCGCGCGACGTCGTGGTCCGCGAGCGTGTTCGCGACCGCAACCGACGCCCACTGGTCGTGGTGCTCACCGACGGGCGAGCCACCGGTGGCCCGGATCCGTTGGGCCGCAGCCGCTCTGCGGCCAGACGACTGGTCGCCGAAGGCGCTTCGGCGGTGGTGGTGGACTGCGAGACGTCCTACATCCGGCTGGGATTGGCCGGCGAGCTGGCCGGTTACCTGCAGGCTCCGTTGTTGCGGCTGGAGCAGCTGCGCGCCGACCATCTGGCGCAGGCTGTCCGTCGCGCCGCCTGACCTAGGGAAGGGATCGCCGATGCCACAGGGCCGACCCCTCGTCGTCCCCGACGACGGGCTGACCACCAGGGCCCGACGCAACGCCCCGGTGCTCGCGGTGCACACCGGCGCCGGCAAGGGCAAGTCGACCGCGGCGTTCGGAATGGCGTTGCGGGCCTGGAACGCCGGGCTGAACGTCGCGGTGTTCCAGTTCGTCAAGAGCGCGAAGTGGAAGGTGGGCGAGGAGTCGGCCTTCGGCCAGCTCGGCCGCCTGCATGACGAGCACGGCGTCGGTGCGGCGGTAGAGTGGCACAAGATGGGTAAGGGCTGGTCGTGGATACGCCAGCCGCGCGTGGCGGGCCCCGACGACGACCACGCCGCGGCAGCCGCCGACGGCTGGGCGGAGATCACCCACAGGCTGGCAGAGCAGCGTCACGACTTCTACGTGCTCGACGAGTTCACCTACCCGCTGAAATGGGGCTGGATTGCCGTGGAGGACGTCGTCGAGGTGCTTGCGGCCCGGCCGGGAACCCAGCACGTCGTGATCACCGGTCGGGACGCGCCGCAACGGCTGCTGGACGCCGCGGATCTGGTGACCGAGATGACCAAGGTGAAGCACCCGATGGACGCCGGCCGCAAGGGCCAGCGCGGTATCGAATGGTAGGCACTGCTCCCGCTGTCATCATTGCTGCACCCGCGTCGGGCAGCGGAAAGACCACAGTGGCAACGGGTCTGCTCGGTGCGCTGCGTGGGGCCGGCCGCCGGGTGGCGCCGTTCAAGGTCGGTCCGGACTTCATCGACCCCGGCTACCACGCACTGGCGGCGGGCCGACCGGGCCGCAACCTCGACCCGGTGCTGATGGGTGAAGAACTCATCGGCCCGCTGTACCGGCACGGCTGCCAGGGTGCCGACATCGCGGTGATCGAGGGTGTGATGGGACTCTTCGACGGCCGGATCGAGGATCATGCCGTCACACCGGCACGCGGATCCACCGCGCACGTCGCGCAGCTGCTGGGGGCCCCGGTGCTGCTGGTGGTCGACGCGCGCGGCCAGAGTCAGAGCATCGGCGCGGTGCTGCAGGGCTTTTCGACGTTCCATCCCGGTGTGCACCTGGGCGGGGTGATCCTCAACCGGGTCGGCTCACCGCGCCACGAGCAGGTGCTGCGCTTGGCGTGTGAAGCGGTCGGCGTGCCAGTGCTGGGCGCGATACCGCGTCGTGACGAGCTGGCGGTCCCGTCCCGGCATCTCGGTTTGGTGACCGCCGTCGAACACGGTGGACAAGCGCAGGCGGCGGTCGCGGCGATGACGGCGCTTGTCGCCGACCACGTTGATCTGGCCGCCGTCGTGGGGCTGGGCGCATCGCGGGTGACCGGACCGCCCTGGTCGCCGGAGGCCGTGATCCCCGGACAGGTCCCCGGCCGGCCGGTGGTGGCGATGGCCGCCGGCAAGGCGTTCAGCTTCGGTTACGCCGAACATCACGAACTGCTGTGTGCGGCCGGTGCCGAGGTGGTCGAGTTCGACCCGCTCACCGAGTGCCTGCCTGCGCAGGCCGCCGCGCTGGTGCTGCCGGGAGGTTTTCCGGAGCAGTATCTGGGGCAGCTGTCGGACAACGGCGTGCTTCGTGAGCAGGTCCGCGCACTGGCGGGCTCCGCGCCCGTGCATGCGGAGTGCGGCGGTCTGGCCTATCTGATGACCGACCTGGACGGGCATCCGATGTGCGGGGTGCTGGCGGGATCGGCCCGGTTCACCCCGCGGCTGAGCCTGGGATATCGCGACGCGGTCGCGGTGGTCGACTCGTCGCTCTACACCGCCGGGCAACGGGTTGTCGGGCACGAATTCCACCGGACAACAGTCGAATTCGCCGACGGGTTCGACGCGGCGTGGGCATTTCGCGGGGGAGGCGGTGCGCCGGTGCGAGACGGCGCGGTGCGCGGTGGCGTGCATGCGTCGTATCTGCACACCCATCCCGTCGCCCAACCGCAGTCGGTTGCGCGGTTTGTCGAGCGCGCGGCCGGCTGCAGTGTCTGACGGTGACCGGCGCGCCCCTCGGCTTCGCCCAGTGACCGGCCCGTTCACTAGGCTCGGCGGGTGACCGAGAACGCCTACCTCGTCGGCCTGCGGCTGGCCGGCAAGAAGGTCGTCGTGGTCGGCGCCGGCACCGTTGCGCAGCGCCGAGTCCCGCTGCTGATCACTGCCGGCGCCGACGTGCATGTCGTCGCCCGTGCCGCGACACCGGCGGTGGAGGCCCTCAGCCAGCAGAAACCCGGTATCACCCTGGTGCTGCGCGACTACCGCGATGGCGACCTCGAGGACGCCTGGTACGCCATCGCCGCCACCGACGATCCCGCCGTCAACGCCACCGTCGCCGCCGAGGCAGAACGCCGGCACATCTTCTGTGTGCGCGCCGACGCCGCCCGGGAGGGCACCGCCGTCACTCCGGCGTCCTTCGATCACGAGGGCCTGGCCGTCGGGGTACTCGCCGGAGGCGAGCATCGCCGGTCGGCGGCCATCCGGTCGGCGATCCGAGAGGCTTTTCAACAAGGACTGATCGCCGCGGCCGACAACTCCGAGGTGCTGCGCGGCGGGGTGGCCCTGGTGGGCGGCGGGCCGGGTGACCCGGAGCTGATCACCGTGCGTGGCCGGCGACTGCTGGCCCACGCCGACGTCGTCGTCGCCGACCGGTTGGCTCCGCCGGAACTGCTGGCCGAGCTGGGGCCGCACGTGGAAGTGATCGATGCCGCGAAGGTCCCGTACGGCCGGGCGATGGCTCAGGAAGCGATCAACAACGTTCTTATAGAACGGGCCCGCGCCGGCCGGTTCGTGGTGCGCCTCAAAGGGGGCGATCCGTTCGTGTTCGCGCGCGGATACGAGGAAGTTCTCGCGTGCTCAGAGGCTGGGATCCCGGTCACAATCGTTCCGGGTGTGACCAGCGCCATAGGGGTGCCGGCAATGGCCGGGGTTCCGGTCACCCATCGGGCCGTGACACACGAATTTGTGGTGGTCAGCGGCCACTTGGCGCCCGATCATCCCGAATCGTTAGTGAATTGGAATGCGTTGGCCCAGCTATCGGGCACATTGGTCTTGTTGATGGCGGTCGAGCGCATCGAATTGTTTGCCCAGGTGCTGTTGGAGGGTGGTCGACCTGCGGAAACGCCGGTTCTGGTGGTTCAGCACGGGACAACGGCGGCCGAACGTGTCGTGCACACGACGCTGGCCGACGCGCCGGCACGGATACGCGCGGAGGGGATCCGACCTCCCGCAATCATCGTGATCGGCGCCGTTGTGGGGCTCGCAGCCTCATTCGGCACTTAAGCTCTCCTTAAGATTACTGTAGGGTAGCCCGTTATGACGGCTCTCAACGACGGTGAGCGGGCGATCTCCGATCGCCGCGCCGCCAGTTCAGAGCACGCGGTTCCGATGCGCCTCGAGCCGGCAGAGCTGGATCGGACCAGCAAGTACTACCCGAACTGGCTGCCGTCTCGACGCTTCTTCGCGGCGGTCACCGCCATCGGCGGTATGCAGCTGCTGGCCACGATGG
>Ga0210086_1001039_pt1 | contig 14787 bp, 13 predicted proteins | sample China_Galinas_PW_3_FD_184867 | JGI IMG/M metagenome (GOLD analysis project Ga0210086, IMG submission 184867) | Wetland microbial communities from San Francisco Bay, California, USA, that impact long-term carbon sequestration - China_Galinas_PWB_D2... | ecosystem: Environmental > Aquatic > Marine... | reverse complement strand
GCGGACTGAGTATGGTTCACCAATTGGCGATGAGCGCACAGAAACGCTGGCGCAAGCTACGCGGCTTCCGCCAACTCGCCGATGTCATCGCCGGCGTGAGGTTTATCGACGGAGTGGACGAGAGAAAGATCAGCAGGAAGGCCGCCTGAATCATGAAGCCCGTACACCAGATTTGACATTAACTCGTTGCGCAACAATTGGTCCCTGATCGAGAAGTCTAAGGAGCGTAGAGCAGTGATCAAAGAATACCCTATCAGACTTCGCGGTACGCGATTGCAATGCGTCTAGTATGTGTTTGTTGGCATTCAATACATCGCCTAGCATAATTAGTGCAGTAGCGTAAGTTAGTTCAAGTCGTGGATTATCAGTAACACTTGGTATCTTTCTTGCCGCTGCTACAAATTCTAGGGAAGGTCTGATCTATTGATGCTGAAGTCAGATTTTCTTTCGTGAGCCATGCTGACCGTCCGCTATCGATTGTTTTCGGTCCCGATCTCATCGGGTTTTCCGGTTTGGCGTGCTGTTTCGGCCGATTCCAACTGCATCGGGCGCACGTTCCCTATGTCGGTCGCAACAGTATTCGCCGCGTCATGTACAGATTGACCAGGCCGCAGGCGACGATGAGGCGATTGGCATTCTTCCGTCATGCCGCTTTGAGCGGCTCACAATTTGAAAGCCCCCGGCTTTGCCGGGGGATGGTTACTCCCAAGTCTATTCCAAAGACGGATCCGATTAGACTCGCCCCAGCGCCAAGAAATTGAGTCGCGGCGTTTTGTTCAGTTTGGCTGACACAAAAACCGCTTGTTCCTTGTCGCCGCCATAGAGGCACCATGGGTCTGATCAAGGCCCAGAATTGGCAACCATCAATCCGAGGAACCATGAACATATCAGCAGCGACAACGAACCAAGCACCAAAAGCCCAACCGTGACGCCATTCCAATCTTGCATGCGTTGATTCGACTCGTAGTATTTCATGAGATCCGAATGCCGGTTCCCGCGCGAAAAGTATCTATGGATTGATGTAGAAAGGACTAAGACAATCAATAGGAAGATTATCTTGAATTTATTCGAACCAGGCCATGTCTGTCCTGTGAGTGAGGAGACAATGAATGCCAACGACCCAAAGTTGATAACAAGGAGGAGCGTAACCATCATTGATGCGCTGAACCTATTGAAATAGTCCGTCCCATTTACTTTCTTGCTCCACTGGAAACAATGAACATAAACGAATTCGACAATAGAGCGAAACATTGCGTTTGCGCCTCTAACAATTTTCAGAAAGAGCACAGACTTTGTCCACAATAGGAGTTATCACCGCAGCCCTTACGGCGGGTATCTCGACAAGTGCTCCAGTCACAAAGTAACTTGCCCCTCCAACCAGACCGACCGGCCCGCCGAAAGTTGCGCCGGTTCCAAACGCCAGGTCGCCCGTCGCTCCCACAACGCCGCCTTTATCCCCATCAAAGGCCGCATTGCCACCTTCCCAGATACTATTTGCTGCACCTAGGAAGAAAAGCGTATGCCCTGCGAGCTTTAGTCCATTCGCAATTTGCAGTGATACTCTTCTAGCTCCTGTAAATCCATTGCCACCCCAGTCGATGCTATTCCACTTCCAATTCTTGTACCCCCTCCATCTGGTGCCATCTCCACTGATAACGTTCAGCAGAGCCGCACCGGCGAACAGGCCTCCGAAGTCAACTACATCGGCAAATATTCCTGACGTTGCTTGATCTTCTGACAACCCACCTGTTTGGCTGATTTCATTTGCAAATCGGTTTGGCTGGCTGGACGCACTGAAATAGTCCGGTCTGGCACTGCCACCTTGCATGGCGAAGGACAATAGATCGTACCCATAGCCCCAGCTCCCGCCTTGATCGGAGTTGTAGTCATTATTGGGATCAGGGATTTTTAGACCGCTCGGATCCGTGAGGGAACTCGGTGTATTGAGCACGTAGCTGTACGAGTTCCAGCCCTGACTGAAGCTCGGCAATTGAATAATCGGATCTGGGCTCAGAAATCGCCCGAGTACCGGGTCATACACTCGTCCATTCATATGGATGAAACCGGTGCGATCCAAATGCTCGTGACCCGTAAAGCCTCTCGCCTTTCGCGTATTACCCGAATGTGCATCTAATAGGGCATGCAGTTCGGATGCCGAAATATTGGCTGTCCAGTTTTTCTTCTTTCGTGAGCCAAACGGTTCGAACGCAAGCTGGTCGAGTACATTCCCATTGTCGTCGGTTACGGCCTCGATAGAGCCCAGATGATCGCGATGCGCGTATTCGAAAAACTCCACCGTCGTGGTGCCGACGATCTTGACGTGCATGACATTTTCGCTGATTTGCGTCTTGGTGATCGTTTGCGTGTTGCCACTCGAGTTGTCCGTAATGACTTCGACGGGGCCGATATAGGCCACTTCTTCGGTATAGGTATTCGCGCCGTCCTGCCACGTCGTCTTCCTGGCGTAACGCTGCCCGTCCGGGTCGTACGCGAACTCGTCCCTGGCGACCGGCGTCGTGTCGTTGAGGCTGTTGCCGATGACGATTTTGGTGGGCTGATTGTTGGCGTTGTAGGCAATGTATTTGTCGTCGTTGGTTCCCGAGATGTCGTATTTCGTAACGGCACCGTTGGGGTCATACGTCAGCGTATGCAGAACCCCGTCGATCGTGGCGCTTGTGACAGCGTGCGGGCCGGCCGAGCCGGCGTCGTAACCGAATGACTGATCAACGCTCGAAGTCGGTAGAAACTTCACCGTCCGCATTCGATTTCAAGCCTTCGTACGGGCAATCGCGCCCCAGTCACAACGATGGAAGCTGGTCAGGATGAAGCCATAGCGCTCTAAGGTGATTACCCTCAAGCACGGCGATAGAGCTGGGAGCAAACGTTACTCCCTCACGATCACCATGTGGATCACCCGTCCCTAGGCGGACCCACCCTGTCACCGGGTCAACGAGTACGGGCCAGCGGTCGTCTTTCGAGTTAACCGCGATAGCACCACCAGGCATAATCCTGCTGCCAATGGCCGCTCTAAGGATGCCTGGATGACTGGCTGGAACTCCAAGATCTGACTTCTGCCAGCCTGAATGCGGACAATAACCTTCAACGATGAGCATGCGCTGATTCTCTTCGTCGTCCAAAAGCAACTCAAGTTCGTTTATGGTGAAGGAAGCGCCGCAAGTGACGGGCCGCGGTTCTGTAGCGAAGGCATACTCGGCTGCGCGGTAGACAAGTCTACCCGCCACTGGGTTGCCTGGTTCGATTGTCATGTAGATCATGGCGCAGACTTGAACAACCAGTGAAGTACGGTATTCGACCGCGGGTCGATCACTAGTTCCCACGTTCCGGCAGAACCGCGGAATGTTCCTGGCACGTCCCAGCGCAGAGCTCCGGCGACTCCGCCTGGATCAGGAATCGGCTTGCCGGCTGCCATTATCTCACGAAGCGTGAGCGGGGAGTTTAGAAATGGCCTTTCAGCGAGCTTTCCGGCGACAGTGCGGGTTAGAGTGTATTCGCCGATCGTAACAGCTGCAGCCTGCCTTATGACTCCGCCTACTCCAAGAAGGTAGAGCTCCGGAGCGACTGTTCCTAAGCCGCATGTATCAGCGCCTTCACATATGGCTTCGTAATCCAGCTGAGCCAACTGATTCCGCAGTGTACCGATATCGGCACTTCGGCCGCGGTAATACCATTTTGACGATTCAAACTGTCGTATTGTTTGTATGAGCGAGTTTCGGCGCGAGAAGTACTCTGCCAGCTGATCCTCAGAATAGAACGGAAAAGCCTCATTCAATTCATCCGTTTGGCTGACTGGGACAACAAGTGAACCGGACGCAGCCGTCGTACAAGGTTGTCGATTCGCTACCGCGGTCAGCCGCTTAGCTTCGCTGATTCCTGACGCACCTCCCGATCCGTTCGTTTGAAGCCTTGAGGCGCATTCTCGCTTAACTCGGCGCCGAAGCTGCGCGCTTGCCCCGAGGTAGCCCCATCAACTTCGAAAAATCGTCACGTGCTTCTCAAGCATTGCCATGAATCGCTCGATTCGTTTCTGGTCATCCTGTTCGTCCCATACTTCCAAAGGAAACCACTTGTCATGCTCAGTGTTAAACGCCAGATCGCCATCATCATAAATGTAGATATCCACATGATGAGCACCCGATGTGACCTTCAAAATAAAGTAACTTCTTCCCTTGCTCGATATTTCCTTTTCATCAATCTGTGAATCAGGAGTTCGCGCCTTGATGAAGGTTTTTAGGGTTCGTAGAGTTTCCGTCTGAGCGGCAGGAAGTTTCATGGCCATGTTCCAAGCCTAAATAGATCAATATGCCCGGTCTCGGTTTTTACCCAGTCGCCTGAGATTCTGAACACTTTATCTCCCTTATGCTTTCCTACGCCGATTCGCAAATATCGATTACTGTTCAGCCAACCACCCCGACTAAATGCCTTTGTCGCCAGGGAGCCGACCAAAGCCACCCCGCCTTCGATTTCTCCGATAGTTGAGGAGCCACCATAAACGATGTCATCCGACGGAACATATTTAATGCCGAACAGCCCGCGCACATCGTTCAAGTCACCCATACCAAGAGTAATTCCTTTCCAGACCCCATCTCCGAACCCGACTGCCACGTCTGACAAGAATCCCGGCAGATGTTCAAATGAAGAGGAGTCTGGCGGCTGACTTTGTGGCTGCGCGGACGCGCATGAAATCAGAAAGCAACCGATGCCTCTCGCGCTATCGCCTCCCGCGTCTGGGACAACAAGTGAACCGGACGCGACCGTCGTACAACGTGGTCGATTTCCTTACCGCAGTCAGCCGCTTAGCATCGCTGATCCCTGACGCACCTCCCTATCACCGCGTTTGAAGCCCTGACGCGGATTTTCGCTTAAATCCGCGCTGATACTGGCACGCATGATTCACCGGTCGGCGATGGACTGCTTGATGAACTGATTCATCTCCTCCGGATCAGTATTCTCAATTGTCCATTTCGTGATCAGCTTGCGCGCAACTTGTGCTGCTTCATTTGAAGCAGCTACGTTAATAACCAGTTCGGATACTCCGGCATACTGACCAACATTCTGATAGCCGAGCTCGCGTATCCACGCTGATATTTCCACCTCGTCACTCTCGGGCTCAATTTGGGAAATTGTTATGGCCTTTTTTTGCCGATCGCTCTTTGCGTCAAAAATAGGCTTATCACCTTTTTCTAGAGATGTAAGCCCGTCACCGTACGTAGTCGGCCACCAACGCTGCCACTCATTGGATTGGGTGCTACTGTAAATGCATTCTTGAAAGAGAGACTCCCAGAACTCCTCGGCCTTACGGTATGTTTCCGCTGAACTCGAAAACCCCTCGAAAAGATGTTCGACCATTTCTTAATTCCCCCCAATCAAGATCGCTGCATCAGATCTTGGACCGGCCGTGAATGCAGTCCCGAAGATGACTTCCACATCGACGCGCAAACCGTTAAAACTTCGAGAAGGCAAGCCCGGCGGAACAGCGCCGCCGTATGCGCCAGCACTGGTAATAAATCTTTCAGCCCGCGCAAATCCACTGGCACGAAGCGCTGTTTGTGCGGGACCTATGAGCTCCTGAAGTTGAGCTAGCCCTGCCAAACCATCTGCGCCCGTGACCACACCAGCTGGGCCGGAATTTATGAGCACGCTCGGACTGCTCGCTTCAAGTGCACCACCTTGGGCTTGCAATCGCACCATGACATTGCGCCGACGGCCTTGGACATCATTATCAACAGTACTGTCAGCAAGCGACGATGGCCATAGAGCAAGTACCGGCGCAGCGATTGTCGCGGCAATCGTCGAAAGGCTTATGCCAGCTGTTGTTTCCGCCGCGACTGCAACCGCAGGTGCCGGCGGCATGAACGCAAGAAAGCCTCCGCCCGTTTCCTCGCTTGCACCGTTTGGGACTTCATTTGTATACCGATTCGCCTGGCTGGAAGCATCGAAACTGTCGGGTCTGGCGAGCATGCCATTTTGCACGATCCAGGATATCATTTGATATCCGAAGCCCCAGCTCCCACTGTCACCAAAAAAGTTGTGAACTTCATCGGCAGGGTTCTGCCAGGTTTCAAAGCCACTCGGGTCGTCGAAGGAACTCGGTGTATTGAGTACATAGCGGACTTTTGTATACAAACTTGGGCCATGCGCAGTCCGTGCGGCGTCAAGTCATCAGCGCATAGAAGAATTTTGCTAACCGCTTGATCGCCAAATTGTGCGATACGCTGGAATCAATCTAACTGGTTCAAAGCACCTGTTCGCAGTATTCTGAAGAGTTGGATTGGTGAAAAAGTTGGAATTGAAAAATTCGAACACATGTCAATTTTTTCTCCACTCTTGCACCATCTGAGGTCGAAAAAACTTCTATGTGACTCGTGCCGGCTGCGTCGATTTGCGCAAGAATGCGCAAGGTTTGCCGTAAATATTGACTATCAATTTTCTTCGGAAAGCGCCACCTGCCGAGGTTTTCTGCTAAATAGACGGGACCTCCAACTTGACTTGGTCACCGGCGCATTCGACAACGGGTAAGCCATGGCTTCCGTATTACTGATCGGCGACATCGGTGGCACCAACGCGCGGTTCGCTCTGGCCGGCACCAAGCGGCCCGGATTCTCCAAAGAGTTCGTGTTTCGCTGCGCCGACTACGCATCCGCCGATTCCGCGATCCGGCAGTACCTCAAGGAAGTCGGTGCCGGCACCCCGGACGTCATCTGTCTGGCGGCGGCCGGACCGATCATCGAGCAGCGCGTGCGTTTCACGAACAATCCCTGGCGCATCGCGGCAAGCGAATTGAAGGAACTGTTCGGCATCTCGAAGGTGCGCCTGCTCAACGACTTCGAAGCGATCGCCTATTCGATTCCGTTCCTCGAGAAAGAAGACAGCATGCCGTTCGGCCTGCCGGACCCCGGGCCGCTCGGGGACGGCGACTACACCGTGGGCATCCTCGGACCCGGCACCGGCCTCGGTACCGTCGGGCTACGCAAGTACGGCGAGCTGCTGATCCCGATCGCGAGCGAAGCCGGTCATGCCGGGTTCGCGCCGGAGTCGCGGGTGCAGATCGACATGTTGTCGGCCCTGCGCGAGCGCTACGACCGGGTGTCCGCCGAACGCTTCGTGTCCGGGCCCGGCATCGAAAACATCTACTGGGCCCTGTGCCGCATCCACGGCGAGCAGCGGCCGCAGCTCGAGGCCGCCGAGATCTTCGCGAAGGCCAGCGATCGCAGCAATCCCCGTGCTGCCGAAGCCGTGCAGGTGTTCTTCGAGATCCTGGGCCAGGTCGCCGGCGACTACGCGCTGGCGCTCGGCGCCAGGGACGGCATGTTCATCGCCGGCGGTATCGTGCGGCGCTATCCGGAGCTGCTGGAGAACAGCCGCTTCCGCAGCGGCTTCGAGAGCAAGGGCCGGCATCGGTCGCTGATGGAACGGATCCCGACGCGGCTCATCCTGCACGAGCATCCGGGCCTGCTCGGCGCCGCGTACTGCGCGCTGCAACTGTCGGGCGCCTGATCGACTACCCGGTGAGGCTGCTGCTCGCGCTGTGCGTGCCGCTCTCGCGCCGGAAGCGGCTCGGCGGGTGTCCCGCGTGGCGCCGGAAGAAGCGCGTGAAATAGGACGGGTCCGAGAATCCGAGCCGTTGCGCGACGCCGGCGATCGTCGTCTCGGTGTAGGCGAGTTCACGGCGTGCGGCGAGCATCACGCGTTCGTGCACCGCCTCCAGCGCCGACTGGCCGCTGAGCTGCCGGCAGATCGCGTTCAGGTGCGAGGGCGTGATACCGATCGCGGCGGCATAATCCGCCACCGTCCATTGCGACTTGTGGTGCTCTTCGACCAGCTGCCGGAAGCGTGCGAGATGCCGGCCGGCTCGCGTCGGGTGTGCCGGCGGCGATGCCGCGGCCTTGTCGGCCCGCGCCAGCCACAGCGCGAGCAGGCGGATCAGGCAATCGAGTGAGGCTTCCTTGAAGGTGAGCCGTTGGCGGTACTCCGTGTGGATGCGTTCGAACAGGATCCTGAGCCAGGCGCCGTCGGCGCCCGCGGCGATGACAGCGGGTTTGCCGAGTGCCGCCGCATGCGGCCCCAGGTCGCGGCCGAGCTCGTTCACCAGCGACGAGGCGATCGACAGCACGTAGCCGCCGGAGTCGCGCGCCCACTCGAATTCGTGGACACAGTATTCGGGGATCACGAGTACCGACACGGGCGAGGCGTCGAAGCGGAACGAGTCGAGCGTCGCCACGCCGCTGCCTTCGAGCAGCAGGAACAGCTGTGTCAGCCGGCTGTGGCGGTGCGGACGGATCGACCAGTCATGCAGCTGGCTGCGTTCCGCGAGCGGTTCGCTGTGCACCCGCTGCGACGTTGGCCAGCGGTGGCTGTCGGCGTAGAAATCGACGACCGGGACCGCGGGACGGGCCCCTGCGGCTCCTGGCTCGGACATGGGAAATCCCTGAAAAGTACCATTATAGCCCGTTTTCCTGCCTTTATTTCCGGCATTTTCTGGCGAAAAATACAAACGTAGGTTTGACTTGTCAGACCGTGCAGGGGTCGCGCGCCGGCCGAGGGGGATTCGCTACATGAGTTGGCAGAAACACGACTACGACCGTATCCCGGGCACCTACGTGTTCGACGGCAAGACGGCGCACTCGGCCTACGGGCTGAACAAGCTGTTGTTCTCGTTCAATCACGCATCGAACCGGGAGGCATTCGAGAAGGACCGGGCGGCCTATGCCGACAAGTACGGCGTAACCCAAGCCCAGAAGGCGGCGCTGATCGCCGACGATTTCCTCGGCCTGCTCAGGCTCGGCGCGAACATCTATTACCTCGCGAAGATGGCGGTGCCGCGCGGTTTCTCGGTGCAGGACGCCGGCGCGGCATTCCAGGACATCTCGACGGAGGAATTCAAGGCGAAGCTGCAGGAGAAGGGCGCGGGTCTCATCGAGCGGCTCGAGAAGGAAGGAGGTTACTGGAATGGCTAGGATCGTCGGCGGCGTCACCACCTCCCACATTCCGGCGATCGGCAACGCGATGTGGGACAAGAAGGAACAGACGCCGTACTGGAAACGCTTCTTCGACGGCTACGAGCCCGTCAAGGCCTGGCTGGCGGAGAAGGATCCCGACATCGCGATCGTGGTCTACAACGATCACGGCCTGAACTTCTTCCTCGACAAGGTGCCGACCTTCGCGCTCGGTTGTGCCGACCACTATCACAACGCGGACGAGGGCTGGGGTCTGAACACGCTGCGCTCTTTCGAGGGCGACGCCGAATTCTCCTGGCACCTCGCCGAATCGCTGATCGGCCAGGAATTCGACCTGACCACCTGCCAGGAGATGCTGGTCGACCACGGCTTCGTCGTGCCGATGGCGCTGATGTGGCGGCACCTGCCGGAATGGCCGGTCAAGGGCATCCCGCTCGCGGTCAACACGGTGCAGCATCCGTTGCCGAGTGCGAAGCGCTGTCTCGCGCTGGGCCACGCCTTGCGCAAGGCCATCGAGTCCTATCCCGAAGACAAGAAGGTCGTGATCTTCGGTACCGGCGGCATGTCGCACCAGCTGCAGGGCGAGCGCGCGGGCATCATCGACGTCGACTACGACATGCGCTGCATGGAGAGCGTGATCCACCGGCCGGACTGGCTGGCGAACCAGACGACTTCCGAGATCATCGAGAAGGCCGGCACGGAAGGCGTCGAGATCATCATGTGGCTGGTCATGCGCGGTGCGCTGCAGGACAAGGTAAACCTCGTACACAAGCACTACCACGTGCCGATTTCGAACACGGGCGCCGGCGTGCTCGTGCTCGAGGACCCGGCCTGACGCTCAGTCGCACAACCAGTCCTCGCGCAATATCGCCCAGGACTTGAGGTCTTCGTAGGCGCCCCACTTGATCACGCTCTGCCGTGCCGTGCCTTCGTGTCGCATGCCGGCCTTCTCCATGACGCGGCCCGACGCCGGATTGCGGGCGAAGTGCGAGGCGCCGATCCGGTTCAGGTCCAGGTTCGTAAAGCCGTAGCGGATGATCTCGATCGTGGCCTCGGTCGCGTAGCCCCGGTTCCAGAACGGTTTGCCGACCCAGTAACCCAGCTCGCCCAGGTTGAGCTGGCGCTCGATTTTGAGGCCGATGGCGCCGGCGAGCCGGCCGGATTCACGCGGGACGATCCCGAACACGGCCAGCGAGCCGTCGTCGAAGGCCCGGGCGTGCGTCGCGATCCAGGCCTCGGCGACGCCGTCGGCGTAGGGATGCGGGATATTCAGCGTCGTGTCCGCAATTTCCCTTTTGCCCGCGAGCTCCCGGACGACGGCCGCGTCGGCCGCCTCGAACGGCCGCAGGATCAGGCGCGCGGTCGGGAGGGTGGGTTGGGTCAAGGTGGCATCCGGTGCGCTGGCAAGGCGCCACAGTGTAGCAGGTGCCCCCGAAAGCATAATGTAACCTTGACGTTACACAGCGGGATTGCTAGGATGTAACCTCAAGGTGACAAAAGGAGACACGAAATGCCTGATGAAATCGAACGTCGTTCACTCCGGCGCCGGATCCTGCTGATGGTCATGGCCTCGGCATTTCTGGTCTGGCAAGTGCCGGCGATGGATTTCTTCGACGGAATTGCAGGGCGTGAAAATCCGCTGTTCCGGATCGCCTCGCTCGCCGGTTTCCTGGTCTGGGCGGCCGGATTGGTGCTTCTGTTCACGTACGGCCACGTCGCGCGAGGCGTCGACAAACCGGAGATCACGGCGGCGCTGGAGGACGAGCTCGTGCGATCGAACCGCCGGAGGGCTTTTACCGCAGGCTATGCCGTGTCGCTCGCGACGTCCGCTGTCGTGTTCGCCGCCAGTCTGTTCTGGCCGATCACCGGGTCGGATGCCGCCCACCTTGTGCTCGTGGCAGCGGTCGTGGCGCCGATGTATGCCTTCGCGGTACTGGAACGCATCAATGCCTGATCATCCGCAACTCGGCAACCGGCTGAAAGAACTCAGAACCGCGGCCGGGCTAACGCAGGCGGAGCTCGCTACGCAGATACACGTCAGCCGCAAGACGATCAACACGATAGAGAACGGCGTGTTCGTTCCCTCCACGATCCTCGCACTGAGATTGTCGGCAGCACTCGGGGTACCCGTGGAAAGCATATTCCGGTTGCCGTAGGGCGCCTGTCCGTCAGGGCGTGACGGACGAGTCGCGCGGCGTTGCCGTGATGCCGACCTCGTGGCGCGGGAAGGCGGAGGCATCGATGGTCTCGAGGTAGCCGTGCCAGGCCGCATAGCCGATCAGCGGGATGACGACGATCAGACCGACGAATGCCGTAACGACGCCCAGCAGCAGACCGGCGAGGATCAGCGTGAGCCAGACGAGCATCGCCAGCTTGTTGCGGAGCACGGCGTTCACGGACGTGACGATGGCGGTGATGCTGTCCACGTCACGGTGCATGATCATCGGCAGGGAGAACGCGCTCGCGGAGAACGTGAAAGCCGCGAACACCGAGCCGACCAGGCTGCCGAAGGCGAGGTACGGTACCAGCTCGTGCAGGCCGGGTTCGCCCTCGGTCGGGAAGAAGATGCCGACCATGACCGCGGCGCGCGCCCACACCAGGAAGATGATCAGCAGTGCGAGCGCGAAGATCATCTCGTTGCCGAGATGGCGCCGGAACGCGGCGCGCAGACTGCGCATCAAAAGCGGCGGCTGACCGCGCTCCAGCTGGGCGCTGATCCCGTACAGCCCGATGCAGGTCAGCGGCGCCAGGAACACGAAGCCGCCGAGCATCCCGAACATGAGCCACTCGCTGCCCTGGTACCTGGCGAGCAGGCTGACCGCGGCGATCAGGACAGCCACGATCAGACCGTAGAACAGGCTCTGCCGCGGGGCCCGCAACAGGTCCCGGGCGCCGAGGGCCAGCCAGCGGAACGCCGCCAGCGGCGCAAGTTGGCGGCACGGCGCGACGAACGGCAGTTCGTCGCGATCGACAACGGAGTGATTCCCCTGGTTCATGCCGGTCTCCCTCAGTGAGAAATGATGCGACATCCGGCGGGCACAGGCAATCGGTCGCGATATGCCGTTACTTGGACTGCATCACGTCGCCAGAGGGGCTCGAACCGTAGACTGCCGGACGCCTTGTGTATTTTCTTGCCCGAGTGGGTCAGGACTTATGTCAAATGCGTTCGCCAACCTGCCGCTGCAGCGCAAAGTCGCGTTCACGCTGCTGCTGGTGTTCGCCGCATTCTCGGTCCTGAGCTACGCGATCCTCACCGGCGTCATTACCCCCGCTTTCCACGACCTCGACCTGGCGGCCGCCCGGACCAACCTGATCCGTGCCGAACGCGCCATCCAGTCCGACATCCACAACCTCAACGCCGTGACCGCGGACTGGGCGCGCTGGGACGACATGCACGACTACGCGAGCGGCATCAACCCCGCGTTCAAGAAGTCCAACCTGGACCGGCCCACGCTGACCAACCTCGGCCTCGACATGTTGGCCGTGTACTCACCGGACCGCCGTCTGCTGTGGAGCCAGCTGCTCGTCGACGGCGAGGAACGCCCGCTCGACGAACTCGGCATCCTGGGCGCCGGGGATCGCGCCGCGGCCAGCCTGACCGGGCACGCCCACGAGGGAGACGTCACGGTCGGCCTGCTGCAGACCAGGCTGGGGCCGATGCTGATCTGCTCGATGCCGATCCTGCGCTCGGACGACGCGGGGCCGGTCGCCGGCGCCGTGGTCATGGCTCAATTTCTCGACGCGGCGCGGGTAGAAGGCCTGCGCGAGCGCACGGAAGTCGATTTCCACTGGTACCCGGTGGACGAGTTCTCGCGCGAGACCGGCGTCGCGGCCAGCACCATCACCTCCAGCGACATCCAGGTCATGGTGTCGGACCGCAGCATCTCCAGCTTCAAGATGGTCACCGACATATTCGCCGAGCCGCTGTTCGTGCTGCGGGCGAAGACGCCGCGCCGGATCGCAGCGCTCGGCGACCGCACCGTCAACGTGGCGATGCTGTTCCTGGTCGTTACGGGCGTCTTCGTCGCGATCATCATCTGGTACCTGCTGCGCAGCACGATCCTGAAGCCGATTGAGTCGCTCGCGGGCCACATCCGCAAGATCCGCCGGAGCGGCGACCTGTCGCACCGGCTGGACTTCGTCGGCAATGACGAGATCGGCTCGCTGGCCGGGGACTTCAATCGCCTGACCGAAGAGGTCAACGACACGCGCAAGGCGCTGCTGTTCCAGTCCTTCAAGGCCGGCAAGGCGGACACCGCGGCGGAAGTCCTGCACAACATACGCAACGCGATGACGCCGATGATCAACGGTCTCGAACGGCTCACGAAGGCCTTCAGGGTCGCCGACGGCCTGCGCGTGAGCGAGGCGACGAAGCAATTGGCCGACCCGAATTGCGCGCCGGACCGGGCGGTGAAGTTCCTGCAGTATATCGATGCCTCGTTCGACCGCATCCGCGCGGTCAACGCGGAGGCCGCCGAAGACATGAACATCGTGGCTTCGCAAGCGAGGCAGGTCGAAGGGATCCTGACCGACCAGGAGAAGTTCGCGAACGCCGCACCCCTCGAGGAGGACGTCGTCGTGCGCGAAGTCATCGGTGAGGCGGCGCATCTGATCCCGAAAGATGCATCGACCCGGGTCGCGCTCCAGATGGACCAGACGCTGGGGCGCTATCGCGTGCGGGCACACCGGATCGGGCTGCTCCAGGTCCTCGGCAACCTGTTGCTCAATGCCTACGAGTCGATCGAACGCTGCAACAAGGGGTCCGGGCGGATTTCGCTGTCCGCATCCGAACTGGTGTTCGACGACAAGCAGATGGTCCGCCTCACGGTGCGCGACGACGGTACCGGCTTCGACGGCGAGACGAGCGAACGCATCTTCCGCCGCGGCTTCACATCCAAGGCGCCTGGCTCGACAACGGGGCTCGGGCTGCACTGGTGTGCCAACGCCGTGCGCGGCATGGGCGGCTGGATATCGGCCGAGAGCGAAGGCACCGGCAAAGGTGCTGAATTTCATGTGCTGCTGCCGGCGGCGCAGGGAGGTTTCTGATGAACACCCACAGTGAGCAACACAACATCCGCGTCCTGATCGCCGACGACGACGAGTACGTGCTGGCGGCGTACCGCGAAGCCTTCGCCGAGCCCGAGTCGACTCAGCAGATGCGTGCGCTCGACGCACTGACCGCCGAATTGTTCGAGCCCCGCGCGGAGCCGGAGGACGAAGCGCACTTCGACGTCGTCGCCTGTTCGCAGGGTGCGGATGCGATCTCGATCGCCCGGCGCGCGGCGCGCAACGGCCAGCCCTTCGACGTCGTCATCCTGGACGTGCGCATGCCGCCCGGTATCGACGGGGTCGAGGCGGGCAGCCGGATCCGGGAGCTGGATCCCGACGTCGAGATCGTGTTCGTCACCGGCTACTCGGACGTTCCGATCGAAGAGCTGCAGCGCCGCGTACCGCCGCCGATGAAGCTGCACTACTTCAGCAAGCCGCTGTCGTTCACGCAACTGGCGCAGGACGTGGCACACATGGTGCGCTCGCACTGATCGGAGCCGCCATGAACGACAAGAACAGACCGGCAATGAACCGCATCCTCGCCGTCGACGACGACCCGGCGATCGTCGCGGAATACCTGCGCTGTCTGGGCGACGACTACGAACCCGACAGCGCGACGACGACCCTGTCCGAACTCGAGAAGGTGCTGTTCGGCGACGACACCGACGACAGCGGCGCCGCGCACTTCTCGGTCGAGACCCGCGGCCAGGGTGACGAGGCGGTCGCGGCGGTCGCCGAGGCGGCCGGGGCGGGGAAGCCCTAC
>Ga0210086_1001036_pt1 | contig 14808 bp, 16 predicted proteins | sample China_Galinas_PW_3_FD_184867 | JGI IMG/M metagenome (GOLD analysis project Ga0210086, IMG submission 184867) | Wetland microbial communities from San Francisco Bay, California, USA, that impact long-term carbon sequestration - China_Galinas_PWB_D2... | ecosystem: Environmental > Aquatic > Marine... | reverse complement strand
CAAGGTGTTCAACACCGCGCGCATCGAGGCCCTGGAACTGGAGAACCTCATGGATGTCGCCCTGGCCACGATCACCTCGGCCCTGGCGCGTACCGAGAGCCGCGGCGCTCACAGCCGTATCGATTATCCGCAGCGCGACGACAAACTGTGGATGAGGCACAGCCTGTATTTCAAGGAAGGCGGCCGTCTGGACTATAAACCGGTGCGGGTCCAGCCGCTAACGGTAGAGCCGTTCCCGCCCAAGGAGCGGGTGTATTGATAAAGCGGTCAGCACGCGGCTGGCGACTTTAAGCTTTATGGAGAGATGCATGCGGTTTTCGATCTATCGCTATAACCCGGAAGCGGACCAAGAGCCGCATATGCAGGACTTCGAGCTGGCCGAAGTGGCGCCGGGTATGATGTTGCTTGACGCGCTGCTCAAAATCAAACAGCAGGATGAGACTCTGAGTTTTCGTCACTCCTGCGGCGAAGGGGTGTGCGGTTCGGACGGGCTCAATATCAATGGCCGCAACGGTCTGTCGTGTATCACCCCGTTGGCCGGCTTGAAAGAGCCGGTGGAGATCCGCCCCTTGCCGGGGATGCCGGTGATTCGGGACCTGGTGGTGGATCTGACCCAGTTCTATCACCAATACCGTTCCGTCAAGCCGTGGCTTACGGTACATGACCCCGAGCCCGAGGTTGAATACCGGCAAAGCCCCGCAGAGCGCGACAAGCTGGACGGACTTTATGAATGCATACTCTGTGCCTGTTGCTCTACGTCCTGTCCGTCGTTTTGGTGGAATCCGGATAAATTCCGCGGACCGGCGGCCTTGTTGCAGTCTTACCGTTTTCTGGCCGACAGCCGCGACCAGGCTACTGCGGAGCGGCTTGCCGAACTTGAAGGCCCGTACCGCTTGTTTCGCTGTCATACCATCATGAATTGTGTCGATGTGTGTCCCAAGGGGCTGAATCCCACCAAGGCGATTGGTAATATCAAGGAACTGATGTTGAAGCATCTGATATAAGCCGGACGGAAAGTAAGGGGGGGTGGCGTGAGCGTGACGAGTGGCGGCGAACAAACAGGCCACGCATCAGCGGGCTGTTCGCAGCGGGCGCGGCTCTACTGGCAATGTCGACGCGGCATGCTGGAGCTGGACCTGGTGTTGCAAGCCTTTTTGGATCATCGCTATGAGCATGCCCTTCCCGAGGAGCGCCGTGCCTTTGAGGTCTTGTTGAATTATCCCGATGCCTTGCTATTCGAATATATCATGGGTCGCGTGATCCCCACCGATAGTCAGCTCGCTCATGTCATCACTCAGTTACGCAGCCCCGTTCCGGCTTGAACGCCGTCCCTCCCGCTATTTGTTGAGTGCCTTGCTCGCTGTGCATGGTATGGCCTTGCTGGTGTTGATGCCGTTGCCGGCGGGTTGGTGGATCAAAGCGCCGCTTGTCCTGGCAGTGGTGGCGCAGGGGATAGTCAGCTGGCGGCGCCAACTGGTGTTTGCTTCGGCTATTGCGGTACAGCGCCTGGTGTGGATCGGTGGCAGCAGCTGGGAGCTGTTCGATCGTGACGGTGCGGGGCGTCGGGCACGCTTGCTCCCCGGTAGCTACATCCATCCCTGGCTGGTGATCCTGCGCTTTTTGACGGAGGAGGGGCATAAGTATGCGGTGGTTCTGCCTTGTGACAGTCTGGACCCCGACAGTCATCGCCGTTTGCGCGTGCAATTGGGCTTGCTGCAAGACAAGGCGACGACTGAAGATTGATCCCGGCCGTAGCAATTTTTCTACGGTGTGAGCACGGTGTTGTGCGGCGGCCGGCTGTCGTCCGGCACCGGATAATCCAAGGTATAGTGCAGGCCGCGGCTTTCCTTGCGCAGCATGGCGGAGCGGATGATAAGGTCCGCCACCAGCGCCAAGTTGCGCAGCTCGATCAAATCATTGGTGACGCGGAAGTGACCGTAATAATCGTCGATTTCCTGGAGTAGCAGGTCGACGCGGTGTTTGGCGCGTTGCAGACGCTTGTCGCTGCGCACGATGCCCACGTAATCCCACATGAAGCGCCGCAGCTCCTCCCAATTATGGGCCACCACCACCTCCTCATCGGAGTCCGTGACCCGGCTCTCGTCCCACTCCGGCACGGCCGGCGGGGCTGGAATAGCCGCGATGCTGGCTTTGATATCTTCCGCCGCCGCCTGGCCGAACACCAGGCATTCCAGCAAGGAATTGCTGGCCATGCGGTTGGCCCCGTGCAGGCCGCTGTAAGCTGTTTCACCGATGGCATACAATCCTTCGAGATCGGTGCGGCCGCGCAGGTCGATCATGACCCCGCCGCAGGTATAGTGGGTGGCCGGTACCACCGGGATGGGTTCCTTGGTCATGTCGAAGCCCAATTCCAGGCAGCGGCTATAGATGCTCGGGAAGTGACTCTTAATGAAGTCCGCCGGCTTATGGCTGATATCCAGGTAGACGTACTCGGCGCCCAGGCGTTTCATCTCGTGGTCGATGGCACGTGCCACGATGTCGCGCGGCGCCAGCTCGGCGCGCGGGTCGAATTTATCGAGAAACGGGGTGCCGTCCGGGAGTAGGATGCGTCCGCCTTCGCCACGCACCGCCTCGGAGATGAGGAAGAATTTGGCCTTGGGGTGGTAGAGGCAGGTGGGGTGAAACTGGATGAATTCCATATTGGCCACGCGACAGCCGGCCCGCCAGGCCATGGCGATGCCGTCGCCGGTGCAGACGTCTGGATTGCTCGAATATATATAGACCTTGCCGGCACCGCCGGTGGCCAGTACCACGCACTTGGCGCGCAGAGTCTTGACCTGGCCGGCATCACGGTCGAGGACATAGGCGCCCCAGCAGTGATTATGGGCCAGGCCCAACTTTTTACCGGTAATCAGGTCAATGGCAATATGATTTTCCAAGACTTCGATATTGGGATGACGGCGGGCCTGTTGTTCCAGGGTCAATTCGACGGTCCGCCCCGTGGTGTCGGCGGCGTGCAAGATGCGCCTGTGGCTATGGCCGCCCTCGCGGGTGAGGTGGTAGTCAATGCTGCCATCGGGACGGGTCTCCTGGGTAAACGGGACGCCTTGTTCGACCAGCCATTGAATGGCATCCCGGGCATGCTCGACGGTATAGCGGGCCACGGCCGCGTCGCATAATCCGGCGCCGGCATTGAGGGTGTCCTCGATGTGAGATTCCAGGGAATCGGCCTGATCCCACACCGCGGAGATGCCTCCCTGGGCATAGAAGGTTGCCCCTTCCGTCAGCGGGCCCTTGGTAATGAGACCGATGCGGATATGGGGGGCGAGGTGCAGGGCGAGGCTTAAACCAGCGGCGCCCCCCCCGATCAGCAGTAGATCGTAATAATCGTGTTTCATAAAAAAGCGTGTTGGCTCAGAGGTCTTTTATAGTCATAATGGATACTTTATAGTTCGGTTCCAGCGGGCATGGCCTGGCCATGCAGCATATAGCCGTATGTATTAGCCGTCCAGCCGGGGTTGGGAAGTCCCCTCGAGCGGGGGCGTGGCTCGAAGGGTGAATGAGGCGGGAGTACATCCCCAAAGCCGCATCCTAGATAAATTAGCAAAATCTAATATTGTGTATGGGTAGCGCTATTAGGCAACTAATAGAGAACTAATATTATCCAGCATGGTCTATTGTTTCCGAGTAAAGGGATTTTACTCCTCAGTGAAGAAGGGGCAGGCCCGAAATGGGCGAGCAAAGTGTTGACCAGCTCCTAGTAGAGCGCGTTCAGAGAGGTGATAAAAAGGCATTTGACATTCTGGTAGCTAAATATCAGCACAAGATTGTCAAGCTTATTTCCCGTTATATCCGGGATCAGGCCGAGGTGCTGGATGTGGCGCAGGATGCCTTTATCAAGGCATACCGGGCTCTTCCCAAATTCCGAGGGGAGAGCGCTTTTTATACTTGGCTGTATCGGATTGCCATCAATACCGCCAAGAATTACCTCGTCGCTCAAGGCCGTCGCCTGCCCGATTCGGATGTGGAGATTAGCGTTGCCGAACAGTTTGAAGGTGCGTCGGAGTTGAGGGATTACGCAACTCCCGAGCGCCTGCTGTTAAAGGACGAGATCGAAAGGACGGTATTTGAGGTCATTGAGCAGTTACCGGAGGATCTGCGTACGGCGATTACACTACGAGAGCTCGAAGGTTTAAGTTATGAGGAAATCGCGGAAGCCATGGGATGCCCGATCGGTACCGTGCGTTCCCGCATCTTCAGGGCTCGTGAAGCGATACATAATAAACTCAAGCCGCTGTTGGCATGATTCGTTAAGTATTTGGGCACTATTTGCGGGGAAGGTATATGGCAGACAATCTTGAAGAAAAAATCTCGGCGCTGGTGGATGGTGAAATGCCTCACGAGGAGATTGATAGCCTGATGGACGGGCTTAAGCACGATAAGACCAGCCAGATGTGTTGGCGACATTACCATCTGATCAGCGATGCCTTGAAAAACAATCTGCCAGATGAACTCCCTGAGGATTTTGTAAACCGTATCTCCCTAGCCCTTGAATCCGAACCCCTGCTCTCCACTCCGCCGCGCCGTACCTTCGATTACCACGCTTTCATCAGACCCACGATCGGTTTTGCCCTGGCCGCCTCCGTCGCAGCCGTGGTCTTTGTCGGTTTGGGATGGAATACCCAGCAAACGGGTATTGAGCAAATGCCGACACTGGCCTCAAATAGCCCGCCGGCGTCCAGCGCGATCACCACGGTGAGCACTCAACCGGCGATATCCTACACGACCGTACACGGCCGACAGTGGGACGTCGAACAGCCTGAACTGGCCTCCAAGCTCAATGACTACCTGATTAACCACGATCAATACTCCGCAGTGGACGGCATGCACAATAGCGTGTTGCCCCAGGTCAGGATCGTGGGGTATGAACGTTCCGAGGCCATACGGCCGAGTAATTTGAGCGGTGATGGCCGCTAGGCCTGCATCCGGCTGATCGTATGCATGAGTATTGCTAATGGTGATCAGCCCAACATTATCGCTATCACGGCGGACTTTTGATTATCTGATGGTCGACATTCTGATCTTACATGATGTGTTGAAACGCCCGTTTAACTACGGGCGCGGCTATCGCTTTGCCCTGTGGGTCTGTGTCGTGCTGACCGTGCTTGGATTATGTGCCGAACAGGCGCAGGCAGTCGGTGCCGGTGAATCCGTGAACGACGCAAAAACGTGGCTGGATAAGATTGCATCATCCGAGCGGAACGTCAGCTACGAAGGCACTTTTATATTCCGCCGTGATGACCAATTGGTGACCATGCATCTTGTGCATGTCGTGGATCAATCGGGTGAAAGAGAGCGCCTCAGCTCCTTGAGCGGTGTGCGGCGGGAATTTTTCAGGAGTAAGGAAGGGGTCGTATACCTCAGTCCCGGTCAAAAGCATTCCAGCTTCAATAAGGAGATTTTAAGACGGAATTTCCCGGCGCAGATTGAGGATGGCGCGACGGCTCTGGAAAAGAATTATCGCCTGGCCATGGGGGAAGGCGATCGTATCGCCGGGCGTGCGGCTCGGATGCTGGTCATCGAGCCCAAGGATAATTACCGTTACGGTTACCGCATTTGGGTCGATGAAAAGACGGGATTGTTGCTGCAATCCGATCTGGTCAATGAGCACGGTAATGCCGTCGAGCAGTTCATGTTCACCGCCATAAATGTCGTGGACAAGCCCACACCGCAAATGATCCAAGCCGTGACCATGAGCGATAAAATGCGCCAGGCTTTGAAAGCCAGTCCCCCCGATACCATGTCGACAACCTCCGCTGATGGGCAATGGCAGGTCATGCGCATGCCGAGCGGCTTCTCCTTGGTCGAGCGCTATCAACACAGTCACGGCAAATGGGGTCCGGTCGACCAACTGGTGCTTACCGACGGCATGGCAACCGTATCGGTATTCGTCGAACGATTGGGCGATCACGCCAAGCCATTCAACGGCGTGTCGCATGTGGGCGCGGTGAACGCCTACGGAACTGTAGTGAATGATCATCAACTGACCGTGGTCGGCGAAGTGCCATTGGCGACAGTGCGCTTGATCGGCAACTCACTGAGATTGACGGTGGCCGGACAGTAGATGATTGAGCAAATTGCGACCGTGGTGGAGCTTGATGGCGATGCCGCCTGGGTAGAAGCCCAGCGGCACAGCGCGTGTGGCGCTTGCGCCACAAATAAGGGTTGCGGCGCGGGTTTGTTCGCCAAGGCCTTCAGGTTCAGTTCTCCCCGATTGAAAGTTCAGCATACACAAGATGTCGAGGTGGGCGATCGCGTCGTGATAGGCGTTGATGAGCAAGCCCTGGTGCGCGGTTCGTTTGCCGCCTACATCATGCCGATCTTATTCATGCTGGGTTTCGCCCTGCTGGGTGAAACCCTGTTTGCGGAAATGCTGACGTCGGTTGCGCCTGATGTTGTCGGCCTGCTGTCCGGGATGGCCGGTTTGGCTGCGGGTTTGATGTGGCTTAAGCGCCACAGCCGAAGTATTGGTGACGATCGCCGTTATCAGCCTTTGATTCTGCAAAAAGCTGCCGATCATGTTTCCGTAGCTTGTCCCAAATCCGAATCGAATTAAAAACAGATAATAAAGTCTACCCTGATTCATTTATGAACCTATGGAATGGAAGTCAGATGATAAATCGTAATATGTTTTTTGCTTGGCTGGTCGCTGTATGTGCGATAGTCTCCGTCTCCCAGGCGCAGGCGCGTGACTTACCCGATTTTACGGATATTGTGACCAAGACCAGCCCGGCGGTGGTAAACATCAGCACTTCCCAAACCATAAAGCAACATCCGCGGATACCCCACGGCTTGCCGAAGGGGCCCGACGGTTCACCTCCTCTCGACGACTTTTTTCGGCGGTTTTTCGGAGATCCCGGTCGAGGTGATGACGGTGGCAATGACGATGAGTTCAGTACGCAATCCCTGGGTTCGGGATTTATCATTTCCGCCGATGGTTACATCCTCACCAATGATCACGTGATCAAAGATGCGGATAAGATTATCGTGCGGCTCACCGACCGTCAGGAATTCGAGGCGAAAGTGCTGGGTGCGGACGAACGCAGCGATGTGGCCCTGCTCAAGATCGACGCCAAGAATTTGCCGACGGTTCAGATCGGACACTCGTCCAAGCTTAAGGTCGGAGAGTGGGTGCTGGCCATCGGCTCGCCTTTTGACTTCGATCATTCGGTGACGGCCGGTATCGTCAGCGCCTTGGGGCGCAGTCTACCTAATGAAAACTATGTACCGTTCATCCAGACGGATGTGGCGATCAATCCCGGAAATTCCGGTGGCCCCTTATTCAATATGGACGGTGAGGTGGTCGGTATCAATTCCCAGATCTACAGCCGCACCGGCGGCTTTATGGGCTTGTCGTTTACCATTCCCATCGATTTGGCGATGGACGTCGTCGATCAGCTCAAGAACAAAGGCAGTGTCACCCGCGGTTGGCTGGGTGTCTTGATTCAAGATGTCACGGCAGACCTAGCCGAATCCTTCGGCATGGATCGTCCTGGCGGAGCCCTGGTGGCGCAGGTATTGCCCGGCAGTCCGGCGGAGAAGGCCGGGATCAAGGTGGGTGACGTAATCCTGGAGTTCAATAACACCCCGATCGATAATTCATCTTCCCTGCCGCCGATCGTGGGCCGCATGCAGGTTGGTCAAGAGGCCTCGGTGAAGATTTTACGTGACGGCAAATCGAAGCAGGTCAAGATCAAGATCGGCGAATTGCCGCCGGAAGAGGAAATCAAGCAGGCGAGCCGCAGGGATGAAGGCATCGACGATAACCGTTTGGGCGCGGTGGTGAAGGATTTGACCGCCGATCAGCGCAACAGCCTGGATAAAAAGAAGAGCGGGGTCTATGTGGAGAATGTCCACAGCGGTCCGGCGCGGGTAGCCGGATTGCGCAAGGGCGATATTATTCTCATGATCAACAACGTGGATGTGAAGAACGTCAGCCAGTTTCAGAAATTGGTTAAGGATTTGCCCGCCGGCAAATCGCTGCCGATGCTGGTGCAGCGGGGTTCGGGGCCCATGTTCCTGGCGCTCAAGATGCCCGATAAGGACAACTAAACGTCGTTAATTCGCATTGCGGCGGCGTGGAGATTCTGGAAAGCGGAAAAATCCGGTACACTGGCGGGCTTTAGCGGCCCAGGTGTCCGGTTTTTCCGGTTTCTAATAGATGAAGTACATTCGCAATTTTTCCATTATCGCCCATATAGACCACGGCAAATCCACCCTGGCCGATCGCCTTATCCAAATATGCGGGGGATTGACCTCGCGCGAGATGGCGGCGCAGGTCCTGGATTCCATGGATCTGGAACGGGAACGCGGCATTACCATCAAGGCGCAGTGCGTGTCATTACGTTATCAGGCCAGGGATGGACATAATTATTTGCTGAATTTCATCGATACGCCCGGGCATGTGGATTTTTCCTACGAAGTGTCGCGTTCCCTAGCCGCCTGCGAAGGGGCGTTGCTGGTAGTCGATGCCTCGCAAGGCGTCGAAGCGCAAACCGTGGCCAACTGCTATACCGCTCTCGAGCAGGGGCTGGAGGTGGTGCCGGTGCTGAACAAGATCGATCTGCCCACCGCCGATGTCGAGAGGGTGACGCGGGAAATCGAAGATATCATCGGCATCGAGGCGGATAACGCGGTGCAGGTGAGCGCCAAGACCGGGCTAGGGATTCAGGATTTGCTGGAAGAATTGATCAGGCGTATTCCCCCGCCCAAAGGCGATGTCGAAGCGCCATTGCAGGCGCTGATTATCGATTCTTGGTTCGATAATTATCTGGGCGTGGTTTCCCTGGTGCGGCTAATGCATGGGAGCTTGAAGGCCAAGGACAAGATCACCGTCATGTCCACCCAGCGCCATTATTACGCGGATAAGGTCGGTATTTTCACTCCGAAACGCCTGGACACGGGTCGCCTCAGCGCCGGAGAAGTGGGGTTCGTCATCGCCGGCATCAAAGAGGTGGACGGTGCCCCGGTGGGTGACACGCTCACTCATACCAGCCATCCCGCCAACATGCCCCTGGCGGGATTCAAGAAGGTGCAGCCCCAGGTGTTCGCCGGCTTGTTCCCGATCAGCGCCGAAGAGTATGAGGACTTGCGCGACGCCTTGGGCAAACTGCGCCTCAACGATTCTTCGCTGTTCTACGAGCCGGAGGTTTCGCAGGCATTGGGTTTCGGCTTCCGCTGCGGGTTTCTCGGTATGCTGCACATGGAAATCGTTCAGGAACGCCTGGAGCGCGAATACGATTTGGATCTCATCATCACCGCGCCGACAGTGGTGTATGAATTGCTTAACAAACAGGGCGAGGTACTCTACGTCGACAATCCCGCCAAGTTGCCGCCTCCGGGAGATATCGAGGAGATGCGGGAGCCGATCATAACCACGAATATCCTTGTTCCGCAGCTGCATCTGGGCGCGGTCATCACCTTGTGTGAAGAACGCCGTGGCATCCAGAAAAAGATGCAATTTCACGGCAACCACGTGGCACTGACCTATGAGATGCCCATGGCGGAGGTGGTCATGGACTTCTTCGATCGGCTCAAGTCGGTAAGCCGCGGTTATGCCTCCATGGACTACAATTTCGATCGCTTTGAGGCGGCGGATCTGGTCAAACTCGATGTGCTGATAAACAACGAACGGGTGGACGCGCTGTCCATAATCGTGCATCGTTCCAATAGCATCCAGCGCGGCCGGGACCTCGTTGAAAAGCTGCGGGAGGTGATTCCCCGCCAGATGTTTGATGTGGCCATTCAGGCGGCGATCGGTTCCAAGATTATCTCCCGCGAAACGGTGAAGGCGCTGCGCAAAAATGTCACGGCTAAGTGTTACGGAGGCGACCTCTCCCGTAAGCGTAAATTGCTCGAGAAGCAGAAGGCCGGGAAGAAGCGTATGAAGCAGCTGGGCTCGGTCGAGATCCCGCAAGAGGCGTTCATGGCAATTTTACAAGTAGGAAAGAAATAGATGAGCTACGATTTTCCAACCATAATGGTGATCTTTCTGATCGTCTGCGGAATTATCTGGGCGGCGGATGCTGTGATGTGGGCGCCGCGCCGCCGCGAAGCCGTGGCGACGGCCACCCAGGCGGCGGGTGGCGACTTGGACGAGGAGACTCGCCTGCGGCTCGGTAAAGAGCCGGTATTGGTAGAATATGCGCGCTCGTTTTTCCCCGTGATCCTGGCGGTATTCTGTCTGCGCTCGTTCCTGGTAGAGCCGTTTCGCATCCCCTCCGGCTCGATGATCCCCACGCTGTGGACTGGCGACTTCATTCTGGTCAATAAATTTGCCTATGGCATACGCCTGCCGGTCTTGAATGACAAAGTCATCAATATCGGTGAGCCACATCGGGGCGACGTGGTGGTGTTTCGCTATCCCGAAGATCCTTCGACGGATTACATCAAGCGGGTCATCGGCTTGCCCGGTGATCGCATCTCTTATCATGACAAAACGGTATTCATCAATGGCGAGAAGGCCGATCAGCGCTATGTCGGGCCCTTTACCGTGTTTCCTACGGGGATTCCCATGCCGGCTCGCCTCGAAGTAGAATCCCTGAGCGGCAAGAAACATATCATGGTCATTCATCCCGGATTCTATGGCAGACTTGAGCAAGGTGAATGGACGGTTCCGCCACACAGTTACTTCATGATGGGAGACAATCGGGATAATAGTAACGATAGCCGCGCTTGGGGTTTCGTCCCCGAGAAGAATTTGATCGGCAGGGCGTTTATGATATGGATGAACTGGAATAGCTCAAATGGGGGAATTACTTGGAATCGGTTGGGGAAGACGATTCAATAGTGCATATCCGGGAGGAATATGATGAATAGCAATGCCGCAAGAAAACACCAGAATGGTATGACATATTTGGGTATGCTGATCATGCTGATCGTCATCGCCTTCTTCGCCGTTGTGCTGATCAAGGTGGCGCCTTTGTACATAGAATCTTTCAAGGTGAAGTCTTCGCTGGATTCGCTGGCTCAGGAGGCCAAGGACGACCAGTCGGTATTATCGCCGGCCGAAGTCGAGAAGCATTTGCTGAATCGGCTGAACATCAATGATGTAGAGCATGTAACCAAGGACGACATCAAGATCACCCGGGAAGGGCGTAAAACAGTGGTCGAAGTGGACTATGAAGCGCGGGTGACGCTGTTTGACAATCTCGACCTGGTGGCGCGGTTCCCGGATAATCGTGTTGAATTGGGGGGGCCTTGAGTCGCGCCTACGAAAGATTGCAAGAGCAGCTGGACTACCGGTTTGCACGGCAGGAATTACTGGAGACCGCGCTTACGCATCGCAGCTCCAGCAAAAGCAACAACGAGCGGCTGGAATTCCTCGGCGACAGCGTTTTGAATTTCGTCGTCGCCCACCTGTTATTTGAGCGTTTTCCCGAGGCGGATGAAGGTCAATTGAGCCGGCTGCGTGCGCACCTGGTGAAAGGCGCGGCCTTGGCGGTGCTGGCCCGTCAATTTCAGCTCGGTGACTATCTGCATTTGGGGCCGGGTGAGCGCAAGAGCGGCGGTTTTCGCCGCGACTCCATATTAGCGGGCGCCCTGGAAGCCATTATCGGCGCGGTCTATCTCGACGGCGGCTTTGCGCTGGTAAGCGGCTTGATTGGCTCGATCTATCAGGACATGCTGAGCTCCCTTACTTTGGAACAAGGGTTTAAAGACCCCAAGACCCGTCTGCAGGAATTCCTGCAGGGACGGGGGATGAGCCTGCCCGAATACCGGGTGTTGTCCACGGCAGGGGACGCACACAATCAACAGTTTCAGGTGGAATGCAGTATCGTCGATGCCAAGATCCTGACCCGCGGCGGAGGCGGTAACCGCCGCAGCGCGGAGCAGGAGGCGGCGAGCAAGGCCTTGGCCGTGTTGGGCGATGCTGAGAATGATTAGCGATAACCCTAAGGCGCCCGGAAATGGATGAGAAAAAAAAGTTTCGCTGCGGATTTGCGGCGATTATCGGTCGTCCCAATGTGGGCAAGTCCACCTTGCTCAACCGTATTGTCGGGCAAAAGCTTACCATTACCTCGTCCCGCCCCCAGACCACGCGCCACAAGATATTAGGGATTAAAACCTCACCGCAAGGCCAGGTGATCTATGTGGACACGCCCGGTCTGCACCGTGCCGGCAAGAGTGCGATCAACCGCTATATGAATCGCACCGCAAAATCGGCGCTCGCCGATGTGGATGTGGTGCTGTGGGTCATCGAGGCCTTGCGCTGGACCGATGAGGACCAGGATATCCTGGCGGCGCTGGCCATGACCGAGGCGCCGGTGATTGTGGTGATCAATAAGGTGGATAAGGTGAGTGATAAAACCGCTTTATTACCCTTTCTCGATGAACTCGCACACAAGGGTGAATTCACGGAAGTGATCCCTTTGTCGGCGCGCAGCGGCGATAATGTGGAGCGTCTCGAAGCCGCGGTGATGAGCTACATCCAGGAGGGCGAGGCATTCTTTCCCGAGGATCAGGTCACGGACCGCAGTGAGCGTTTTCTCGCCGCGGAGTTGCTCCGGGAAAAACTCATGCGCCGTCTCGGCGAGGAATTACCCTACGCGGTCACCGTGCAGGTCGAGGAATTCTCGGAGCAGAACGAGGTGTTGCATATTCACGCGGTGATCTGGGTGGAAAAAGAGAGCCAGAAGGCAATCGTCATCGGCAAAGGGGGCGAAGCACTCAAGGAAATCGGTCGCCGCGCCCGCATCGACATGGAGCAGGCCTTCGGCGCCAAGGTCTTTTTAAAGACCTGGGTGCGGGTCAAGGAATCCTGGTCCGAAGATGAGCGTCTGCTGCGCCAACTGGGCTATGATGATCGCGAGACCTGATTTCCGGTTTGTGGCCGTGGAGTGCCAGTATGAATACTCAGCGTGCGCGGGTCCTGTTACAGCCCGCTTATGTATTGCACCGCCGCGCCTTTCGCGACAGCAGCCTGCTGGTGGAGTTGTTTACTCCCCAGTATGGGCGGGTGGGGGTGATCGCCCGCGCTGCTCGTCAAGCCTCATCCCGCCTGGCGGGTGTCCTCCAGCCGTTTCGTTCCGTATTGGTTTCCTGGAGCGGTAACGGTGAGCTTCCCAGCCTGAACGCGGCGGAGGCCGAAGGCGGCAATCAATGGCTGACCGGACAGGCCTTGATGGGTGGATTTTATCTCAACGAATTGTTGATGCGCCTTTTGCATCGCTATGATCCGCACCCCGAGCTATACGCGGTGTATCACAGCAGCGTGCAAGCACTGGGCGATATCTGCCGTCGTGCCGAGAGCGACAAAGACCGGCAGGGCGCCGCTGCGTTGTTCTCCGTTGAGCTGGAACGTGCCTTGCGTATTTTCGAGAAACACCTCCTGGAAGAAATCGGTTATGGTTTGGTATTGGAATATGATGCCGAGCACGGGCAGCCTATAGAAGCGCAACAGTTGTATGTCTATCATCTGGCGCAAGGGCCGGTAAAAATAAGCGCCGGCCAAGCGGAAGTGATGCCGCAGCGCCTGACCATACGCGGTCAGAGCCTGTTGAACCTGGCGCATGGGCATCTGGACGACAAGATCAGCCTGCGTGAGGTCAAAAGATTGATGCGCGCGGCCCTGGCCGAACAATTGGGAGGCCGCCCCGTGAACAGCCGCCGTCTGTTTGCGCCGCAATATGACCACTCCTGATTATTGTCGCAATCGTGATTAAATATATGATTCGAGCGATTATGTCCCGGTTGAGTGTTAATGGCGGCGACTGATGGGCCCTTGGTTGCAGCGAAGTGAATAGAGGATGGTTGAAGTGAAAGACGAGCAGGCGATATTGCTTGGTGTAAACATCGATCACGTGGCGACACTGCGTCAGGCGCGGCATACACCATATCCCGATCCCGTTCAGGCCGCCGTCGCCGCCGAGCAAGCGGGAGCGGATGCCATTACCTTGCACCTGCGCGAGGATCGCCGCCATATTCAGGAGCACGACGTGGAACGCCTGAAGGGTGTTATGCAAACCCGTATGAACCTGGAAATGGCCATGACGGAGGACATGCTGCGAATTGCCGAACGCTATCGGCCGGCGGATTGCTGCCTGGTGCCGGAGCGGCGTGAGGAACTGACCACCGAGGGTGGTTTGGACGTGACGGGCCAGGTGGCGCGGATCAGTGCAGCCTGCCAGCGTTTGATGGCTGCCGGCTGCCGGGTGTCCCTATTTATAGATGCCGATCTTGAGCAGGTGGACGCAGCCGCCCGCTGTGGGGCGCCGGTGATAGAGCTGCACACCGGCCACTTTGCCGATGCCGCGAATCCCACCGAGCGGGCCGGGGAACTGGCCAGGATCGTACGTGCCGCGGAGCATGGCCGGGCGGCGGGGCTGCAGGTCAATGCCGGACACGGGCTAAGTTACGATAATGTTGCGGAAATTGCCGCCCTGACGACGATCCGCGAGCTCAATATAGGCCATGCCATTGTTGCGCAGGCGGTATTCACCGGCATGGAGGCGGCGGTGCGTGAGATGAAAGGCCTGATGGAGGCGGCGCGGCGCGGCAGCTGATTTCGGGCTATCGGCACGGCTATCCGCGCGCTGGCCCGTTAGCATGCCAACTGCGCCCATCGCCATGCCGCCGGGAGCGTCCCTACATCACTAAACCTTGCGGATAAATAGGCTTGTGTGTTGGACCTTGGTGATCTTAGGCGCTGATGGCTCAAAAGCTTAGCTTGAAAGAGCTTGGCTTAGTTTGTTATCATCACTCGCTCAGTTGCGGGGTGGAGCAGTCTGGCAGCTCGTCGGGCTCATAACCCGAAGGTCGCAGGTTCAAATCCTGCCCCCGCTACCA
>Ga0210086_1001033_pt1 | contig 14825 bp, 13 predicted proteins | sample China_Galinas_PW_3_FD_184867 | JGI IMG/M metagenome (GOLD analysis project Ga0210086, IMG submission 184867) | Wetland microbial communities from San Francisco Bay, California, USA, that impact long-term carbon sequestration - China_Galinas_PWB_D2... | ecosystem: Environmental > Aquatic > Marine... | reverse complement strand
ATCGAGCGCAACAGCTCCTCGGCTACTCGCCTGTATTTCCTGCGTCGCGGGAGGTACGCGATCAGGTGGCCGAACATGGCGAGAGCGCGAAAGGCCTCCGTGATGGCGACCCGTGTGACTAGAAGATGGGACATCTGCTTGCATGTTGCAGCTCGGGTCACCGAGCTGCAACATCGCGGCGATGACCCGTCTCCTGCTCGCAGCGCTGCTGATGGACGTCACGTTCTTCTGTGCATGGGCGACGGTACCGTTCCTGGTCAAGCTCGAGGGCCCCCTGCGTCTCGAAGACAGCCAGCTCGGGGTCTTGCGAGCGCTCGGAGCACTGACCTACGTGTTCGGCGTGCTTTGGTTGTCACGCCTGTGGGCCGGCCGTGATCACGCGTCCGTCGCGCGTGCTGGAGCGGGCCTCGTCGCGGTGTGCTTCGTCGCGGCGAGCCTGGCGCCGACGGCCCTCGTGCTGTTCGTGTGTCTGGGCGCGAGCGGCGTTGCGCTCTCGATGTTCTGGCCCAAGGTCATGTCGCTCGTAGGCGAGGCCCGCGGCAAGACCCTCGTCGAGCGGATCGCCCGGTTCAACTGCTGGTGGAGCACCGGGAAGGCATTCGCATACGTTGCGGCGGGCGTGCTCCTGCAGCGGCTCCACGACCCCGCGCTGACACTGCGGGTTGCAGGGATCTCGATCTTCGTGATCTGTTTCCTGCTCCCGCGCGGCGAGCCCGCGCACCGGGTCGAGCACGCGCTTGCCACCGGCGAGCACGCAGGGAACGAGTCGATGTTCCGCGCCGCGTTGATCGGGATCTTCGCGGCCTGGTTCTTCGCCGGCGTTTGGGAAAACCAATACCCGGAGGGCCTTGGCCGGGAACAGCTCGGTGAGACGTTCGGCGCCGGGTATGCGCTCTGGGTCAACCTGCTGCTGTCCGCGATGAACTTCGGGCTCGCATGCGGATTCATGATGCTGAGGCGGTGGCGAGAGTGGCCGGGCAAGCGCGGCACGATTCCGGCTGCTGCGGTCGCGATCGCCGTGTGTCAGGCCGGCGCTCTGTTCAGCGCGTCACCGGTGGTCATCGGCTCGTGCTTGTTCCTCGCGGGAGTGAGCTTCTCGCTGCTCTATTCGCAGAGCCTCTATCACGCGCAGGCCGGGCGGGTCGACAAGGTGCGCCGCAGCGGGATCCACGAAGGCGTGTTGTGGCTGGGACAGCTCATCGGACCGCCGGCGGCCGGCTTTGCCGCTACCACGAGCGGTCATGTCGAGGCCGCGTTCGAGCTCAACCTCGCGACGTGCACGGCGTGCGCCGTGGTGATCGCGGTCCGGCTCAGAGCTCGAGCCGCTTGAACAGCCAGGTTGCGCCGGCGAACAGCGCGAGGATCACCAGGATCAGACAGATCCCGGGGCCGAAACCGAAGCTGCGCCCGAAGAACAGCGCCTTCCACGAGACGTTGCCCGCGATGATCGGCGAGTAGGTCTCGTGATCGGACAGCATGAACACGCTGCCGACCCGGATCACTTGAATGAAGTAGATGCCGACCTGAGCGATGACGAAGCCGCCGATCGTGAACGCGACGGCCACCTGTGTGCGCATGAACGTCGAGAGCAGGACCGTAGCAGCGAGGAACATCAACACGAACAGGCTCGCGTGCGTCGATGCCTCGAGCAATACCGGCGCGGGGATGTTGCTGTTGATGCCCGGGAGGATCGCCGAGAGCGGGATGACGCTGAGCGACGACAGGTAGATCGGGACAACGACGCACAGTGCCACGACCCAAGTCTTCGACCACAGCACGCGCGCTCGCGAAATTGGTCTCGACAACAGCATCTCGAGTGTTCCGGTCTCCCGCTCGCGGGAGATGATGCCGGTGCCGAGCAGAACGGCAATCGCGATCCCGCACACGTTGATCCCCTTGAAGAACTGTTGCGTCGCGATGTAGGCGCGGTACGCGACATCCGAGTCGTCTGACGCCCAATCGCGGACCATGCGCTTCAGGAACTCGGCGGGCATCAACGCCTCGAGTGCGCCGGCTTTCCGTGCCAGATCGCGCGCGAGATCAGGCCAGTAGAGGATCGCACCGACGAGCATGAGCTCGAGGAGAAGGAAGTAGACCGCGGTCATGACCCGGACCTCTTGCCACGTCTTGCGCGCGATCATCGTGCCGCCTCATCGGACCGAGTGACGTACAACGCCTCGTAGATGTCCTCGAGCGAAGCTTCGCCATAGGACAAGCTCGCGGGGCGCTTGGCGAGCACGAGCTCGACGATCTCTTCGATCGGGCGCCCGTCGGCCTGGTGGATCGAGAACGACAGCCCGTGCCGCTCGACGGTGACGCCGGCCGGGAGATCGAGTGGACCGGGATCGGTAGAGAACCCGACGAGGATTCGCCGAGCAAGGGTTTCTCGCGCCTGTTGAATGTGCCGCGCTTCGATGTGTCGTCCGTCGCGCAGGAACTCGAGCCGGTCGGCGACCTCCCCGAGCTCCCGCAGCTGGTGCGACGAGATCAGCATCGTGCGACCGCGATCGTGAAGGTCGATCAGGAGCTGTCTGAGATCGTGCCGCATGCTCGCGTCGAGCGCTTTGTGCGGTTCGTCGAGGATGTAGAGCGGCACGCGGGGGGACAGCGCGATCGTGACCGCGAGCTGCTGTTTCATCCCGCCCGAATACGCCCGGACCTTCTTGCCGAGCGGAAGTCGGAACGTGTCGAGACACAGCTCCAAGACCTCCTCGTCGATCGAGTCGTGGAATCCGAGCGCGAAGTCGAGCTGCTCGCGACCGGTCATCAGCTTGTAGAGCGACGTCTCACCGGGCAGGTAGCTGACGCGGCGAAGGACCTCGAGCGGATTGCGACGTGCGTCGAAGCCTTCGACGGCGATTCCACCCGCGTCGGGGTGACACAGTCCGATGGCGCAGCGCAGAAACGTCGACTTGCCGGCGCCGTTGGGACCGACCAGGCCGACCGCGGTGCCTGCTTGGATCTCGAGACTGACGTCGTCGAGTGCCTGCTTGTCGCCGAAACGCTTCGAGAGGTGTTCGGCCGCGAGTAGGCGCGTCATGCGAAGGTTCCCTCACGGATCACGGTCAGGAAGTTCACCAGCATCTGCTCACCGAGCTCGGTTCGGAACGACTCGGGATGGAACTGGAGGCCGAACCATGGCCGATCGCGATGACGGATGCCCATGATGACGTCACGAGGTTCTGCTGCATCACTCGAACCGGCGGCGGTTGCCGTCACGCGGTAGCAGTCGGGAAGCGTGTCCGGGTCGATCACCAGCGAGTGATAGCGACACGCAAGGAGCGGGTTCGGCAGGCCGGTGAACAAGCCCTGCTCGTCGTGTCGGATTCTCGAACACCGGCCATGGTAGATGCGATCGGAGCGGCGCAGCTGCGCGCCGGCGGCCACGGCCAGGGCCTGTGCGCCGAGGCAGACACCGAGCACCGGCAGCTCGACGGGGATCTGCTCGACGACCCGTAGCAGGCAGCCGGCGTCGCGTGGCTGGCCCGGGCCCGGGGACAGCACGAGCCCCGTCAGGGGGCGGTCGAGGGCTTCGGCTGCGGAGATCCGATCCGTCCGTAGAACTGTGGTCTCCGCTCCCAGGGCCCGCAGGCCCTGATCCAGGTTGAAGACGAACGAGTCGCGGCTGTCGAGGATCAGGATCAAGGCATTGCGTGGTCGAAGAACGAGGGGAGCGGACGGCCCGGGCTTATAGGGGCCGGCCCGTTCGGGTCAAGGACTTGGTGCGGTCGGCCTCGTGAGCTTCCGATCCCGAGCTTTGACTCGCCTGTTCCCGGCCTATGCTCTTCGACCTTTGTAGTTACACGGGCGTTCCCGAAGCCCCGACTCCGCATGAACATCCTGATCGTCGGCCTCGGCGAGGTCGGCTTCCACCTGGCCAAGGTGCTATCGGCCGAAAAGCATTCGGTCACAGTCGTCGACCCTGATCCCGTGCGGATCAAGCGGGTCGGCGAGATGCTCGACGTGCAGTCGTTCTGCGGGGACGGGGCGCACCCACGCGTCCTCGACGAGGTCGATGCCGGTGGCCAGGATCTCGTGCTGTGCGTGTCGAGCAGCGATCGGGTCAACATGCTGACCAGCCTGCTGTCGAAGCGCATGGGCGCGAGCTCGGCGCTCGTGCGGATTCGTGACCCCGAGCCGTACCGCAACTACCGCACGTTTCTGCGCAAGAACCTCGGTTTCGACGACATGCTGAGCCTCGAGGATCTTGCCGCGCAGGAGATTGCCAAGATCGTTCGTCGCAACCAGGCCGTCGCGGTCGAGAACTTCCTCGAAGGTCAAGTCACGTTGCGTGTGATCCCGGTCAAGAAGAACTCGCCGCTGCTCGGCAAGCCTCTCAAGGACTTGAGGCTGCCCGGCAACCTGCTCGTCGTCGCGGTCCGACGGGAGGGCAAGACTCTGATTCCCGACGGCGATCAGGAGTTCTGCGTCAACGACGAGATCTACGTGCTCGGTGTGCCGAGCACGGTCGAAGAGTTCGAAGCTACGGCCGGGAAGGTGCGCGGACGCCCGCGAAGCGTCGTGATCTACGGGGCCAGCGGTGTCGCGTTCCACACGGCGCGCAGCCTGAGCCGACACGGCATCAAGCTCCGGCTCTTCGCCGAAGACCGCGAGGCCTGCCAGCACTTCGCGGAGGTCCTCGACGGGACGACGGTGCTCCACGTCGAGGGCAACGACATCGAGGTCTTCAAGGAGGAGCACGTCGGTCGAGCCGATGCATTCGTCGGTGCCAGCGACGACGACGAGCGCAATCTGCTCGCGTGTCTCGTCGCGCGCGAGCTCGGCTGTAAGCGCACGATCGCGCTGGTCAGCCGCCCGGACTACACGGAGATCTACAAGGTCGTCGGGATCGATCGCGCCGTCAGTCCGCGGCTCTTGTGCTCGGACGCGATCGTTGCGCGGGTACAAGCCGGGCGCCTGCAGTTCCTCGCTTCGTTCGACGAGGGGGCTGCGAAGGTGTGTGCGGCCAAGGTCAAGCGCAAGAGCGTGCTCGTCGGCAAGACACTCAGAGACGCGGGCTTCCCGAAAGGCTGTGTCATCGGCGCGATTCAACGCCAGTCGAACGGTAGCGAGGAGGTCATCATTCCGCGAGGCGAGCTGAAGCTCGCGGCCGAGGACAACCTGATCCTGTTCCTGCTTCCCAGTGTCGAGCCGGCGGTCTTCGAATTGCTCGAAGCGCACGCGGAGAAGTAGCGTTGAGCTCTTTGGCGGGAAGGGGTGCATAGGCGGTGGCGTCTCGCTTGAAGTTCGCGGTGCCACGGTTCTCGTTGGACGACCTGCCGCTGAACCTGTTCATCGTCGCCAGGGTGGTCGGGGTGTTCCTGTTCCTGTTCTCTCTGACGATGTTCCTGCCCCTGGCCGTGTCGCTGATCTACAACGGCGAAGGCGAGCTGCGCCTGAGTCGCTCGTCGCTCGGGTTCGGGGTGTCCGCGGCCGTGTGTGGCTTGTTCGGGCTCGGGCTCTACAGGCTCGGGCGGAACAAGCCTGGTGAGTTCTTCCGGCGCGAGGGCATCTTGTGCGTGGCGCTCTTGTGGATGCTGACCGCGCTCTTCGGCGGCCTCCCGTTCTGGTTCACCGGCAGCGTCCGATCCTTCTGGGACGGGTTGTTCGAGAGCACGAGCGGGTTGACGACGACCGGATCGTCGATCTTCGGCACGCTGCGCAACGGCGACATCGCCGGGCTCCCGCCCTCGATTCTGTTCTGGCGTTCGTGGCTGCACTGGATCGGTGGGATCGGCATCGTCGTGATGTTCTTGATCTTTCTGCCCGTGCTCGGGATTACCGAGAAGACGCTGTTCCAGGCAGAGGTGGCCGGGGTCAGCAAGGAGGGGTTGAAGCCCAGGATCCGGGCGTCGGCAGCCAGCCTGCTCAAGATCTATCTGGCGATCACGCTGTTCCTGTTCCTGTCCTACCTCGTGTTCGGGATGAGCATGTTCGATGCGCTCTGTCATGCGTTCGCGACGATCGCGACAGGCGGCTTCTCGACGCGCAACTACAGCCTCGGCGAGTTCGAGAACGATCCCCAGGCCTGGGGGCTGGGGATCGAGATCATCGCGATCATCGGCATGTTCCTCGCGGGAACCAACTTCGGATTGATGCACCGAGCCGTCATCCGGTTGCAGAAGAGCGGACGCAACGGGTGGGCGAGGATCAAGGCGCTGCCGAAGGAGTGCCTCGGTGTGTTTGCCCGTGATACCGAGTTCAGGTTCTACTTCGTCGTGTTCTGCGTGACGATCGGTCTGTTGACGTTCATGCTGTGGAGCGGTGGCGACTTCGTCCCCGACGGCCATCACATTGCGCGCGACCACGACTACTCGAGCGTGACGACGTGTCTGCGCGACGCGTCGTTTCAGACGGCGAGCTTGATCTCGTCGACCGGATTCGCGAATTCGAACTTGCTGACCTGGCCGATGCTCTGTCAGTGTCTGTTGCTCGCGGTCATGATCGGCGGCGCATGCGGTGGATCGACCGGCGGCGGGCTGAAGATGGCGAGGGTGCTGATCGTCTTCAAGCTGCTCGGCCGCAACTTGCGCCGATTCCTGCGCCCGCGCTCCGTCGAGCCGATGCGGTTCGGAAACGAAAGCGTGGATCCCGAGATCGTGGATCGGGTCGTAGCGTTGTTCGTGAGTTGGGTCTCGATCCTGCTGTTCGGAACGTTGTTGGTGATCGCGTTCGAGCCACGGATCGATGCGTTGTCGGGGTTCACTGCCGTTGTGACCGCGCTCTGCAACATGGGGCCGGGTTTTACCCAGCTCGTCGAAGTCGACGGGGCCCTGGCGACCGCGAACCCGATGGGGATCAATGTCGGGTCCTATGGCTCGTTCGGCGAGCTCTCTTCGCCGGTCAAGGCGTTGATGAGCTTCATCATGATTCTCGGTCGGCTCGAGGTGTTCACGCCGCTCGTGATCTTCCTACCGAGCTTCTGGCGCCACTAAGACTAAGACTAAGGGGCTGCGCAAGAATGAGTTCACAGTTCGGGTCGAGCCATCGTCGATCCCTCCGAAGGAGGGGTTCCTGGCAAGGCGCGCGGACGTGAAGTCATTCTTGCGCGGCCCCTAACGAACGATGCGGTGCACACGCAACCCGTCGTCGCGATAGATCACACGTCGTGACGGCACGGCGGAGGCGGGCTTGGCGATCGCCAGACGAAACTCGGGCAAGCCGGCAAGCAGCAGATACGTCGGACCGTTCTCGACGCGCGCGAGCCCCTTCACGAGCCCGACGATCGTCAGCCCCCCGGGTGTGTCGCGAAACACGCCCGCCCCGACATAGCGCGGTGGAAACGGCTTGTCGGCCGACCACTGGATCGCGGTGCCCTGGACGACCTCGTCGTCGCTCGCGTAGACATCGTGCTGCCAGGGGAATCCGTTGTCGAAGCCCATCAGCACGAGCGGCTCCCCGGGCCGGATCGGCTCGAAGCTGATCGCGACCGACGGGACGGTGACCTGGAGCTTGACCCTGTGGATCGTGCCGGCGACCGGCTCGATCTCGCCGGCTTCGACCAGTGGCGTCGGGCCGAGCATGTACGTCACCTTCGCGGGTCCGCTTTCGGCCGTGCGACCGAGGCACAGCACTCCGTCGTCGGTGCACACGCCGAGCTCGTGGCCTTGCGGTGTCTGGATCTCGACGACCGGGTAGTCGGGGGACGCGAGCGGTGGGGCGCTACACGCTGCGAGCGCGGCAGCACACAAGCTGAGCAAGGATCGAGTTCTCACGCGCGGGCGTGGCATTGAGCTCCTGGTCCGTCGGACCACCGAGGTTGCGACTCCCTACGTGATAACCCGCGGAGGTGGTTCGTGCCAGACCTGTCGCGCGAGCGGCGCGGGCGTCTACTTGTTCTTCTTCGGCTTCTTGGACTTGGATCCCGGCTTCTCGCCCTTCTTCGGCTTGTCGCCGGCCTTCGAGTCCTTCTTGTCCGCCGCCTTGCCATCGGACTTCGACTCGCTCTCGCGCGCTGCGTCCTTGTTGTAGCTCTCGCTGCGGTAGTCGGTCTCGTAGAAGCCCGAGCCCTTGAAGATGATCCCGGCACCGGGCCCGATGAGGCGTTTCAAGCGCAACTTCGAACACTTGGGACACTTGCGGAGCGCGCCGGCAGTGATGGACTGGAACTGCTCGAAGGTGTGGCCGCAGGCCTGGCAGACGTAGTCGTAGGTCGGCATTCTCGGTTTCAGTTCTGCTGTTCGTCGTTGCTCGACTCCGCCTCGTCTCCGCTCTTCTCGTCCGGCGGCTCGGCTGCCTGGCTGACGACCACGCGCGCGGCGCGCAGCACGCGATCCCCGATCACGTAGCCGTCCTGGTGCACCGCGGTGACCGTGCCCGGGGGCACGTCATCGCGCGGCTCCATGGCCATGGCTTCGTGAAAGTTGGGGTCGAAGGGCTTCCCCTCGGCGTCGACGTGCTTGACCCCGTGACGGCTCAGGAGATCGGACAGCATGCTCTCGATCAGCTTGACGCCTTCGTAGAAGTCGTCCCTCTTGACGTCGGCTTGGAGGGACAACCGGAAGCTGTCGGCGATCGGCAGCAGCTCCCTCGCGATCCGCATGGTTGCTTCTTCGCTGGCCCGCTTCATGTCCTCGCCGATGCGGCGGCGCATGTTCGCCATGTCGGCGAGCGCTCGCCGTAGCCTGTCCTCGAGCGCGGCCTTCTCTTGTTCCAACGCGCTGATCCGGTCGAGCACCTCGTCGGACCCGTCGGCGCCGTCTTCGGCTACGGCCTCGTTGGCTTCGCTCTCGGCAGGTGCCTCTTCGGCTTCCTTCTTGGGTTTCTTGTTCTTGGCCATTGTTGGTCAGGATGGTCTCGGTTCAGAACAGGAACATGTTCTTCAGCTTGTCGAAGAACCCGGACTTGGACTTCCGCTGGTGTTGAGCGTCGATCTCGTCGTACTCGCGCAGGATCTCTTCCTGGCGAGCGGTCAGCTTCTTCGGAATCTCGACTTTGACCTTCACGAGCAGGTTGCCCTTGCCACGACCGTCGGCCCTCGGGAGGCCCTGCCCACGCAGGCGAAGCACCTGGCCCGGCTGTGTGCCTCGGTCGATCGTCATGTCGACGGGCTGTCCGAGCGTGGGGACCTGGATCGTGTCGCCGAGCGCGGCTTGTCCGTAGCGGATCGGAACTTCGCAGAGCAGGTCCGGGCCGCGTCGCTGGAAGAACTCGTGCTCCTTGACGTGGATCACGAGCACCAGGTCGCCAGGAGGACCGCCGAAGTCACCGGCTTCGCCCTGGTTGAGCAAACGCTCGACGTGACCTTCCTCGATGCCGGGCGGGATCGCGATTCGTTTCGACTCGCGCCTTCGGACCTTGCCCTGACCGTTGCAGGTCGAGCAGCGTGCCTGCACGATCTCGCCGCGGCCTTCGCAGTGCGGGCACGGGCGGCGAATCGCGAAGAAACCCTGCGACTGCGTGATCTCGCCGGCGCCGCCACAGGTCGTGCACCGCACCGGCTGCGTGCCGGGCTTGGCACCGCTGCCGCCGCACGTGTCGCACTGTTCGGCACGCGTCAGCTCGATCGTCTTCTCGACACCGGACGCGACTTCCTCGAGCGTCAACACCAGGTCGACGCGCAGTGACGCGCCACGGCGTCCCCGAGTGCGGTTGCCGCCGCCGAACAGCTCGTCGAAGATGCTCCCCCCGCCGTGGCCGCCGAAGATGTCGCCGAACGCCGAGAAGATGTCCTCGACCGAGAACCCGCCAGCGTGTGCGCCCGCGAACGGAGAGCCCTCCACGCCCGCATGCCCGAACTGGTCGTAGCGTTTCCGCTTCTCGGGTTCGGACAGGACTGCGTACGCCTCTGCGGCTTCTTTGAATTGCTCTTCGGCCGCCTTGTCGCCGGGGTTGCGGTCGGGATGGTTCTTGAGCGCGATCTTACGGTAGGCCGACTTGATCTCGTCCTGTGACGCGTTTCGGTCGAGCCCCAGGACTTCGTAGTAATCGCGCTTCGCCAATTGTCTGCCTCGAGGTCTGGAAAAGGGGAGCGTGGGCGGCACGCTCCCCTCTTATCGGCTGTTGCCCGGCTCCGGAACAGCCTCGGACCGGGTTTGGTTCCACGGTCGGGCGCAGCCAAATCGGGCGCTCGGTTAGTGGATTGCGCCGTGGACGGCGCTCGTCTTGTCCTTGATCGTGGTGACCATGCTGTCCGTCGTCAACATCAGGCCCGCGATGCTGGCGGCGTTCTGGAGGGCGATCTTGACGACCTTGGTCGGATCGATGATGCCCATCTTGAACATGTCGCCCCATTCGCCGGTCTCGGCATTGAAGCCGTGCCCAGGCTTACGTTCGAGCGTCTCGGCCGCGACGACACTCCCGTCTTCGCCGGCGTTCTCGGCGATCTGGCGGATCGGGGCCTCGACGGCGCGCGCGACGATCTCGACCCCGAGGCGCTCGTCGCCGCGCAGGCCCTTGAGCGCCTCGATCGTCTCCTTGGTGAGCAGCAGCGTGGTCCCGCCACCGGCGACGATCCCGTCTTCGACCGCGGCGCGCGTTGCGTTCAACGCGTCCTCGACGCGTTGCTTCTTCTGCTTCATGTCGGATTCGGTCGCGGCCCCGACCCGGATGATCGCGACCCCGCCGGTCAGCTTCGCGAGCCGCTCCTGCAGCTTCTCCCGGTCGTAGTCGCTCGTCGTGCGCTCGATCTGTCCGCGCAACTGATCGATGCGTTCCTTGATCGCGGCCTTCTTGCCGGCGCCCTCGACGATGACGGTCTCGTCCTTGCGTATGCGGACCTTCTTGGCCTGACCGAGGTCGGAAACCTCGAGGTTCTCGAGCTTCCTGCCGAGGTCCTCGGAGTGAACCGTCCCGCCAGTCTGGGTCGCGATGTCCGCCAGGATCGCCTTGCGCCGGTCGCCGAAGCCCGGGGCCTTGACCGCGCAGACGTTGAGGATCCCCTTCAAGCGGTTGACGACGAGCATCGCGAGGGCTTCGGCCTCGATGTCCTCCGCGATGATGATCAGCGGCTTTCCGGTGCCGTTGACCTTCTCGAGGACCGGGACGAGCTCGCGCACGTTGCTGATCTTCTTCTCGCTGAGCAGGAGGTAGGCGTCCTCGAACACGGCCTCCATCGCGTTTACGTCAGTGATGAAGTACGGCGAGATGTAGCCCTTGTCGAACGACATGCCCTCGACGAAGTCGAGCTGGGTGTCGAGGCTCTTGCCCTCTTCGACCGAGATGACGCCTTCCTGGCCGACCTTCTCGATCGCTTCCGCGAGCAGCTGGCCGATCTCTGCGTCGTTGTTGGCCGAGATGGTGCCGACCTGGACGACCTCGTTGTTGTTCTTGACCGGCTTCGAGAGCTCGTCAATGCGCGCGAGCGCGGCCTCGACGCCCTTCTCGATCCCGCGGCGCAGCTCGACCGGATTGACCCCGGCGATCAAGTACTTCTGGCCGCTCACGAGGATGGCTTCGGCGAGAACCGTCGCGGTCGTCGTTCCATCGCCGGCCTTGTCGTTGGTCTTGGACGCGACTTCTTGCATGAGCTTTGCGCCCATGTTCTCGAACGGGTCCTCGAGCTCGATCTCCTTAGCGACCGTCACGCCGTCCTTGGTCACTTGAGGACCACCGAACGACTTTTCCATGATGACGTTCTTGCCCGAGGGACCGAGAGTCACCTTGACCGTGCGCGAGAGTTTCTCGACGCCCTGGAGGAACTTCCTGCGAGCCTCCTCATCGAACATGATTTGCTTGGCCACTTTCGCGATCTCCTACTATCGATTCTCTTGTGTCGTCGAAGCTTGTGGTTGTCGGGGATCTCGAGTGACTAGAGCTCGAGCCGCGCGAGAACCTCGGACTCGCGCATGATCTTGTAGTCTTTCCCTTCGACCTTGACGTCGCTGCCCGAGTACTTGCCGAAGACGACCGTGTCGCCCTTGGTCAGCTCGAGCTTGGCGCGTGTCCCGTCCTTGTTGACCTTGCCGTTTCCGACCGCGACGACCTTACCGCGCTGCGGTTTCTCTTTGGCCGTGTCGGGAAGGACGATGCCGCCAGCGGAGGTCTCCTCGGCGTCTTCGACCTTGATCAGGACTCTGTCATCGAGAGGTTGAATTGCCATCGTGTGATTCTCCTTGTTCGATCGATCGCAAGCGATCGTGATTACATGTCGTAGTCTTCCTCGCCGCCGTCCGAGTCTTCCTCAGGCTTCGACGTGACGATTGCGTCGGTCGTCAGCAACAGGGTCGCGACCGATACGGCGTTCTGGAGCGCCGAGCGCGTGACCTTGGTTGCGTCGATGATGCCGAACTCGAACATGTCGCCGTACTTGTCGGTCAGGGCGTTGTAGCCGTAGCTGCCCTTCTCCTTGAGCAGACGACGCGTGACGATCGCGCCGTCCTTGCCGGCATTGTCGGCGATCTGGCGTGCGGGTGCGGTCACGGCCTTGGCCATGATCTCGACGCCGAAATGGGCGTCGCCTTCGAGCTTCAGCTTTTCGAGAGCTGGCTTCGTGCGCAGCAGCGCGACGCCGCCACCCGGGAGAACGCCCTCGTCGATCGCAGCACGCGTGGCGTGGAGCGCGTCCTCGAGCAGCGCCTTACGCTCCTTCATCTCGGTTTCGGTCGCTGCGCCGACACGGATGACGGCGATCCCGCCGGTCAGCCGGGCGAGGCGCTCCTGCAGTTTCTCGCGGTCGTAGTCGCTCGTCGTGTTCTCGACGTCACGGCGGATCTGCTTGGCCCTGGCGGAAATGTCCGCTGCGCTGCCCTTGCCCTCGACGATCGTCGTCGTGTCGGAGTTGATGACGATCTTCTTGGCAACGCCGAGCGAAGACAGCTTGGTCTTCTCGAGGTCGAGTCCGAGATCCTTGAAGATCGCCTCGCCGCCCGTGAGGATCGCGATGTCCTGCAGCATGGCCTTGCGGCGATCGCCGTAGCCCGGCGCCTTGACCGCGGCGCACTTGAGGTTGCCGCGCATCTTGTTGACGACGAGCGTCGCGAGTGCTTCGCCCTCGACGTCTTCGGCGACGATCATGAGCGGCTTGTTGCTCTTCATGACCTCTTCGAGGATCGGCAGCAGCTTGCTCACCGAGCTCAGCTTCTCCTCGTGGATCAAGACGTAGGCGTTCTCGAGCACGACCTCCATGTCGTCGGGGTCCGTGATGAAATGCGGGGACAGGTAGCCTCGGTCGAACTGCATGCCCTCGACGACATCGACCTCTGTCTCGAGTCCTTTGCCTTCTTCGAGGGTGATCACACCGTCTTTGCCAACGCGCTTGAGGGCATCGCTCAAGAGCTTCCCGACTGTCACGTCGTTGTTCCCGGCGATCGTCCCGACCTGAGTGATTGCCTTCGTGTCGGTGAACGGAATCGGTTTCGACTGCTTCTTCAGCGAGCCGAGCACCGTGTCGGCGGCCTGGCGGATCCCGGCGTTGAGCTCGGCCGGGTTGACGCCGGCGGCGAGCATCTTGAGCCCGCCTTCGAGGATCGTCTTCGTGAGCAGCGTGGCGGTCGTCGTGCCGTCGCCGGCAACGTCCGACGTCTTGCTGGCGGCTTCGCGGACCAGCTTCGCGCCCATGTTCTCGTTGGGATCCTCGAGTTCGATTTCCTCGGCGACCGTCACGCCGTCTTTCGTCACCGTCGGGCCACCCCAGCCCTTGTCGAGAAGGGCGTTCCTGCCGCGGGGTCCCATCGTCGAGACGACAGCGCGCGAGAGTTTGATGACACCGTTCAGGACCGCGTCGCGGGCCTCGGCGTCGAAGATCAACTGCTTGGCCATGATCTTTCGGTATCCTCCGTGGGAGAATCGGGTGGCTGTGATCGAGCCACGGGACTTGGAAGCGTGGCCCCGGCCGGAAGCAAGGACCGTGCCTGACATGGCCGGAGTTTCAGCCTGCAAGTGTAAGTTGCGTGATGTGAGGAGTTTATGGTCGAGCTGCGCGTCCACGCGCGGCATGGGAGTGGAATCGCTTGCCAACCTGTCAGACTCCCAGCCAACGCGTCACGATCGAGGCTGTCTTCGTGGCAGAAGACCCGTCGCAACTCGCTTCCGTGCCGACGCGATCCGACGCACACTGGATCTCGCTGATGAAACCAATCCTGTACGCGCTCGCTCTGCTCTGTCTCGCACTCCCGCCGCTGTCGGCGCAGAACCTGACCGTCCAGATGGTCGACGGCAAGGTCCACTCCGGCCGGGTCGTGAGTTGGCAGGACGGCAAGTTGGTCCTGAACCTCGCGGCCGGACGTGTGGAACTGGCCCGTGCGGACGTGTTGTTCTTTCACGGTGAAGCACCGTCGGAGGAGACCACTGCGCCGGTCGTGATCCACCTGACCGACGGTTCGGAGATCTACGGCAAGGTCGTCGGAAGCGAGGCGAACGCCGACGAGGTCAAGGTCGAGAGCGCAGTCTGTGGGGTGCTGACGGTGTCACTGGACTACATCCAGCGGATCCTCGTCGCCAACAAGGGCCGGTTCCCGACGCCAAGCATCGTCTCTCGGCCTGCCAACGCGGCCAACCGTGATGTGTTGTTCCGGCGAGTCGCGCACGGTCTCGACCCGCTGCTCGGTTCGGTCTACCAGATCGGTGTGCAGGGGGTTCGGTTCGCGCCGCGCGAAAACGAAGAGAGGCCGGTGCTCCACGTCTGGGAGGAGGTCGGCGGACTGCTCCTGGAGCAGGCCCGGCCGAGACATGCTTCGGTCACCGTGATGACGCGGGACGGGAGCCTGCTCCGCGGCGAGCCGGCCGGGGTCGCGAAGTCGGTTCTGACCTTGACGACCTTGCTCGGCCCGATCCGAGTTCCGGTGGCCGACATCCTGGCCGGCCACATCGAGGATGCCGCGACTCGGAGGTTCCTCTCCGACCTCGAGCCGACCAAGGTCGAGGAGTCTTCGTTCTTCGATCACGGA
>Ga0210086_1001032_pt1 | contig 14826 bp, 11 predicted proteins | sample China_Galinas_PW_3_FD_184867 | JGI IMG/M metagenome (GOLD analysis project Ga0210086, IMG submission 184867) | Wetland microbial communities from San Francisco Bay, California, USA, that impact long-term carbon sequestration - China_Galinas_PWB_D2... | ecosystem: Environmental > Aquatic > Marine... | reverse complement strand
CGTCTGCAACGGCCCCCTGCGGACGCCGAGAATCGTCCCCCGTCGGGGACAATCCGCGTCTGCGCCACCCAAGAGGCCCGCCATGCTTGCCACGCTGCTCGCTGTCGTTCTGCTGCCAATTCCACTCGTCGCCCAAGCCCAAACCCGCGGGCCCCGCGAGAGCCGGAGGTTCCCCGTCGGCGACCTGCTCCGGACTCGTCAGCAGGATCCGATTCGGCTGGTCCCGAAGTGGGGGCCGGCATCGGAGCGAGACCAGCGGTCCTGGTCGCCCCGGCTCCAGCTCGGCTACTCCCTCGTCGAGTACGAGACCAACGAGAGCCCGTTCGTCTCACCCAAGATCTTGCTCCAAGCCGCGACGCTCGGGATCGGCCCGTTCGCGCACCCGCCCCAGATCACGGGGGACGTGCTCACTGCCCGTGCCGAGCCGGCGGTCCTGGATCGACTCGCGAGCCGGATCCGGTGGTTGCGCGCGACCGTTGCGACGCCGGTCGAATACGAGGTCGCGATCTACAGTGACGCGAGCGACGGATTCGTCGGAGTCCGGCGCGTCGACCTCGACCGCGCCGAGGATCGCATGAAAGAGCTCCGAGACCTGCCAGCGCGGCTCGAACAGCACGGTCGCACGCGCTCACGTCCGGAGGAGCTGGTCCATATCGGTCAGATGAGCTCGCGTGCGTACGTCTACGACTACAACGTCGGGATCGCAGCGGACTCTGCGATCGCCGACCCTGTGGTAATGGATGCCCGGTACGGCACCGCGATGTCGCTCGTCAGCGAGATCATCCCCGGTGGGGCGGGGTTGGCCGTGTCGTTCTCGCTGATCTGTCGCACGGTTCCGGACGCCGTCGACAGCATCAACGTCGCGAGCAAGTCGATCGACACGATCGATCGTGTCGAGATGACCGAGTCCCGCCTGACGGGATCGATCGTGTTGCCGGGCACCGGGGCGTTCGAGGTGGCACCCGGGGGCGCCCTGCGACCCGACCTTCGGGCCCTCGTGATCGTACATCGTCCGAAACCCGTGGAGCTTTCGGAGACGAACCTGACCGTCGTGCCGTTGGCGTTCTTCCGCGAGAGCGCGGCAGCGCGCACGCTGTCCATTCTGGCCGACCAATACAACCCGTATGGGCGGCCGATCGAAGAGATCGTGCGCGCCTTCACGCCGGTTGCCGCCGATGCCGGTCCGATGAAGGCGTTCGAGCACACGGACGATCACCTGTTGATCGCGGATACGCCCGCCGGCTTCGCCCGCACGCGCGCTCGGATCGCCGAGTTGTCGCGGTCTCGTGCCCGTTCGTTCGTCGTCGAGCTCGGTCGTGAGCTGGCGGACGGTGCGCAGGCCGAGCCACCGGTCTGCATTCCAGTGCTCGCGTTCCGCGAGGGAGCGGCGATCGTCGGGAACGCCCAGACCTATGTTTTCGAGCTCAACTCGGAGGTCGCGAACAAGGCGAAGATGGATGACGTCACGCCGCAGTTCGCCTTCTCGGGGACCAAGGCTCACGTGGTCGTTGCGCCCGAAACCGCGGCTCCCGACGCGAAGCTGCACGTCGAGCTCGCGCTCGGCGTCTCGGTGCTTCGCGCGCTGCGCCAGGTCCACATCGGCAAGAACCGGCCTTACATCGAGGCGCCGCAGCTCGACCGGATCGCGTTTTCGCGCAGACTCTCGCTGACCCCCGGGCAGCGTCAGCTCCTCGGCACGGGGCTCGATCGGCGCGATGATCGCGGTCGTATGGCAAAGACGCGGATGTGGATCCGAGTCGACGAGCTGAAGTAGGCACAGGCGGGCGTGCCAACACGACTGAGGCATCGTGATTCGGTTTCTGGTAAGACAATTCGCTCGAATTCCCTCCGACCAGACAGCGAGCCATGAGCCAATCACCGGCCATTCTCTACACGCACACCGACGAAGCGCCAATGTTGGCGACCCAGTCCCTGCTGCCGATCCTGCAGGCGTTCGCGTCGGCGGCCGGCGTCGTGGTCGAGCCGCGCGACATCTCGCTCGTCGGCCGGATCCTCGCGACGTTCGGCGACGTGCTGGCGCCCGAGCAGCGCGTGCCCGATGCGCTGGCCGAGCTCGGTGAGCTCGTCCACAAGCCGGAAGCCAACATCATCAAGCTGCCGAACATCAGCGCGTCGATCCCCCAGCTCTCCGCGGCGATCGCCGAGCTGCAGGGGCTCGGTTACCCGTTGCCCGACTACCCCGAGGAGCCGGCCAACGACGCCGAGCGCGAGATCAAGGCCCGCTACGACAAGGTCAAGGGCAGCGCCGTCAACCCGGTGCTGCGCGAGGGCAACTCCGATCGCCGGGCACCGAAGGCCGTCAAGGAATACGCGCGCAAGAATCCGCCCCCGATGGCTCCGTGGTCACCCGACTCGAAGACCCACGTTGCGACCATGAGCAGCGGGGACTTCTTCGGTAACGAGAAGTCGATCACGGTCGCCCAGGACACGGTCGCGCGGATCGAGCACGTGGCCACCGACGGTACGGTGACTGTGCTCAAGGATCACCTCGAGCTCCTGGCGGGGGAGGTCATCGACGGCACGTTCATGAGCAAGTCGGCCCTCGTCGACTTCCTCGAGGACCAGGTCGCCGACGCCAAGGAGAAGGGCGTGCTGTTCTCGGTGCACCTCAAGGCGACGATGATGAAGGTGTCCGACCCGATCATCTTCGGCCACGTGGTGCGAGCGTTCTTCAAGCACGTGTTCAAGAAGCATGCAGACACATTCGAGCGGCTTGGGGTCGACGCCAACCACGGCTTCGGTGACCTTCTCGAGAAGATCCACGACCTTCCGGTCGACGAGCGCACGGCGATCGAGGCCGACATCGCCGCGAGCTTCAGGCACGGTCCCGGCCTCGCGATGGTCAACTCTGACAAGGGCATCACGAATCTCCACGTGCCGAGCGACGTCATCGTCGACGCGTCGATGCCGCCGATGATCCGCGACGGCGGCAAGATGTGGAACGCCGACGGCGAGCTGGAGGACGTCAAGGCCGTGATTCCCGATCGCTGCTACGCGCGCATCTATCAGGCGGTCATCGAAAACTGCCAGCAAAACGGCGCGTTCGATCCGGTGACGATGGGCAGCGTGTCCAACGTCGGGCTGATGGCCCAGAAGGCCGAGGAATACGGTTCGCACGACAAGACGTTCGAGATCGCCGCGGCGGGCACCGTGCGCATCGTCGACGGGTCCGGGGCGACGTTGATCGAGCACGAGGTCGAGCAGGGTGACATCTGGCGCGCTTGCCAGGCCAAGGACGCCGCGATTCGCGACTGGGTCAAGCTCGCGGTGACGAGGGCAAGGGCGACCGGCGTGCCGGCCGTGTTCTGGCTCGACTCCGAGCGCGCGCACGACGCCCAGCTGATCCACAAGGTCGAGACCTATCTCGGGGACCACGACACCGACGGCCTCGAGATCAAGATCCTGGCCCCGGCCGTCGCGATGCGGTTCTCGCTCGCGCGCATTCGCGAGGGCGAAGACACGATCTCGGTGACTGGCAACGTCCTGCGCGACTACCTGACCGACCTGTTCCCGATCCTCGAAGTCGGCACCAGCGCCAAGATGCTGTCGATCGTGCCGTTGATGCACGGCGGAGGCCTGTTCGAGACCGGCGCGGGTGGATCCGCCCCCAAGCACGTGCAGCAGTTCACGGCCGAAGGCCACCTCCGCTGGGATTCGCTCGGCGAGTTCCTCGCGCTGACCGCTTCGTTCGAGCACCTTGCCGAGCGCTTCGACAACGCGGGCGCGCGAGTCCTCGCCGAGACCCTCGACACCGCGATCGGTCAGCTGCTAGAGAACCGCAAGACACCCTCGCGCAAGGTCCACGAGCTCGACAACCGGGGCAGCCACTTCTACCTCACGCTCTACTGGGCCCAGGCGCTGGCGGCTCAGGAAGTCAACCGCGAGCTCGCCGACCGCTTCGCTCCGGTCGCCGCGGCCCTGGCCGAGAACGAGGCGACGATCGTCGAAGACCTCGACGCCGCGCAGGGCTCGCCCGTGGCGCTCGGCGGCTACTACAAGCCCGACGTCGAGCTCGTCGAGAAGGCGATGCGCCCCAGCGCGACGTTCAACGCCATCATTGCCGGGGTCTGAGTACAGAACACGGGGGCTGCACGCAGTCTCGTGCAGCCCCCGTGCCGGGCGAGCTGTCTCTCGCAGGCTTTGCCCGCTTCTTCCTAGAGTCCGGGGTGATCTGGGTGCCGATTCAGCTTGCGACCCGCAGGTCACTTCTTACAGGTGATGTCCAGTGTGTTGCTCGACTGGATCTTGAGTCCGGTCGCATCCAGGCTCAGGACGATGTTCTCGACCGACATCGTGAAATCGCCGCGTGGCAGGCGCACGAACTGCTTCGCCTTGCCGTCCTTGTCGACCATGAACGCCGTCAGCACTGCGATGTCATTGAAGATCGGGCAGCTGCTGAGCATGAACGTCTTGCCGTCCATCGACCAGGCGCGCAGCCCGATGCCGTTGGCGTATGCCTTCGACAGGTCCAGGGTCAGGGTGTGACCCCAGAACGATGACGACGCGGTGCCGGCCAAATCGGGCCCGCAACCGGCGACGCCCTTCTTGATGTCGCAGCTGCCGCTGGAGCTGTCGGATACGAACGTGATCGAGACGCTCGACGCCGCCGACGCCCAACCCTTGCCGCTGAGCATGGTGTCCGCGACGGTCGTCGTGTCGAAGACCATGCCCGTCTTGCCGATCGTCACGTCCACCTGGTGGGTGACCGGCTTGTCGCCCTGCTTCCAGCTGATTGACGTGCTGCCGAACTTGACGGAGCACGAGGCCGTCTGTTTCTCGGATGCGTGGCCGCCGAGCCTGACCGTCAGCTTGCCCTTGGTGTCGGAGTCGGCCGAGAGAGTGAATTGGATGCCGTTGCCGCCCGTACCGCCGACGTTCGCGGCACCCTTGCTCGAGCTCGTCTGCCCGTAGACCGACGTGCTGGCGCTCGCGTTCGCCGAGGTGACGTTCTGTCGCGTCCACCAGTTGGTAGAGCTGTGGATCGACGCCGAGCCGAACGCGGACGAGCATCCGCGATAGGACGCAGCGACTCCGATTCCTCTCGAGAACTTGGTGTCCTTCTTTTCGGAGTCGCTCTTCGTGTTCGTACCGCACGTTGCCGACGCCGTCATGCCGGTCGTCGTCACGCCGGCGCCGCTTACCTGGGCGAATGCAGGTGTGGCCAGCAGAAGTGCTGAGGATAGAAAGGTGATGCTTCGCATTTCGAGATTCCTAGACCAATGTCGTTGAGATCGGTGACTCCAGGCCCACCATCCAATCATGTCTCGACGGGGCGTTCGAGACACAGCCATCATCCGTGCCCGGTTTGTCCGAGTTGTATCCGGCTCGTATCGCCGGAATAAAATCTCTCGCGAGGCAGGACCAAACCGTAAGCGGCGCCGAACCGGGTACTTGCGTGCCCTCCGACTTGGGTCAGACTCTGGTTGTGGACAACGGAGCGACCGACATCCTGCTCGTCGAGGACGATCACGAGATCCGCCGCCAGCTGCTCGATGCGCTGCGCGGGGTCGGCTTCTCGGTCTCGGCCTGCTCGACGTACGGTGAGGCCGAGAGGGCGTTGCAAGACGACTACCGCCTGCTGCTCTTGGATCTCTGGTTGCCCGACGGTGACGGTCTCGACTTGTGCCGGCAGTTGCGATTCGAGAACAACCCGGTCCCCGTCATCATCCTGACGTCCCGTGACGATCCGGACGAGGTCGTGCGCGGTCTCGACATCGGCGCGGACGACTACGTCGTCAAGCCGTTCAGGGTTGCCGAACTCCTGGCGCGGATCCGTCGCATTCTGCGCCGCACCGAGTCCATGCAGCGGCATTCGTCGGTGTCGGTCGGCCCGGTTTCCATCAACATCGATACGCGCCGTGCGTGGGTCGATGGCAAGGAGATTCGTCTCAAGCCGAGAGAGTTCGATCTGCTCGGCTTCTTTTTGCGTTCGCCTGGGCGCGTTTGGACCCGATCTCAGTTGCTGGAGAAGGTATGGGGCCCGCGCTTCGAAGGCGATGATCGAACTGTCGACCTGCACGTGGCCCGCCTGCGCGCAGCGATCGAAGAAAACCCCCGCGACCCACAATGGATCGAGACCGTATGGCGCGTCGGATACCGATTTCGCGAGGCGGCCGAGTAGCCGGTCCGAGCACGCAGCACATGACCGGAATCGCAATGCGATTCGCGGTGGTGGCGGCCGTGCTGTTCCCGTTGTGTACCTGGGCAGGGGATCTGTTGGCGCCCTCCGACCGTGGTGCAGAGCGCGAGCGGATCGCCGTCGCCCAGTCATGGGCCAACACGCTGATGCGAGGCAGCTCGCTGACTCAGTACGGCTGGGTCCCGAGCGAGGAGCAATCGCAACAGGTCGACGAGGCTCTCGCTCGGCAGGACGCCGCGTTCATCCTGCTGGACCCGGAGCGACGCGTCGTCAGCGCCAGCAGCAGGCTGCTGATCCGGAGCGCGGTGATTCGGCTCGGCGCGGACGGGTTCGTCCAAGTGAGTCCCCTCGGCCGCGTCCGGGTGACCCGGGCTACGATCCGCGTCTTCGGTCGCGACCACGGGGAGTTCCTTCTCCTCAGTCAGAAGCCGATCGCGACACTGCGTCGCGGTCCGGCCGGAGTCGCCTTGGCCAGCGGCAGTCCGCCCAATGACCGGCGCGGAGGCCTCGCACTGCTCGTGGCCGCCGTTCTCGCGGGGTCCTGCTTCTACGGCACCGCGCACTTCGTCGTGAGTCGACGCTTGAATGCGTTGACGGGGGTCGCCTGGCTTGCCGGCAACGACGTGAGCTCACCGCGGCGTTTTCCGACGAGCGGAAGCGACGAGATCGATGCGCTCGCGAACGCCCTCAACACGATGCGCAAGCGCACGCAACGGCACGTGAGCTCGATGCGCATCCGCGAGGATCGCCGTCGTGATTGGTTGTCGGAGCTGTCCCACGACCTGCGCACACCGCTCGCGGCGCTGCGTATTCGGCTCGACAACTCGTCGGAGGCCAGCACCGTCGACGAGCTGCGTGAGCTGCTGCGGACGGCGATCGACGATTGCGAGCGGATTCAGAAGCTGGCGGCCGGGTTCATGGACCTGGCCGAGCTCGAGGTCACAGAGGATTTCGCGTTCGAGCCCGTGATGCCCGAGGAGTTGATCGGGCAGGCGTTGCGCGGGCTGCGCCCCATCGCCGAGGACACCGGAGTGACCCTGACTACCGAAGTCGCGCCGCAGGAGACGATCCTCGCTGATGGACATCGCCTGCTGCGAGCGCTCGAAAACACGCTGCGCAACGCCATCCGCCACGCCCGCACGAAGGTCGTCGTCGGCGTCGAGAGCAACGCGGACGAAGTGCGGTTCTTCGTTCGCGATGACGGCGAGGGGTTTCCCGAGATGAAGCGTGGGGAACCGACCGAGTATGCAGCGTGGCGAGGACGCCGGCAGGCCGGGGGGATCGGCCTGCGGGTCGTGGATCGCGTGGCAAGGGCGCATGGCGGCCGGCTGATGCTGCTGAGCGAGGCGGGCGAAACCGAGGTGTATTTCACCGTTGCATCCGGGGGTGGTGTATGAGCTCGAGTCGACTCGACCCTTCGATCGCCTACACTGCAGGCGGGTGTTCCCTCATGCGACGACTCCTACCTGCCATTGTCGCCAGTCTCATGTTTGCTCTGCCGCCTGTGGCGTTGCGCGCGCAGTCGAGCACACAGGTCAGCCCGGACCTGCAGAAGGCGATCAACGCCGCGATCTCCAGCGGGATTGCCTACCTCCAGCGCACTCAGAGCCGTGACGCGAGCTGGCAGTATCGCAAGCCGATGATGGGGGTGTCCCGGCAGTGGCCCGGCGACAACGACTTCACCGGTGGCTTGACCGCGCTGGCTCTCTATGCCTTGTCGGCATCTGGCGTGCCCAAGACCGACGATGCGATCGTTCGCGGGCTCGACTGGTGCCAGAAGCATTCGCGCCCGTTCTCTGACGGAACTCGCGCAACCTACTCGGCGTCGTTGCTCGTCCTCGCGCTGTCGAGCATCGATCCCGTTGCGCACAAGAAGTGGATCCACGAGCTCGCGCAACGCATCGTCGAGTCGCAACTCGAGAGCGGGATGTGGAACTACGAGCTTCGCACCAAGCGCAGCGGATCCCGTGAGCCGCGAGGACGGGCCTTTGGGGCGTGGCTGCAAAACGGCGACAACTCCAATACTCAGTTCGCGTTGCTCGCGTTGTGGGCGGCGCAGTCGTTGACCAAGTTCAAGGTTCCGAGCTCGGTGTGGCGCCGCGTCAAGGCTCTCTACGCCCGCACGCAGAACGAAGACGGCGGGTGGAGCTACAAGGACCCCGACAGCAGGCCGAAGCGAGCCCAGCGACCACGCCGGCCGATGGGCGGCGGCGCTCCGCTGTGGATGTACAAGACGAGCCCGGCGATGACGGCTGCTGCGCTCGTGGGCTACGGATACGCCACCGCCGCGCTCAAGGGTGGGAGCAAGGCGCTGCCCAAGGTCCGGACCACCAAGCGCGTGCAGGCGGGCGTCAAGGCGCTGTTGGCCGACAAGATGGCCTGGCCCGAGCGCGCGCGCGATCTGTACTTGATGTACGGCTTCGAGCGTGTCGGCAGCGTGATCGGTCTTCCGAACGAGTCGTGGTACTCGTCCGGTGCCGAAGAGCTCGTCGGGCGGCAGACTCGCGATGGACGCTGGCCGGGGCGGGGAGGACGCATGGGCTTCGGAAGCCGGGGCGACAAGAAGCAGGTGTACGAGACGTCATTGGCGCTGCTGTTCCTCTCGAAAGCAACGTCGCGCACGATCACACCGCGGCGCAAGTAGGCACGCATTCGGACACGAGGAATTACGAACAGCGTCCGGTTGGCAGCACGGCGCGGCTCGATTCTGATGTCAGCATCGTTCGGGAGGTTCAAATGGACCGGTGCATGCTCAGGCCGCTATCGGTGGTTGCCGTCGCTGGCTTTCTGGTCGTCGTTTCGTGTGGAACCGCCAGTCACACGAGAGGTCCGGGCCTCGCTGAAGCCACTGCGAAGAGCGAGGTCGGGGACCTGTATCGCCGTCACTGCTCGTTGTGTCACGGCATCGACGGTTCGGGGACGGGCAGGGCGGCTGCGTTGCTCTATCCGCCGGCGCGCAACTTCTGGACAGGGCGGTTCAGCCTCGTCAGCACCGAGAACGGCGTGCCGACCGACGCCGACATCGAGCGGACGCTGGCCCGCGGAATGCCGGGCTCGGCGATGCCGTCGTTTGCCTGGATGACCGGCGGTCAGAGGCATGCGCTCGCGGGTCACGTGCGGCGGTTGGCGATCGACGGGCTCGCGCGCCGGCTCGAGTACCGGGCCAAAGTCTCTGGGGGCATGCTCGAGTCCGCGCAGGCGCGCGAGATCGCAACCGAAATGATGACGCCGGGTGCCGTGGTCGAGTCGGTTCCGGTCGTCGAGGTCACGACCAAGGTCCTGGCCCGCGGCAAGGATCTCTACACGCGACACTGCGCGGCGTGCCACGGCGACGACGGCAAGGGTCGCGGCGCGATTCGTGCCTGGCGGAACGAGTTCGAGATGCACCTCGCCCGCGACTTCACGGCCGGAGTGCTGAAGGGGGCCGCCTCACGCGACGAGCTCGCAGCTCGAATCACGGCCGGCATGCCCGGTTCGGGGATGCCGCCGACGGAGTTCACCGATGCCGCCGATGCCGCGGCGCTGCTCGCCTACGTCCAGAGCCTGATCCCCGAAGGTGCCGGCGACCGCCTCGTGCAGCACCGCCGGCGGATCGTTGCCAGGCGCGTCGACAAGCTACCGAGAGAGCCCAAGGACGAAGCGTGGACCGAAGCCCCCGAGTCCTCGCTCGTCCTCGCGCCGTTGTCCTGGACCGAGAACGCGTGCCTGTCGGCCGCGGTCGCCGCGGTCCACGACGGCGAGCAGATCGCGATACGGGTCCGCTGGCGCGACAGCTCCCGCGACGCGAAGGCGATTGCGAGCGACGCCGTCGCGATCCAGCTGTCGACCGAGCCGGAGCCGCCGCTGTTCGGCATGGGGTCGCGGAATCACCCGGTCAACATCTGGCACTGGAAGGCCGTTCGACTGCGCAATCTCGAAGGACGATTCGATGTGTGCTGTCACCGCACACCCGCCGCGATCCGACGACCGGAGCGTTGATCAAAGCCGACGCCCCGCTGTACGTGCCGACTCCTCGGCTCCGGCAGAAGAGCACCCAGGCGGATTCGATGCGTGTGACCGGCGCCGAATCGGTGAGCGACGTCGAGCGCCGGCACGACCGGGTCGCGGTTTCGCCGCTGTGGCGCAACGGCGAGTGGCAGGTCGTCTTCCGTCGTTCCCTGAAACCGATGGTGACCGGGGAGGTCGCGCTGACGCCCGGTACCGAAGTCCAGGTCGGCTTCGCCACCTGGAACGGCGCGGGCAACAAGAGCCTCGCGTTCAAGTCGGTGACGATCTGGCACGCGCTCGTGCTCGAGCGGTAGACGGGCACTAGCTCATCTGCTTGACGAGGAACGCGTCCACGGCCTTGGCGAGTCCTTCGAGCGTCGGCTCGACCGCGACCGGCTCACGGCCCGCGGCTGCGAGCTCCTCGATGCTCTGGCGGTGTTCGGCCAGCAGTTGCTCGGGATTCGCGTCCGGGAGCGAACGGCCGTAGATGCCCTTGTGCGGCAGGTTCTGCAGCTCCGGGTTCGTGCTCGTCGTGAACGTCGCGCCGTCCGTGAAGCTGGTCACGAACTCGATGACACCCCTCGCGAGCAACGAACGCATGTGACATCCGTACGCGTTGCCCTCGCGCGGCGCGAACCCGCGCATCGTCACGTCGCTGAACCTGTCGCACACGAGGTCGCCCATGTGCTCGAAACCGAGCGCAGCCATCGCCTCGTTTACGCTCTCGGTCGAGCTCGGATCGAACTCTGTGCTCTCGTCCTGCCGGGTCGCCGTCCGTGTTTCGACGGATTCACCGAGGACCTCGGTTCGGAACCGACTGCGGACCTTCTCGAACTCGCGGTCCAACGATTCGCTCAACGTCTCGAGGCTGGGCCGGTCGATGTCCTCCGCAGCCGCCCTGCGGTAACGCGAGAACTCGCCGTCGAACACGACTTCGACGCCGTCGGCACCGGGCGCGCCCACCACCGCGTTCGCGATCGCGTCTCCGATTGCTGCGCCGATCCCGAGAAGGTCCGCGAGATCGTCGTCCGCTGCAATCGGCCAGCTCCCAGCGAAGCGTTCGCGGAAGAACACGGAAGCAAGGCTGTGCCTGTCCTCGTGGATCACGTCGAGTCCGTCGAACTCAGGTAGCGGGAACAACAGCCCGCTGGTCTCGGCGCCGGCGAACACCGCCTCGAGCTCGTCTTCGGAGCGAGCTTGCATCGGCGCCGTCGAATCGGTTTCGGCCGCGAGCGCCAGCGCATCGCGCAGCGTGTCCACGTCGAGCTCGGGATACGTGTGCGTGATCTCGAACCGATCGCCCGTGATGCGGCCACGGTAGACCTGCGTTCCAGGCGACTCGCCACCCTGCTCGTCGAGACGGATCTCCGCGCTCAACATGCTGATCGTGGCGTCGCCGGGATACTCGGCGAGGCTCTTGCCGATGGCTTGCAGCCAGCGCACACGCCGCGAGATCGACGACCAACCGACACCGACTCGGATCTGCTGCCCGGCGCGATGGACGGTCAGCTCGCCCGGCTCGTCCTCGTAGTCTTCTTCGTCGTCGAGCTCCTGATCGCGTTGCTCGCAGGCGACCGGCTGTTCGGGCCACGTCGGCTCTGCAGCCTCGCCGTCGGGCAGGTCGACCGTCAGCGCGAAGTCGGCGTCGTTGTTGCTGAACCACGACAGCAACCACACGTGATGCAATCCGGCCAGCGGGTACGACACGGGTTCGGAGAGTGCGGCCGGAGCGATCGACGCGGTCTGCGCGATGACCTCACCGACGATGTCGAGGGCATGCTCGTCGTCATCGTCGTCGTATTCGTCGTCGTGGAGGTGCCCGTCGTGTGGCTGGTCGTAGCGGTCATCGTCTTCTCCCTTTCCGCTCACCGTCGCGGCGAGGTCGTCGAGGCCGATGCACTCGAGGAACTTCGGGAGGTTGCCGAGCGGAGCGTCGAGCTCTTGCTCGGTGATCGACTCGCCGCTCAGACAACGGACCACGCTGTCACGATCGTGGGGGATGCCGAAGCGCGCCAATGCGTCGGACGTCGCGTTGGCTTGCATCTGCAGGAACTTCGGAAGCGCGTCGCGCTTGGCGAGCGTCTTGAGCTCGCGCACCGCGGCCGACGGCCAGCAGTCCTGCGGCACCATCTCGTAGAGATCGGGGAGGAAGTCGCCGAACGCTACACTCTCGTCGAACTCGATCTCCTCGGGGTCGAGCAGGAAATGATGATTCGCGATGCCGAACGGCTCGTCGCCGGCCCCGTGGACGCGCAGATACCACACTGCGTCGTCGCAGGTCGTGATCGTCACGACCGGCCCCTCGATCCGGCTCGGGTCGATTGCGTCGGGGTCGACACACCAAAGGCTCGCGCAACTCCAGACCCAACCGCTGGTCGCATGGGGTAGCTCGTCCCCGAACTCGGGGAATGCGGTGTTGAATGCGCCGGGAGTCGTGTTGCGTGCTGCAACGATCAGGATGCGCGTCGCCATGGGCCGCCTCTTTGGTTGACGTGGACGTGCTAGAAGTGCACGGCGTCTGTATCGGCAAGCTCCGGCCCCGAAGGCGAGCGCCGCGCCCGCCTCCCGGAAACCGCCCTGGCTACGAGAGATCCACGAGATCGCGGGCCCACGCGAGCGCGCGCTCGGGGGTCAACGAATCCGAGAAGCTGGTTCCATAGCGAACGCCGGCCACGATGCCCTCGGCGTCGATCAAGAAGTCGGCGACGATGCCGAACACCCCGTCGCGAATCATGTCGGCGATGCGCGGTCGAAACCCCGAACGCTTCGCTTCCCGGTAGCGCTTTAGCCCGCTGGCGTTGAGCACCGCGAGAAGGCTGTTGCCGACCCCGTAGGCCTTGTACGCGACCCGCTCGGGGTCGCCGAGAATCGGGAACCTGGCGGCCGCGCCCGACTCGACGAATCCTTGCAGCGCAGACACGGGCGAGCGGAACACGCGGACGACTCCGAGGCCCGCAGCCGCAAGCTGGTCATGGGCCGCAGCAAACTGCTGGACCGTGAGGTTGCAGGTCGGTCACGTCGCGTAACGGTGGAACGACAACAACCACGGCCTCCCGCGCATCTCCGCGGGACCGAGCTCACCGCCATCGGCTCGGGCGAGCCGGAAGTCGGGCGCGGGCACGCCGGGTTTCAACTTGCGGGCCATCGTTTCGTTTTCGCTTCACACCGGAGGATGGAGGCGGCTCCATCCGAGCGGAGCGAGCTCGATCGTCACCGACTCCTCGAGTGAGCGATGATCGCGTAGAAGCCGTCGAGGTCCAGCCCGTTGAGCACGTCATCTCTTCTGGAACCGGTTGCGAGGACAACGGAAGGAGGCATGAAGGCAAGTGTCGCGCGGCTGGACGGCCGATCGGTTGTGCAACACGGGTCCGTGTAATAGTGTATTGAGCATGGTTCCCGCACGACCTCATACAACACCGGCCGGCTGCTGCCCCCGGAAACCCGAGCTCGGCGCCAGAGAGCTTCTCTCGCGCGACCAGGCCGGCGACCTTGCCGGTCTGTTCAAGCTCCTCGGCAACGACACGCGGCTTCGACTCCTTCACGCACTGGCCAAGTCGGGCGAGCTGTGTGTGACCGAGCTCGCTCGAACCGTCGAGATGAAGCCGCAGGCGGTCTCGAACCAGCTTCAGCGGCTGGTCGACCGCAGAGTTCTCGGCACGCGACGCAGTGGAAACAACGTCTACTACCAGGTCATCGACCCGTGCGTGACGAGCTTGCTCGACTACGGGCTTTGCCTCGTCGAGGACTCGCAGGCGCGCCTGGCTGCGGGAGGCCGTCCGACGCACCGCCGTGTTACCGCGGAGCTGCGCTCGTGAAGGCGACGAGTCGGAGCGTCGAAGTCTTGGTCGAGACCGCGACCGCAGCCGCGAAGTGCCACAAGTGCGGCTGCTTTCAGGATTCGGTCGCGACTCTCGAGCACACGGAACTCTCGTCGCAGTTCGCCGGGACCCTGGGGCGTGCGCGTGCGACGTTCGGGGCACGCGCATACGACTGCCTCGGCTGCGAGGTGTGTTGGCCGGCCGACGCGCTCAACGTCGCATCCGAACTGGTGGAACTTCCCGCGGGCGCGGGCTGCCCGACGGAAGAGCCGAGTCGTCGCGTCGGTTGGCCTCCGTACCCCGGCGAGTATCAGGTCTTGCGTTTCGCGGCGCCGGTTGCGGTCTGCACGCTCCACTCACGGGGGCTCGTCTCGGCGGTGGCCGACGCGACGCCGGAGGGCGTGTCCATCGTAGGAGCTGTCCAGACCGAGAACCTGGGGATCGAGCGCATCATCGAGAACGTGGTCTCCAACCCGCACATCCGAGTTCTGCTTCTGTGCGGCGCGGACACACCCGGGAGGGTCGGCCACTTCCCGGGTCAGTCCCTGCTGTCACTCGTCGAGAAGGGTCTCGATGAGCGCAAGCGGATCGTCGGCGCCAAGGGCAAGCGGCCGGTTCTTCGCAACGTCGATCCGGACCTCGTCGGCCGGTTCCGCTTGCAGGTGTCCGTGGTCGACGCACGTGGCGAAGAGCGAGTCGACGAGGTCGTGCGAAGGGCGGCTGTCGCAGCTTCGACCGCTCCAGGCCTGCTGGCGGGCGAGCTTCCCATAGAACGAAGTGTGCGGATCGTTCCAGCGCGTTCTCCCGGGCGCCTCACGCTCGACCCCGACGGCTACGTGGTCGTGGTTCTTGACCGTCGCC
>Ga0210086_1001031_pt1 | contig 14827 bp, 15 predicted proteins | sample China_Galinas_PW_3_FD_184867 | JGI IMG/M metagenome (GOLD analysis project Ga0210086, IMG submission 184867) | Wetland microbial communities from San Francisco Bay, California, USA, that impact long-term carbon sequestration - China_Galinas_PWB_D2... | ecosystem: Environmental > Aquatic > Marine... | reverse complement strand
CATGACGTGATTTACCGTGATCGTGGCAAAGATGCAGGACAGGATACCGGAGAGGTGCAGGTGCGAGTGGGCACCCAGCAGATTGAGCAGAACATAGACGTGCTCCGATACCTCGAAGGCACCGTAGCCGGTCAATATCAGCACCATCATTTCGGCGATGCGATTCTCCGTAGTCTTCAAGACGGCCAGCCCGGCAAAGCCGATGATCACACCGACGCCGACTGAGCCAAAGACCACGGCAATGCTGGTCTCCACCACATAGGCCGTGGTTATGTCTCCGCCGCCCAGGGCGAACAGTCCGACGAATACGAAGACGATCAGCGCCGTGGCATCATTGAACAGGCTTTCCCCTTCGGCGAGGATCTTCAGCCGGTGAGGTAATTGGAATTTGGAGAAAATGGTGACGACGGATACCGGATCGGTCGCGAGTACCATGGCAAACAGTACGATGATAGCTGCAACCGATAGGGCGTAATCCGCAAAAAGCCAGTCGGATATCAGCAGGGCCATGACGACCGACAGCGCCACCGCGACGACCGCCAGATAAAGCAGGCTTAGCCCGTGCTCTTTCAGATCGGCAATCTTGATTTCCAGCGAATCGGAGATGAGCAGGATCGGCAGCAGAAAGATTACCAGGGCGGCGAAATGCTCGGCGTCTCCGGTCAACACCGGCACCTGCTGAAAGCCATAGTGAGCCGCAAACGAAAGCGCAATCAGACCGAGCGGCGATGGAATCTTGAGCTTATCCTCAAGCTGCAGCGCCAGATACAGTATACCGGCGATCGTCAGTAATGTCGGAATCATAGCCGTTCATGCTACCAGAAACAGAATGGGCAGACTCGATCGAATCGCTATCCCATCTATATATTCATTCGAGTCTGACTCTATTGTTTCACGGCGGATGATAACAAGCGATTGATACGTGTTTCCAATCTCATTGAACCATTGACCTTAGAACTCTGGCTGTCAGCCACCCCGATCTGCGACACACCGCCAGAGTAAAAGCACTTATGGCATTCTTATATGACGTCCTCTATAAAGATAAAGAGTTATACGAGGGTAAAGGGGTGCGCGACGATTCAACCGTTTTGTTTACGGTGTAGCGTTATAGGGGAGACCTCAGTGACTGGCCACTTTAACTATTCTAAGCATGCGTTAATGCAAGACCTGACCCCGGTTCTTTTCCCGCGCGGTTATATTAGGATTAACTGTGATCTGACACCGACTATCTGTTTTACTGATCGTTCGATGCAGACTCGGCTTGGAGTACTTCACGCACCTCCTTCAACCGCCTTGCGAGCCGCTCACGCTCGTGGGCGGATTCGGTGGTGCGGCCAGCGAGTTCGGCAATCCACAGCACCTGTTCGTGGAGCGCTCGTCGGCGACGTGGACTGACGGTTAGACTAGCGAGAGTCTCGATGGCGCTGAGCATGCGCGCCATGATGCCTACATTGGCCATGGCGCTACCCCTAATCTGGTCGAACGCCTCGGCCAGCAGACCTTCGAACGTCGGAGCGATGGCGATCACACGCAGATCGTTTCCCTCGTAGCGCTGCGATGAGGGGAATTTTCGGGAAGCTAGCTGTGCCAGAATCGCCGTCAGGTAATCCACGCACATCACCGCTGTCGAGGTGTCATTGACGCCGGGCGAAAGTGCCTTCAAGGCCATATCCACGAGCTGCCGGATACCAAAAGCGGGGTCTTGTTCCACCGTGCGATAGCGGCCAATGTTGTAAGCGGAATTAAGGGCCTTTATCGTCTCTTGATCCGGAGGCTCTTCCAGCGCAAGCGATGCCAATGCGGTATTTTGCACAACGAATGTGCCGATGCTGCGCTCCATGCGCAGAACGGTCTTTCTGTCACGCGCCAAGCGCAGCAGGGCATCATTATCCACGTTCTGAATGTAACCGTTTACGGCTGCCGGTACTACGTACCAGTTCTTCCCATTCAGAGACTGAAGCAGCTGATCCTCATCCTCATCTGCATCGGGCCCGTGTCCCAGTCTTTCCGGAAAGAGCCGCTCAACGGAGGCGATGGTGTCCTGGGCAATGGAGGCGATGATGCTAGACGCCTGAATCGACGAGGCGATGTGATGAATAAAATAGACGAGGATGCCAACACCGCCAAGCGCCAGAAGAAATGCAAAGAACACCGCAAGGACCGGCACGAACTCATCTACGCCACCACCACCGCGAATGGTGCGCAACACCACCAGGCAATAGGCGAAAATCCCGGCGAAGATTCCGAGCGTTACCTGTGTGACGCGGCTGCCCATGAAGTTCCGCAGGATGCGCGAGGTGTATTGGCTCGAAGCCAGCGCCAGTGCCACCAAAGTCATGGAGAAAGTGATGCCCATAACGGACATCATTGAACCGGCCAGCGTGGACAACATCTGGCGCGCACCATCAGCACCAGCGCCGAACAAACGTGGCCACCGGGCCAGCCATCGGTCGCCGCCGAAGGAGTCTGTTTCGATCAACGCGATTGCGAAAGCGATACTAGCCACAACGAGCAGCGAAGGTACAAACCAGAAGCTAGAGCGCAGATTGCTCCAGTATTGTTTGAACTTATGCATGGGTCAGACTCCAGGTGTGAGGGTAAAAAACCCGGGTCAGAGAGGATTTTCTTCTAATACACCTCCGCTGTGAACCAAGTGTACACCTGCCTCTTCAAATGCACATTATTAGTCATCAGCACATAGGCATGAAGCCGACAACCAAATAATCATTGGGCTCTACCATCGAATTTGCATGGTGGCGGGGACCCTTGAAGGAGGTTATATTAAGATTAGCTGTGATCCGACCCCGATAGATTCTCTCATCGCGCACAATGCAAGACCTGACCCCTCAGCGCTGGAGAATATCATCCGAATGTAGTAAATCGTTCTCAAGCCATCTTGGAATACTGATACCCAACCACTTCATAAATTGAAGCGTTTTCTCTGAGCCGCAAGGCGTTAAGGTGAATATTATTGGTACTAAGGGAATGCCGCTTTCTTTACCATAGTAATAGTAATCCGATAGGAAATCCTTGGAGGCATTTACATCATAAACGCCCTGAGAAACAAAGAACGAGCAGCCATGCGATATTTTATTGAATACCCTTATGTGCTCATTACCTTTGGACTTATGCCTCTCTGGAATAGTTACTCCACCTAAGACAACATCGTTATTGATCTCTCTCCTCAGTTCATATGCATCACCTACTGACATCGTCACTTCCTGGGAGACGGAGGAAGCGCCGACAAAAACTGTCAGCTCATTCTCAGGAGATAAACGCGTAAGAAATTGAGACAGTTCCGCTCGGCTATATTTCCCTACCGAACGGTAGATGATCTTAGGTATTGATAAAGAAGACAGGTATTCCCGGCTATACGTGAAAGAATCTATCGTCTCCATAAATGGAAAAGGCCTCTCTTCGCTTGTTCTTGAGCCCTCCTCTTGGATGTCGTAAAGAACTAGCCCATCTATATCGTTGCCCTTGAGTCTTTGAATTTGACGAGTAGAAATTTCTGTAATCTTTTCAGGATCAGTTCCCTTTTTAGGAGGAACTAACCCATACAAAATAATTCCACTTTCTCGATTTCTAATTTTTTCAATCAGCATTTCTAACGCTCCTTGAGCGATAGTCTGACCCTGCTTGGAATATAACGCTCAAGCTAAGCCGACGTGACCGCCGGAGGCGGGCACGGTCGGCTTGAGCACCTGGTTGGGCAGCACCTCACGCCTTCTTCCAGAGTGACTTCCGGCTCACGTGCTGCCACAGCCCCGTGACTTCGGGGCGCTGGACCGGAGATTCTCCGCGACCGCGGCCTGGATCAAGGCCTTGAACGCCTCAGCATCGAGCACCTCTCCCTCGCGGATGTCGATGGCGCGACGCGTGTTCCCATCGAGGCTGGAGTTGAAGAGCCCCCGAGGGTCCGCCAAGGAGGCACCCCGGGCGAAGGTCAGCTTGACCACCTGTTTGTAGGCCTCTCCGGTGCAGACGATCCCAGCGTGGGACCATACGGGTACCCCCAGTGTGTTGCTGGGCTTGATCCATTTGCACTCCTCCATGATGTCCGGGTCCGCCTCGTGGATAAGGCGGCGAACCTCCACCAGGGTCTCGGCGCGCCAGCCACCCAGAGACCGGATCCGCTCGTCGATGAGATGAGAGGCCGCCATCGCGGTCGCGCGCTCCGCTTCCGCACCGGGCTTGGCCTTCAGCTCACTTCTCTTTGGTTTTAGCGCCACGGTTCATTCTCCAACTTGTTGTGATGCCCAACAGTTAAATATCCGGATTCCGGAATATTGGAATAGACGGAATCCGCCTATCACATATTTTCATTTCCAAACGCCAAATGTATTCGCTCTTGAGATTCAGCGCCTTGGAATAACTTTTGGTTGAATATTTGGAAATATAAACCCAATAGTCGGGTCTGGGAAATATTTAGTGGCTAGGAAGCGTGACCCGAATAAAAAAAGGCCGCATCAAGCGGCCTTTCTGAACAGAGCGTTCATACTACATCACCGCCCCGTCTTCTTCCTCAAACTCTGAATCGCCTTGATCTGGGCGATGGCCTCTGCCAGTTCGGCTTCGGCCTGGGCCAGGTCGATGTCGCCCTTCTTGTCCTTGAGGGCCTGTTCGGCGCGTTGCTTGGCGGCCTGGGCCGCGGCTTCGTCCAGGTCCTTGGCGCGGGCGGCGGTGTCGGCGAGGATGGTGACGATATGAGGTTGAACCTCCAGCATGCCGCCGGAGACGTAGAAGAATTCTTCGTTGCCGTCTTCGGTGCGGATGCGCACTTCGCCGGGTTTGATCTTGGTGAGCAGGGGTGCGTGGCGAGGCATGATGCCGAGTTCACCCATCACGCCGGGCGCGAATACCATGGTGGCGAGGCCGGAGAAGATCGCGGCTTCGGCGCTGACGATGTTTACATGTACGGTCATGACCATGTTCGTTCCTAGTGGCCCGCGGGGCGGGCTTGCTTAACTCACTCTATTTAGTAAATCTGGTAAAGCTTTGAGAGCTTTACTCCCCTCACCCCTGCCCTCTCCCGGAGGGAGAGGGGGAGTAGGTAAGAGGATTTAGATCTACTGAAGTTTCTTGGCCTTTTCCACGGCCTCGTCGATGCTGCCGACCATGTAGAAGGCCTGCTCGGGCAGGTGATCGTATTCGCCGGCGACGATGGCCTTGAAGCCGGTAATGGTGTCTTTCAGCGATACGTACTTGCCGGGCGAGCCGGTGAACACTTCCGCGACGAAGAACGGCTGCGACAGGAAGCGCTGGATCTTACGGGCGCGGGACACGGCGAGCTTGTCGTCTTCGGACAGTTCGTCCATACCGAGAATGGCGATGATGTCCTTCAATTCCTTGTAGCGCTGCAGGGTGCCCTGCACCGCGCGGGCGGTGTCGTAGTGATCCTGGCCCACCACCAGCGGATCGAGCTGGCGGCTGGTGGAATCCAGCGGATCCACGGCGGGGTAGATACCCAGCTCGGCGATGTTACGCGACAACACCACGGTGGCGTCCAAGTGGGCGAAGGTGGTGGCCGGCGACGGGTCGGTCAAGTCGTCGGCGGGCACGTATACCGCCTGGATCGAGGTGATGGAGCCGGTCTTGGTGGAGGTGATGCGCTCTTGCAGCATGCCCATTTCCTCGGCCAGGGTCGGTTGATAACCCACGGCGGAGGGCATGCGGCCCAGCAGTGCCGATACTTCGGTGCCGGCCAGGGTGAAGCGGTAGATGTTATCGACGAACAACAGCACGTCGCGGCCTTCGTCGCGGAAGTACTCGGCCATGGTCAGGCCGGTCAAGGCCACGCGCAGACGGTTGCCCGGCGGCTCGTTCATCTGGCCGTAGACCAGGGCCACCTTGTCCAGCACGTTGGAGTCCTTCATTTCGTGGTAGAAGTCGTTACCTTCGCGGGTACGCTCACCTACACCGGCGAACACCGAATAACCGCTGTGCTCGATGGCGATGTTACGGATCAGCTCCATCATGTTCACGGTCTTGCCCACGCCGGCGCCGCCGAACAGGCCGACCTTACCGCCCTTGGCGAAGGGACACACCAGATCGATAACCTTGATGCCGGTTTCCAGCAGCTCGGTGGTGGGGGATTGTTCTTCGAAGCTCGGGGCCTTGCGGTGAATGGACCAACGGTGCTCTTCGCCCACCGGGCCTTTTTCATCGATGGGGGTGCCCAGCACGTCCATGATGCGACCCAGGGTCTTGGTGCCCACCGGTACCGAGATCGGCGCGCCGGTGTTGGCCACGTCCAAGCCGCGCTTCAAACCGTCGGTGGAACCCATGGCGATGGTACGCACCACGCCGTCACCCAGCTGCTGCTGCACTTCCAGGGTCAAGCCGGTGTCGCTGACCTTGAGCGCCTCATAGATCTTGGGCATCGCGGTACGGGGAAACTCCACGTCGATCACCGCGCCGATAATCTGTACGATATTGCCTGAACTCATGGTTTTATCCTCAACAAATTCAAAATCGAATCCGGTTTGATGAGTGCCGCCGCCTTTCGCCATACACTGCGCCGCCGACCCATCCTATAGTTATACTGCCGCCGCGCCGCTGACGATTTCCGACAATTCCTGCGTAATCGCCGCCTGGCGGGCCTTGTTGTACACCAGCTGCAAATCGGAGATGAAGTTGCCGGCGTTGTCCGAGGCGGCCTTCATCGCCACCATGCGCGCCGCCTGCTCGCAGGCGATGTTGTCCACCACGCCCTGGTACACCAGTGATTCGATGTAGCGCATCAGCAGGTCGTCCATCACCTCTTTGGCCTCGGGCTCGTAGAGGTAGTCCCAGTGGTGCTTGAGCTGCTCGTCGTCCATGCCCTGGATGGGCAGCAACTGCACGGGCTCCGCGCTCTGGGTCATGGTGTTGACGAACTTGCTGTACACCAGGACCAAGCGGTCGATGCGCCCTTCATTGTAGGCGTCGAGCATGACCTTTACCGTGCCGATGAGGTCACCGATGCGCGGTGCGTCACCCAAATGGGAGACGTGGCCGACGATGTTGCCTTTGACGCGCTTGAAGAAGGCCTCGGCCTTGGCGCCGATGGTGCACACATCGATCTCCGCGCCTTGCTTCTGCCACTCGCGCATCGCGACCACCGCGGCCTTGAAGGCGTTGGTGTTGAGACCGCCGCACAGGCCGCGGTCGGTGGAGATGACGATGATGCCGACCCGCTTCACCGGCCGATCGATGAGGAACGGATGGCGATATTCCGGATGGGCATTGGCCAGATGGCCGACCACGTCGAGGATCTTCTCCGCGTAGGGACGGCTGGAACGCATGCGTTCCTGCGCCTTGCGCATCTTGCTTGCCGCCACCATCTCCATGGCGCGGGTGATCTTCTGAGTATTCTTGATACTCTTGATCTGGTTGCGTATCTCTTTGCCGACGGCCATTACCTGAAGTCCTTAACTATTACCAAGTGTTCGTCTTCTTGAAGGTCTCGATAGCGCTGCGCAGGCCGTTGGCGATGTCATCGCTGAAGTCACCGCTGGCGTTGATCTTGTCCATCAGTTCCTTGTGATCGGATTTCATGAAGCTGTGCAGCGCCGCTTCGAAGGAGCCGACCTTCTTCAGATCCACGTCGTCGATGAAGCCGTTGTTGATGGCGAACAGCGATACCGCCTGTTCGGCCACGCTCAGCGGTGAATATTGTTTCTGCTTCATCAGCTCGGTGACGCGCTGGCCGCGTTCCAACTGCTTGCGGGTGCTCTCATCCAGGTCGGAGGCGAACTGGGCGAAGGCCGCCAGTTCGCGATACTGCGCCAGGTCGAGACGCACACCGCCGCCCAGTTTCTTGATGATCTTGGTCTGGGCCGCACCGCCGACACGCGACACCGACAGACCGGCGTTGATGGCGGGACGGATGCCGGCGTTGAACAGATCGGTTTCGAGATAGATCTGACCGTCGGTGATGGAGATCACGTTGGTGGGCACGAAGGCCGACACGTCACCGGCCTGGGTCTCGATGATGGGCAGTGCGGTCAAGGAACCGGTCTTGCCCTTCACTGCGCCGTTGGTGATCTTTTCCACATGCTCGGCGTTGATGCGCGAGGCGCGTTCCAGCAAACGGGAGTGCAGATAGAACACGTCACCGGGATAGGCTTCGCGGCCCGGCGGACGGCGCAGCAGCAAGGACACCTGGCGGTAGGCCCAGGCCTGCTTGGTCAAATCGTCGTATACGATCAGGGCGTCTTCGCCGCGATCCCGGAAATATTCACCCATTGAGCAGCCGGCGTAGGGCGCGATAAACTGCAGCGCCGCCGGTGTCGAGGCGGTGGCCGCGACGATGATGGTGTGTTCCATGGCGCCGTGCTCTTCCAGTTTACCCACCACGTTGGCGATACTGGAGGCCTTCTGGCCGATGGCCACGTAGATGCACTTAACCCCGGTGCCCTTCTGATTGATGATGGCGTCGATGGCCACCGCGGTCTTGCCGGTCTGGCGGTCGCCGATGATCAGCTCGCGCTGGCCGCGGCCGATGGGCACCATGGCGTCGATGGCCTTGAGACCGGTCTGCACCGGCTGGTCAACCGACTGGCGCTGGATAACGCCGGGGGCGATCTTTTCGATGGGCGAACTGCCCGCCGCCTCGATCGCTCCCTTGCCGTCGATGGGGTTGCCCAGGGAATCGACCACGCGGCCGATCAGGCCCGGACCCACCGGCACTTCCAGGATGCGTCCGGTACATTTGACCGTGTCGCCTTCACTGATGTGTTCGTAGGAACCGAGTACCACCGCGCCCACCGAATCGCGCTCCAGGTTGAGCGCCATGCCGAAGGTGTTGCCGGGGAACTCGATCATTTCGCCGTACATCACGTCCGCCAGACCGTGGATGCGGGCGATGCCGTCGCTGAGGCTGACCACGGTACCTTCCGTGCGCGCCTCGGTGACCACTTGGAAGCTCTCGATGCGCTTCCTGATGAGTTCGCTGATCTCCGCCGAATTCAGTTGCATGTCGTAATCCTCGTTATCTTTAAAGCTGTCAGCTGTCAGCGTTTAGCTGTCAGCTATAAATTTTTCTCGTTGTCATTCCGGCAAAAGCCGGAATCCAGTTCTTTTAAGTACCTGGACCCCGGCCTGCGCCGGGGTGACGAATATATCAGAGCTTCGCCAGGCTCTTAGCTGACAGCTGAACGCTGAACGCTGACAGCTGATAGCCGTTTATCTCGCCAGGGCCACTTGCAGCTTGGCTAGTTGTTCCGTTACCGAGCCGTCGATGACCAGATCGCCCGCGCGGATGATGGCGCCGCCCAGCAGCTTGGCGTCCGTCTCGCAGCTCAGGGTCACTTCCCGGCCCATACGCTTCTTGAGAGAGGCGATGATCTGCTGCTTCTGCGCCTCGTCAATCGCAACCGCCGAAATGACATGGGCCTCCACGGTACGTTCCGCCTCGGCGCGATACGCTTCATATAGACCCGCGATCTCCGTCAGCACGTCCATGCGGTCGTTTTCCACCAGCAGGCGGATGAGGTTCTGCGCCGCGGCATTGAGCTTGTCGCCACAGATATCCAGCAACAGTTTCGCCAGCTCAGCCTTGTCCACGCGCGGATTGCCCAGCAGGGCGGCGATGCGCTCGTCGGCGGCGACCGTGGCCGCCAGCTGCAGCATCTCCGACCAGCGCGGCAGTTCCTTGTGACTTTGCGCCAGTTCGAATACCGCCTGGGCGTAAGGTCGTGCGATGGTGGTTTTTTCTGCCATGCTTAGCGGACTCCGTTATATCTGTGCGACCAGATCTTTGAGGAGATCGCTTTGAGCCTTGGCGTCGATCTCGCGTTTGAGGATGCGCTGAGCACCCGCTACCGCGATACCGGCCACTTGACTGCGCAATTGCTCCCGGGCGCGATTCACTTCCTGCTCAAGTTCCGACTGGGCGGCACTCTTGAGTCGCTCGCCTTCGCTGCGGGCCGTCTGCTTGGATTCCTCGATGATCTCGTTGCCGCGCTTCTCGGCCTGGGCGATGATCTCGCCGGCCTGAGCCTTGGCTTCACGCAACAGCTCTTTGGCACGCTCTTCCGCCAGCACCATTTCGTGCTGGCCTTTGTCCGCGGCGGCCAAGCCGTCGGCGATGCGCTTCTGGCGATCGGCCATCATCTTGGTGACCGGACCCCACAGCACCTTGTTGACGAACCAGATCAGCAGCGCGAAGGCCACAATCTGGGCGAGAAGGGTTGCTGTAATATTCACGTTCAGTTCCTCGTTAGGTTACGACGTTCCGCGGAACGCCTGCCAACTTGTTAACCGGCCACCGCGCTGATCGCGGACTTCAGGGCGCCGACGAAGGGGTTGGCGAACAGGAACCACATGGCGAAGGCGAGAATGATGAACGGGAAAGACTCCATCAGACCGGCGAAGATGAACATATTGGTCATCAGGGCCGGGCGCATTTCCGGCTGGCGTGCGATACCTTCCAGGGTCTTGGCGCAGATCAGACCCCAGCCGATAGCGGAACCCAGACCGGCGGCCGCCAGGATCACGCCCACACCCACGGCGGTGTATGCGTAAATCGTTGCAATCATCTCAGGTGTCATTGCTTCTCTCCTTTAAATAAATCAAAAAGTAACTATCAATAATCAGTGGTCGCTGGTGTGCGCCATCCCCAGATAAACGATGGTCAGCACCATGAAGATAAATGCCTGCAGGGTGATCACCAGCAAGTGGAAGATCAACCAGCCCAAATCCAGCAGCGTCTGCAACGGCAGCCAGAATGCGGCAGCCGCCCCCACCGCCATGGTCCCGCCGATCAAGGCGATCAGCATGAACACCAGCTCGCCGGCAAACAGGTTGCCGAAGAGACGAAGACCTAAGCTGAGGGGCTTGGCCAATTCTTCGATGATGGTCATGACGATATTGACCGGCACGAAGAACTTGCCGAAGGGGTGGAACAGGAACATCTTGAGATAGCCGCCCAGGCCCTTGACCTTGATGTTATAGAAGATGATCAGGGCGAACACCGTGAGCGACATGGCCATGGTGGTGTTGAGGTCGGTGGTGGGCACCGCCTTAAGATGGGAGATGCCGACCAGGTGGCCGAGCTGGGGAATCAGGTCGACCGGGATCATGTCCATGAAGTTCATCATCCACACCCAGGCGAAGATGGTCAGTGCCATGGGGGCGATCAGCGGATTGTGGCCGGGAAAGGTGTCCTTCACCTGACCGGCGACGAACTCCAGGATGGATTCGACGAAATTTTGAAAACCGCCGGGTACGCCGGGGTTGAGGCGCGAGCTGACGCGCCAGCCGGCGTATACCAGCAGGGCCGCCAGCAGGTAGCTGATGATCATGGTGTCGAGGTGGAACGCCCAAAATCCCGCGGCCTGATGGGTCACGGGATCACAATTACCCACGCACAGGTTGGTAAGGTGGTGCTGTATATATTCTACGGAACCGCCACCCGAGGCTTGTTCTGGTTCAGTCAAGATTATGTCCCCTAAAATCTTTTCCGCTTAAAACTTTTTATCCCCGCCGCATGCTCGACAGGTACGCAAGTTGTGCACCGGCGAATCCTGCGATCATGGGCAAGAAGGCCAGGCTCAGAGCCTTCAACCCTATGCCGAACAACACCAGCACGATGACAAAGCGCTGTACGGCCCCTATATACAAAATAAGCATGCTTTTTTTATGGTCTTGGCGCGCTACCTCCGCCGCCCGGGCCACACCGCGGCCGAGGAGAAAGGCGATGACAATGCTGATCATGCCTCCGTAGAAGGCCGCCAATGCCTCCCCTTGCCCTCTGGCCATAAAAAAAGCAGCTGCTATCACCGCAGCCACGCCCACCTGCAGTGCGATGAGCTTGCGGGTTGCGTCGTTAATTTCGCGGGAGGCTGTCTTCAATTTAACCAAGCCAGCTGCTGAGCAGCTTATGGGCCTTGAGTATCCCCCCTACGAACCCCAAACCGCCGAGCAACATCATAAATATCGGGCGGGTGTCCAACCACACATCCACACCATAGCCCAAAGCGAAACCGGTGATTACCATCGCGGCGAGATGAGTTCCGACCCCAATCAGAACCATCCCAGTCCCTTTGGACTTATTCATCGACGAGGGGCCCCCTAACAGGCGCGGAAGTATAGCGCGAGCGCGCGCGCGGTCGCAACCCGCCCCTCAGACGCGCGCGCAGTATAATAGAGGTCGCCTCAGGGGGTCAATGGAACATCAAGTTTGGATGCGGGTGGCGAAAGAATTGATTATTTTCTGCACCATTTTTTATGGTTTCTTGGTGCTGCGCACAGCAACGGGGCATGCCGCACCCCTATATTCCCGCGGGTCTCAGCGTATCTCTCCTTTTTGGCTGCCGGCCAACAGGCGTTTGATGCGCTGCAGTGAGCTTTCCACGGCGGCGCGCAGCGCCTTGGCCTGGTCGCGGAAGCGGCCGTCGGCGCGCAAGTCGAAAGTGACCCCGTCTTCGTTGATCAGATAGCCGATGCTGAGCATATTGGGACGCGGACCGATGGGGGCGAAGGATTCGATACCGGCATAGCCGGAACCATTGGCAGCCAGCACCTCCTGGCGCAGTAACACCTGCAGGCCCTTATCGAGATGTCCCAACAAGGTGTGGCGCCAGGAGGTATGGATCCCCGGACCCTCCCGGGATGACTCTTCCGCCTGCACCGCATTGAGGGCCAGCAGGTGCGACACCAGGCCGCGGCCGCTCTTGGTGTGCATTACCTGGCTCTGATGAGCCTTGGCCGCGCGGTAGATCTGCCCCACGGCTAAGAACTGGTTGGCGTCGTCGGCCTGCAGAGAACGCACGACGGCCACTGATTCGGCGGTGACCGGCAGGACGAAATCCATGCGCCCGCCGGCGAAATGACGGATCTGCACCGGCTCGAAGATATTGGGTATCTGTCCGGTGACTTCGTTACAGGCAAGTTGCAGCGCCAGTTGCACGGCGGCATCGGGGCTGATTTTAAGTGCCTTGAAGCTCTTCAAGCCGAGCTGCGGCACTGTCCAGGTCTCAATGTCGCGTTGATCGCGGAGCGCGATGATGGTTTTCTCCGCCGCCTTCAGGCGGCGCTTGAGGGACTTCGACAAAGACCAGTCGACGGCACGGATGCGGGCCAGGGGTTTTGCCGGCTCGGGTACATCGGCCACCGCGGGCAAGGCCAGGCTTTCGCGCTGCAGGCGCGCGGCAAATCCCAGCGCCACGCTGCCATCCACCGCGGCGCGCTCGAAGCACAGGCCCGCCTTGCCGTATTCGGTGACGATGATCTGCATGCTCTTGTCGTAATAACGGTTATGGCAATTGCCGTCGCGCAGATTGACGGACAAGCCGGTCAAGCCGGCCGGCGCGGTGTGCGCATCCAGGCACACGACGAACAAGGCCTTTTCCAGCAGCATGAGTATTTTACTGTTGTGCGGGTCCTGTAGCATGTCGCCGCGCAGCCGCGCCCAATCCTCACGCGGCAGGGCGGTGAACATCCCCGGCGCCAGATTGACTGCGTCGTCTTCCTGATCCTGGGTTTTCTCGATGATATGATCCAGGGCCTGCTGAATGGCGGGCAGTGACGCAATGGCGCTCGTGGAATCCACCGCCAGGTAGTACAGGCGGCCACCGATCAGCACCGCAATGTGCTGGCTGCCGGTAATGGCCACCACCTCATCGCAATTAGGATGGGGCACGCGGTGGGTGGCGAAACAGCGGCTATATTGGCTCATTTCCAGCGGGACATCATCGACCATGTCCGGCGGTAATTCCTGCGTGCGCACCGATTGATACAGCCGCAAGGCGGCCACGATGAGGCGCGCGGCGCGTTCGGCGAGCGATTCGGCACGGGGGTCGTCCTCCAACTGTAAGGTGTAATTGTTGGTGAACGGCAGACCGCCGCGGCAGCTCAGCCACAAACGGGTCAATCCCGCCGCACACCAGTTGACCGGCTGTTCCCGCGCCAGGGCCAGCAAGCGTTCCTGCTGCTTGGCCTGCGCGGCGCCGTAGAGTTCGAACACCAGCTTAGACTTGAGGCGCTGCAGACTGTTGAGCGTCGGAGAGACTCTGTTCACGCAGGCGTGGAGGGTATCCGCCAAGGACGGAATGGGCTGAGGAGGAAGCTTGCGTAGTATCTGTGCCATGGTGGTACGACTCCGGTAGACGAACATTCGACTTGGCTCAAGTGTAGGCACGGCCATGGCAAATACCGTGAATGACATCACAGGCGGTGATGAGATTTGTCAGTTTGTGACGCATTACGTCCAACAATGCCGGGGCGGGGCGGGTGTTGCGGCGGACCGGGGAAGCGGGTGTCCTGCTCAGGCGATATCCGAGACGGTCGAATCGTTTTGTTGCAGAAAGGCGATAAAGGCCGCGGTGATATGGGGATCGAATTGCGCACCGGCATGGCGGCGCAGTTCTTCAATGGCCTGCCGCCCGGAAAGGCCGGGGCGATAGGCGCGCGGCGAGATCATGGCATTGTAGGCGTCGATGACGCTGAGAACCCGCGCCAGATAGGGGATCTCCTCACCCTTGAGCCCATTGGGATAGCCGTGGCCGTCGTAGCGTTCGTGATGATAGAGGATGGTCGGCAGCACCGCCGTCAACTGCTCGGTCTGCCTGATCAACACCTGCGCCAGACCGGGATGGGAGTTGATCAGCTTGCGCTCTTCGCTGGTAAGCGGGCCCTGCTTGTCCAGCAGCTTGCCGGGAATCCCGACAATACCGATGTTATGCAACAGGCTGGCATATCGCAGGTTTCTTTTGTCCTGCTCTCCCAACCGCAAGGCCTCCGCGAAACGCATGGCACAGTCCGACACGGCCTCGGAGTGACCCTTGATATAGGGACTCTTGGCATCGATGACCGCGACCAGTTCTTTGAGCATATTGATGTG
>Ga0210086_1001030_pt1 | contig 14830 bp, 11 predicted proteins | sample China_Galinas_PW_3_FD_184867 | JGI IMG/M metagenome (GOLD analysis project Ga0210086, IMG submission 184867) | Wetland microbial communities from San Francisco Bay, California, USA, that impact long-term carbon sequestration - China_Galinas_PWB_D2... | ecosystem: Environmental > Aquatic > Marine... | reverse complement strand
CGGCTACGCCTGCGACGTCGCCGACCCGGACGCGTGCGGCAAGCTCGTACAGCAGGTCCTCGCCGAGTTCGGAAAGATTGATAGCCTGGTGAACTATGCCGGCGTCAGCCACCCGGATCGCCTGATGGAGGCGACGCAGGAGCGCTACGATCTGGTCATGAACGTCAACGTGCGCGGGACATTCAACATGTGCCGGGCGGTGGTCCCGCATTTCCGCGCGCGCAAGACGGGTAACATCGTCTGCATAGGCTCGGTCGCTGCCGAGCGCGGCGGCGGCATATTCGGTGGCGCGCATTATTCCACATCCAAAGGCGCCGTTCAGGCCCTCGGGAAAGCCTTGGCGCGTGAACTCGGCCCGGACGGGATCCGCGTCAATTCGATCGCACCGGGCACCATCGACACCGACATATTCCAAGGGCAGCTCTCGGAAGAACGGCGCAAGGCGATCGCGACGGAAGCGCCGCTCGGCCGCCTCGGCACGCCGGACGACATCGCCAAGGCCTGCCTTTTCCTCGTCTCCGACCTTTCAAGCTACGTGACGGGCATCGTCCTCGATGTCAACGGCGGCATCCTGATCCATCAATAATCGGCCCGAGGCGCCCGACAAGCATGCAATCGACCTCAATCCTTGAAAGCTTCCGGCTCGACGGACGGCGTGCACTGGTGACCGGAGCCGGACGCGGCATCGGCCTCGGCGCGGCCGGTGTCCTCGCCGAATTGGGCGCGGCGGTCACGCTGGTTGCCCGCACGCGCGAGGACGTCGAGGCGGCTGTCGAGGATATCCGCGCCAAAGGCGGCTCTGCCGACCATCTGGTCGCGGACGTAATGGACATAGAGGCGATGGCGGCAGTGATTGCCGAGCGCGAGCCCTATAACATCCTCTTCAACAACGCCGGCCTCAACCGGATCAACTCCTTCGTCGACGTCAAGGTCGAGGATTTCGACTATATCTTCGGGCTTAACGTGCGGGCGGCGTTTTTCATCGCGCAGGCCGTGGCCCGGAAGCTGATCGAGGCCGGGCAACCCGGCTCGATCATCAACGTCTCTTCGCAGATGGGCCTTGTCGGCGCTGCTGACCGTTCGGTCTACTGTGCATCGAAATGGGCGCTGGAAGGAATGACGCGGGCGATGGCGATTGACCTCGCGCCGCATGGCATCCGGGTCAACACGATCTGCCCGACCTTCGTCGCAACGCCGATGGCGAACAGATTCCTGAGCAGTCCCGAATTCCAGGCTTTCGTCAAATCAAAGATCAAGCTCGGCCGGGTCGGCGAGGTCCGCGATCTGCTGGGAGCGATCGCACTCCTCGCCTCCGACGCCTCCTCACTGATGACCGGCTCGTCGGTGGTCATTGACGGCGGGTGGACGGCCGACTGAGCTTAACGGAGCACGCCAATGGTCGGTTCCCGTGTCGCGAATTTGCATCGTCCCAGTTTCGGCAGCGTGACTGACGAGCTCGCGAGCAGTGGTGCTGCAAAAGGGTCGGGCGGCCCCGCGACCAACATCGATGACGACCGCCTGGTCGCCTATGCGCTTGCTGCGGAGCCCGTCTTCGCCGGGATGCGCGCCTTGATCGGCCAGTTGTCAGGCATTCTAATCCTTGCCCAAGCGCGGCGCTGGCGGGAGATCGCGGATCTGCCAGATCTGGCGGTCGTCCGCGAGCGGCGCAACGAAGTCGCGGACTATCTTTCGCTGATCGAGGCTCCGGAGGCGCGACAGGCGGATCTTCAGCGGCTCAGAGACGCGATGGCGCACGTCGACGAGGCTGTCGTTATCGTCGCCGAGATGCATCCGCGGCAAACTGATGAAGGCGTGGAGCGCGCAGCCGCGCGACTGAAGGCCGCCTACCGTCTCATGCAAAGCGCCTGCGATCACCGCCTCGGGCTAGCGATGGTCGACCCGCGCGACGCTTGTTGCAGCTGCGGCAGCAAGCTCGCGTAGCACAAGTTCGGGAAGAAAAACGATGGCACAATATTCAATCTCGGTGCTCGAATACAGCTATGTGATGAAGTTTCACAAGAGCGGGGTGCTCTATGGCGCCCACAACGCCGGATATCTCAAGCTCCCCTATTGCTACACCGTGATCAAAGGGCAAGGGCACGTCGCCCTGTTCGACGTCGGCCACATGAACAAGGGCTTCGGCAAGGAATTTGGCGAGAGCCTCGGCGTCGAGAACTGGCACTCGCCACATACCGTCCTCGCCGAGGTCGGCCTCGCGCCCGAGGACGTCGACACTGTCCTCATCTCGCACGCGCATTTCGATCACTTCGGCAACGTCGAGGATTTCCCCAACGCCACCTTCTACATTCAGGAGCGCGAGATCGCGAAATGGGTATGGGCGATGTCGCTGCCGGAGCGCATGCGCAACGTGCTGACCGGCATCGATCCGGCCGACATCCTGCGCGGCGTCGACCTGGCGCGCAATCGGCGGCTCGTCTGCGTCGACGGGGACATGCAGGACGTGCTGCCCGGCGTCGACCTCCATGCCGCCTTCGACACCCACACGTTCGGCTCGATGTGGGTGGCGGTGCGCAACGATGGAAAGGCGGATTCGGAGGACATCTGGGTGCTGGCGGGCGATCTTGCCTACCAGTTCGAGAACCTCGGACATTCCGGCGCCGGCGGTCGGCCCCAAGGCCCCTACATCCCGGTCGGTCTGGCGACGGGCAGTCAGCTCAATCTGCTCAACACGACTGAGGAGATGGTCAAGTTGGTGGGTTACGAGACGCGTCGCGTGATTCCGCCGCACGAGGAGCGGCTCAAGGACCACTTCCCGTCGCGCATCACGGACAAGGGGTTGCGCATCACGGAGATATGTCTCGCCAACGGCGACACCTCGCGGGTGGCGTAGGCGACCGTGCCTGTGCGGAAGCAAGCGAATGTCATGAATTGACACGTAGGCTTGCGGCGGTGTTCGATCCGGTGTTCCGCTGGCGTCGGCTCCAAGTCCGAAGCAACTGGAAGCACGGCGGATCGCCCGCGACTGTCTGCGCCGGCGCGGCGGCGGCCGAACAAGAACGATCGGCAGCCTCGGTTCCGAGGCGATGCCGGAGAAGGAGGAAACGATGACCAACGAGATCCGCGCGCTCGTCTTCGAGGAGCCGAACCATCCCGTCATCACGACGATGCCGATGCCGGAACCCGATCCCAACGAGCTTCTCATTCGCACCAAGGCGATCGGCATCTGCCATTCCGACTACGAACTGCTGGCCGGCAGGTACATCATCCCGATCTCCTACCCCGTGACGCCCGGCCACGAATGGTGTGGCGAGGTCGTGGACAAGGGTAGCAACGTCTCCGGCTTCGAGATCGGCGATCGCGTCGTCGGCGAATGTGTGATCAAGACGCCTGAACGCATCCACCATTTCGGCTTTTCGATGAGCGGCGCCGACCGCGAATATTTCGTCGCGCGACCGGAATGGCTTCACAAGCTTCCCGACGCCTTGGACGACAAGGCCGGCGCAATGATCGAGCCCTTCACCTGCGGCTTTTATGCGGTGTTGCGGAATGGCGGCACCAATGCCAGCGAAACCGTCGTCGTCTCCGGCGGCGGCACGATCGGGCTCGTCAGCGCTGCCGCGGCCATCGGCATGGGTGCACGCACGATCGTCGTCGATCCGATCGCCACGCGAAGGGAGACCGCGATGAAGCTCGGCGCGGTAGCCGCGCTCGATCCGGGCGATGATCCGGTGGCGCAGATCAAGGATATGACGGAGGGAAGGGGAGCCGACCTCGCGATCGAAGCGTCCGGCCACGACGCGTCGCTTGCCAGCGTGTTCGACTACGTGCGCGAGGAAGGTCGGGTTTCCATGGTCGGCATCAACATCGGCAAGAAGATCCCCGTCGAGCTCGGCAAGATTCAGATCAAGAATCTCCAGGTCCGTGGCTGCATCGGCTCGCCCGGCGTGTGGCCGGCGGCGATCCGGTTTCTCGAGCGCACCGGCCTCGACCTCTCGCCGATCCAGACCCACGACTTCAGCCTCCTCGACAGCGTCGACGCTTTCGAGTTCGGCAAGAACCCGCAGAAGTCGATCAAGATCACGCTGCTCAACAGCTGATCCGCGGACCGGAAAACGCGAGTCGGGGAGGAGCCAATGGCGCGCAGGGTGGCACTCGTTGTGGGCAGCAACGGATTGGTCGGCGGCAGCATTGTCAGCCACCTTCTGGGGCTCGGAAACTGGTCGGTCTACGGCCTGTCGCGGACGCCGCCGGCCCATCCGGGCGAGATGCGCCACATCGCCTGCGACCTGACAGACAGGACGGCGACGCTGCGGGCGCTGGAAGACGTGCAGGACGTCGCCTACGTCTTCTACGGCACGTGGTCACGGCGCGAAAGCGAGGCGGAGAACTGTCGCGTGAACCGCGCCATGGTCCGCAATCTGCTCGAAGGGATCACGCGCGCCTCGACCCCGCGCCACGTTGCGCTGGTTACCGGCCTGAAACATTACCTCGGTCCGTTCGAGGCCTACGGACAGGGTGGGCAAACGACGCCGTTCCGCGAGGATCAGCCGCGCCTCGACGTGGCGAATTTCTACTATGACCAGGAAGATGAGCTGTTCGAGGCGGCCGACAAGCACGGCTTTACCTGGTCGGTGCACCGGCCGCACACGCTGATCGGCTACGCGATCGGCAACGTGATGAACATGGGGAGCACGCTCGCCGTCTATGCGACGATCTGCCGCGAGACCGGTCGGCCGTTCGTGTTCCCCGGGTCGAAACTGCAATACAACGCCGTAACCGACGTGACCGATGCGCATCTGCTGGCGCGGCAGGTCACCTGGGCGGCGACGGAGCCTGCCGCGGCGAACACCGCCTTCAATACAGCCAACGGCGACCAGTTCCGCTGGACCTGGCTGTGGGCGCGCATCGCCGAATATTTCGACGTCGAAGTTGCCGAGTACCCCGGCCACCCGACACCACTCGTCGAATCGATGGCCGACGCCGAGCCGCTGTGGGACGACATCGTCAAACGCTACGGGCTGCAACCGTTGCCACTTGCGAGACTTGCTTCCTGGTGGCATTCGGACGCCGATCTCGGCCGCGAGATCGAGTGCCTGACCGATCTAACCCACAGCCGCGAGCGCGGCTTCCTGGATTGCGTCGTGACGCTCGACAGCTTCACGACAGTGTTCGACCGGCTCCGCTGGGAGCGGATCATCCCCTAGCGCATCACAAATGTCTCGATTTGCACCGAAGAAAGGTTGGGGCGGTCATGATCAATGCTGCAGTCGTCGGTCTAGGCTGGTGGGGCAAGCGGCTTTCCGGGTTCGTTGCCGACAGCCCGCATCTGCGCTTCGTGCTTGGTGTGGAGCCCGATGCGAAAGCGGTCGAGGGTTTTGCTGACAGCTGCGGCTTTCCGATCACCGCCGACTATTCCCAAGCCCTCGAAGACGATACCGTCGATGCCGTCATCCTGGCGACCCCGCATAGCCTGCACGAATCGCAGATTGCCGCAGCGGTGGCCGCAGGCAAGCATGTCTTCTGTGAGAAGCCGCTTGCGCTCGACCGCGAGAGCGCTGAGCGCAGCGTCGCGCGATGTCGCGAAGCCGGACTGGTTCTCGGGATCGGTCACGAGCGTCGATTCGAGCCGCCGATGGCCGAGGTGCTGCAACTGGCGCGCGACGGCGATCTGGGGACGATCCTGCAGATCGAGTCCAACTTCAGCCATGACCGCTTCGTTAACCTGGACAAGAGCAACTGGCGGCTCTCCGCGAGCGAGGCGCCGGCCGGCGGCATGACCGCAACCGGCATTCACATCTTCGATCTGGCGACCGCCATGCTCGGCGCCGCCGACAGCGTGAAGGTGATTTGCGAGCAGCTCGCTTCTCCAATCGCGACCGGCGACACCACCACTGCCATGGTGCGCTACCGCAGCGGGGCCATCGTGGTCGTCACCTCACTGCTTGCGACGCCATTCATCTCGCGCTTCGCTATCTTCGGGTCAAAAGGGTGGATCGAAATCCGCGACAAGGCGCACGTCGAGTCGCCTGAAGGCTGGATCGTCACCAAGTGCTTTGCGGAAGGCAAGCAAGAGGTGAGTGAAGTGCCCGCCTTCAATGCCGCGCGCGCCAACCTCGAAGCCTTTGCCAAGGCCGTGGCAGGGGAGTCCAATTACCCGATCTCGACCGACGAGATGATCGCCAACACGGCGGTCATGGAGGCGATCTTCCGCTCGGCGGCGACCGGGCGGGAAGTGGCGGTGGGTTAGCCCGGGAAAGACGATCGCCCGAGTCTCAGAAGGAGATCATGGCAATTTCACACCGCCCTCCAGGGACTCTCCAGGAGGCCTTCGCCGAACCCATGGTCAAAGGTCGCCGATCACCACCCCGGAAGGAATGGCCTGACCGGTTGCAGGGCGCGCTGGTCGGACATCCGGGTTCGCTATTGGACAGCCGGCCGGCCGTTCGTCCATTTCGGGTCAAAGCGACTCGGAGTCGACGGTGATGCCTGCTCGCACGCTCGCCTCGCGACCATAGACCGCCGCGCACGCTGCTGCGGAGATGAAGCCCTCGGCGAGGTCACGGTCGATCAGCTCGCCGCCTCGCCGGTGCGGATCGCCGTAGCCGGAGCCGCCGCAGCTGTCGATGCAGACCTCGTCGCCCTGGTGGAGCCGGACGTCGGCAAATTTGGAGGCACTGGTCGTGCCGAACGCCTCGGTGAAGGGCCTGAATGCGGTGTCGCCGGATTTCCTGACCGTGACGCGGGCGGGTGTGCCCGCCAGGCCGCCGAAGAGCGGCCATGGACCGGCCTTGGCGTGGTCCATCAGCATACTGGCACGAACCTCCGGCGCTTCGACACGCAACACGCGCCGGCTGCCAAGGCCACCGCGGAAGGTGCCGGCTCCGCCGGAGTCGGTCCGCAGGCCGTAGGACATGACCATCAGTGGAAACCGCGTCTCGAACACCTCGACCGGGGTGATCCGGCAGTTGCCGATGATGTGGTTCTGGCAGTCGTTGCCGTCGCGAGCCGCGCGACCGCCCCAGCCGCTCGCCTCGAAATGGTAGTGGGCGTAGTACTCGTCGGTCTTGGGATTCATGCCGCCGATCAGGAAGTTGCAGGCGGTGCAGCCCTCGCAGGCGCTCACCCGTTCGGGGATGGCTGACGACAGCGCGCCGAGCACGAGGAAGACGATGCGCGGCTGTGTCTCGGTGTTTCCTCCGACCGAGGGAGCCGGATAGGCCACATTGAGGCAGGAGCCCTCCCGCGCGACCACCCGCACCGGGCGGTAGCAGCCAGCATTCTTCGGGATCGCCGGATCGGCAAGCTGATAGAGCGCGTTGAACGTCGCCGACATGGTGACGCCAAGCGTGGCGTTCACCGGCCCGCGCGCCTGATCGTCGGAAGCGGAGTAGTCCGCCGTGAAGGCGTCGCCGTCGACCGTCACCTTCACGTGCATGCGGATCGGCTGGTCGCCGACGCCGTCGTCCTCAAGGCTGTCGGAGAATTCATACACCCCGTCGGGAATGCTCCGGATCTCCTCCCGCATCCAGCGGTCGGCGTAGTCGAGCAGCGCGTCGGCAGCCTCCGACAGGAACCCGGCGCCGAACTTGGCGCAGAGCGACCGGTAGCGGTCCTCGGCAACCTTGAGCGCCCCGAGCATGGCGTGGAGGTCGCCCCAGGTATGGCGCGGGGTGCGGTGGTTGGCGAGCATGATGTCCCACACCTCCTGGACGCGCTTGCCGCCGCGCATCAGCCTGACCGGCGGCAGGCGCAGGCCCTCCTGGAAGACCTCCGTCGCTGTCGCCGCGAAGGAGCCCACCACCATGCCGCCGATTTCGGCGAAATGGGCGATGATGGCGGCATAGCCGACCAGCGTGCCGTCGTGGTGAATGGGGCTCAGCATCAGGTGCTCGGGCATGTGGCAGCCGCCCCGATAGGGATCGTTGTGGATCACCACATCGCCGGGCTCGAGGCTGTCGTGCCCGATCTCGTTGAGCAGGCACTCGACGGTGTAGACGATGGCCCCCAGCTGGGCAGGGCAGTATTCGCCCTGTGCCAGCATCTGCCCGTGCCGGTCGAAGATCGCACAGGAGAAGTCGCGCGATTCGTTGAAGATCGGCGAGTAGGCGGTCCTCACCATCGCTGTGCCCATCTCGCGGCAGATGTTGACCAGCGCGTTGTTGACGATGCTGAGGGTGACCGGCTCGGTGGGCCCGCGTGCCGCGTGCACGGCACTCTCGCCGCCCATCAGAAGCGCGCCGGTCGAGTGAACCATCGCCCTCTGGCCGGGGATCACCAGCGTCGCGGCATCGTATCCTTCGACAATCGCCGGCCCGTGGATTGTCGTTCCTGCCGCGAGGTCCGCACGCGCATAGACCGGACAGTCCGCCTTGCCGCCCGTCCCGACTTCCACCATCCGGTGCGAGGTGGGGACGGCATCGCGTTCATGGCTCTCTTTTGCCGCCGGAAGAGTGAGACCGCTGCCACTCGCCGACACGGAGCAGGCGGTGATCTCGATCGTCTCGCCGTCGATCCGATAGCCATAGGACGCTTCGTGCTGTGCGTGAAACCGCTCGAACAGATCCTCAAGCCCGCCTCTGGCGTCGATGGCGTTCGGAGCCGGCACCTCCTGCTCGTGGCTCTGGCCGGCGTAGCGCATGGAAACGGACGAGCGGATCGCCGGTTCGCCGGGATGGCCCTCGGCTGCGAGATCGGTGCATGCGCTGGTCTGGAGGTCGGCAAGGATCGCGTTCAGTTCGCGCGCGTCGATGGCCGCGCCCCTGCGCACATGGGTCTTCTGGGTATCGACGCGCGGCGCGGCGAGCAGAGTGCCGAGCGCCGAGGTGAGCCCCGGATTGGGCGGGATGACGACGTCCGGGATGCCGAGGATTCCGGCGACCTCAGCGGCGTGAACCGGACCGGCGCCGCCGAACGCCACGAGGGCGAAATCCTGCGGATCGAGGCCGCGTTCGATCGTCAGCACGCGGATCGAGTTGGCCATGTTCTCGTTGGCGATGGCGATCACCGCATGCGCCGCTTCCTCGAGTCGCTCGCCGAGCGCTGCCAGTGCTCGCCGCGCCGCTGCGGCGTCGAGCTCCATGCCGCCGCCGAGCAGCGAGCGCGATCCGAGACGCCCGAGCACCACATTGGCGTCGGTGACGGTCGGTTCGGTGCCGCCCCGCCCGTAGGCGACCGGCCCGGGATCCGCACCGGCCGAGGCCGGGCCGACCTTGAGCAGGCCGCCCTTGTCGATCCAGGCGATGGACCCCCCGCCGGCGCCGATGGTGATGACGTCGAGGCTCGGAATCGAAACCGGCAATCCGAATTCCAGCTGGTATTCGGTGGTGTAGGTGAGGCCGCCGTCGAGGATGACCGCAACGTCGGTACTGGTGCCGCCCATGTCGAAGGTGATGACGTTCTGCCGTCCCGTGACGTCGCCGAAGGCGCGGCCGCCGATCACGCCGCCGGCGAGTCCGGAGAGGAGCAGATGGATCGGCCGGTCGGCAGTGGCGCGGGCGAGCATCTGCCCGCCGTTCGACTTCATCACCGCCAGGTGTGCCCGGTAGCCCTCGGCTGTGAGACGCTGCTCCAGCCCGCTGAGAAACCGCTTCAGGAGAGGGCGGGTGTAGGCGTCGAGGATCGTCGTGCTGGCGCGCTCATACTCCCGCCAGAGGGGCGACACTTCACTCGATAATGAGATCGCCAGCCCGGGGAAGCGGTCCTCCAGATACCCCGAGAGGAGGCGTTCGTGGGCAGGATTGGCGAAGGAGAACAGAAAGTTGATGGCGACGGCGCGGTCCGTCCCGCTCTCCGGTCCGACGGCGGCCAGCCACTCGGACACCTGGTCGCCAACCCGTGTGAGTTCGGCAGGCTCCAGCTCCTGGGCGATGCTTCCATCGCTGCGTACCCGCTCGGCGACGCCGAGCGAGTCGCGACGACTGACCAGCGGGCGCGGCTTTTCCCACTGAAGGTCGTAGGGATCCGGCTTGTCGGCTCTTTGCAGCTGCGGGATGTCCTCAAATCCCGCCGTGGCGATGTAGAGGACGCGCGCCCCCTTGCGCTGCAGCACGGCGTTGGTGGTGATGGTGGTGCCGAGCACGATCGAGGCGATCGCTTGCGGTGACACGTCAAGCCGGTGGAGGCCATCGAGCACCGCCTGGCCGGGGTCGGACGGGGTCGAGGCGATCTTGACGGTCTGCACCTCGCCGCTTTCATCGTCGACGAGGACGATATCGGTGAAGGTTCCGCCTGTGTCGATGCCGATGCGATGGACCATGGAGACCGATTTGCCTTCCTGCTGAAAATGCAACGTTCTTGTTGCGGCGGAGTTGCTCTCCGCCGATCTACTCACGACAGTATAGTCGGCGCCAAACCGGGGCGACGCCAGAGCCGATTTTTTTGTCCGGTCGATAGTGAGCAGAATGGTCCTTCCTGCAGACATTGCCTCGCGTCTCGTTCGCCTTGGCGTCGTTCCGGAAGGGGTGCCGGTCGATGCCGAGCGGCTGACCGGCGGCGTCTCGTCCGACATCTGGAGGGTGACGGCTGGCGAGCACGTGTTCTGCGTGAAGCGCGCCATGGCGAAGCTTGCAGTGAAGCAGGACTGGTTCGCGCCGGTCGAGCGCAACCGGTTCGAGCAGCTCTGGTACGAAACGGCATCAAAGCGGGTTCCCGGTTCCGCGCCCGCCGTGCTCGCCCACGACGACGCCGCGATGTTCTTCGCCATGGACTGGCTCGACCCGGCCGCGTACCGGCTGTGGAAGGCGGAGTTGCTTGCCGGCCGCGTCGACCGCGACTTCGCTGCCGCCGTCGGGCGGCGTCTCGCCGCGATTCATGCAGCGACGGCGGGCGATTCAGCCATTGCCGCAATGTTCCCGACCGGCGCGCTGTTCGAGGCGCTGCGTCTCGACCCGTATCTGCGGGCGACGGGGATCAGGCATCCCGCGATTTCCGTCGAGCTGAACGCTCTCGCCGACCGGACCGCGAAGACGGAGACGGCGCTGGTGCACGGCGACGTCAGCCCCAAGAACATCATGATCGGACCGGATTCCGAGCCGGTCTTTCTTGACGCTGAATGCGCCTGGTACGGCGATCCCGCCTTCGACCTCGCCTTCTGTCTCAACCACCTTCTCCTCAAGTGTCTCGCCGTCCGGGCGGCGTCGCGCGCGTTTCTCGGCGCGTTCGATGCGCTGGCCAGCGCCTATCGCGGCGGGATCGACTGGGAGCCGGCCGCCGATCTCGAGGCGCGGGCGGCATCACTTCTGCCGGGTTTGTTTCTCGCCCGCATCGACGGCAAGTCGCCGGTCGAGTACGTGACCGAGGAGGGCGACCGGGAGCGGGTGCGGCGCGTGGCGATCCCGTTGATCGGGAAGCCACCGGCAGCGCTTGCCGCGGTGAGGGATGCCTGGACGGGGGAGCTTGAGGTTTGACGAACACCACGATCGCCGGCGTGCACGGCCGCCGGGTGTGGGATTCGCGGGGCCGGCCGACGGTCGAGGCGGAGGTCAAACTCGCCGGCGGCGCGCTCGGCCGGGCGATCGCACCGGCGGGAGCATCGACCGGAAGCGGGGAGGCGGTGGATCTGAGGGACGGCGGGGCGACATTCGGCGGGCTCGACGTCACGAAGGCGGTCAAGGCAGTCGAGACGGAGATCGCGACGGCGCTCGCCGGCCTTGATGCGGCAGATCAGGAAACCGTCGACAACGCCTTGATCCAACTGGACGGTACGTCGAACAAGTCGCACCTCGGCGGCAACGCCATGATCGCCGTCTCGATGGCGTCCGCGCACGCCCGCGCCGCCGCCGAGGGCGTCCCCTTATGGCAATCGCTCGCCCGCGGCCGTCCGGGACCGTCTCACCTGCCCTTACCCGAAATCCAGCTCTTCGGCGGCGGCGCCCACGCGGCGCGGCGGGTCGATATCCAGGACTTCATGGTGGTCGCGACGGGGGCGGACACCTTCCGGACGGCCCTCGATATGACGGCGGAAGTCTACCGGACGGCCGGCGACATGCTGTCTCGATCGGGACGTCTCATGGGGGTCGCCGACGAGGGGGGATACTGGCCGGCCTTCGACACCAACGAGGAGGCACTCGAGCTGGCGGTGGCGGCGATCGAGCGGGCCGGGTTCACGCCGGGCGACGACGTCGCCATCTCGCTCGACGTCGCCGCCTCCGAGTTCGGCCACGACGGGCGCTACCGGCTCGCCCGCGATGACAGCGACCTCGACCGCGACGGCATGATCGAGCTTCTGCTCGGCTGGGTGGCGCGCTATCCGATCGTCTCCATCGAGGACCCGCTCGCCGAGGACGACGAGGAAGGCCTGATCGCCTTCACGCAAGCCGCCGGGCCGGGCCTCCAGATCGTCGGCGACGACTACCTCGTCACCAATGGCGGCCGGGTTCGCCGCGCCCAAGAGGTCGGCGCCTGCAACGCGGTCCTCGTCAAGCCGAACCAAGCCGGCACGCTGACCGAAACCAGGGCCGCGCTCGACGCGGCGAACGCCGGCGGCTTTGGGGCGATCGTCTCCGCCCGCTCCGGCGAGAGCGAGGATGTCACCATCGTCCATCTCGCCGTCGGCTGGGACGCCAAGCAGCTCAAGGTCGGCTCCTTCGCCCGCTCGGAGCGCATGGCGAAATGGAACGAGGGGCTGCGCATCGCCGAGGCGCTCGGCGACGGCGCCCTGCCGCCGCGTTCGGCGTTTCCGTGGGGGAGGGGCGGGTAGCGCCGAATATGCTCGACCGAGGCTGGCGCCGGGCTAGTGAATCGTCAGGTAGGGCAGGGCCATCAGCGCGGTGGTTGCGGCAGTCAGTCCGAAGAACGCGACGACCCTGAGCGACATCGACATAACGATTTTCCTTCTCAAAAGCCTGCCTGAAATATGCCTACAATGGTTACTTCCCGGTTGCTGTGACAGAGCTCACACCTGATTCGGCGGCGCCTTGTCAATCATGCGGCCGCAAAGGTCGAAGGTGGTCTTCCCATTTCCCGCGCGGCCGTCCAAGATTGGCTCTTGCGGGCATCTTCATCAGGTCGGTGAAGCTCCGGCCGAGCCGACAAAGAGCCGAAAGGACTGCGATGAGATTCGCTTCGCTGCCGGCGATCATCGTGCCTGCCGGTCTGTTGGCGGCGGCTGCCGTGGCGGGCGCTGAGGACATTCCCGCCAAGCAGCTTTTCTCACGTGTCGCAACGCCGGCACCGGCCGACCCGCGGCCCGTGGGCTCCTATTCCCGCGGGTGCCTCGCCGGCGCCGTAGCGCTGCCGATTGACGGCCCCGAATGGCAGGTGATGCGTCTGTCGCGCCACCGCAACTGGGCTACGCCGGACCTTGTCGCCTTCGTCAAAAAACTCGCCCATGACGCGAAAGCGCAAGACGGCTGGCCCGGGCTGCTCGTCGGCGATCTGGGTCAGCCGCGCGGCGGCCCGATGCCCAGCGACCATCTCAGCCACCAGAACGGCCTCGACGTCGATATCTGGTTCGCCCCGATGCCCGCTCGGCGGCTGAGCGCGGACGAGCGCGAGACCATGGTTATGAGCTCGGTGCTGGTGCCGGGGTCCCACTACGAGGTCGATGTGAGCAAGGTGCCCGAAGGGCTCGACCGGCTTCTGAAGCGCGCCGCCAGCTATCCGGAAGTCCAGCGAATCCTAGTCAACCCCGGCATCAAGAAGCTGTTATGCGACGCCGCCGGCAACGACCGCTCGTGGCTCAGCAAGATCCGGCCCTGGTACCAACATGACGATCATTTTCATGTCCGTCTGCGCTGCCCGCCCGGGGTCAGCGGCTGCAGTCCCCAGAAACCGCCCCCTGGCGGCGACGGCTGTGGCCTCAGCCTCGCCTACTGGCTGAGCCCGGCGCCCTGGAAACCACCGCCCAAGCCGGCGCCGCCCCCGAAGGAAATCACGCTGTCGGACCTGCCGGCGGCATGCACCGACATTCTCTCCGCTGACAGCGGACTGCTCGACCCGTCGCCGCCCCTGCCGGTGTTGCGCCCCCGCCACTGAGTCCTGGCGCATCAGAAGAGCCGAGCCTGCCGGCGTGTTCCGCTCTTTCCGTGGGGACGGGGCGGGCAGCGACGGGCCCGGCAGGATATGCGATTGGCGAGCCGCTCGTCGGCTTCTTGCGTCCTTCGAGGCCCGGCCTCGCCGGGCGCCTCAGGATGGCCTGTGCAGGTGCTTCCGAACAATGAAAGGTCGCCATGCCGAGAGCCTGCCCCCCCAACCGGATCCGGGTGTGCGCGAAGCACGCAAGGTGACTACCTCCGTATCCCGCAATATTCCATGGTGGAGAGAGGCGCCTCTTGTATGGATGATGACGACGACCTCGGCGATCTCGCCCACGCGGCGCCGGCCTACAAGCGGGCGCTGTGGGCGGTGATGGCGCTCAATGTCGGCTACGGGGTTATCGAGATCGGCGGCGGCTTTCTCGCCGGCTCGCAGGGTCTGAAGGCGGACGCCCTCGATTTCCTCGGCGATGGGACGATCACGTTGCTCGGGCTGCTGGCGATCGGCTGGGGCGCCGCATGGCGGGCGCGGGCGGCCCTCCTGCAGGGCGTCTTTCTCGCCGTAATGGGGGCAGGGGTGCTTGCCGCCACCGCCTATCGCGTCTTTGTCACCCAGGTTCCCGAGGCCGACCTGATGGGACTGTTCGGCTTCGGCGCGCTTGTCGTCAACGTGGCGAGCGCCGCGCTCCTCCTGAAGCACCGGACCGGCGACGCCAACGTCCAGGCGGTGTGGCTGTTCAGCCGCAACGACGCGCTCGGCAATGTCGGGGTCATCGCCGCCGGGGCGCTCGTCTGGCTCACTGCGACGCCCTGGCCCGACCTGATCGTCGCTGCGGCCATCGCCGGGCTGTTCCTGCAATCGGCGTGGACAATCGTCAGGACCGCCCGGCGGGAGC
>Ga0210086_1001027_pt1 | contig 14842 bp, 15 predicted proteins | sample China_Galinas_PW_3_FD_184867 | JGI IMG/M metagenome (GOLD analysis project Ga0210086, IMG submission 184867) | Wetland microbial communities from San Francisco Bay, California, USA, that impact long-term carbon sequestration - China_Galinas_PWB_D2... | ecosystem: Environmental > Aquatic > Marine... | reverse complement strand
TCGGCGGGTCTTAGCCGTGCCAGTTCGTCGCTCACCGCGTCACGCTCGTCCAATTCCATCACGGTGAAACGCCCGCTGCTGAGATCCAGCCAGGCCAGGCCGTATTTCTTGTCTTCATGATGCCCAGGCCCCTGCCGGGGGCATAAATGGAGCGCCGCCAGCAGCTTGTCGCGGCGCTCGTCGAGTAAGGCCTCTTCAGTGAGGGTGCCGGGTGTGACGACGCGTACCACTTGCCGTTCCACCGGGCCTTTGCTCTTTGCCGGGTCGCCGATTTGTTCGCAGATGGCTACCGATTCGCCGGCCCGGACCAACTTGGCCAGATAGCCGTCCGCGGCATGATAGGGTACGCCGGCCATGGGGATGGGTTCGCCGGCGGATTGGCCGCGGGCGGTGAGGGTGATATCCAGCAAGGCGGCGGCCCGGCGCGCGTCATCGTAGAACAGCTCATAGAAATCACCCATGCGATAAAAGAGCAGCAGATCGGGGTGTTGCGCCTTGATGCGTAGATATTGCTGCATCATGGGAGTGTGCTTTTCTACTTTGCCGCAAATGTCGTTCATGTTGTCAGGGTCGATTTTCTGGATGGTATGGTTGTGTGTGCCGCACCGGGTATTGGCGTGCTGCGCTTCAATTCATTGCTCGGCATTATCCCCGATCGGCCCGGTGCTCGCCACACGTCATAGATTTTCAGCCGCGTGGGTATCGGCCCCGCTCCCGTTGTTAAGGCTTTCTTGATATTTGGGACGGGGCGCTCCGGTCTTCGTTGTGCGGCCGGCGGATCGGGCGCACGGTCTTCGTATAGAGGGCGAGTCGCAGCGCCCTATCAACCGGTGTAAGCGGCTTAGCATTCAATCGGGGTGTCAGGGTCATTCCCCCATTCCGACCATGAGCCGGGGTAGCCTCGGACGTCGTAGCCCAGACTCTTCAATACGATGTAGCTCAAAGCGGAACGGTGATGGGTCTGGCAATAGACGATGACCTGTTTGTCGGCGGTGATGCCCGCTTGTCGGTAGAGCGCCGCCAATTCCTCTTTGGGCTTGAGACGCATATGGTGCTGTGGGTCGAGGGCGCGGCTCCACTCGATGTTTACCGCACCGGGGATATGGCCGCCGCGCCTTGCGCGTAAGTCCTGTCCCGCATACTCCGCCGGACTGCGGCAGTCCACCAAGCAGGTGTCCGCTGCGTTGAGGTGGGCGAGTATGTACTGCTTGTCGGCGATCGCTTCCTTGTTTTGTAAGTGAGTCGTATAGGGCTTGGCGATCGTGGCAGCGGGCCGGGTCTCGGTAGGATAATTTTCGTTGCGCCAGGCATTGAAGCCGCCATTGAGCAGTGAATAGCTGCTATGGCCCGCCACCTCCAGGGTCCACAATAAGCGCGAGGCCCTGCCGCCGCCCTCGTTGTCGTAGGCCACTACATGGGTAGTCGCGGTGAGGCCCAGGGATGAGAATAATGCGTTGAGTTGTGCCGCATCGGGTAGCAGTCCCATCACCGGCGGCTTGGCGGCGATGACCCGGACGTAGTCGGTATGCGCCGCGCCGGGGATATGGGACTGCTGGTAGAACTGTGCTTGCGAAAGATCGATTACCAGGATCTGCTCGTCACCGAGGGCGGCCTGCAGCTCGTCCGGTTCAACGACGAGGGGCAGGCCGCTGCGCTTCACTGCGTTTCCTTGGGTGTCGGGCGGCGGGTGGTGAGTCGGCGCCGGGAGGTCCCCGCTGAGGCGGAGGTGCTAGCGCTGCCGGTCATGGCTGAAGGTTGCAGTGCCGGAGTGAGATAAGGTTGAATGGCGGCGACCAATCCTTCAAAGACCCGCGCATTGCCCGTCACCACATTGCCGCTGGTGAAGAAGCTCGGGCCGCCGCGGAAATCGCCGATGATGCCTCCCGCCTCCTGGATGAGGAGGATGCCGGCGGCCATATCCCAAGGTTTGAGTCCGATCTCCCAAAAGCCGTCCAGGCGGCCGGCGGCCACATAGGCCAGGTCCAGTGCGGCGGACCCGGCACGGCGGATGCCGGCGGCGCGCGGCACCAAGGCCTTGAACATGCCGAGATAGGCATCAAGGTGGGTTTGATCCTTGAAAGGAAAACCGGTGCCGATGAGTGCGCCATCCACCCCCTTGGCCTTGCTGACCCGCAGGCGCCGGCCGTTCATTTGCGCGCCGGCGCCGTGGATGGCGGTGAAAAGCTCATCCCGCAGCGGGTCGTAGACCACGGCCACCTCCATGCGCCCGTTGTGCTGCAGGGCTATGGATATGGCGAATTGCGGGAAGCCATGCAGAAAATTGGTGGTGCCGTCCAAGGGGTCGATGATCCATACGGATTCATTATCGCCGTGCCCGCCGCTTTCTTCCGCGAGGATGGCGTGGTGGGGATAGGCTTTATGGATGACCTGGATGATTTCCTGCTCGGCGCGGCGGTCCACCTCGGTGACGAAATCGTTGTAGCCTTTACTGTCTACCTGTAAGGTGTCAACCCGCTCGATGGCGCGGCTGATAAAACTGCCGGCCTTACGCGCGGCGGAAACGGCTATGTTCAATAATGCATGCATGGATGTTCGCAGTCCGGAATGTCTTTACCGCCCTCGATGAAACTTGAGGGATAAGCAAAAGCGCTTAGGATAGCAAACTCGCCGCCGTGTAGGCAGGTAATTAGGGTAATCCATACGAGGCCAGAAAACTCAATGCTGAAAAACATCCGCATCGTGCTGGTGGAAACCACCCATCCGGGAAATATCGGAGCGACGGCGCGCGCCATGAAGAACATGGGCTTGACGCGCCTGTCGCTGGTGAAACCCCAGCGTTATCCCAGTCATGAGGCCTCGGCGCGGGCCGCCGGGGCCGATGATGTGCTGGCGGCGGCGCAGGTCTGCGAGTCCCTGGACCAGGCCTTGGAAGGTTGCGGTTTGGTGTTCGGCGCCAGCGCCCGCAGCCGCAGCATCCCCTGGCCGCAGCTGGATCCGCGCCAGGCGGCGATCCGGGCCGTGCAGGCCAGTGCCGCGGACGAGGTGGCCTTGGTCTTCGGCCGCGAACACGCCGGCCTCAGCAATCTCGAACTCGATCGCTGCAATTATTTAGTGACCATTCCCACCAATCCGGAATTCGCTTCGCTCAATGTGGCGGCGGCGGTACAAGTCCTGAGCTATGAGCTGCGCGTGGCCGCTCAGGAGGCGGCGCCGGCGTCACCGCTCAACGAACCCCTGGCCTCGGCCGAGGAGCGGGAACGCTTTTACCAGCATCTGGAGCAGGTGCTGCTGGACCTGGAGTTTCTCAACCCCGATAACCCCAAGCATTTGATGCGGCGTCTGAGGCGCTTATTCAATCGGGTAGAGCTGGACTGCAACGAGGTCAATATTCTGAGAGGGATATTGACGGCGGTGGAGCGGCACGGGATGGCGGGGAAGGCCGGCCAGTCTGAATCGTAAGTATCATGCTCAGTTACCAGGGTCATAAGGTGATGCCACGGCGATAACAAGGCGCTAGTATAGTGAGCTCAATTCTCTACCATTTAGAAATTAAATATGTTTCAGCGTCTGCGTGAAGACATAGGCAGTGTTTTCGACCGCGATCCGGCGGCCCGCAACTTTTTCGAGGTGGTGACCACCTACCCGGGCGTGCACGCCGTCATCTTTTACCGCTTGAGTCACGGGCTGTGGAATGCGCGGCTCAAATGGCTGGCACGCTGGTTATCCACTTTGGCGCGCTGGTTGACGGGTATCGAAATTCATCCCGCGGCCAAGATCGGGCGGCGTTTCTTTATCGATCACGGCATGGGAGTGGTGGTGGGGGAGACCGCGGAGATCGGTGACGATTGCACCCTCTATCACGGGGTGACCTTGGGCGGGACTACCTGGAAAAAGGGCAAACGCCATCCTACCCTGGGCAATGATGTGGTAGTCGGCGCGGGTGCCAAGGTGCTCGGTCCCATCATCATAGGCGCCGGTGCGCGCATCGGTTCCAATGCCGTGGTGGTAAAGGATATTCCGCCGGGCGCCACCGTGGTGGGCATTCCCGGACGGGTAGTGAAGCAGGCGGCGGTCCCGGATGAACATGATGAGCGGCGCCGGGCCTTTGCCAAGAAGATCGGCTTCGATGCCTATGGGACGCCCCAGGATATGCCCGACCCGGTAGCCAATGCCATAGACCGCATGCTGGATCATATCCATGCCATGGACAGCAAACTGGAGATGTTGTGCGATGCCCTGAAAAAGGCGGATATCGAGATCAAGGACATGCCTTTGCCGGAGCTAAAGTCTAATGAATTCAATGGGTCGTCTGATACTGTTGATTCGCGGCCGGCAGAATCGTCCGGGGGCAAATAAAACAGTAGTTGACGCATCAACTAAGGCAAGTACAATAAACCGTACATCATATACGGCAATAGGAAGGGTGAACCATGAGACTCACTACCAAAGGGCGTTATGCAGTTACCGCAATGCTTGATTTGGCCATTCATGCCACGGACAGTCCCGTGCCATTGGCAGATATCTCGCAGCGCCAAGGTATATCTCTCTCCTATTTGGAACAGCTTTTTGCGCGCCTGCGTCGCCAGGGACTGGTCAAGAGTGCGCGGGGACCGGGTGGGGGTTACCGCTTGAACCGGATCCCGGACGAAATCACCGTCGTGGAAGTGTTGAATGCCATCGATGAAAAGATCGATGCAACCCGTTGTGCCGGGGAAGGTAATTGCCAGGAAGGACACGCTTGTCTGACCCACGATTTATGGTGTGACCTCAGTAAGCAGATTTCCGATTTCCTCAGCGGCATCAGCCTGGGTGAGTTGGTGGAACGCAACTCAGTGAAAGAGATATCCGCCCGCCAGGATTCCGTGGTGAGGGTACATCCCGTCGGCGTATCGTGATAACGATGGGAACAGGTGGGAAGCCTGTTCCTGGGGTATGAGTATCTATTTCGACCACAATGCCACCACGCCGCTGGATGCACGAGTATGGGCGGCGATGGCGCCTTATCTGCGCGATCACTACGCCAATCCCTCCAGCGTTCATACCCCGGGCCGCCTAGTACGTACCGCCGTGGATCAGGCGCGGGAGCAGGTTGCGGCCCTGGTCGACGTCCATCCTTCCCAAGTAATATTTACCAGCGGCGGTACCGAGGCCAATAATCTTGCCCTGAAAGGCGTGATGCAGTATTTCCCCGGCCAGCGTCTGGCGGTGAGCGCCATAGAGCATGCCTCGGTCTTGCAGCCCGCTTATGCCTTGGCTGCGCAGGGCTGGGGTATGGACCTCATTGCCGTGGATGAGCTGGGGCGGGTAGCGGAGGCGGCCTTGCTGGCGGCCGTGACCTCCGGGACGCGCCTGATTTCGGTGATGAGCGCCAATAATGAAATAGGCGTCATTCAGGATATTGCGCTACTCAGCGGGGCGGCCCGGCGTGCCGGGGTGATGATGCATAGCGACGCGGTGCAGGCGGCGGGTAAGCTCCCCCTGGATTTTTCCGCCAGCGGCGTCCAGCTCATGAGTTTATCGGCGCACAAGATCTATGGCCCCAAAGGCGCCGGCGCCCTGATCGTGGAGCGAGGCGTCGAATTACAGCCCTTGCTCCACGGCGGTGGGCACGAGCGGGGTTTGCGTGCCGGCACGGAGAACGTGGCGGGTATCGTGGGGTTTGGCATGGCCGCGGAACTGGCGCGCGCTGAGGTTGCGGGGCGCGCCGCGCACAGCCTGGAATTGCGCCGCCATTTAGAGCGGCGCTTACACCAAGACTTACCCGAGCTTGGTATCGTCGCGGAGCAGGCCGAGCGACTGAGCAATACCGTGATGATATTAGTACCGGGTATTGAAGGTGAGACAGTACTGATGCATTTGGATCAGGCGGGTATCGCGGTCTCCAGCGGCTCGGCCTGTTCGGCGGGCAGCGCCGCCCCCAGTCATGTATTGGTGGCCCTGGGCCTGGTGGGGGATACCGGGCGCAGCGCCATCCGGGTCAGCTTCGGTCGGGATAACACCCTCGCGGAGGTGGATGCCTTAGTGGCCGCCCTGGACGGCATGCTTAAGCAGTTTCGCGGCATGTCGTTAACCGGATGGGCATGAGGATAGGCGCCGGAACCGGTTATAATGGCCGCGGTCTTACTTAAGTAACGATTGCAGGAGTTTGAGGTAAATCATTATGGGAGTTGCACTTACACCATCGGCTATCGAATACGTCAGGGGTTTTCTTGCCCGGCGCGGCTCGGGAGAGGGTCTGCGGGTGGGGGTGAAAAAGTCCGGCTGTTCCGGCTTTGCCTATGTGCTGGATTTCGCTGAAACCGTCAATCCCGATGATGTCGTCTATGAACAGGACGGGGTTAAGGTGATCGTGGCGGCGGACAGCCTGTCCTACCTGGAAGGCATGGAAGTGGATTATGTCCGGGAGGGACTCAATTCGTTTTTCAAGTTTAACAATCCCAACGTCAAAGACAGCTGCGGCTGCGGCGAGAGCTTCAGCGTATAGGGGCTGCCAGCGGCCGTGCGGGCTATGATTCGCATTGCGGAGTCTGCAGTAAGACGTTAAACTACCTGACCTTTTTTACCTGTGATCCGCAGCGCGGAGTCCGTCTTTTTTCATTTGGTGTGGAGTATTTAAATGGCCGTTGAGCGTACCTTGTCTATTATCAAACCCGATGCCGTCGCCAAGAATGTTATCGGAGAAATCTATCGTCGTTTTGAGCAAGCCGGATTGAATATTGTCGCGGCCAAGATGTTGCACCTCAGCCGCGAACAGGCCGAGGCCTTTTATGCAGTGCATAAGGAGCGGCCGTTCTACAATGATCTGGTGAGTTTCATGATCTCGGGGCCGGTGATGGTGCAGGTCCTGGAAAGTGAAAACGCCGTGCTGCATCACCGTGATGTCATGGGCGCGACCAATCCCGCCAATGCGGCGCCCGGCACCATCCGCGCCGATTTTGCCGCCAGCGTCGAGGAGAATGCGGTGCACGGCTCCGACGCGGCGGATACCGCTAAGCAGGAGATCGCATTTTTCTTCGAGCCCAACGAAATTTGCGCGCGGACACGGTGACAACTTTTGAGTCTTAGCGTCGACAAGATCAATCTGCTGAATTTCGATCGGCAGGCAATGGAGGCCTTCTTCACCGCTGCGGGGGAGAAGGCCTTTCGCGCAACACAGGTGTTGCAATGGGTGCATCAACGCGGCGTCGATGATTTCGCGGCCATGAGCAATCTGAGTATGGCGTTGCGCGCCCGCTTGCAGGAAACGGCGGAGATTCGTTTGCCGGAGTTGGTCATGGAACAGGGTTCCCGTGACGGTACGCGCAAATGGCTGCTTAGATTGGACAGCGGCAATTGTATCGAATCGGTGTTTATTCCCGAGACCGACCGTGGCACCTTGTGCGTCTCGTCGCAAGTCGGGTGTTCGCTGAACTGCAGTTTTTGTTCTACGGCGCAACAAGGGTACAACCGCAATCTCACCGCCGCCGAGATCATCGGCCAGTTGCTGGTGGCCTACCGGGCCTTGGGCGATACCCCCAAGGGCGAACGGCGCATCTCCAACGTGGTGCTGATGGGGATGGGCGAGCCGCTGTTGAATTTCGACAATGTGGTGCAGGCGATGAACATCATGACCGATGACTTCGCCTACGGTCTGTCGAAGCGGCGGGTGACCTTGAGCACCGCGGGCATGGTGCCCATGATCGACCGCCTGCGCGAGGTGTGCCATGTCAGCCTGGCGGTATCCCTGCATGCGCCCAATGACGCATTGCGTAACGAACTTGTCCCCTTGAATAAGAAATACCCCATTGCCGAGTTGATGGCGGCCTGCAAGCGTTACGTGGCCGGTGCACCGCATCGCAAGGTGACCTTCGAATATGTGATGCTGGCCGGCGTCAATGACAGCCCCGTTCATGCCCGGGAGTTAGTGGCGGTGTTGGACGGTATTCCCGCCAAGGTGAATTTGATTCCATTTAATCCGTTTCCCAACACCTCATATACCTGCTCGTCGACTGCGGCGATCGCTGAATTCCGACATATCGTGACGCACGCCGGTCTGGTGACGGTCACCCGCAAGACCCGCGGCGATGACATCGATGCCGCTTGCGGTCAATTGGTGGGCAGAGTGACGGATCGAACGCGCCGTTCGCAGCGTTTTGCGGTGAGTGAGGATCGGATAGCGCGATGAGATGGTTGCAGCGGACCTTGATCCTGGCGGTGATGGTGGCAGCGACGGGCTGCAGTACCACCGAAACCGGCGTATTGCAGAGTAACCCTCGGACCGCCGCCGACCTCAACGCCGAACTGGGTCTTGCCTACATGGAGCAGGGCAAGAATGAGGAGGCCCTGAAGAAACTGCAACACGCACTGAAGCTCAATCCGGATTCAGCTACTGCCAATCATTATATCGCCGAGCTCTATCGGAAGCTGGGAAAAAATCGCGAAGCCGAGGAACACTACCGCAAGGCTTTGTCCGTGACCCCGTCAGATCCCATGTTGCTCAACAATTACGGCGTATTTTTGTGCAGCCAACACCGTTTGGACGAGGCGCTGAAGAAATTCCTCGCCGCCGTCAAACAGCCCTTTTATAAGACGCCGGAGGTGGCTTACGACAACGCGGGCTTATGTGCACGGCAAATTCCGGATACGGCGAAGGCGGAAGAATATTTTCGCAGTGCCCTGCGATTGAATCCGCGCATGCCCGATGCCCTGTATGAATTGGCCGACCTCAGTTTCCAGGAGCAGAAATATCTGCATGCCCGAGCCTTTGTGCAGCGCTACCTGGATGTCACGACACCTAATCCACAGATCTTATGGCTGGGGGTAAGAGTGGAACACCGGCTGGGTGATCAGGCCGCCGCCGCCAGGTATGCCAAAGAACTTAAAGAACGGTTTCCCACAGCAGAGGAAACGCTTCTATCAGAAGGACAAAAGGCGCCATGACAGAAGAGGCTGTCAACGATAACATCCCCGTCGAACCCGAACCCAAAGTGGGGCCGGGTCCCGCCTTGCGTGAGGCGCGCGAAGCACGCAATTTCACTCAGGAGGCGGTGGCCAAACAACTGCGTATCGATCCCGCCCTGGTGCGCGCCTTGGAAGAGGACGACTACAGCAAATTCGCGGCGCCCATTTTCGTTACCGGACATCTGCGCACCTATGCCCGTTTGTTGGGGCTGCCGCCGGAAACCTTCATCGAGGCTTATCATAATCTGGGGGCGGCGCCGCCCTCTCTGGAGCGGGTCGCCCATCTCGCTCATCAGCCGGAACCCAACGGCAATGCCCAGGTGCCCCGTTGGATGGTGTATCTGATGATAGTGGCGGTGGTGGCTGTCGTGGGTTTCGTGTGGCGAGGCGAGGTGACGAAGTTATTACTGCCGATTATGGAATCGCCGTTCATGCCCGAAGTGTCGGTGGAAGGTGTGCCGAACAATGGCGGGAGCGGGGTTCAACAGCCCGACGGCAGCGCCGTGCAGCAATCCCTATCCTTGCCCAGTCTGCCCGAATCCCAGGGCATGGCCGCTGCGCCCGCTCCGGAGTCGGCGGCACCTGCGTCGGATACGACTCAAGCGCCTCCACCACCCCAGCCGGATCTGCCGCAGGCGCATCTTTTCCTCAAGGCGGAAAAACCATCCTGGGTGGAGATCAAGGATGGGACCGGCAAGCGCTTGTTCTACGATTTGATGGTGCCGGGCGACGAGCAGACCCTGGACGGTTTGCCGCCGTTCGAGGTGCTGTTGGGCTATGCGCCGGGCGTGATCGTCGAATACAACGGCAAGCGGGTGGATCATTCCAGTTACACGCGTCAGGATATGGCGCGTTTCCGGGTGGGTGACAAGGGCACCAGCAGAAATTGATAGAATTATCGGGCGGGGTGCTTCACACGCAGCATATATGACGCTGCAATTCCGCATCGTTACTCAGTACAATATGGCGTTCATTCTCTCGGCCTAACTCGATAAATGCGTACTACTCTTCAAGCCGTTCGCGGCATGCATGACATCCTTCCGGAGCAATGCCGGTATTTTGCCTATCTGGAGCAAATGACCCGCGAGGTCCTGGAAGGCTACGGCTATGAAGAGATCCGCATGCCGTTGTTGGAGAGCACCGAACTGTTCAAACGTACCATCGGCGAGGTGACGGATATCGTCGAGAAGGAGATGTACACTTTTGAGGACCGCAACGGCGACAGCTTGAGCCTGCGTCCCGAAGGCACCGCTGGTTGCGTGCGCGCCGGGATCGAAAACGGCCTGCTGCACAATCAAACCCGCCGGTTGTGGTACACCGGTGCGATGTTCCGCCATGAACGGCCGCAACGAGGGCGCTACCGGCAGTTTCATCAGTTCGGCGCGGAGACCTTCGGCATGGCGGGGCCGGATATCGATGCGGAATTGATCCTGTTGAGCCAGCGCTTGTGGCGGCGCATGGGGATCGCGGACGTGCGCCTGGAGATCAATTCCCTGGGTTCGCCGCAGGCGCGGACGGAGTATCGACAGCGTCTGGTCGACTATCTCAGCGGCTTTCAGTCAGAATTGGATGAGGACAGCCGGCGACGTCTGCACAGCAATCCGTTGCGCATTCTCGACAGTAAGAATCCGGCCATGCAGGATATCATCGCCGGGGCGCCGCGCTTGCTGGACATGCTCGATGCCGAATCCGAAGCCCATTTCGTTAAGCTGCAACGATTGCTGGATGGCGCCGGCGTGGCCTATAGCGTCAATCCGCGCCTGGTGAGAGGCTTGGACTATTACACCAAGACGGTGTTCGAGTGGATCACCGATCGCCTCGGCGCGCAGGGCACGGTCTGCGCGGGCGGGCGTTACGACGGCCTGGTGGAGCAACTGGGCGGGCGGTCTACCGCTGCGGCGGGTTTCGCCATGGGCGTGGAGCGCTTGGTGGCCTTGCTGGAAGAAGGGGACGCGGTGCCGGCGTTCGCGACGCCCGATTTCTACCTGGCGGTGGTGGGTGACGAGGCGGAACGCCAGGGCATAGCCTGGGCGGAACAGTTGCGCACGGCATGTCCGGCGGCGCGCCTGGTGGTCAATTGCGGCGGCGGCGGATTCAAGGCGCAACTGAAACGCGCGGATAAGAGCGGCGCGGCCTTTGCCTTGATATTGGGCGAGGAAGAGGTGCGCACCGGCCGCGTGGCGGTCAAGCCCCTGCGACAGGAGGCCGCGCAGCGCGACTGGGACTGGCAGGATTTTTTGCGGGTGATTACAGGACAGGGCGGTGCCGAGATCGCCCGACTCATATTGCAGCATTAATTACAGAAAAGGACGGGTTGTGGAAGGTTACGAATCGGAGAAAGAACAGGTCGAGGCCATCAAGAAATGGTGGAAGGCCAATGGCAAATCCATCATCGTGGGCGTCGTCCTCGGCGTGGCGCTGGTGGTCGGCGGCAGGTGGTGGTTTGCCAATCAGAACAAGCAGGCCGAAATCGCCTCGGAGCAGTATGGAGAGGTCCTACAGGAAATCAGCAAGGGTGATACCGATGCTGCCTTGAAGCGTGGCGGCCGCGTGTTGGAGGTCTTCGCTAAATCCAATTATGCCGCGCTGACCGCGCTGGAACTCGCCAAGCTCAAGGTGGATAAAGCCGATCTGGAAGGCGCGCGTTACTATTTGCAATGGGTGGTGGATCACACCTCGTCGGCACCGCTCAAGGACGTGGCGAGATTGCGACTCGCCCGGGTACTGTTGGCCAAAGGGGATAAGGTCGGGGCCTTGCAGGCGGTTGATGCAGTGGCGGTGAAAGCCTTTGCCTCACCGGTGCAAGAGTTGAAGGGGGATATCCTGCTGGCTCAAGGTAGTCGTGACGAGGCGCGGGCGGCGTACAGCGCGGCGGCCGATGCCATCCCCAAGGGAGGTGACCGCAGCCGTATCGAGATGAAGCTCGCTGAAGTCGGCGGAAAAGGCGCGCCTTGATGCGCATTTTCTGGTTGGGGTTCGTCGCCCTCCTGGCGGCGGGATGCAGCAGCGTCCCGCAGAGCGAGCGCCCGTCGCCGCTTCCGGCATACAGCAAGGACGTGACGGCCAAGGCGTCGTGGTCGCATGGGATGGGCGCATGGAAAGACGCTCCGGAAGGGCGGCTACGGCCGGTGGTTGCCGACGGCATGCTGGTGGTGGTGGATGGTCTGAATTGGTTGCGTGCCTATGACGCTCGCAGCGGCAGCCTGCGTTGGGAATTGCGTACCGGACTGACTATCACCGGTGGCATCGGGGTGGCGGGTGAATCGCTGTTGGTTGGAACGCGTCACGGTCAAGTGGTGGCGTATGCGCTCAAGGACGGCCATGCGTTGTGGCGGACATCGGTCTCCAGTGAAGTGTTGGCGCCGCCGGCGGTGGCGGACGGCGTGGCGGTTATTCGATCCGGCGACGGTAAGTTGTTCGGGTTGAATGTCCAGGACGGCAAGCAGTTGTGGATGTTCGAACGCTCGGTGCCCACCCTCAGTCTGCACGGTACCGGTAGTGCGGTGATCGCGGGCGATGAAGTCTTCGCCGGTCTGGCGAACGGCAAGCTGGTGGCGCTGAATTTGAAAGACGGCAGCCTGTTGTGGGAAGCGGCCGTCGCCATGCCGCAAGGCCGTTCCGAGCTGGAGCGCATGGTGGATGTGGATGCCGATCCGCTGGTGGTCGGCGATACCGTGTATGCGGTCGCCTACCAGGGCAGGGTGGTGGCCCTGGAGCGTAGTAGCGGCCGCGAGCTGTGGGCGCGGGATATGTCCTCGTACCGCAATATGGCCGCCGATGAACACGCCCTCTATGTAAGCGATGACCAGGGCGATGTCTGGGCCTTCGACCGCAGCAGCGGCGCCGCGCTGTGGAAACAGCAGAAGTTGCGCAATCGTTCCGTATCGGCGCCGGTATTGTTCGGCGATTACCTGGTGGTGGCCGATTTTCAGGGTTATTTGCACTGGCTGGCGCGGGACGACGGCCGCCTGGTGGGGCGTTACCATGTGGATGACGCCGGCGTCGTCGAGGCGCCGTTTCCTGCCGGGAAATTGCTGTACGTGCTGGGCCGGGATGGCGCGGTGGTGGCCTTGCGCATGCAATGATTCGCAAGGGCGCAGGCGTTGTGCGGTAACATTAAAACTAGAAGTTCAGTCGCCCCGGACAAATGTACGGGGAAGGCATGATTGTATGCCCCCGTGCTCCTTGAGGATCGGTCTCACCGAGCGAATGAGGGAGGCGCTTTCGCTGATAAGCATTGAGTGAGATCTGAGGGCCATGAAGCCTGTTATCACCCTGGTCGGCCGGCCCAATGTCGGTAAGTCCACATTGTTCAACCGCCTTACCCATTCCCGTGCCGCCCTGGTGGCGGACCTGCCGGGGCTGACCCGCGATCGCATCTACGGTGACGGCAAGATCGGCGATCGTCCCTACATGGTGGTGGACACCGGCGGTTTGAGCGGCGCCCGTGAGGACATGGCCGAGCACATCGCCGGTCAGGCCCGGCAGGCCATTGCCGAGGCGGATATCGTGCTGTTCTTGGTGGACGGCCGGGGTGGCTTGACCGCGGGCGATGAACAAATCGCCGCCATGCTCCGCCAGATGAGCAAACGAATTTTCGTAGTGGTCAACAAGAGTGAAGGCGCCGATCCCCATCTCGTCGCCGCGGACTTTCAGGCTTTGGCATTGGGACAACCCTATGCCATCTCCGCCGCGCATGGTAGCGGCGTGCCGCAATTGATGGAAGCGGTGCTCGCGGAATTGCCCGCCGCCGATGCTGGCGATGAGCAGCTGCAGGAGGGGATACGCGTCGCGGTGGTGGGGCGACCCAACGCCGGAAAATCGACCCTGATCAATCGCATGCTCGGTGAGGAGCGGGTATTGGTCTATGACCAGGCCGGTACCACCCGTGACAGCGTCTATATTCCCTATGAGCGTGATGGACAGCGTTATGTGTTGATCGATACCGCCGGCGTGCGACGACGCGCGCGGGTGGAAGACGTCATCGAAAAATTCAGTGTGGTGAAAACTTTGCAGGCCATCGATGCCGCCCATGTGGTGATCATGGTCTTGGATGCGCGGGAAGGTGTGCATGCTCAGGACCTGACACTGGCCGGCATGGTGGTAGAACGCGGCCGTGCCTTGGTGGTAGCGGTCAATAAATGGGATGGTCTGCCCCCGGAGCAACGGCAACGGATAAAGACGGAAATCGATCGCCGTTTGCCGTTCCTGAGTTTCGCGGCCCTCCATTTCGTTTCCGCCTTGCACGGCACCGGCGTCGGTAATCTATTCGATGAGGTACGCAAAGCCTATGCCGCCGCTATGCGCAAGTTGCCCACTCCGGAACTCACACGCATCTTGAATCAAGCGGTGATCCATTATCCGCCGCCGCTCATCCGGGGACGGCGCATCAAGTTGCGTTACGCCCATCAGGGCGGCAGTAATCCCCCGCTCATCATCGTGCACGGCAGTCAGACCGCATCGCTGCCGGCCACCTATCAACGCTATCTCATAAATACCTTTCGTGACACCCTGCATCTGGAGGGTACACCGGTCCGTGTCGAGTTCAAGACCGGCGCCAATCCCTATGCCGGGAAAAAGAATGTGCTGACCAAGCGTCAGGTAGTCAAGCGCCAACGCCTGCGACGGCATCTAAAGAAATAAGTCAAAGCAGCGGTCACCGCAAGCATGTGGGGGCCGTGAAGATTATCTCGATAGAACAGTTAAGCTGCTCGTCGCGCTCCTTGCATCGTGGCGGCGTTATCTTGTCCTTGGTTTGGTGCTATCCTCGGCACTATGGATGATCCCTATTTCACGGCGCCCATTGCCCGCCATATCTGGGACGTCAAATACCGCCACCGCGAGGGCGACGAGGTGTGCGACGCGGCCGTCACTGATACGTGGCAACGGATTGCCTGTGCCGTGGCGGCGGTTGAGGGACGAGAAAGACAAGACTGGCAGG
>Ga0210086_1001026_pt1 | contig 14853 bp, 11 predicted proteins | sample China_Galinas_PW_3_FD_184867 | JGI IMG/M metagenome (GOLD analysis project Ga0210086, IMG submission 184867) | Wetland microbial communities from San Francisco Bay, California, USA, that impact long-term carbon sequestration - China_Galinas_PWB_D2... | ecosystem: Environmental > Aquatic > Marine... | reverse complement strand
TACGTGCACCCCAAGAATACCAACGATTGTTGCGTGGGAAAAAATACATGACTACGCTCCTCTAAAAAAAACTGCAATTATACACCGTAGTCTATTTTAGAATATATTTTTAGTCCATTGCATCGGATCAATGGCAACATTCTGCACGCGCATTTCCCAATGCAAGTGATACCCCGTTGCATAGCCTGTTTTGCCCAGCGTGCCTATTGGGTTACCTTTTGCAACCTTGTCACCAACATTTACTTTTGCAAAATCATCTAGGTGGAAAAATAGAGAAAGAACGCCACAACCATGATCAATCACTACTGTATTGCCACTTGCATCATATCGTTCTTTTAATACTACTATGCCATCTTGCGGTGCCCAAACAACACTTTTTGGTGTGTTAATAACATCTAGTGCTTTATGCGCATAGCGCCCCTTGTGTTGTGTCGTACGTATAGTACCAAATTCACACGTCACTCGTTGAATGTCGATAGGGGTACAAAAAGATCCACGCCATAATTTTTCTGTCGGAGAAGTTTTGGTAAGTAGTTCAAGCTGTTGTTCAAGCTCCTTCATAGCAATGCCCATCTCTTCTTCTTCTTTTATTTTATCAGCATTCACCTGCAAGGTAGTCTTTTTAAATGGATACATCACCACTTGAAATTTTTTGTCGACATGCAGCGCATTACCAACACGATCAGTTACATCTATAGAGAGTAAATATTCGCTTGGTTTCTCTTCACATGCAATGGGAATAAAACACTCATAAAGCAAGGAGTTTTTTGATTCAGGAAAACATTCATAGGAGTTTGCCAATGCGTGTACCTGTGCACCATCAATCGGTTTATTTGCCTGAAACTGTAGGTGTAATGTTCTGCCTTGTAATACTTTAAGATCTGCATCGTTTTGCACAAATGCTGCCTGCAATGGCGCATTATCAATATAAAATTCACGCTCAATACGTGCAGTATTTTTATGATAGGTTGTATCAACAAATTCTGCTTTAAGCATATGTTTACCATTTGCTATAGTACGTGTAGGAATTTGAAATGGTTCACCGTCAGGAGATTTTTTATGTAACTTCTGACGTGGCAGAACTTCTTGATCATCTAACCAAATTACAACTTCACCCTTTTTGTCGCTGGTCATCATGCATTGAATTTCACCGGCGTAAAAATGACCATCCTCTATACCTGCAATCTGTATGCATGGTTTTGTATAATCAAAAAAATATGTATAAGAAGACCACCCAAGCCAGCTACCTAGTAACAATATTGCAAGATACACAAAATTTTTTATACGAAAAATCATTGGAATCAACCTCATAAACTCAATAAAGCTCTTATACGTTAGACAAATTTGAATTGTACCTAGTATACTTTTTTTAAACTAGTGCGCAAAATAAAAAATATATTTTTTAAATATGAAAATAATATCTGTAATCTTTTTATGCACCATACTATTTACCCAAACGATACATGCATCACTACGTCCTCTTATTGCACTCACTATATGTGGTGTCAGCGTAGTTGGTATATACACTTTTTTCAAAACACGTTCTTCAAAACCATTTGAGCCTACGCATGATAATCTCAATATGTATACCTTTACACCGGCGCAAGAAATTACTAACCATGATGATTTGCATACTACAATTGATATCCATAGTTTTGTAGATCACTTTTGTAATGATACAAAACCGGAAGAGGTACAACTTGTCATTACGGATCAAAATAATAAACCTAAAAAAATAACAACGGTGCAGCGTGGTATATGTACAGACCTTGATCATAAAGTTATTTTCATTTCTTCACGCGGATATGCCAAGCGAGATCTTCCGGTACCCGGAGATTATCTTGAACTGATTAAAAATGGTGGATGCGCACTCTCGGGTCATATGTTGATCAAAGATAATATTATTGCCAATGCACCATGTATAACATTTGATTATCCTGATCAACGCGATTATTTTAGTTTTGGCCAAGAAACTGATATCAAATGTTTGCAAACTGTATGGCAACAGGTAACTGCACAGTACCCTCATGCTCATATCGTTGGCATAGGTGATTGCCGTGGCGGCAAAACATTTCTTGAACTTGCAGCCATGAGGCCCACTCAATTAAAAGCACTCATTCTATTATCACCTTTTGTATCAGCATGGGATATGAGCAAGCAACTAGCAAAAAACTATCTCAAGTGGCTACCAAAATCTGGCACAATTTTACATGAATTTTTTAATCTATACTTCCCCAATTTTAAACCGGAACAAGACAATTTAATGAGCAAAGTACATACTATAGCTCCTGATATTCCTATCTTTATTGGCTACCGTAAAAATGATTATCTTGCATCACTTGAAAGTATGCATGAACTTATGCGCATCTTGCATGCACATGGCAACAACCATATCTATTTTGTAACCGTATCAGACGAACAGGCAACCCATAGCCGCATAACTCCTATACCCGAGCTTCAACAGGCGGTGAATGCCTTTTTAGCTCACTATGAGCTTCCTCATCATCAAGAGCTGGCAAAGCTGGGTGCCCCATTACTACAAGCAGCCCGCTATGGCTAGCTAATTGGCCCACCGGCAATTTTCTGCTATAATAAGGGTATATGGAGGATATTGGTATCCTGGGTACCGATGGGGAGGATCTCATGCATACGCTCAATAAAAAACTGCCAGATTTACCTGGCATTTATCTCTTTAAAAACAATCTAGATAAGGTTATTTATATCGGCAAAGCAAAGTCGCTCAAACACCGAGTTGCTTCCTATTTTCAGAAAAATAATACTGATTGGAAAGTTGTTTCTTTACTCGAGGAGTATGCTGACCTTGATTTTATACTTACTAAAAATGAGCAAGAAGCTCTCCTGTTAGAAGCGCAACTTATTCAAGAACACAAACCCAAATTTAATCGATTATTTAAAGATGGCCAACCTTTTGTTTATCTTATGTTTACCCATGGCAATATGCCTACCATCAAAATTGTCCGGAATAAGAAAGAAAAGGGCACATATTTTGGCCCATTCTTGCAAAAAATAGATGCACGGCGTGTACACACATTTTTAATGAAAACATTTAAGCTCAGTTTATGTAACAAAAAACTCGAGCATGGATGTCTTAATTATCATCTTGGCAACTGCGCAGGTAATTGCACGGCACAATTTGACTATGATACGTATGTATTTAGATTACAACTCGCACATGATGTACTCAAAAAAGACCATACAAAATTTATACGCGATATTAAAGAAAAAATTTCTGGTTATAATAAAGAATTAGCATTTGAAAAAGCAAAACAATTAGCACATTATCTAGAAAATATTGATAGCATTTTTCGCACACTTGAAACTAAATATAATGCAGCCCGGTATGAAACTGATATATTTGCAACAACCACACCAACGCCATACAGCACAATTGATGGAGCACAAGCATCCCATGAACTACAAAAATTATTACACCTGCCACATCCTGTACATACAATAGATTGTTTTGATGTTTCTCATTTCCAAAGCAGGTACATTGTTGGTTCGTGTGTGCGATTTACTGATGGTAAACCGGATAAAAATAAATTTCGCAAATTTAAAATAACTACACTCGAGCAACAAAATGATTATGCTGCATTGCAAGAAATTGTCATGCGTCGTTACAAAGACAAAACAGAGTTACCCGATCTTATTCTCATTGATGGTGGCAAAGGGCAATTAAGTGCTATACAAAAGATTTTACCTCATGCTTGGTGCGCAAGCTTGGCAAAACGAGAAGAAATTTTATATAGTTCTGTAGTAAAGGATGGTGTGCACCTCGATATGCAAACAGATATCGGAAAATTACTCATAGCATTGCGTGATTATGCACATCACTTTGCAGTTAGTTATCATCGCTTACGTAGAAAAAAATCAATACGGTAAAGGGCACCCTAAATGAATAATCAATTTACCGAAAAATTAACCAATGCAGCTCAAGAAGTTTTGCAAAAAAGCATTATGCTTGCAAAACAATATCACAACACGTCACTTGAACCATTACATGTCCTTGGTGCGCTCTTAGAACATGGGCTCATCCAATCATTTTTACATTCACTAAATGTTCCACTTACCGGCCTTTATACACTCGTACAACAACATCTAGAGGAACTCCCTTACGCAGAAGGTGCCGAACTTGGTCTTGGCCCAACTATGCAAGTATTTCTACAAAACTGCAACACACAAGCAGAACGCTTGGGTGACCAATACATCAGTCTTGAACATGTGCTACTTGCATGCATTACTACTCAATATTTGCCAGATGACATTCAAGAATTCTTTCAAACATATCAGCTCAATGAAGAGACAGTATTGTCTTATATGAAGATGCTTAGAAAAGGTAGACCGGTTGATAGTAAAACAGCAGAGACACAATACCAAGTACTCGAAAAATATTGTATTGATATCACTAAACAAGCACAAGAAGGCAAACTCGATCCCGTTATTGGTCGACACGAAGAAATTAGACGTGTTATGCAAATATTATCGCGACGTACCAAAAACAATCCCGTCTTAATTGGCGAACCCGGTGTTGGTAAAACTGCAATCGTAGAAGGCATCGCACAGCGGATTGTAAATCATGATGTGCCGGAAAGTCTGCAAAATAAAAAAATACTCTCACTCGATCTTGGGCTCCTTATCGCCGGCGCTAAATATCAAGGTGAGTTTGAAGACCGCCTTAAAAGTGTTTTGCGCGAAATAGAAGAAAGCAAAAGTAACGTTATACTATTTATTGATGAATTGCACATGCTTGTGGGGGCCGGATCAACTGGCGGTGGTATGGATGCATCTAATTTATTAAAACCGGCATTAGCTCGCGGCACCTTGCATTGTATTGGTGCAACCACACTCAAAGAATATAAAAAATATATAGAAAAAGATGCAGCCCTTGAGCGCAGATTTCAACCGGTTGTTGTACCGGAACCATCGGTGGATGATGCAATCTCAATTTTACGCGGACTCAAAGAACGTTTTGAGCTTCATCATGGTATCCGTATAAAAGATCAAGCACTCATAGATGCCGTGATCTTGGCAACAAAAAATATTCCAGACAGATTCCTACCCGATAAAGCAATTGACTTGGTAGATGAAGCAGCTGCGATGGTAAAAATGTCTATAGATTCACAACCGGAAATAATAGATAAATTAGAACGCAATATACGCCAGCTTGAGATCGAAAAAGTTGCAATTGCCAAAGAAAAAGAGGATGCAGTAGCACAAAAACGGCTCACTGATTTAGAAAAAGAACTTGCTGAACTCAAAGAAAAACACCAAACTTTACGTGCACAATGGCAAGCAGAAAAAGAGCCGCTTGAACGTATTAAACAACTAAAAGAAAAAATTGAGGAAGCAACTTATCAATATCACATGGCAGAACGTGAATACAATTATGACAAAGCATCTGAAATAAAATATGGCACCATAGAAAAACTCAAAAAAGAACTTGCACGCGAACAAGAAAAATCAAAAGCAATACAAACCGTCCTTATTAAACAACAAGTTGATGAAGAAGATATCGCCAAAGTGTTAGCCCGTTGGACCGGCATACCGGTGGAAAAACTACAGGCAACTGAATTGCAAAAAATTCTTAACCTTGCGTCCATTCTTAAAGAGCGGGTTATTGGCCAAGATGAAGCGGTACAAAAAATTGCACATGCAATTCAACTACATCGCACCGGCCTGACTGACCCACACAAACCTATTGGTTCATTTTTATTCTTGGGGCCAACCGGCGTAGGTAAAACTGAAGTCGCACGTACGCTTGCAGATTTCTTATTTAATGATGAACGCGCTATGATCCGCATAGACATGTCTGAATATATGGAGCGTCATGCAGTGGCACGTTTAATTGGTGCACCTCCCGGTTATGTAGGGTATGAAGAAGGCGGTCAACTCACTGAACAAGTGCGGCGGCATCCATATAGCGTAATTTTATTTGATGAGATCGAAAAAGCACACCCGGAAGTGTTTAATATCTTCTTGCAAATTCTTGATGAAGGCAGACTAACTGATAGCCAAGGCCGTACTGTCAGCTTTAAAAATTGTATCATCATTATGACTTCAAATATTGGATCACCTCTTATTTTAGAAGCAGCAGAACTCAATGATAGCATTAAACAAAGCATAGAAAAAATGTTGCATCAAACCTTTAAACCGGAATTTTTAAATCGTATCGATGAAATTGTATTTTTCAAAAAACTAACTGAGGATGATGTGTATCATATTGCACAGTTACAGGTCAAAAAATTAATTGAACGTTTGGATGAACAAAAAATTATCCTCACCGTTACCGACCCGGTTGTTAAAGAAGTTGCAAAACGTGGCTATGTGCCGGAATTTGGCGCACGCCCACTCAAACGCACTATACAAAGTGACATTGCCGTGCCAATCTCACAATTTATGCTACAAAATCCGGATGATAAAGATATACAGGTAACATTAAAAGGTTCGCGAATTGTGGTAAATGCAATGAAAAAATCATAGGCATACAAAACAGTTCATCAAAATTAATTTTCTTTTATACATGATTTTTTCATCAGATGATTTTATGGCCCATATTAACTTTTCTTCTGCTTACCTTAGTTAAAGAGTAAGCAGAAGAAGCAACATTTTACTTTTTAGGAAACTTTATCTCCGCACTTGCAAAAGTTTTATAAGATAAGCAATGGATCATGCATTATTATGCAAACTCTTGCACAACAATAAAACATATCTGTATTATTCTCTTATTCATAAAAATGTAACTGGGAGTAATGTTATGAAAAAATATATATCATATATTCTTATCTTATGTTGTATATCATCACTTTCTCAAGCAGAAATTAGCTTTCTTGAACTTAAAGGTCTTTATAATGGCATTAAAGAAGACAAAAAGTATTTGTCTCCAGTGCATGGATTTAACTGGTTTAAAACCGGTGTGGTAGAAAATATGTACCGCTATGGTGATGAAGCAGATGCCACCATCAAGTTAATTAAAGAGCTTTTTTATTTACAACCGGATGGGGTAACGTTTGATATAACTTCACTTGCACGTAAACCGGCAAAATATTTTACGCCGCGCACCATTGGCAAAATTCTTAATGTGATAGAAAAATACAAAGACAAAACCTTAGATCCGTCATCAAAAGTTGAGATTTCTACGCTGCTAAAAAACATTATCAAAGAAGATATTAACTTTGATGATTTGCAACAGTTAATTAACAGAACGATTGAAAAAATTCAACAAGAAGTTGGGCCCATAGCGGATAAGAAACAACTGAATTTAGAAAAAAGAGCTGCGGAGCAAAAAATAACCAAGATAAAAAAGGGGAAAGTAAAAACTATCAAAACAAAAGAAGAAAAAGCGCAAGCCATTACTCCATTGCAGGCACGTATAGAAGAGATTCAAGGAGAAGTCCAAAAAATTACTGTACGTGAACGACTGTTAAAACGTAAAATTCATGATATAAGTTTAAATGAAAAACTTATTGATGAGCTTGTTGGTTATATGCTTGGGTGTCTCGCAGAAACACAAGAGCAAAAATATATACCATATGCTTTACAGCAGTTACTACTTGCTTTTGCCTGGAAGGTTGCTGATTCTAAAGAGCAACTTATTGATTATTTTGAGCAATTTGAAACGCCGATTATAACCAAGAATAAAATTGAATTATTACAAGAACTATATAGCAAAAAAGATTATGAGCACTTTAAAGAAAATCTAGAAAAAAATGTATCATTTATTCTCAAAGATTATGAACTGAGTTCATTTGGCTCATATGGTCGTACGGTATGGGATAAACCATATCCGCCGGTTATTTCCGGTATTAGCGATACACGATATGTAGATATTGCCGGCATAGAACATTTTTTTTCTGATTGTGTAGAGACATCACTGCGCAATTTCTTCAACATTGTACTCTATAATAAATCCACCAGTACATTTGATATCACATCACTCATAAAACAACCAGAAGAAAAAGGCCTGAAATTATTGCCGGCATTTATTGATTATTACACAAAACACAATAAGACTTCTCATTTGCAAACAAAGCCATATTATAATGATTGGGCACAATTAGTTGCAGATATACCTGGTATCACCTATGTAAAGGGCGCCTATGAAATTAAAACTTCATTAAGCAATATTCTCAAAGTTGTTAACTATCTTTTGTTTGGCAATAGTGCTGCATTTGCATCAAAAAGTAACCAAGAAAAGCTAAACATACTTGTGCAAGCACTATCTCATGAAAATTTTGCTATACGTTGGGAGGTAAAAGATGGCCCTGATAACTTGGTTGACACCCAAGATACACTTATTATACTGCTATTTTCAGTTAATAATGATACCTATAGCTTTGAATGGGGATTTGAACCACGTCATTCAGTTATTTCCAACATTCAATCCAATTTAATAAAACCAGCAAAATTTATTTTACCAGAACTTGCAAAACATATTTTCTTAGGATCCATAAATGAAATAAATTTATTAGGTTGGTATGAAACAGTAACATACGATAATCAATTAGCCGACATGCAAAAAAATGATCTTTCAGCCAGCTATTATGATTTCTTCTGTTTTACTCAAAATCTTAATAATAATAATTGTATAGTAAATCTTATTGAGGCATTACTTGAACAAAATATAAAGATTTCCCTCGGATTATTAGAAAATTTACTCAACCATTTACCGGATGATTTTGCTTTCTGGAAAAATATTTTGCCGGCATTAGTAGAAAGTGAAGTTTATCAACCCCTTGCCAAAAGATTATTACCACGATATGCAGATACTTTTTTAGCAGTAAGCTTAAGTAAAAAAAGGGACAGCTTGTACCTCTTTATTAATCAAAATATTGGAATGCTTAACCCTCTGCAATTACAACATTTTATGATAAAGATTTTAACGTTCAAAGTTGAAAAATTGTACCCCTCTGTCGAACAAAATACAGATAAAGTTAACAGTGAGATGTTGTATATAATCATACGAAATCAACTAAAACAATTTTATAAGCTAGTTAATCAGAATAATATTAACAAGATTAATAGTGCAAACTTAGCAGAGATCATACACTATATTTTTGAGAATAAGATTACACAGCTTTATCCGCTAGTTAAACAAAATATTAACAAAGTAGATAATAAAGAGGATATAGGACAATTTATATCAGACATCGCATGGCATACAATTGAATTGTTTTATCCTTTTGTTATAGAAAATTTCAATAAAAACATCCAGCATATAAGGCCACGTCAAATAACAGAAACAATTAATACGATCATAACAAAGAAAATAGAATCATTATACCCTGTCATTACTCAAGATATTTTAGATCGCTTCAGTATTTCCTATAAAAACAACATATTTAATAAAATTTTAATTAATGAAATAAAACAGTTATATTATTTATTGCCAGAAAATTTTAAACCGTCTGGTAGCTAATGGTATAACTGCATATCATCACAGTTGACTTGTCGTACCAACGATATATCATAATGGTCAGTTCTTAACACCTCATCTTAAAAAGGAGCCCTTATGATGAAGATCTCTTCTACGCGTTTTCATGCAACGTTACTTCTTTGCACCATTACCTTTGCTTATGCAGAAAGTCCGCTTGACGAAAAATTGCATGAAAGTTCACCCTATCTACCTGTTGTATTAATTGCCGGCATCAATTCTGATTGGACGGACATGCAACCCACAGAAGACTTAATAAACAAATATATGCCCGGCGTTTATGTAAAAAATGTTCATCTTGGCCTTGGGCGCCTCACTTCTTTCTGGAACATGTATGATCAAGCAGCATTGCTTGCCAAAGAATTATACGAAGATTACAACTTACGCAATGGTTGCAATATTATTGCACACTCACAAGGTGGTCTAACCGCACGCTATGTTATACAACGCTATAATCATCCACACGTGTACAACTTAATTACATGGGGTACACCACATCGTGGTATTTGTGGCACACCAAGTACGATCGACAATAAATATATGTGGCTCGATTTTATAGAACCGTATGCTTCTTATGTTTTTTATATGCCTATCTTTCAAGAATGTATAAGTTTTGCCGGTTACTGGAATGACACTGTACATTACAATGATTACTTACAAAAATGTTGCTTCTTACCATACTTAAATAATGAAATTAAACATGAATTTAATGCGATATTTAAAGAAAACTTACTCACTTTGCATAACTTCGTTATGGTCAAATCAACACAAGAAGAAATTGTAGAACCAGATGTGTCATGTCACTTTGGCTACTATTTACGCGGGTCAGTAACTGCAACCGAAACACTGCAAGAATCAGATGTTTATAAAAATGATGTACTCGGATTACAAGTACTTGATACTACTGGACGCTTACACTTTAAGTATGCAAATTGTCCACACTTTGAATACGAATCAAATGAAGAAAATTTTGTAAACAACACACTGCCATTCTTAACACTTGATGTGCATGGCAACCAGATAAGTACCGTTTCGATTGAAAATGATCAAGTCGAAATACAACCTGTGGATAATCAGGCCGCGTTTGCACAGCAAACTGAAGAGCCTACCCAAGAAACAGAAGTCACTAGTAATCAAGAAGTTCCTATAGAAGTTGTAGCGGCATAATAATGACACAATCTTTTATCTACATAGCTAATTGGAAAATGAATAAACCATTTCAAATGGCTATAGATTTTTGCATTGAATATAAAAACAAGTTGCAGCAATTACAAACGCACCATAATGCACCTATTATTTTGTGTCCCACTTATCCCGCATTATTTCCGGTAGCACAACAACTAGAAGACACTGATATAGCAGTAGGTGCACAGGATTGCTCCACACACATACAAGGCGCATTCACCGGTCAGGTGGATGCGCTTTCTTTGCAGCAAGCCGGTTGCACCTATTGTATAGTAGGGCACAGTGAACGCAGACAATCAGGCGACACTAATGAAATGGTTGCAGAAAAAACTATGCGTATACTTGAACAAGGCATGACGCCAATTATTTGCATTGGTGAGACTAAGGATCAATTTGAGAATAAAGAAACATATCATATTTTAGAAGCACAGCTACAGACTGTTTTCCAAAAATTACAAAAAAATAGATCTTATACCTGCATAATTGCCTATGAACCGGTATGGTCCATTGGCACGGGAGTCATACCTCAACCGCAATACCTGCTAGAGGTGTTTGCCTGGTTACGAGCATTTATAGATGAGCAAGTACCGTATATTAAGGCAAAAATAGTGTATGGTGGCAGCGTGGATAAAACAAATATTAGCCAACTTAAAAAAATAAATCATATAAATGGATTTTTAATTGGCGGCGCAAGCCTTGATTTCCAAAAGTTGCAAAATATAGTAGAATATACATAATAAAACAATAATACAGATTTTAGACGGAGTTACCTCATGCTATATGGTTTATTAGTGACATTATACGTATTCATATGTCTTATTCTTATCCTTCTTGTTCTGATACAAAAAAGTAAAGGCAGCATGGGCTTGGGCTCTTTTGGCGGTGGCTCTCAAATGTTGTTTGGCGGGTCCGGCGGCCAAGATATTTTCCAAAAAATCACATGGGTTTTGGGCGCATTATTTTTGGGCGGCTCACTCCTGCTTGCACTTATGAAATCAACACAAAGCAAAAGTTTTTATCGTGTAAATACCAGCACTCAAACACAGCAAGCTCCGCAAAGTCCGGGTCAATAAATAATAGGCTACCTATTATGGAGTAGCTAAAAAAGGAAAGAGAGTGAATGTGGCTACCGTAACATATATTCTAGATTATATCGGTATCACGTTTCTTGCTGCGTGCACACGCGTTGGTTTTTTTACCATGTTTTTGGTGCATGCTATTCAAATACTATTCACGACCAAACTCAAAATAAATAAATTATTTGCACAAATGAACCGCATTGGTGTGGAATCATTTAATATTGTTGTACTTACCGGCGGATTTACCGGCATGGTATTCGCACTGCAAAGTTATATTGGGTTCCAACGTGTAGGTGGCGAACAATTTATTGGTGCCGTGGTAGCACTTGGGATGATCCGTGAGCTTGGGCCCGTACTCACCGGCCTTATGATCACCGGGCGTGCCGGATCTGCAATTACTGCAGAAATTGGCACTATGCGCATTACCGAGCAGATTGATGCATTGCGCACGCTCAGAATTAATACTTTTCAATATTTGATTGTACCTCGCATACTTGCAAGCACCATTATTGTGCCATGCATGACAGCATTTGCGATGTTATTTGGCGTTATTGGTGGTTATATTATCTGCGTGCATGTATTGCAACTCAGTCCAGAAGATTACCGCTCGAGCATTCAAAATTATGTTGAATTAAGTGACATACGCGGTGGACTTATAAAATCATCTGTCTTTGGATTAATACTTGCATGGATCGGCACTTATAAAGGATATTACACCAGAGGCGGTGCACGTGGTGTGGGTATTGCGACCACACAAAGCGTTGTACTCAGTTCAACTTTAATCTTGATTACCAATTACTTCTTGACCAAAATGCTGGAACAATTATAACTATGGCTGTTGCAATACAAATTAAAAATTTGAAAAAAAAATTTGGGGACCATTGGGTCAGCAACGGAGTTAATCTGGATATACCGGAAGGCCAGATGACTGCTATAATTGGTAGATCAGGCGAAGGTAAATCCGTACTTCTCAAACAAATCATCGGACTTATTCAACCAACCTCCGGCCATGTAATTATTGAAGGTACAGACATTGCGCGCTTATCAGAAACTGAATTAAATAAAGTTTTTAGCAAGGTTGGTTATGTGTTCCAGTTTGCTGCACTCCTTGATTCACTCAATGTCTTTGAAAATATTGGCATCACCCTGTTAGAAAGTGGGATGTCTGCACAAAAGGTACTACCAATCGTCAAAGAAAAATTAGCACTCGTGCATTTGACCGAAGATAATTTATACAAATATCCTTCAGAGCTTTCTGGCGGTATGCGCAAACGCGTTGGTCTTGCACGCACTTTGGTAACCAATCCAAAAATCATCTTGTATGATGAGCCAACCACCGGGCTCGACCCTATTACCGCTCATATTATTCATGAACTCATGTATGATATGCAACAACAACTCAAGGTAACTTCTGTAGTAATCTCCCATGATGTAGAAATATTCAAATACGCAGATAATGTAGCACTACTCTATGAAGGCAAAATAGAGTACTTTGGCAATGCAAAAACCATCTGGGAATCAGATAACCCATATATCTACCAGTTTATCCGCGGTCTCACCGAAGGGCCTATCAAATCTGACCTGACCTATTTTAAAGACAGATACTAAGCCTCCTTCCCCATTCATTCTTTTATTTATGCAATCTCGTACGCAGGCTCCCCTGCATCCCCGACTCTACTCCTGTAAAAATAAAATTCTTGACTGTAAAACATGCCTATAATAAACAATTTATTGATTCTTGTATTCAGATTGAATTATGATAATTATAGATATAGTTTAAATAAAGGGAGTAGTTCTCATGAAAAAGTTATTAGTATTAGCCCTCACACTCACCGGCATGTCACTCTTTGGCATGGAGCAAACACGTGAAACGATACCTTTTGCCATCCCAGGTATTGGTGAGGGGAAAGTAATTACGCTGCAAATAAGTGATAAGCAAATAGTAGAGATATCAGATAGCCTTATCCCATTTATAGGTCTCTTGAAGAATTTACAAGCAGATATGGGAGAAGCTATATATACAGAACCCATACCTCTACTTAAGGTAGATAATAAAATGCTCTTACTTATTCTTCATTCTATAGAAACATTTTTTGAATCTCAGGGTGTCATAACTTTGCTACAAAAAGACTCTGAATTTTTTACAAAATATACACCTACAGATACGCCGGCCCTGCTAAGAACAACTCTTGAACCATTATTAAAGAATCAAGATCTGCAAAAATTTATTAACGCAGCAGATTTTTTACAAGCATATTGGCTTACTGATGCTGCAACGGCCATACAAAATAAAGCACCGCAGGTTTATAGCATTGCCGATTTGGTGGCATTACGACAGTTGCCAACAATAACACAGGGGAAACTTAATTTATCCCACAAAAATCTTGTGAGTGCTGTAGGCATTGCATTAATTCCTGAAATCAAGACCGTTACTCAGCTCAACTTAGACTTCAACGATTTGCAGTCTCTGCCTGATACTATCGGCAAGCTGCAACGCTTAACTGCGCTCTACTTAAACAGGAACCAATTGCAATCTCTGCCTGCTACTATCGGTAATCTGCAAACCTTAACTCGGCTCTACTTAAACTTCAACCAATTGCAATCGCTGCCTAATACTATCGGTAATCTGCAAAACTTAAAGGAGTTCTCCTTAAACTTCAACCAATTGCGATCGCTGCCTGCTACTATCGGCAATCTGCAAAACTTAACTCGGCTCTCCTTATACAGCAACCAATTGCAATCGCTGCCTGATACTATCGGCAATCTACAAACCTTAAATTGGCTCTCCTTAGACAGCAACCAATTGCAATCGCTGCCTGATACTATCGGTAATCTGCAAACCTTAAATTGGCTTGGCTTAGACAGCAACCAATTGCAATCGCTGCCTATTACTATCGGTAATCTACAAAACTTAAATACGCTCACCTTAGGAAAGAATCTGCTTAGTGATGCAACAAATCAATTCTTGAACCAATTACAGCAGCAGCACCCAGATCTCAAAATTTATATGGATGAATAATAAGGATAAAACTCATGAAGAAATTATTAATAATAGCCCTCACACTCACCGGCATGTCACTCTTTGGCATGGAGATGGAAATAACACCACCGGTAACACAAAACGTTACCTTTATTACA
>Ga0210086_1001025_pt1 | contig 14858 bp, 12 predicted proteins | sample China_Galinas_PW_3_FD_184867 | JGI IMG/M metagenome (GOLD analysis project Ga0210086, IMG submission 184867) | Wetland microbial communities from San Francisco Bay, California, USA, that impact long-term carbon sequestration - China_Galinas_PWB_D2... | ecosystem: Environmental > Aquatic > Marine... | reverse complement strand
GGAAGTCGACGATGTGTCGGTACGGCTCGTTCGCTTCCCAGTGGTCTACGTCTGGCTGCGGACCGAGGTCGGCGTCGAGCTCGCGGCCCAGCCGACGCGGGTCCTGAACTACGCCTTCCTGTTCGCGGCTCCTGGGCTCCGGACATCCGGCCTGCCGATCCCCGGGTTCGGAGGCGAACTCTGGCTCGGGATCGGGAGCCAGCTTCCGGTCCTGGTCTGGAGCGGCGACGGTGGCACGAGACGCGCGTTCTACTCGATCGACCTGATTCGCTGCTGTGCACCGCGCATCCTCTACCTGCAAGGCCTCGAGTTCGACCTCACTGCGCACACGCAGCAGCTCGGCAGCCCGGTCCAGGTCCGGCTCTACTGAGCACCACCGGGAAGGACCTCTTCAGGGATCCCGGACATTTTCCTGGGACAGCGCTGAGTGTCTCGCGAAGTAGGTGCCTGACCTCACTTCGTTTCTCGCCCCTTCGGGTGGTTGCTCCGGCTCATGGGAGGGCCCATGCGTATCGCTGCTTGTTCCGTCACGCTCGCACTGTACCTGTTGTCCGGCTCCGCGGGAGCGCAGACCTGTACGCTCGTCCGCGACATCAACACGGAACCGTGGAATCCGCCAACGAGCTCGAACCCGAAGCCTGGCCGCGGCGGCAGATATACCGAGAACGGGTACCTCAAGGTCGGAGCGTGGTGGTACTTCGTCGCCGAACACCGAATCTATGGCCGCGAGCTGTTCCGCACGCAGGGCACGGCTGCGACGACCGAGCTCGTAGCGGACATCAACACTTGCGGAAACTCGGACCCGGACAACCTCGTGGCCATCGGCTCGACGATCTACTTCACGGCCGACAGCGGAATCACGGGTCAGGAGCTGTGGAAGACGGACGGCACGGCCGCCGGCACGGTGCTCGTCAGGAACATCGTTCCCGGCCCGGGCGGCTCGAACCCGCGCGACCTCGTGGCCTTGGGCAACAAGCTGGTGTTCGTGGCGACCGACATCTGGTTCGACACGGAGCTCTACATCTCGGACGGAACCGGCTCGGGCACCGTGCGGTTCGATCTGTGGACCGGCGGGAGCTCGAGCCCAAACGGCTTGACGGTCATTGGATCGACGGTGTGGTTCCAGGCGACGGACGTCTCCTCAACGAACTTCGAGCTCTGGAAGTCGGACGGGACTGCGACAGGGACCGGCAAGGTGGCAGAACTGTGGCAGGGGACAGGAGTTGGCTCATCCCCCTGGGGGTTCAGCTCGATCAATGGCAAGGTCGTGTTCCATGCACTGTCGAGCACGGTAGGTTTGGAGCTGTTCGAAACCGACGGTACGGCGACTGGGACGAAGGTCCTCAAGGATATCGATCCGACGGGCAACTCCGTTCCGGACTTGACGTGGGCCACAGTGTTCAAGGGCAGGCTGTGGTTCTCAGCGACCACGCCTGCACTCGGGAGAGAGCTGTGGGCGACCGACGGGACGACGGCCGGGACGGTGCTCGTCAAGGACATCTACCCAGGCACGTACGATGGAGATCCGCTGTACTTCCATGTCGCTGCATCGGGCAACACGATGTATTTCTCCGCAACGGATTCCGCGAACGGTCAAGAGTTGTGGAAGACGGACGGCACGGCGGCCGGTACGGTGCTCGTGACCAACCTCGTCGCGGGATCGGGCTCGTCGTCGCCTCGCGAGTTCTGCAATCTCGGTAGCAAGACGGTCTTCCGGGCAGGTCCGTTCCTCAACTTCTTCAGTGACTCCGAGCTCTGGATCACGGACGGTACGGCATCGGGCACGAACCGCGTCAAAGACATCTACCCAGGGACCACCGCTAGTTTCCCCGACCACATGACGGCGCTCAGCGCAACGAGCGTGATGTTCGCGGCCAACGAGCCCACGAATGGCAACGAGTTGTGGATCACCGACGGAACGAGCACGGGGACGAACCTGTTGGTCGATGTCCACAGTCTCGGGCATAGCTACGGCTCCGATCCCAGCAACAAGACCGACGGTTTCGGCACGATCTACTTCGCCGCGCTCGGTGACTTCGCCACCGGCAGGGAGCTGTGGAAGTCCGATGGAACAGCGGCGGGCACGGTGCTGGTCAAGGACATCGATCCGGGCCAGGGATTCGGCTCTCCGCGTGGGTTCGTGACCTGCAAGGACAAGGTGTTCTTTCTGGCAATTACCGCGGCAACAGGCTTGGAGCCGTGGGTCACGGACGGCACCGCCGCCGGCACGTTCCTTCTGAAGGACATCATGCCCGGCGTGTACGGGTCGGATATCTGGAGCCTGACGACCTGCAACGGCATCGTGTTCTTCCGAGCGGACAACAGCACCAACGGCCGCGAGCTCTGGAAGTCCGACGGCACGGCCGCCGGAACAGTGCTCGTGAAGGACATCCGGCCCGGCTCGTTCAGTTCGAGTTCTGGTGTGTTCGATCTCGTGTGCCTCGACGGCAAGGTCTACTTCCGGGCAGACGACGGCACGAACGGAAGTGAGCTCTGGGTGTCCGACGGCACCGCGTCGGGCACGGTCATGGTCAAAGACATCGCTCCAGGCGCCGGCGGCAGCAACCCGTCCGGCATGCGTGCGATCGGCGACTACGTGTGGTTCGCGGCGCAATCGTCGTCCACAGTGGGCACGGAGCTGTGGCGGACCGATGGCACCGCGGCCGGGACGGTCCTCGTCAAAGACATCTGGGCCGGCGCCTCGTCATCCGCCCCCGAGTCCTTCGTCGAGTGCGGTGGCAGAGTCTACTTCCAAGCCCGCGATGCGCTCGGCGCCGAGCTCTGGGTATCGGATGGAACGAGCGCCGGCACTCAGCTCGTCAAGGATCTGGAACCCGGAGCCGGTAGCGGCGCACCGGAAGGCCTGGTGTGCTGCAACAACAAGCTCTTCTTCAACGCGACGACAGCTGCGAGCGGCAAGGAAGTGTGGGTGTCGGATGGAACGGGCCCCGGCACGTTTCTCCTCAAGGACATCAACTTCGGCACCGGCGGCTCGAACGCCGACGACTTCGTCTGTGTCGGCAGCAAGGTCTATTTCACGGCATATCAGACCGGTTTCGGGAGGGAGCTCTGGGTCAGCGACGGTACGAGTGTCGGGACGAGAGTTGTCTGCAGCTTTCCCGCTACGGCCTGCTGGGAGCCCGGCGCGCATCACGTCGTGTTGTCTCGAGGCAAGCTCTACTTCACCGGGGAGGACAGACCCAGTGGCCCCGAGCTCTGGCGCTACGATCCTCCGGAAGCGTCGGTGCAGCACGTCGGCGAACCGTGCCCGGGACCGTTCTCGACGATGACGTCGACGCCACCGGTTCTGGGAACCACGGTGACGCTCTCCGGCGAGGGCGTGCCGACTGGCTGGGTCGGTGTCGTGTACGCGAGCGTGCCGGCCAATCCGTCGCCGTGGACCGCGTCATGCTTCCTCTACTACGACTTCGCGGCCGCCTACTCCCTCGGAGCCGTGATCGGGCCGACCTGGACCGTGGCACTCACGGTCCCGAACGATACGTCACTGCTCGGGAGCATGACCGCACACCAAACCTGGTTGCTCGATACGGCAACGTCTGCGTTGGCGACGACCAACGCGGTTTGGCTCACGATCGGGTACTGAGGCGTCAGCACACGGAGAGCTCGTCGCACCACGCGCGCAGGCGACTGCAACAGGCTCTGGAGAAGGCGTGCACGTTCTACCAGGATCGTCAATGCGTACTGCGGCGACCGGAAACGATCGGGCGGCGACTGACAGTGACCGCTGCGCTATGATATGTGAACCGTAGTCGCAGAGCCGTAGGAGCAACCATGGGCACCATGCGCTTGGCACTCGTCGCACTCGGACTTGCCGGGACCGTGTTCGCACAGCGGACTTGGGTCGTCGACGCGGCGGGGAACGGCGATTTCCTGACAGTGACCGCAGCGTTCGCCAAGGCGGCTGACGGAGACACGATCCGTGTGCTCAAAGGCAACTACTCCGAGTCGCCGAAGACCTCGAAGGCACTCGCGGTCCTGGGCGTGAACCATCCGGTGCTCGACGGGCTGACAATCCAGAGCCTGGCACCCTCCAAGGCGTTCACTGCCCAGGGTCTCGACTTCTTGGCCTGGGGCACGGGCATCTCGCTCGTTGGCAACCAAGGACGTGTTCACTTGGAAGGCATTACTCTCCCACCGGTACCGCTACCGATTGCACCGACGGGTCTCTACATACTGAACTGCGCGCTCGTCTCCGTGACGGGTAGCGATCTCGCGGGGTACGGCGCGGCTTCGGTCGACAGCGCCCGTGCGAGGGACGATACCGGCACTCGTCGTATCAGGTGCGGCCGTCGGCAAGCCAGTGAGGACCGAGCTGCTCGCGCCGCCGGGTTGGGTCTCGGGTCTGCTCGTCGGCCTGCCCGGCAAGCGTCTGGTATTGGCACCGTACGGCAACGTATGGCTGGACCCCGCCGCGCCGTGGATCCTGCTGGATGTAGGCACCGTGCCGACGAGCGGCAGCCGCCTCGTCGATGTCCCGATGCCCGGCTACGTTCGACCGGGCACCGCGATCAGCTTCCAGGCGCTCACGCTGCAACCCGGTTCGTGGCTGCAGTTCTCCACGGGCGTCACGGTGCTCCTGCACTAACGCGAGCTCGTCGAAAAAACGTCTCGGGGACGCTTCTTCCGCAGGTTCGCGGACCGTCTCGCCCCAGGTTAGGATGCAGGAGCCAGGTCATTCGGCCAATTGCCGGCGCCCAGGCAGCGGCCGAACCACATCGTCCTTCGTCCGAGGTACCCATGAGAAACGCGTTCACCGTCGTCGCCTCGCTCGCGCTCATCGTGTTGGCATGGCTCGCGATCTTCGAGTTCGTGACTCCTTCCGCCGCCATCGACGATCGACCTGCGATTTCTCAGGCTCCTGGGAGGGACACTGAGCACGCAACCGAGGTCGCGAAAGCCCAAACCGAGGCAAAGCAAGCGAGGGACGCTACGGCGTCCGAGGTCGAGCGCAAGGAGCGCGCACCGGCCCCGACGCCGAACCAAGACAGCGTCGTTCTCGAAGGCAGGTGCGTTGACAAGGCAACCGGCAGACCCGTCGAAGGCTGCAAGGTCGAGGTCGATGGCTGGGAAGCGAACAGCGACCGGATGGAGGCGTATCGCAAGCTGCATGGCGAAGTCGTCTGGGAAGACCCGCAGCCCGTAACGACCGAACCGGACGGGAAGTTCGCGTTTCGCTTCGTGCCACCGCCGCCCTATCAGTTCACGCTGGATGTCGAGCATCCACGATTCGTCAGCATGACTGGGCGCTGGGGCAAGCTCGTTCCCGGCACAAAGAAGGACTTCGGCGACGTCCTGATGCGCGGCGGAAGCAAGGTTCGCGGTCGGGTCGTCGACACCGACGGTATTCCACAGGCGGACGTCGAGGTCTACATCGACCAGTACAACACGTACGTCCCCGGGCGCGCCGACGGGCTCGGCACGCGGCGGTATCATCAAGCTCGGACTCGGAGCAACGGCACGTTCGAGTTCGACAAGGTCATTGCATACGGCAAGTGGAAGCTGAGGCTGCGAGGGAGGCAGAAGCTGTCGCCCGAGTCGTTGAAGATCCCCGCCCGGCAAGCGGTCACTGTCGTCGAGATCAAAACGAAGGCAACCAGCGATGTGCAGACGATCACCGGCCGCGTCGTCGATGGGGGTGGCGAACCGCTACGCAGCATCAACGTCGAGTACAGCCCGCGAGCCGGCGGCGGCGGCTGGATGATCCACACGAACAAGGACGGCCGCTTCAAGATCGAGCGCAAGGACGACGATCCGGACGGACCGATTCAGCTTCGGTTCGGGCGGCGCGGCTACGAGGCTCTGATTCCGAAGGTCAAGTATCCTTGGGACACGCACGGGCTCGAGTTCGCCATGAAGCGCGGCGTCGATATCACGGTCGTCGTCACCGACGGGAAGACCGGCGAGCCGGTCGAGGACTACGGCGTTCGTTGCTTTCCCAAGCCCGGGTCGAGAGGCCGATCGAGCTCGCTCGACTTCAGGCTCCGAGAAGCGGGGCACCACGCGGACGGTCGCGTAACGCTCTCCGGCGTGCGCAGGGGACCGCAGGTCCTCGTCGTCGAACCACGAGGCGATACCTGGCTCGACAGCGACCTCGTCGACTTCGAAGTCGACGATGAAGGCCCGCGCGTGAAGAACGTCAAGCTCTACCGTCCATCGACGCGCACGCTCGTCGTCAGGAGGACCAACGGCAAGCCCGTCGTCGGAACCAAGGTCGAGCTGCTACGCAGATTCTCCGATCACCCCGTCAGCACGGAGACCCACGTCGTCGATCTGCGTGGGCTCAGTTGGTCGTCGGGGGCGGACGTCGCCATCCGGCTCATGGGCGGGCAAACCGATGCGCAGGGCGAGTTCGTCCTGCGCGGTCCCGGTAACGAGGCGCTCGCGGTCCGAGTCCTCGGTCCCGGTCACCAGCCTGTGGTCGTGGACGACGTCGAGCTCACAGCGGACGCACCGCCCATCGTCGTCGAAGTTCCGAGCGGCGCCACGATCGTCGGCAAGATCGGGCCAGCTCGGGTTCTCGAGCAGTTCCGTCCAAAGTCGGCTACGAGCGAGCACCAGCTACCCGGCATCTTCCTGCAGCGAACGATCGGTCGGAAACACGAGAGGTATCCGACCAACGCTCTCGTCAATTGTCTCGTATCGAGCAAGGACGGCACGTTCGAGGTCACGGGAATCCCTCCGGGGACCTGGAACGTGCACTTCACGTATTCCTTGTTCTTCCCCGACGGTCGCGGGTCCATGGGTGGATCGGAGCTCCTCCAAACGGTGTCGAACCTGCGAGAAGGCGAGACGCGGAAACTGGTCGCCGATCTCGCTCACCTGGCATTCGCGACGGTCGCAGGCAAGGTCCTGCTGAACGGCAAGCCTGCCGGCGGCGCCACGTTCCAAATGCTGGGCAAGAGACCCGACGGCAAGGGCGGCGAGAAATGGGTGGGCAGCCCCGGGATCAAGCTCTCCGAAGACGGAGGCTTCGAGCTGCGCGTGATACCGGCGACCTATCAAGCGGGCATCTCGTTGCGTTCCCCGCAAAAGCGTTGGGTCCGCTTGGCCGACAAGAGCCGGATCACCCTCGCACCTGGCAGGAAGTACGAGCGAGTCTTCGACATCCGAAGCGGCGTCCTCCGGTTACGGATCTTGGGCCCCAACGACAAGCCGGCAGGCGGGGTCCAGGTATCGCTTGTCAACCAGGAAGGAACCTGGGGAATGCCGGCGCCCAAGACCGATGCGCAAGGCTGGACGACGCTCGAGCCGGTCCTGACCGGACCACTGACCGTGACCGTTGTTCGCAAGCGCTTCCTCGACAAGAAGGCTCTGCAGGAGTTCCTGCAGGCCAACCACGACAATCCGGAGGCGTGGAAGTCCACGAGGGTCGAGATCGGCAGAGTCCACGTCAACTCGGGAAGCAAGGCGACCAAGGTCGAGTTGAAGTTGCCCGCAGCAGCCGGGTATTGAGACGAGCCAGCCGAAAAAACGTCTCGCGGACGTTTCTTCGGCGGCCCCGTCAGCCCAGCCCCTTGTCCGCCAGCACCTGACGCAGGCGCTTCGCCCCCAGATAGCGCTCCGCCCCCACGCCGACGTGGCGGGCGGCGAGCACGTTCTCCTCACGGTCATCGAAGAACAAACACTCCTCGGGGCGGCATTGCGTGAGCTGCAGCGCCTTGCGCCAGATCTCGGGGTTGGGCTTCGCGACGCCGAGGAAGCACGAGCTGCAGAACAGGCAGAAGATTCGGTCGAGGTGGAACTGGCGGATGCGGTGCAGGTTGAGTTCGAGCGACTCGTTGTTGAGCGCCACCATCCGATACCTGCCGGCGTCGGCGAGGTCGCGCGCGAGCGCGAGGCCTTCCTCGAGCGGCTCGGAGCAGGCGAACAGGAACTCCTGGAACTCGGCGGCGGAGTACGGCCGCGGTTCGTGGAACACGGTGTGGGCCAGATACTCGTCGAGCGCCACCTCGCCGCGCTCGAACGGGCCGACGACTTCGTCGTGCCGGCGCTCGAACTCCTCGGGCTCGAGCCCGAATCGCTGCATCGCGCGCTCGCGTGACGCGTACTCCCAGCCGTTCGTCAGCAGCACGCCGCCGATGTCGAAGAACAGAGTCGTAATCATCGCCGAAACCTCAGGAACGCGACTACGGGACCACTGCTGACATCCAAGCACACGGAGCCCCGGAAGCAAGCCGGCGGTGCTTTGCTATCCCTACTTCTTGTCGTCGGCGGGGCCGAGTCGGCTCTCGACGGCGGCCAGGCGCTTCTCGAGCTTCGAGATGCGCTCTTCGACACTGGCGAACGCCGTTCCCGCCCGGTCGATCTCGCCGATCATTTGCAGGATCCTGGCGACGGTTGGACGGAAACCCGTGATGATGAGACTGTTGTTGGCGAACGCCGTGATCGTGGTCAGGTTCTGTGGATCCTGCGCGAAGACCCTGAGCTGACCCGCGGCTTGCATCGCGTTGATGTGCTTCAGGGAGTACGTCGTCGCGACGTAGCTCGGCGTGGTCTCTTCGGAGAATACGGCATCGCGGTCCAAGACGATCACTCTTTGCTTGATGTCCTGGGTCTGCGTACCGGTGGACTTGTTGATCCACTGGGTGTGGATCTCGCTCTGAGCGAAGCGAGGAGTTTAGCCCAACGGCTGGTGGGGCCCTGTCGGCACGAGCACAAGTAATTGTGTAGAAACGACTTGTACAAAGACGCGCCCCTCCCTATTGGATGCAGGATGCAAAACACGCGTCCAGGGAGGGGCGCCGTCGAGGACAAGATCGTCGTCGAGGTGCCGGTTACGTGCAAGAGCATGGTCGAGTTGATCGAGCGACTGCTCGCGGTCGTGGACGCGCGGGTAGAGAGCGCGCGACACGGCAGCGAAGCGTTGGACTACGCGGCGGTGGAGCGCGAGATCGCCGAGCTGACCGCAGCTGTGGAATGCGCGGCGCACGAACAGACACTCGGTGCGCTGGAGGTCGATGCGCCGCGTGTCGAGATCGAGGGCAAGCGCTACGCGCGCGTCGGACACGGCAACGGGACCTACTACACGCTCGCGGGCCCGGTCGAGATTCGACGCGCCCTGCATCGAGAGCTTGGGTGTGGCAACGCCCGAGTGGTCGATGCCATCAGTCTGCGCGCCGGAGTCATTGGCGACGGCTGGCTGCCACATACCGCCCGAGCCATGGCGCACGAGCTGCAGAAGGACACGTCGCGCGCTGCCAAGCAGACGACACAGGAGACCGGTCGTCTCCCGTACTCGCGCGGCAGCTTCGAGCGATGCCGCATACGCTTGGCTCGCTCTATCTCGAACACCGGGCGGACATCGAAGACCAGCTCATGCGGGAGCTCGAGGTCCCCGATAAAGCGCGATCGGTGAGTGCATCCCTCGACCGTACCGGCGTGCCAATGGAGGAGCCCGCGCCGCGCCTGCCGGGCCGCCCGCGCAAGAACGCGCCCAAGATCCAGCGTGTGTTCCACATGGCGTACTGCGGCACCGTTACCCTGCACGATGCCAAGGGCAAGGCGCTGTTCACCATTCGCTTCGGACAGATGCCCGACCGCGACCCGGAGGATCTGGTCAACGCCATGGCCAACGCTGTGTATCGGCTGCGCGAGAAGCGGCCCGACCTCGCCCTCGAGCTGCTCGCGGACGGCGCGCACGAGATGTGGAACCTGCTCGAGCCGGCGTTCCCCGTCGACGTCTTCGGTAGCCGGCACCGGTTGATCGACTTCTGGCACCTCCTCGAGAAACTCTCGCCCGCTGCGATTGCGATCTACGGCGTGGACCAAGCCGACGCCACGAGGAAGCGATGGAGCGCGTTGCTGAAGCGCAGAAAGGGCGCCGCCGAGGAGATTCTGATGGAGCTCCAGAACTCTGGCCGACGAGTAACCGTTCTGTGTGTCCATCACGGACGCAACCGCCGCGGGCAAGTGTGACGGGCGGGTGTCGCGGCTACGCGTCGAGCTCGGTGCCCTCGCGGTGAGCGAGGGCTCTCCCGAGCGCGTGCATCCTGGCGGCGCGTCGGTTCACGACGCGCTTTTGTGCGGCCGAGTCATTACGCCAGTGCATCGGAGCCAAGCTCCCGACGCGTGACGCCGGCGTCTCGTCGAGCCTGAGCAACACGTCGGTAAGATAGTGTTCGGGATCGACGCCGAGAGCCTTGCAGGTGTTGACGAGCGTCATCAGGTTGACGTTCCAAGGTCCGACTTCTACGTCGCCAACGAAGAGCCAATTCTTGCGGCCGACCGCGACGGCACGGCGCGCGGCTTCGCAGCCGTTGTTGTCGATTTCGCGGATTCGTGGATCGTCGAGGAAGACCGTGAGTGCGGACCAGTGGTTGAACACGTATTGAATCGCCTTGCCCAGCGGCCCCTTCGGTAGCACCTTGCCGCGAGTCAGCTCGCACCATCCGTGCAGCCCTTCGACCAGCGACCGCGATCGCTTCTGGCGCAACGCGTGCAACTCGTCGTCCGTCAGCTTCTGCCGCTTGCCGATTCGTTCGATCTCGTAGACGGCGCGAATCAGGTTCAACGCCTCACTCGCGAGTTCGGGCTCCGTTTCGCCAGCCTTGTCGATCCCTCTGCGCATGTGCGCCCAGCATCCGACCTCGGTACGATCGTCACTCTGGCGAAACAGGAAGTCGTAGACACTGCACGCGTCGGCCTGCACAAAACCCCTGAAGTTACCGAGCACCTTTCGCAGTTCGTCGCTGCACCGGCGTTCGGTGAAGCGAAAGAACACCGGCCCATCCAAAGCGCGATAGGCCCAGATCTGCCAATAGCCTCGTCCCGGCAACGGGCCGTTGCGGACGACGACTCCCGTGTCGTCGACCTGCACGAGATCGCGCGACAACACGTACTGCTCGATGACTCGCACGACCGGCGCCAACAGCTCTCCGCAGCGGACCGCCGAGCTGCTGAGCACGCTGCGAGACAGCTCGAGGCCCTCGCCGCGTAGTTGCTGCTCGAGCCGGTAGTACGGCATGTGATAGCCGAATCTCTGTGAGATCGTCCACGCCAACATGCTCGCGCCCAGCAGTCCACCCTCGATGATCTGCGCCGGGCCAGGAGCCGTGATTGGGCTGCGCTCGCAGCAGGATCTGCACGGTGCGAGCTTCTCGCGTCGAGTCACGACCACGTACGATGTCGTGATCCGCTCGAGCCGCTTGCTCTCGTCAAAGCCCATGCTCGGACGCTCGCGCCCACAAGCGCAATAACGTTGCTCGACGGGCACCGGCAGATCTTCGGTCACATGCGCGAGGTGATCGGGAAACTCGCTTCGGGGACCACGCTTGGCTGACTTCGATCGCTTGCGCTTGCGCTGCTCTTCGTCTGCCTGCTTGGCTTGCTCGACATCACGCTCGAGCGCTTGCAGCTCGGGAAACGGGAGCAACTCCGTCATGCCCTCGATCACGTCCGTCCAATCGACCGGACGCTTCTCCGAGCTCGGGCCGAACTGACCGTTCTTCAGGACCTCGATCTGCCGCAGCAGCTTCGTGATCAGCGACTGGTGCTCTTCGATCGTCTTCGACTGTTGTTCGACGAGGCTGCGTAGCTCGTCGACATCAACTGACCGCTGTGGTACGTCGTCTCCCATCCCGCTGCATGTCTATACGCAACGGCGAGCCGTGGTGTCGACGGTATTTCACTTTTCTTAGATCAATGCCACCGAGTAGGAGCTGCAGCTGACGAACATCGATCTCGATTGCAGCGTCGCGACAGCCTTCCTCGAACGAAAGCTGAAACGTGCCTCGCTCGAGCCGTTTGTAGCCGAGCCAGAATCCGTTCCGCTCCCAGTACAGCAGCTTGATCCTGTCGTGACGTTTGTTGAAGAACACGAGCACGTGCCCAGACATCGGATCCAAGCGCAGCATGTCCCGCGTGACCGCGCACAGGCCGTCATGGGCCTTACGATTATGCCGATCTCGGCATAACCGGAATTATCCGGAGTCTCGAATTATGTGGACCGAGTCGCGTCGGTCGAGCCAGAAGAGGCCTCGCTACTCGAAGATCGGACTTGCCAACTCCAGATAATTCGCTCGTCTCCTGACAGCCGGTGATTCCGCCGGAGATGGGAGGAGACATGCTTGAGCAGTTCTACGTGGACCCATCGATCAGCCGTCGGCTGCGAGATGGACCAATCGGAAGAGAGTTGGACGCGTTCGTGGCAGCGGAGCGGCAACAGGGCTTCCGCTCACTGACCATTCGTGAGCATCTTCGTGTCATCCGTGCGTTTAGCGGTTGGCTCGAGCGAGTGGGCCTCGTCGCCAAGGACCTCGGCGAGAGCTGCATTGCGGAGTTCATTCGTGACCGTAGACGGAGAGGCGGGCCACAGCGGGAAGGATACGTGACTCTCCAGAGGTTGCTGAGCTACTTGCGGGGAGTTGGCTCTGTGCCGGGCCGCGCGCCTGAGCACGAGCAAAAGCCAACCCGATCGAACGCTCGCTGGCAGCATTCGGCAACCACCTGGAGGTGGCTCGAGGCCTTGTGCCGCGGACGATCTTTGCGTACGTGCGCGACGTGCGACAAATGCTGGTGACGCAGCTTGGAAGTGAAGCGAACCCGGAGTGTCTTCGTGCCAGCGATATTGAGGCAATCGTCACCGATGTGGCGTCTCGTCACAGCGTGGCACGAACGAAGGGGATCGTTCGCGCACTGCGTGCGTTCATCCGGTGGCTCGAGCTCACTGGCATCGTGGGGGAAGACCTGCGGAATGCGGTCCCACGGGTCGTCAACCGAGACACGCACTCCACGCCGTCGACGTTGACCGGCAACGATGTGCGCACGTTGTTGCGCGGATGTGATCGACGGACCGCGAAAGGCCGGCGTGATCATGCCGTGCTGATGCTGTTGTCCCGACTTGGCCTTCGTGCTGGAGAGGTCGTTGGACTCCAGCTCGAGGACGTGAACTGGCGCACAGGCGAACTGACCGTCCACAGGAAAGGGGATTGGCAGGATCGGCTGCCATTGCCCCCGGACGTGGGGCAATCGTTGGCCGGCTACCTGAGTCGAGGCCGACCACGGTGTGACGAACGGACCCTGTTCTTGTGCCTGAATGCGCCATACCGCCGCCTTGGAAACTCCAGCACAGTTTCGTCCATCGTTGCGTCCGCGATGGCGCGGGTCGGCCTGAAGCCCGCGCGGCGTGGTGCGCACATTCTGCGCCATACGCTTGCGACCGACTTGCTGCGACACGGTGCGACGTACACCGAGATCGGAAACCTACTCGGCCACCGGACCACGGCAGCGACCGAGATCTACGCGAAAGTGGACTTCTCGGCGCTTTCAAGTGTTGCCCAAGAGTGGCCCGGAGCGTGCTCATGAGCTCGCTACGACAGCAACTTGTGGCGTACCTCCGACTGAGACGAAGTTCGGGGGTCCAGTTGGTCCGTCAGGGCCAAGCTCTCGAGAGTTTCGTTCACTACGCCGAGTCGCATGGCCGAAGCGTCATCACGGCCAGCCTCGCTATTGCCTGGGCGGTTTCGCCGGCGCGGGCCGCACCGTCAACACACGCGAGCCGGCTCGCCTTGGTTCGGCAGTTCGCCCGTTTCTGTCAAGTGCGGCAGCCAGCGACCGAGGTACCCCCGGACGGCATCTTCTCGCAACGCTATCGTCGAGTACCGCCGCACATCTACTCTGACGTAGAGATCTCCAACCTCATGGCCGCTGCCAGAGGGCTTCGCTCGAAACGTGGCTTGCGTCACCTGACGTACGAGACCGTGATCGGGATCATGCTCGCAGCGGGCCTGCGGATCTCCGAGGTGATCGCACTGGACGATGGGTCCGTCGACATGCAGGGCTGTGTCATGACGATTCACAACTCAAAGCTCGAGAAGACGCGACACCTACCGATCAAGGCGTCGACTCGAGGGGCCATCTCAGCGTACATCCGCGAACGGAATTTTCGAATTCCGGATCGCTCGTCGCAAGCGCTCTTAATCACCGAGAAAGGAAGCACGCTGTCTCAGAACGGAGTGAGGTGGACGTTTCATCGGATGCTTGCCGATGCGGGTATCGGTCGGCCATCGCCGTGTCGGCGCCCTCGCCTGCACGACCTGCGACACACATTTGCGGTGCGTACCCTGATCGGCTGGTACGAGGGAGGAGCGAATGTAGAGGCGCTCCTGCCACGGCTGGCGACCTACCTCGGGCATGCGCATATCAACGACACGTACTGGTACCTCAGCGCCGTGCCGGAGCTGCTGCAATGTGTCGTCCGCAGAACCGAGCAAGATGCTCAGGGGGAAGTCAGATGACGGTCCGAAACCGAGAGCTGGCTGCGCTCATCGAGGCGTTCTTCACTGATCGTTTGCGGCGACAGCGACAGGCAAGCGCGAACACGGTCTCAGCCTACCGTGACGCATTCCGATTGCTGCTGCGCTTTACGCAGTCCAAGCTTGGCAAGCCGCCATCCGCCCTCACTCTCCGAGAAACGATGCAGGACTGATCACAGACTTTCTCGAGGACCTGGAGTCAGCTCGGGGCAACGGGCCACGAACCCGCAACGCGAGACTCGCAGCAATCCACTCGTTCTTTCGCTATGTCGCGTTGCACGAGCCCGATTACGGTGGACAATCCCAACGCATCCTTGCGATCCCAACCAAGAGAGCTCCGCGTCGGCTGATCGACTACCTCGACGACGACGAAATCGCCGCGGTCATTGCCGCACCGGAGTTGAAGACATGGAGTGGCCGCAGAGATCGCGCGCTGCTGTCTTTCGCAATCCAGACAGGGTTTCGCGCGTCTGAGCTGACCCACGTGCGAATAGATGACCTTGTCCTTGGCCCCGGCGCGCATGTCCGCTGCCGCGGGAAGGGGCGAACGGACCGATGCACGCCGCTCCGCGCAGACCTTCAGAG
>Ga0210086_1001024_pt1 | contig 14865 bp, 12 predicted proteins | sample China_Galinas_PW_3_FD_184867 | JGI IMG/M metagenome (GOLD analysis project Ga0210086, IMG submission 184867) | Wetland microbial communities from San Francisco Bay, California, USA, that impact long-term carbon sequestration - China_Galinas_PWB_D2... | ecosystem: Environmental > Aquatic > Marine... | reverse complement strand
GCCGTCTGGTACTGCGCGAAGTCGAGCGGCCCGACGGCGTGCTCGAAGCGTTCCGCCGCCTGGTGGAGTTGGCGCGCGTGGTAGAAGCGCACGGCGGTCAGGACGGCGAGGATGGCGAGGACGAGGCCGGCCAGGGCGAGGCCGATCCTGCGCAGGGTGATCTGGTTCACGAGGGTCTCCTGGGGTGCGCGCTCGGGCGCTCGGTGTCATCAGTGGTGCGGCCTCCGAGGACCGCGCGGAAGATCTCGTCGCGCGAGGCGAGGAGGGTGTGGGGCTCATCGCCCAGGCCGGCCGGGGCGGCGGAGCTTTGCGCGCCGAAAGGAATCCCCTGCGGCGCGCCGCGGCGCGCCTGGACCGGGTCTTGGGCGCCGGCGAAGCGGCTACGGCTCAGGGCGAGGTTGGCGCTCAGCAGGCCGAGGAGAAGCAGCGCCCAGGCCAGGCGGAGGGCGCGGCTCTCCCACAGCCGGTCGGTCAGGACGGGGTGCGGCCTGCCGGCGGGGTGCGCTCCGATGCGACCGGCGGTCCGGACGGCGCTCAGGGTGCGCCGGCGGAGCGACTCCGGCGCGGCGGGGGGCCGGAGGCCGGGGAACAGGCGGTGGGCGGTCTTCTTCATGGCGTGACTCCCATCCAGTGGCGGAGCTTCGCCAGGCCCAGCCGGCAGCGGCTGGCGGCGGTGAACAGCGAAACGCCGGTGACCCGGCCGATCTCGGCGAAGGAGAGCTCGGCGAAGTAGCGCAGGTAGACCGCCTCGCGCTGCGGGAGCGGCAGGCGGCGGAGCAGGCGGCTCGCCTCCGCGGCGTCGGCGCTCGCTCCCGGGTCGTCCGTCGCCGCCTCGATCAGCAGGTCGTCCGCGGGTTCCTCGTGGCGGGAGGCGCGCAGCCGGTCGATCGCGGCGCTCCGGGCCATGGCCAGGAGGTAGGCGCGCGGGCGCCGCACCCGGTCCAGCCGGTCGCGCCCCGCCGCCAGCTTGACGAACACCTCCTGCACCGCATCGGCCGCGTCGTCCTGGGAGCCGGTGACCCACAGGGCCAGCGCGAACAGCCGGTCGGCCTGCTGGTCGTAGAGCTCCTCCAAGGCCTCCGCATCGCCGGCCGCCAGGCGCCGGAACACTGCGGCGGGGTCCGGCGCCGGCGGCTTCCGGCGGATGAGCTCTCCTTCGAAGGACATGGTCTCGGCGTTCACACGGAAAGAGACGGGCGAGCGGGCCGATCTTGTCAAGATCGATCGGAAGAGATTCGCCCGCGGACGCGCCGGCCGCGGGACGGGGCGCACGGCGGACCTCTTCGCCCGAACCTCGATCGGAGGTCGTCCTTCAGTGTTGGACACACAAGTTGTGGTGCTGTCTCTACGTTTGTGGTAGAAACGGTCCATGAGCCCGCGGAAGCGATCCCGCTCCCTGTCGCCCGCCGAGTGGCAGATCATGAACCTCTGCTGGCGCCTCGGACGTTCGACGGCGCGGGAGATCTACGAAGCCTCCCTCGAAAGACAAGAGCGCGGCTACCAGACGGTCAAGACCTTGCTCGACCGGATCGCCGCCAAGGGCTATCTGTCGGTGGAGAAGCTGGGGCCGCTCTGCGTCTACGAGCCCCGCCGGCGCCGCGGGGAAAGCGTCGCCGCGGCGATCGACGACTTCGTGGAGACCGTGCTCGACCGGGTTCCCCGGCCTCTGATGACCTACCTCGCAGAGAGCGAGGACCTGGACGAGGACGAACGCCGGCGGCTCAAGGAGATCCTCGCCAGCCAGGGCGCCGAAGAGGACCCGCCCGGTGACTGAGCTCTTCGACGCGCTCGGATGCCACGGGCTGTCGCTCTCCTGGCAGCTCACGATCCACCTCGCCCTGGCCTGGGCGCTCGCGGCGCTGCTGGGTGAGCGCCTCGCGGGTTGCCGCTATCGGCTGTGGCTGCTGGTGCTGGGGCGGCTCCTGGTCCCGGTCGTCCTGGTCACCCCGATCGGCTTCCTGCCGGCGCCGGCCCCCGGCGCGGCGACCGGTTTGGGCGAGACCATGGGGATGGCGTGGCCGGGGACCGCGCACCTCGACGGCGGGCCGATCCCGCCGCCGGCCCCGTCCTCCGTGGGCGATCCGGGGCACGCCCCGGCGAGTATCCCGAGCACACTGGCCTTCGGCTGGCTCCTCGGCGTGATCTTCCTCACCGCGGCGAGCGCCTGGCGCCATCGGCGACTGCGGCGGGAGGTGGACCAGGCGCCGGCGGCGGAGGGTCCGCTCGCCGTGTTCGTCGACCGCAAGCGCCGCGCGCTCGGCCTGGCGGCGCCCGTCGAGGTGCGGTTGATGCCAGCGAGCGCCAGCGGCACGGGCCCGGCGGTGGTCGGGCTCCTCCGCCCGGTCATGGTCGTTCCCGAGCACTTCGCGACCCACTGGCGGGACGCCGTGCACGGTCCTCTGGTGCTCCACGAGCTGGTGCACCTGGCGCGCCGCGATCACTGGATCAGCCTCGCGGTGACCGTGACGCGCATCGGCTACTTCTTCCATCCCCTGGTGTGGCTGGCGACGAGCCGCCTGCTGCGCGAGCGCGAGCGGGTCTGCGACGACGCCGTCGTCGGTCACCTCGGCGCCTCGGCCGCCCCCTACGTCCGGGCCCTCTGCCACCACGCGCTGGCCCTTCCCGGCCGGCGCTCGGCGACCGGTCTCGGAACCTCCCTCGCCCGCGGCCGGTCGGACCTGATGCGCCGGATCGAGCGAATGGTCGCCCCCGGCTACCGACAGGCCGGCCGGTGGGCGGTCCTCGGGGTCCTTTTGGTCGCAGCGCTGCTGCTGGCGGTCGCGTCCGGCCGTGCCGGGACGGGTGGAGAGGGCCGAGGGGCGGACCCGCCAGGTTCCGAAGCAGGCGCGTCTTCGATCACGGGGCTCTACGGTGCGCTGGAGCGGGCGCTGGGCAAGCCGGGCGGGCAGGAAGTCGCCGCGAGCCTCGCCCTGCGCCTCGTCCGGGACCATCCCGCCATGCCGGCCGAGGCGGCCTCCGATTGCGTGGTCGCGGTGTACGACTCCGGGCTCGAAGCCCGTGTCCGAGACCTCTGGCTGCGTCATCTCCAGGACCGGCCCGACGAGCTGGCGGTCCTGCGCAACGCGGCGACCTTCTTCCAGTGGTCGGACGGGGACCTTGCCGAGTCTCTGCTCGAGCGGGGTCGCGCCCTCGACCCGGAAAGCTGGTGGTGGGAGAGCCGGCTCGGCGCGCTCCGCCTCCGCCGGGCGGGCACCGCGCCGCCCGAGCGCTCCCGGGCGCTTCTCGAGACGGCGCATGACGATCTCCTCGCCGCCCTCGCCCTCGATCCCCCGGCCGCCGCGCGCGTGCCGCTGCTCGGCGAGGCGGCCGGCGTCGCGCTCCGCCTCGGCCGCCTGGACGAAGCGGAGTCCCTGGCCCGGCGGCAGCTCGACGGGGCTTCGGCCCTGGCGGGCACCTGGTCCTACGGCAACGTCCTACACGCCTCCCGCTCGACCCTGGGAGAGGTGGCGCTTCGCCGGGGCGACCTGGACCGGGCCGGGGACTGGCTGCTCGCCGCGGCCGACGTGCCGAGCACCCCGCAGCTCGCGAGCTTCGGGCCGAGGATGGCGCTCGCCGAGGAGCTTTTGCGCCGTGGCCGGAGCGAGCCGGTGCTGCGTTACTTGAAGGCTTGCGCCGTTTTCTGGAAGAGCGACCGCGGCCGCCTGGATCGGTGGGCGGCCGAAATCCGCGCCGGCCGGATTCCCGACTTCGGCGGGAACCGCCGGTAGCACTCCCGACCCGTCAATGACTCAGAAAGGAGAACGACATGCGAAAAGCCCTCTTCATCTGGGGCTGCGCGATGGCGCTCGCAGGAAGCGGCGCCTTCGCGGCCCCCACCACCGTCGTCACGGTCATCGGCCAAAATGATCCAGCGATCGACAGGCAGGCGATACAGGACGCGATCGACGCCGCCGCGCCGGACTCTACCATCCGGCTTCTCGGGGTTTTCCAGCTCGACGGCGAGCGGATCCTGATTCACGGATCGGGTCTGAGCATCGTCGGAGAAGCGATCGACGACGATGGGGACGGCCGCATCCAGGAGGACTGGAGCGACGGCCGGGACAACGACGGCGACGGGCTCGTCGACGAGGACGGCTGGGAGACGGTCGTCCACGGTGTCGCCGGCCCGGGCGGACCGGCGACCGACGACGGCGTCAACGGTTTCTTCAACCGCGGGCTGGTCATCGACGGTGCCGTGCCGGCGGTCGAGGACCTGGTGATCCGCGACATCCACTTCACGACCTTCCAGCGGGCGATCGACCTCATCCCCGAGTGGGCCTCGCCCACCGGCCGTTGCGACGACCGCGTCCGCGTGGCGGGCAGCGCGCGGCGGGTGACGGTCGAGCGCAACCTCTTCACGGACAACATCCTCGGGGTCGTCATGCTGGGCGACGTCAGCGCGTCGGAGATCCGCGACAACGTCTTCGAGCGCAACAGCACTTTCGGCGCCGTCGTCGAGGGGAATGCTGATGACTGCCCGCTCTCCGGGGGCGGTAGCGTGCTGCTCGACCTCGGCACGCCCCACTCGGTGGCCCTGCGGGGGAACCTCGCCGTCGAGAGCAGCCTGGCGACGGCGTACACCGAGCAGTCCACGGTGGACGCCAACCGCTTCGAGGGCACGGTCTTCGGCTACTTGTCACTCGATGACGTGGCGGCCACGATCCGGAACAACACGATGACCGACAACCTGGTCGGGGCCGTGCTGTTCGGCGGTGAGCAGCTCCGCTTCGAGGCCAACACGGTGATCCGCCCCGTGATCGGCTTCGACCTGTACGAGGCGGCCGACCATGTGCAGTTCGTCAACAACCACCTGGTGGATGCCTACGTGGGGATCTGGATGGAAGATGGAGCGAGCGGGTTCCGCTCGATCGAGAACCGGTTCGAAGGCAGCTCCGTGGTCAACGTCTTCCTGGACACGGGCTCCTCCGACAACCTGGTGGTCAACGATGCGAGTGAACCGATCTCCGTCGTCGACCTGGGGAACGGGAACCGGCTCGTCGGGAGCTTCGTGCCCCCCGCGCTCTGAGGCACCGGGCCGGGCCGGGCGAAGCGCCCGGTTCGGCCCGTCGTTCCGCACGCGGACGGACGTGTCACTGTGGGGGATCAGCCGGCGGCTTCCACCCCGTCGCGCAGCGCCGGGAAGAGCTCCAGCACCGGTGTGTCGAGCCCGGTGCGCCGCGCGGCCCGCTCACTCTGCCGCGCCGCCGGCGCGTTGACGGACGCAGGCGTAGAGATCGGCGACGGTGACGAGGTCGGGCAGCTCGACCTCCTCGATCGTGATCTGGTAGCGCTCCTCGAGGGCCGCGACGATGTTGACCACGTCGAGCGACTCGGCTCCCAGGTCCTCGATGATGCGGTCGTCCGCCGATACCCTTCGCCGGCCGAGCTGCAGGGCGACCAGCTTCTCGATCGCCTCGATGGTCACGTCCATGGCTCACTCCGTTTCCGAATCGGCCGAGACTACCAGCCCGGTGCTATCGTGGATTGATGGCGACAGGTAGGCCGGTTGGGTTGGACCCGCGCCGCGTCGAGGAGATCGACGCCTTCGTCGAGGAGCACCGGCGGCGCCGGCAGGGCAACAAGGTCCTCCACGGCTACCCGCCGCCGCTACTCTGGCGGCAACGATCGGTCCCGGTCGCCGAGGTGATGGCCCTGCGGCGACGGACGGCGGTCGCGGTGCCCAAGCGGCTCATCCTCTACGTCTCGACGCCCTTCTGTCTGCCCACCCGGCCCGACCGCTGCGGCTTCTGCCTCTTCCCCAGCGAGGTGTTCCGGAACCGGGCGCAGCTCGACGAGTACCTGGGCTACCTCGAGCTGGAGGGGCGCCTCTATCGTGACCAGTTCGACGGCGGCGCGCTCGACGGCGTCTATTTCGGCGGCGGCACGGCCAACCTCTATCCGCCCGACCGCTACGAGCGCTTGCTCGGCCTCGTCCGCGGCATCCTGGGGTCGATCCAGCCGGCGACCGAGGTCACCCTCGAAGGGATCCCCCAGCTCTTCACGCGCGAGAAGCTCGCGGCGATGAAGGCCGCCGGAGTCAACCGGATCAGCATCGGCGCCCAGCAGCTCTCCGACGAGCTGATCGCGTTGAGCGGCCGCCGGCAGCGGGCCGACCAGGTCTTCCACGCCATCGAGTGGTGTCACGAGCTCGACCTGCCGGCGAGCGTCGACCTGATCTTCGGCTGGCCCCGCCAGACCGTCGAACGGATGCTCGACGACCTCACGGCGGTCGTCGCCACCGGCATCACCCACCTCACCCACTACGAGCTGAACGTCTCAGGCCGCTCCGCCTTCGCTCTCGACCACCGCGACGAGCTGCCGTCGCGCGGCGAGAACCTGGAGATGTACCGGGCCGCGAGGGAGCTCCTGGTCGGCGCCGGCTATCGCCAGCGCACCGCCTACGACTGGGAGAAGACCGACGGTGACCTTCCGGCCGACTACCACTTCGAGGAGAGCTGGCACCGGCCGCTGCGCGCCCCCGCGGCCGGTGAAAGCGCGGGCGTCGAGATGTGGGGGTGGGGCTTCGCCGGCGTCTCCAATTTCCCCGGCACCCCCGACGTGCCGGGGTGGACCTACCTCAACCACACCCGGGTCGAGAGCTACTACGCCTGCCTCGACGAGGAGCGGTTCCCGGTCGAACGGGGGTACCGTTACACCGCGCGCGACCTGCGGTTGAATGTCCTCTTCCAGATGCTCCACGGGATGAGCGTCGACCGCCGCGAGTACCGGCGCCTGTTCGGCGTCGACCTCGTCGCGGAGCACGCCGAGGTCTGGCAAGTGGTCGAACGGCGGGGCTGGGTCGAGGTGGACGAAGAGCGCGTGGCCCTGGTCGGGGACGGCGTCTTCCACACCCCGCTGGTTCAGACCCTGCTCGCGCGCTCGGCGGCCTCTCGAGGCGCGGGAGGCAGAGGCGACGGTTCCGCCGAGGTGGCCGTCGGCCGGTAGCTCGCTGGTGAGTGATGTAAACTCCTCACCGACTAGAGCTTCAGGTTGACGGAAGGCGAACCCACCACCGTCAGGAGGCGCGTGCAGCTGATACCTCGGGGCGGAAAGTAGCGGTGTCGGTCCCCGGAACGAGGATCGGGAGGATCCGGGTCGAATCCGTGCTCGGCAGGGGCGGCATGGGCGAGGTCTACGTCGGCTTCGACGAGACCCTGCAGCGGCAGGTGGCGCTCAAGTCGATCCAGGCCGACCACCGGCTGAGCGCGGAGGCCAAGGCTCGGTTCGTCCGCGAGGCGCAGATCCTTTCGCAGCTCGACCATCCCAACATCTGCAAGATCTACGACTTCGTCGAGGGCGAAGACCGGGACTATCTGGTGCTCGAGTTGATCCGGGGCCGCGATCTGACGGTCGCCATTCGGGAGGGATTGGGCCCCGCGGAGCGCCTTGCCATCGCCCGCCAGATCGCCGAGGCCCTGGTGGCGGCCCATTCCGAGGGTGTCGTCCATCGCGACCTCAAGCCGGAGAACGTGATGCTCACGGGGGCCGGGGGCGTCAAGGTGCTGGACTTCGGCCTGGCCCGGACCGAGAGAGCGCCTCCCGCTGCGGAGATGCGTTCAGGCGCCGCGACGCGGGACCGACCGGCAGGCACAGAGCGGGCTCCGCCGACCTCCAGACCTCCGACGGAGGCGGCCCCCGGGGACGCGGATCGGACCCTGGCGGCCCTTGCCGGTGACCCTACCCTGACCTTCGCCCCGAGCCCCGATCCACCTCCCGGTCCGGCACCCACCCTCGCCGCACCGTGCACTGTGCTCGGCACCGTCATGGGCACGCCCGCCTACATGAGCCCCGAGCAGGCCCGGGGCGAGCCCGTGACGACCGCGAGCGACATGTACTCGTTCGGCCTCCTGCTCCAGACCCTGTTCACCGGCCGTGGACCGTACCCGCCGGACGCCGACCGCAAGGAGATCTACCGCCGAGCCGCAGCCGCGGACACCCTGCCCGCGACCGGCCTCGACGGCGACCTGACACGGCTCATCGAGAGCCTCGAGTCACCCGCGCCGGCGGCCCGGCCCACCGCCGTCGAGGCAGCCGGGCGCCTGCGCTGGATCGCCGACCGCCCCAAGCGACGGGCGAAGCGGCTGGTAGCAGTTGCCGCGCTCGTGCTCTTGGCCGCCGGCGGCCTCAAGTACACCTTTGACCTGCGCCGCGAGCGCACCCTCGCCGTCGAGGCCAGGAAAGAGGCCGATCTCCGCCGCGGTCAGGCCGAGGACCTGATCGGCTTCATGCTGGGTGATCTCCGGAAGAAGCTCGAGCCGGTCGGGCGGCTGGACGTCCTGGATGACGTGGGCGACAAGGCCCTGGACTATTTCGCCTCCCTGGATCAGGAGGATCTGACGGATGAAGAGCTCCATCGTCGATCCAAGGCCCTCAGTCAGATCGGTGAGGTCCGGATCGCCCAGGGCGACCTGGAGGCGGCGATGCGCTCGTTCGACGAGTCCCTCGTCCTGGCTTCCGGACTGGTGGAGCGCGACCCCACCGTCCCCGAGTGGATCGCCGGCCTGGGGGCGGTCCACTTCTGGATCGGCAACGTCCACTGGCTGCGAAGCGATCTCGACGCAGCGCTGACCGAATTCGAGGCCTATCTCGGCTCCTCGAGGCGGCTCGCCGCGCTCGAGCCGGAGAACGAGGCGTGGCAGCTCGAGTTGGCCTACGGTCACACCAATCTGGCCGCCGTGTACGAGGCGCTCGGCGACACCCCGAGGGCTCTCACTGAGATCCGTCGAGCCAACGAGATCAAGGCCCGTCTGCTGGATCTCGCACCGGAGGACCCGGCGCGCAAGCGCAGCCTCGCCAACGGCCTCTCGTGGCTCGCCAACACCCTGCAGAGCGCCGGCGAGCTCGACGACGGCTTGGCGGCCTATCGCACCGAGCTCGAGCTGCGACACCAACTGACCGGCGTCGATCCACGCGATGCCGGCGCCCAGGAGCTCCTCGCCATCTGCTTCGGGCACGTGGGCGAGATCCTCTGGATGACCGGCCAGGCGGCGCAGGCGGCAGAGGCCTTCGGCGAGTACCGGCGGCGCATGGAGAACCTGGTGGAGCGCGACCCGGACAACGCCCAATGGCAGAGGGAGCTCGCCGTCAGTCTCCGGTGGACGGGGAGAGCCTCGCTGGACAGCGGTGATTCCGCGGAGGCCCTGAGGACGAGCCAAAGAGGCCGCGCAATCCTGGAGCGGCTGCTGAGCGAAGACCCTTCCAACGCCGACCTGCGGCTCCAGCTTGGCACCGCCGTCTACTACGAAGCGCAGGCTCGGAACCGGCTCGGTCGGCGATCGGAGGCGGAAAGGGTGGCCCGCGAAGCGCTGGACCTTCTCGAGCCCCTGGCTCGTGAGGATTCCGACGGCTGGGCGGCGCACGGTTACCTGAGCCTGAGCCGTTCGCTTCTCGGCCGGATCGAGGCCGACAACGGCCGGGACTCGGAGGCCATCGAACACTGGCAGGAGGCCCTCGACGCCATCGAGCCGCTGGCTCGCGACACCTCCAACCTCCTCGTGCTGGAAGCCCGAGCGCGGGCGCTGCTCCATCTCGGGCGGCTGGAGGAGGTGGCGCCCCTGATCGCCTCGCTGGACACCCGTGGGTACGCGGATTCGGACTTCGTGGCGTTCTGCCGCCGGAACGGCTTTCGGACGGCGACGGGCGTGCCTGTACCCCCGCGGGAAGGGATTCGATGATGACGAGTGATCGGCCCCAGGCGACCAACGGTGGTCGCCGTGGAAGCGCCCATGACCCTGGTACACGAAAGGAGTTTCGAGGATGGCAAGCCACAAAGAAGACTATTGGGTGGGTCGCTTGAAAGACGAATACTACTTCTCCCCGAAGGGGGCCGAGCGTCCCCCGGTGACCCTCGATTATCAAGACTGGGTGGATGTGAGGATCTATCCGAACCTCGGTGTTCCGGAAGGTGTCACCTTCAAGGAAGTGGAGTTCAAGGATACGGCCACGAACCAGGTCAAGGCCGTCTGGACGAGGTCGTCGGACGGGCGTTGGTCCGTCAAGCACGGCGACCCCCGGCACTTTCTCGTGGCGGACACTGACACCGACGAGCCCACGCCGGGCCGCGGCATCAAGATCACGAACAACGAACAGCTCGACCCCGGGAGGTCGGATTCTCACGAGTTCGCGGTCGTCTTCAGCGACGGAGGTTGCCTCGATCCCGAGCTGATCAACAGGGGGTAGGGTGTGAGCAGGGCCCTGGTGGCGCTACGGCCGAGCTGATGACACTGCCCACCGGCAGCGAGCCGGTCACGCTGGCCAACGGCCTGCCCCTCTACGGCAACCCGCGCACGGGCGACGGCGTGCCGATCCGGTTGCCCTCCCATGACCAGCTGATGCGCCTCACCGGCTCCCGCATCGACCGCTCCGGGTCGGGGTTGACTGGATGACGGCCGGATGATCGAAAACAAAGCGTTCAGCGGACGCTGAATCGTGCTAGGTTTTTTCGTGACGAGAGGCTTTCGCTCTCGGGGAGGTCGTCATGCGTGGGACGCTCCGAGTCTTCGCGCTCGTTCTCCTTCTCCTGGCCTGTGCGGTGCCCCCCGCGTCGGCGGGAGTCGATCGGTGGACGCCGCTTGCGAGCGTCGTCCGTGGAGCCGTGCTCCGGGTGGTCTTCGACCCGGAACGCCCGACGGACGTCTATGCCGTGGCCGGCAGCGAGCTCTGGAAGAGCTGGGACGCGGGCGCGTCCTGGATGCTGCTGCGCGACGGGCTCGATCCCTACCCCGCCGGGCTCAGAGACCTCGGGGGTCCGGTGTTCGACCCGGCGGACTCGCGCCGCCTGTGGGTCTGGGCCGGCGACTTCCTCTGGTTCAGCGCCGACGCCGGCGGCCACTGGACGCTCCGCAAGGGGTGGACCGACCTCGACCTGTCGGTGGGCGGGGTTCTGCCGGACCCGGTCGTGCCGGAGCGGCTCCTCACCCTGGCCGAGGACGGGCGCTTCCTGGTCTCGGAGGACGGCGGCGCGTCCTGGACCACCCGAGGTCGGCTGCCGGAGCCGGCGCCCCGGTCACGGCTGCTCGGCGATCCGTCCGACCCGGCGGTGCTCTACGCCCAGGCCCGGGGCGCGCTGTTCCGGAGCGGTGACGGCGGGGTGACCTGGACTGCCTGGAGCACCTTCGACGGTGCCGGCTTCGAGCAGCTCGCGATCGCGCCTTCCCTCCCGTCGGTCCTCTACGCGGTGCCCTCCGCCGCGCCGGGCGAGCTGCTGCGAAGCACCGACGGCGGCGGCTCCTGGAGCGCGACGAACCTGCCCGAGCCGCGGCTCCAGGTGGGCAGCCTACTGGTGGACCCCGCGGACGATCGGCGCATCCGGGTGATCGTGCTTCGCGGCGAGGAGCTCTTCCTTCTCGGCTCCCACGACGGAGGTGCGACCTGGACCGATCCGGAGCGGCCGGTTCCGACCCGCACCACTCCGGGCCTCTTCTTCCCGACCGTCGTCGCCGATCCGGCGAACCCGCGGACGATGTTCGCTGTCCCCGAGTTGGTGAAGAGTCGAAACGGCGGAGACACGTGGCGAGCGGTCGGGCGGGAGATCCAGGCGGGGAGCGTGAGCTCGGTCGCCGCCACCGTGCTGGGCGATCACTCGCTGCTGTTCGCCGCGGCCTACGACCGGGACCACGAGGTCGTGGCTCGGAGCCGGGACGGCGGGTCGACCTGGCAGCGGCTGAGCGCCCCGGACCTGCGGCTCCTCGCCGCGGACCCCCACCGTCCCAGCCGGATCTGGGGCGCAGGCCTCGGACTCCACAGGAGCGATGATCGGGGGGAGACCTGGCAGGACGTGACGCCGCCGGGCTTCGACTCGCCGACCGATCTCCTGGTGGACCGGGTGCGGCCGCGGCGGGTCTTCGTCAGCACGCTCTTCGGCGGTGTCTGGCGCACGGAGGACGCCGGCCGGACCTGGATCCAGGCGACCACCGGCTTGCCGCTCCAGGACGACTGCCACATCTGGGGCTGCCCTGCAGTCGGCCCGATGGCGGTCGACGCCGGCGCAGCCGATCGTGTCTTCGTGGTCGTCGACGGCGGCCTCTACCGGAGCACCGACGGGGGGGATTCCTGGCGTCGCGTGGGCTCCGAGCTCCCGTGGGCTTCGGCCGCCGCCACGCACCCGACGAAGCCGGGCAGGATCTACGCCGGGACGGTCGACGGTGTCTTCGCGAGCGCCGACGGCGGCAGGACCTGGAGCCGGATCCCGGGCTTTGCCGGCGACGTCCGGCGGCTGCTGGTCGATCCCGCGACGGACCAGGTCTACGCCGCCACGCGGGAAGGCGTCTTCCGCTGGCCGCGGCGGGCGTACGGGGACTGGGAGAGCCTGGAGTTGGGTCTCGCCGGCCTCGCGGGCCCCGGCATCGGTCTCGGCGCCCTGGTCGCCGATCCGGCGTCTCCGGGGCGGATCTTTACGCTCGTCCCGGGCCTCGGCATCTGGACCGGGCGGTTCGTGAACGCCGATCCCCTGGAGCTTGCCACCGGGCGGTTCGAGGTCCGGGTCGCCCTGGCAGACGGGCAGGTCGCGACCCGCGGACTCCCCTGGCGGCTCTCCGAATCCGAGGGCTTCTTCTCCGTCACCGCCTGTTCGGCGCCGGAGCTGCTGGTCGAGCTGGTCGACCTGGTCGGGGGCAACCCGTACGTGCAGGTCGTCGCCGGCGGGCTGACCCGTCGGGAGGTGGAGCTGACGGTGACGGATCGCCTCTCGGGCATCGCGCGGACCTACCACTCAGCGCGCGGCGAGCCCGGTGCCGTCCGTGACCACCGTGCCTTCCCGGCGTATCCGTTCACCCCGGACGCCGAGCCGGCGGAGGTCGCAGGCGATCCGCTCGCGCCGCGAGCCGCAGCCTGCCCGCCTCCGCAGGTGCCGATCGGCGGCGGCTTTTGTGGAGCGTTGTCGGTCGACGGAGTGGGCGGGCCGGTGGTCGCGGTGGCGGAGCGGATGCTCTCCGGCTGCGGTACACCCGCCGGTCCCGGGGCGCTCTTCCGGCTGGACGGTTCGGATGGCCTGGCGCTCGGCGTCCGGCTGGAGCCCGGTCCCGGGGGCTTCGCCCTCTTTTCCGCCGCGCTCACCGATCGCCCCTGGCAGCTCGTCCTCTCGGACCGGTTGACCGGCGTCGAGAGAATCTACTCCGGAACGGGAGCGCCGGTCAGCCGGGTCGAGGAGGAAGCCTTCCCGCCCCGCTGACGGCGGGCTCCGATCCTCAGCGTGGTTTGCAGGGGACGTCGAAGTCCACGTGGTAGTGCTCGTCGTGGCGCACCCAGGAGCGGCGGGTCGAGAACCGGACCTTGCCGTCGAGCTCGGACCACGCGGCCGTCTGGTGAAGGAAGGGTTGGAGCTTCGGGTCGAAGATCACCCGCCAGATCCCGACGCCCCGGTCCTGGGTGGCGTGGAGCAGCGCCGCGATGTGAGCCGCCATCGCCTCGAAGTCGATCCGTAGGTCGTCGAGCCGGCCCCGCTGGTCGAATTCCAGGTCGTAGCCCCACTTGTTGAACGGGTTGGTCGACAGCGGGACCGACTCGCCGTCCTCGTTGCGCACCGGCACGAAGAAGTCGACGGAGAGCCCGTTCTGGTGCGTCTTGTGGGGCTTGAAGGGACCGCCCTCGGCGAGGCCGGTCTCGCCATAGACGAAGTGCACGTCCGGGAACCGCTGGGCCATCTCCTCGTACGCCGCGACGACGATCTCATCGACCGTACAGTGGACGTATGTCCGTCCCAGCGCCCGGCCGAGGATGCTGTAGGCGGTGAAGTTCGGACCGTCCGCCGGCAGCTTGCAGCCGTTCTCGAGCGAGCCGTCGGCGGTCGTGCCGTGACAGACGCTTGCGTCGGCGGGGGCAGCAGGTCCGACGAGGGCCAGCAGGAGCAGGACGGCGGTCAGCTGCTTCATTCGCCCGGCCACCTGTGCGAAGAATCTTCCACCTTGTGCGCCAGATGATCGATTCAAGGGCATAGATGTACTTTCTGTACTTCCATTGCGCAAGTCATGAGCTTGTCGCGAGTCCCGACGCAAGCTGTCACCGCAGTCCCAGCCGTTTCGCCAGGTGATGCAGGTTGCTCCGGTGCAGGCCGAGGGCGCGGGCGGCGGCGGCCCAGTTGCCGTCGTTGGCGTCCAGGGCGTCGAGGATCGCCTGGCGCTTGTAGGCGTCGACCCGGTCGGCCAGGGGGCGGGGGTCGGGTGATTGCGGCCCGAGTGCGGCGACATCCGATTCGCCGCGGGCGAGGTCCGCGGGCTTGGCCGGGGCCCCGTCCGCCGGGCGCAGGTCGAGGTGCTCCAGGTCGACGACGACGGTCTGCTCGGCCGGCACGCCGTCGGCGGCGCGCAGGACGCCGCGGGTGACGACGTTCTGGAGCTCGCGCACGTTGCCGGGCCAGTCGGCGGCGGCGAGGGCCTCGCGGGCGCGCTCGGCCAGGCGGACGCGGGCGAGACCCAGCCGGCGGCGGCCGCGCTCCAGGAAGTGGGCGGCGAGGAGCGGGATGTCCTCGCGCCGCTCCCGGAGCGGCGGGACGTGGATCGGGTAGACCGCGAGGCGGTGGAAGAGGTCATCGCGGAAGCGCCCTTCTTCGACCGCCCGCTCGAGGTCCCGGTTGGTCGCCGCCACCACGCGCACGTCGACCCGGAGCGTCTTGTCGGAGCCGACCCGCTGGATCTCCCCCTGCTGGAGGGCGCGGAGCAGCTTGGGCTGGAGCGGCAGCGGCAGCTCGCCGATCTCGTCCAGGAACAGGGTGCCACCGTCGGCGAGCTCGAATTTCCCCTCCCGTTGCCGGACCGCGCCGGTGAAGGCGCCGGCCACGTGGCCGAACAGCTCGCTTTCGGCGAGGCTCTCCGGCAGCGCTGCGCAGTTGACCTGGATCAGGGGCTCGTCCCGGCGGCTCGACGCCTCGTG
>Ga0210086_1001023_pt1 | contig 14890 bp, 10 predicted proteins | sample China_Galinas_PW_3_FD_184867 | JGI IMG/M metagenome (GOLD analysis project Ga0210086, IMG submission 184867) | Wetland microbial communities from San Francisco Bay, California, USA, that impact long-term carbon sequestration - China_Galinas_PWB_D2... | ecosystem: Environmental > Aquatic > Marine... | reverse complement strand
GGGTGGTGCGGCGACTGCACGAGAGGCAGCGGGAGATGGAGCGTGGGGGGCGGGGGCGGTAACTAAGCTTCACCCCTATTCCATTACGTCGAGGCTGAGTAGGGTCTTAATATCTACGTCGACAGTCTGGTGGTTCCTCGAATGAGCGTCAGCCCTCGGCGGCAAGCGACGAGTTCGTCCGGTCCATTCGGTTGGTCGGTCGCCGCAAGGCGCATGCTGTACAGTACAGAGCCTCTTCTAGTCGAGTTTGGTGGCGATGAACTCTACGATTTCCCGAACCTGTTTGCAGTACGCCTTGATACGCGTGTACGTAAGGCCCACCGACTCGCCGTGGGCGATCTTGTTGCGCAGATCGACCACGGCGTCTAGAGCCTGTTTTCTCTCTCCCTCGATGAACGACTCCAGTTCACGTCTCCACTCTAAATCGAAGTCTCCAAGAATCTGCAGGAGGCGCTCCGCCCTGAGATTGGTGAGGCGCGCCAGGCGGCGATCGGCAAAGCGAGCAACTGAAGGATTCGACCGGTTCCTGCAATGGTCTATCGCGAGTTCCGATACAGCTGACTCGAGGAATCCGGACAAGAGCACGCAAAGGTAGCGGGCGAAATCGGACTGGAGCTCGAAATCAGCCGAGACGAGTCCATTCGCGCGTTCAAACGCGGCATCCAGGCGCCGCGCAAGTGCCGCAACAGCTGGTCGTCCGTGCAAGCGACACCCCTCAGGTGACCTTCGAGAAGGCCTCGATGGCCTTCTCGATTCGAGTTCGAACGTTCTCCTCGTCGGCAGTGGCTCGGCTTACTGCCTCGATGTAGTCGGTGTCCGCGATCAGGCTGTCGTATGCTCTCTTAGCTATCTCGCCGTCTTCGATCTTTCCTCTGGCTAGGCGTTCCGAGATGCCCACCATGACCGAGTCGAGGACCGCCGCATTGACGGTGCGACCTAGGCGAAACGCATTCGCGCCGATGAGCTCGAGTACGGCGTCGGCAGTCTCCTCGAACACCGGCCGAATCGTGGCCTCAGTCAAACCTTGGAGATTACGGTTCTTTCCTATGAAGGTGTTCAGGAACTCTTTCATTGGGCGCTGATAGTGCTCTCGAGCAAAACGAAGAGCCAGGAAGCGGAGAATCTGTTCTTGGTCCTTGAGGCGCTTGGATTTGTGTCCGTACAGCAGCCGCCAGCTGTCGTGGTCGTTGAGGCTGCTGAGTAGACGCACGAATGGGCCGTTGTAAAGTGCAACTCGTATCTCCTCGGGCTGAAGTGCCGTTCCGCCTGTGTTGAGCCTCTCAAAAACCAGGTAGATGCTACCCATGTCATCGGAGGGTTCGTCCTGCCTAACGATGGTCGCATGAATGATGCTGTTGTCAAGGCGTCTTCGATCCTCGGCATCGAGCTCCTCGTACGTCCTTCCCGCGAACTCTTTCTGGACCTTCTCCAGCCGGAACTCTCGGCCGCGGAGCACCCCCTTGTAGAAGGCGTAAAGTGTGCGCAGGCGCTGCTGTCCATCAAGAACCAGCATGCGGCCGTCCCCTTCTTTGACAAAAAAGACGCCTGGGACGGGAAGGCCGAGAAGTAGGGACTCGACGAACTTGTGGCACTGAGGCTTTGTCCAGATGAACTTCCGCTGGAAACCTTCGATGCCGAGCTCTGCCGCTTCCTGCGATTCATACCCTGGAACCACAATATCCCCTCGGCCCAGTTGCGCGACGAGTGATTCGACCAGGAAGTCAGCTCCATAGGACGTAATCGAGTATCGGTAGGGGATAGTCTCGGTCGACTCGTCGACATCCTCAATGGGCTCTTCGCCAAAGTCGCTGGTCCCGGTTCCGGCTTCGCTTTCGCTGGTCATATGGTGATTCTCGCTCCAGGTATGAGTTGGAGGCTGATCGGACGGCCGACACTTCGGTGAACGAAGGCCCCTATTCTCTGGCCGGCGGGCCGAGTTCGTTCAGTGGCGCGGGGTTCCTCTTCCATTTTGCCCTATTCTGTTGAATCTTGAGCCTCTTCGAACTCTAGCGGAGGGCCCCTCGAGTCGTCAACGCGCTCTCAGAATGCTCCCAGGACCATGGTAGGACAGTTCGCCACGAGGGGGACACGTAATCCAGGCAATCGCCAACGCCGAGAACAGCGTGAGACGCCTTGACGGCGGGCTACACTTAACGCTGCAGCGATGGATGGAGAGTGGCCGCGCATCGGGAGGGACTGGACCTTGAGCCGCGGGCACGAAGCTTACCCCCGTCGGTTCCCTGCCCGGCTATCTCGACGACGTCTGTGGGAGAGTCCCCATCCCCCCCGCCGAGGTCATCCCTCGCTCATCCAGCCAAGCAGCCGTCTCGGGACTCACTACCCGAACCACCTCCCGGTCCTCGTCGACCAGCCGCACCCGGAGCACCGCGCCGGCCGCCCGAGCTTCGCCATGGTCTTGGGGGCTTAGGTGGTCGAGCCGTTGAGCACCTTGGACACGAACGCCAGCGACACCCGGCGGCCTCGGCCAGATCGGCCCGGTTGAGCCCGGCGCGCTCCATCAGCCTGTAGAGATCCTCCTCGAACCCGAACCCGCGCCAAGTCGATCCAGAACTCCAAGGGCTCCTACCGTGAATCGGTTGCCATGTCTTCGACCTCCATTGCGCGCCTCGATCAGGGGGTGACGATCTCGACCGCGCCGCGGACCTTGGCACGGAAGTACCGCGCTTTCCAGACCTCGGCCCGGTCGATCTCCTCCGGCATGCCTTCGCACCTCCAGAACCTGTGGCTGGACGGACTACGGGCGGCATCCCGCTAAGCGCGCGCATACGAAGTGACGCGTGCTAGGCTCGGTACAGAGAGGCGATCCCTCAGATGGTGTCCGCGACCACATCGCGCGAGCGGCATAGGGAGCAGGGCCGCGGGACAAGTAATGGGAGGCTGCGCGCCAACGAAGCCGACCGTGAGATCACCCAGCAGGACTACCAGCGCCTGCACCGCCAACTCTTCGCACAGATCCGGCGCACCGGTGTGCCGGAGGCCGAGGTGGAGGATCTCATTCAGGAGACCTTCCTCCACGCCCAGCGGGGACTGGATCGGGGCCAGTTCGATGGGCGGAGTGATCGCGACACGTGGATAGTCTCAATAGCCAAGAGGCGTGCGCTGAAGTACCACCGGCATCACGGCGCCAACAAGCGCAAGGCGGAGCTCGTTGCGCTCGGCGATGCCGATGAGGCGGCGAGCGGCGCCACTGTTCCTGCCTCCTCAGAGCCAGATCCCCAGGTGAACGCTACCAATCGCCAGCGGTTGGGGCGTGCCCTTAGGGCTATCGGCTCCCTTCCGGAGGCCTTCCGCGCCCCCCTGGTTTTGAGCGTGAGGGGGCACACCTACGAAGAGATCGCAGGGCTCTTGGACATGCCGATGTCGCTCGTAACCTCCCGCATTCATCAGGCGCGCGGCAAGGTGCGTAAACTCCTGTCGAGGCCACACCAGGGCTCACAATGCTGAGGAGCAGCACATGTCTGCACGTGATCGAAACGACCGAGAGACAGAGGAGGCGATTGACGCCGCGGTTCGCACATGGGCTGAAGCTGAGGAGCGTGTCGTGAGCCAGCATCCGGAGATTGACGCTCTGGTCGACTACCAGGAGGGTCGGCTCGGCGCGGGCGCAGCTGAGCAACTGAAGAGCCATCTGGTGGTGTGCCAGAGCTGCCGACGGGAGCTGTTGCAGCTCCACGCCTTCGACCAGGAAGTACCCGAAAGCTCGGAGCTCTATCCCTCGGAGCAGGCGAGCGAGAGTAGTTGGCAGCGCTTTGAGGTGGCTCGGTCGGCAGCGCGAGCTGCTCCGAGCTCCGATCAGAGTGAGCGGACGATCAAGCTATCCGTGCTCCAGGGCTCCTCCGGGCGCTGGTTGAAGTTCGCCGCCTCGATCCTCCTTGCCCTGGCTGCTGGCGCTGTGCTCGCCGTTCTCTTCAGGGGTGGAAACCCACCTCAGAAGATGGCGAACACCGGTTCGCCCTTCGTCTTCGACCTCGATCCCGAGGGGACAACCGTGCTCCGCGCCGCAGCTCTCCCAGAGGTCGTGGTGCCTGCTGGCATGGACCCTCTCGTTGTGCGGCTAGACTTGCCAGATCTCACCGCCTATGACGATTACCTTGTAGAGGTGCGGGATCAGCAAGACCGACTTGTACTTCGCCGCGAGAGACTGGTGCGAGACCCTACCGGGAGCGTGACCTTCTGGGTACCCCGAGCTGAGTGGCCTGCGGGAGACTTCCAAGTGCTCCTGCTAGCGCTCGACAAAGGTCAACGCCGTGAGATCGCTTCCTACGCGGTCCGCCTTCGCTTTCAGTCGTGACGAGAGTCAGGAGCCCTGAGGCGCTCAAAGCCTGTGCAAGGTGGTGGGTTGGCTTCTGGGTCTGGATCCTCTTTTTCGCTGCTTGTTCCTCTCCGCCTTCTAGCGTTCACCGCGACCTGCCGTCCAAGCCGATACTCTGCGGGAGCCTCGGGACTGACCGGGTCATCAATCGCTCTCTTGGCGAGTCCGAGGTCGATCGGTACGAGGTAGCCCTCACGGCCGGAGACTCGCTGCTCCTAGAAGCATCCCAGGACGATGTCGATCTGGTGGTTCGGATTGCCGGCCCCAAAGACCTTCAACCGTCCGTCTTTGACAGCCCGACTGGCACCATGGCGCCCGAGCGCGTGTGCACGGTGGCCGGCCGCACAGGGACATATGTCGTCGACGTTTCGCCGTATTCTGGCACCGGAGCCTATTCTCTACGCGTCATCCACATCCGGCCCGCAACCGAGTCTGATCGGTCCTGCGCCAACGGGGCCACCGCGTTCGCAGCCGCCCAACTCGCAAAGAGCCGGACTTCACAAGCCCAGTATGCCGAACGCGCCGGCCGCCTCTGGGAGGCGGCGGGAGAAAGCATGCTCGCTGCGATCGCCTGGCGCCAAGTCGGGCAAATCTGGCTGGACCGAGGAGAGAGCAGCCACGGTATTTCAAGCCTGGAAAGAGCAACCTCGCTGGCCCGAAACTCCGCCTATCAACGTCTTGAAACCAGCATACTCAATCGCTTGGCTCTCGCCTATCGGGACAGCGGCGATCTCGCCAATGCCTCGAAAACGCTGGACCGGGCGCTCCGCCTTGCCCGTAACAGTGACGATGCCCGTGGCCTAGCCGCCGCGCTCAACAACCGCGGACTTCTCGACGAGGATCTGGGTGAACCTTTTCGCGCAGTCGATCGCTACCACGAGGCAATCGAGATCTGGCGGCACGAGAATGACCCTGGTGAGCTCGCGCAGGCCCTCGTCAATCTCGCCACGGTGCTCGCCGTGCTTGACCATCATGACGAAGCGCTCGATGCGCTCGGGGAGGCTCTGAACCTAGCGCGCGCAGAGAGCGACAGAGAGCATGAGGCCGCCGTCCTGACCGCGATCGGTTGGACCCACTATCTGCGGGGAGAGCCGGATCAGGGTCTGGCTCCACTTCGCGAAGCGCTACGACTCCGGCGCGCACTCCAAGATAGGAAAAGCGAAGCCGGAGTTCTCGACCGCCTCGGAACTCTCCTCCTCGCTACCGGCGACAAGCGAGAGGCCGAGAGATCCTACAAAGCCTCGCTGAGAATCTCCCGCCAGATGGACCTCCCGGGCTACCGCGCCGCGACGGAGAACAACCTCGGGTGCCTTCTCGCGGGCACCGACCGAACTCAAGAGGCCCGGGATTTCCTCACCAGCGCCCTGGATTACTTCCAGAATTCCGGTGACCTGAAGTCCTGGTCTCACTCGGAATACTGCATGGCGCGCCTCGCCCGGGGCCAGGGCGACATAGATCGGGCGCTCAAGCATATTCGCAGGTCACTTGCCATCGTCGAGAGCCTTCGCGAGCGGGCACGCACAGCCGGCCATCACTACCAGCCGATCTGGCTCTGGCAGGACTACGACGAGCTCGAGCTGAACCTCTTGCTTGACCGCCACCAGGCCAGAGGCGACCCGCAGGACTTGTCCGCAGCATTTGCCGTGGCCGATCGGATGAAAGCGCGAACGCTCCATGAGCTCGTCGTTCTCACTCGTAGCGGCTCACAGCGTGCCGCCAATCAGAGCCTCGAGGCTCACTCTAGACGTCTTCACGATCGTCTGAGCTCCCTGGGTGTCAAACGGGAAGCTCTCCTGCGGAACGGCCTTGGCCATGGCACCACAGAAGTAGACGATGAGATCCGACGTGTTCGGCTGGCTCTTGAGTTCGTGAACGCCAAGGTGCAGGTTGCGAGTCGTGGTACCGACGGGCTACGAATGCCTCATCCAGTCTCTGCTGCCGAGGCTCAGCGACTCCTGGATGCCCGAACTGTGCTCCTGACCTACGTTCTCGGGTCGGAGCGGAGCCACCTCTTCGCCTTGACCCAGAATAGTCTGAAGGTCTTCGATCTGGATTCTCGGGAGGTTCTTGAGTCCTACGCCGACGCGTTCTACCACGCCCTGGAGGAAGGGCGAAAGCCACGCGGTCAGTGGCGCCTCTTGTCCGCTGCTCTTGGACAGATTCTGCTTCCGCCGGAGGCCATTCCAAAGGGTGTTGACCGTCTGATGATTGCGCCGGAGGGCATGCTCCACTACGTTCCGTTTGCCGCTCTTGCTTCTCCACGCGGAGCTTCCTCGGGCGAGGTCGCAGACCGGCTTGTGCTCGACGAGTTCGAGGTCCTCACAATACCCTCTGCCGCCGTTCTCCGCGCACTGCGAATGCGTCGAGAGCGGAGCGATCCGCCGTCGCGGGCAGTGGCCATCTTCGCCGATCCGGTCTTCTCAGCCGCTGACCCGAGGTTGGCCCAGCCAGAGCAGGAAGATCAAGCCTCGGGTCGCGCAGAGGCACTCGCCCGATCGCCATCGATCCGAGGAATCACCACCGATCGTCTTCCCGAAGGCCCTTTGCCCCGGCTCCCCGGCACAGCCGACGAGGCCGCGGCCATCCTGGCTTACGCCCCCCCAGGTTCTTGCCTCGTCCGTCTCGGTCCGGAGGCGACCAAGCAAGCGGTGCTCTCGACCGATCTTCGCCCCTTCAGGATCGTCCACTTCGCTACTCACGCCTGGATCGATGAGCGCTTTCCCGAGCTCTCAGGGCTCGTGCTCTCTACCGTTGACGATACCGGACGGGGGATCGACGGCTCACTCTACCTGCATGAAATCGACGGCCTCCACCTGAGGGCCGAGCTAACTGTTCTCAGCGGGTGCCAGACCGCGCTGGGCCGCAGAGTACGCGGCGATGGACTCGTGGGCCTCACTCAAGGCTTCTTTCTCGCAGGTAGTAGTCAAGTCCTTGTAAGCCTCTGGAGCCTCGACGACACTGCCGCGGCCAAGCTCATGGGCGAGCTGTACAGGCGCATGCTCAAGGGCGGTGAGACTCCTGCTGCCGCACTCCGCCACTCCCAGCAGTGGCTTCGCGGTCAGGCCGAGTTCCGGGCGCCGCGCTTTTGGGCTCCGTTCGTGCTCCAGGGCGACGGATAGTCCGACCTGAGCTTCGCCCGCTCCGTCCATCTCCAGGTTGGACGAAGATCGCTTGCAAGAAAGTTCCCGGAACGGGAACCAACCATTCAGAGACAGAAGGGCCGACCGTCGGCGCGCTAGCTTGTTCCGGGTGCGCCTCGAGTTGACCACGAACCGAAAGGCCATATACCCAAGGAGCAGAACCATGAGCAGATCCAAGCCCGACACTTCCGCCGCCGACGCTCGCCGCAGCGAAGATCGAGTCCCGAACCCCCACAAGGCCAGCGGTAAGGAGGACGACACGGTCATCTCAGCTGGTTGCACCACCGACACCGCCAGCGGTGCTGTTGCCGAAAGCGGATGTTCCAGCGACAGCGGGGGAAGCGGCAAAACGAAGACTGGTCTCGGCGCCCCGCACCGGGGTGCCGACTCGTAGCGGCTTCCGTCTCGCATCCTGAGGAGCAGAGATATCGCGGGTAGCGACCTGCTGTCTAGCAAGTGGGGCAGCAGCAAGAGGCGACGGTTGCGATGGCTACAGAAAGGGAGTCATGACCAGGCAGTCCAAACCTGAAGTGGCGCAAGTCGAATATCAGGAACTCGAGATCGAGGTGAGCCGTTGTCTCTGCGACCGATGGGAGGTTCGGATCCTCGGCTCGCCATTCGACCGACCGAGAGAGAGATTCGATCCGCCCTTTAGTCTCGACGAGCTCAACCAACACCTCGACGAGCTTGACTCGCTGCAGCTCGCGACCGACCCTGCGGCGGTCTCCAAGCGCAAGAGCCTCGCGGAGGAAGTCGGGCAGTCCCTCTACCGGGCCCTTCTCCCTGGGAAGGTTCACAGGACGTTCAGCACTAGCCTGGCGGCGCTCCGTTCGGTTCTCGCATCGCGAGACCTTCGGATGAGGATCAAGCTCAGCTTCGGGGAGGCCGGTCGCTACCTCCCCGAAGTCGTCGCGCTCCCCTGGGAGCTCCTTTGCTCGCCAGAGACGCTCGAGTTCCCCTCCAGCGCGCCCGAGACCCCCCTGGTTCGTTACCTGGATCTCGAGTGGCCGATCGAGCCGATAGCCATTGAGCCACCGCTACGGGTGCTTGCGGTCATCGCTTCGCCTAGAGGTTTGCCCGAGATCGATCGCGAGCTACACCAGCGGATCCTCCGCGATTCGTGCGAACGCAAGGGTCGGGTCGAGCTGTACTTTCTCCGAAAGCCCTCACTCCTAGAGCTCCGGGAGAAGCTAGGTAGCCTCCGAGCCGCCGGAAAGCCTGTTCACGTCATCCACTTCTTGGGCCACGGCGCCTTTAGCGACGACGGCGTCGGGTACCTCTACTTCGAGCGGGCCGACCGCGGTGCCGATGAGGTCTCCGGATCTGTTGTTGCTCGCACCATTGCAGGGTTCCGGGAAGTCCGCTTGGCAGTGCTCTCCACCTGCGTCGGAGCGCGCATGATGCGGCGTCGGGGCCAGCACCCCTTCGCCGGAGTCGCTTCCGCGCTCGTGGCTGGGGGACTGCCCGCTGTCGTAGGAATGCAGTTCACGGTCTCGGAGACGGCCGTTTCGGAGTTCAACCGTGCCTTCTATCGCCAGATGGGAAGGGGCCGATCGCTGGAGGATGCCGTCACTGAGGGGCGCATCCGGATCCTTACAGCCGATGCGCGCACTTTCGAGTGGGCTTCTCCGGTCTTGTTCCTCCGTTCACGAGATGGCCGGGTGCTCGACCTGGTAGAGAAGGAGACCCCCAGCGAGATTGCAGAACAAGTGGCTCATCCATCCTCAGGCGACCGGGCTGGCCGGGACTTCTACAAGGCCTACGTCATCCAGAAGATTGGCCGCGACTCGATACAGGTGGGGGGCGACATGAACGTTGGCACTCCGCCGAGGCCCAGGTAGCCATGCCGTCGGACGATCGTGGTCAGGCAGACTCCTCGGAGGCAGCGTTCTGGGCGTCTAGCTCTTGCGCCGAGCACGCCGGGACCGGCGGGAGTTCGGTCAAGCAGCAGCCGGAGCCTGGTACAGCTGTTCTCGTCGGCCCTCCACGGTCTGGAAAGACCACCTTTCTTGCATCTCTGGGTCGAGCCTTCGAGTCGAGATGTTGCCCCGAGTGGACTCGATTCGTTCCGGGTCGCAAGCTAACCCAGCTGATGAGCAAGGCATCTTCGGTAGCCGAAGGAAACGAGAGCGCGAGCTCGCGTCCGGCGGGATCGACAATCACGTACGCGTTCCAGCTGGGCTTCAGGACCGGCAGCGAGCAGTCTGCGATGGAGGAATTGGAGGTCTCCATCCTCGACACTCCGGGCGCCTTCTTCGACGCCCTCGTAGAGTCAGATTCGGGCCACGCTGACAAGGAGTGGATGAATAGCTTGGCCTGCGCCGCGCGCAACGCTCGCTGTTTGGTCCTCTGCGTCCCTGCTGTTCCAGGGACGGCCGGCCCCAAGCTCGACCTGTCGCCCCTCGTCAACCAATTACTAGCGTTGGGCCCTGGGCGTTTGCTCCGTTTGGGAGCAAAGCCTTGGCCGGCTACTGAGTCACCCTGGGAGCGGGCGCCTCGCCTGCTTCTGCCATTCGACCGGGTTCTGATCTTGCTCACCGGCATCGAGACGTTGTGTAACGAGATTTCTGAGTGGTGGGCACAGGTCGACACGGACTGGCTCTCCGCTACACCGGAGTGGATTCAAAGCCTCGCCGCCTACCCCGATCTCCTCCCCCGGGAGGTCGCCGACCTCCTCGATCCTTTGGCGCAGGTCCAGGAGCGCGTCGATGGTCTGAACATTCTCCTCTCGAGCCTCAAGCCGAATGGCCGCCTCGCAGTGTCCGGGATCAGTGCCGCTGGGCTCGATGTTCGGCAGAAGCGGGATCGCGATCTCTTTCCACAGGAGAGAGGGCAAGTCCTCCGCTTCGGGCTTGACGATCCGCAAGGGCTTCCCTTCGGAATCTGGCCTTCCCTCTTCTTCCTCATCACAGGGCAAGTCATCCCGCCGCTCGCGGCTGTGGGCCCTGACCCTGTAGCCCCGGCGACGCTGGCGCGGAACCGGTTCCCCTCGACCGATGTGGAGCACCCATGACCACCGTCAGATCCACAGCCGACTTCGAAGCCGCCGACCGCGGAGCCATGGCGAGTGCCGGCAAACAGCCGTCACAAGCAGCAGAGGCGCTCCGTGGTGGAAGCATCCAGTTGCGGCAACCTCCTTCCAAAGCTCGGGCTAGGCCTCTCGGAGGGCTCGCCCGCCTGCTTCGGCTGGAGGTCTACTCCGACAGGCTCCTGACCCGTCGCGTCCGGACAGAGCTCTCGATCCTGGCGATCGTTCTCCTACTGGTCTTTCTCTACGAGTTCGCAGCCTGGTCTTTCTTTTTCAACGGGCTCTTCCTGGGACGCGTCACCGCCTTCGACGCACACTGGACGGGCGCAGCCATTTTCCTCGGGTTCCTCTTTGCGGGTGTAGTTCTCTACTTCGAGCGCCAGGTAGTCACTACGGACGTACAGCGGCTTACCTCGCGCCAAAGGCGAATGGCCCAAGGGATTCGTGTCTGCGCGGTGTTCCTCAGCGCGTTCATCGTCTTGCACGCCGTAGAGCTTGTCTTCTTCGGCAAACCGGTCGAGAGGGCTCTTCATTCACGGGCGGTGGCGCGAAGCATCAAGAGCCTCAAGCAGGACCTCAACGACATGGCGACTACTACGGCGGAGCCCCGCCAAGCAGACCTCGCTCAGGACCTCACCGGAATTGGAACGCGCATTGAGGAGACCGAGCGACGACAAGAGGAAGCCATCCGGGAGATAGCCAGTGCTCGCGAGTCCGTGAAGCGCTGGGAGGAGGAAGTGAGCCGAAGGCAGGATGAACTGGCGGCTGCCCAACGGCGGTTAGGAGAACAGGTGAGTGCCGGCGTCCAATTCGAGCCCCAAACCCTGCGCAACGAAGTCGAGGCCGCGCGGCGTCGCTACGAAGATGCCCAGACTCATTACCGAGAAGCTACCGCGACGCTTCAAGCTACGCAGGGGATTGCTCAGGAGATCAATCGGTCGCTTCACACTCTCGACGGGAACGAGTCCGCCGTGCGTGAAGAAAGATCGAGCCTGTGGAACAGAACAGACGCGCGCCAAAGGGCGATCGAGACCCTCCGAAGCCGGTTGCGTGACTGGGAAGCCGAACTCCTTTCATCAGCGGAGCCAGGAGATCACAAGGAGAACTGGTCCGGGTTGGAGGGGGCTTCCCAAGCGGACTTGCTGTTCTGGCCAGAACGTTGGCGCCAGAACCTCGAGTTCAATGAGCCGGAATGGAGTTTCTTCGAACGAATCGCCATGATCTACGAACTGGCGTGGGGAGGGCAACAGAGCACAGCCACGCCTACCGAAAGCACCTGGCTTCGAACGATCTACCAGACCTCCTTCGTCGGATTGCACTTGGCTGGGATCTTCATTCCATTGTTGGTCTTTGCAGTCAAGTGGTTTCTGATGCCCCAAGAGGTAGACGCATACTACTCCGCCTGGCATCAGGCATATGCTGGTGATCCAGACGCCCGCCTTCTTCTGAGTGTTGAAGAAAAGGTGAGATCGAACGACGCGAAGTGGTAGGCACGAAAGCGTGCGAGCAACCCGCTCACAAGAGAGACCGTCATGGACGATCTGACTTATCCCGATGATCTGGGAGACAGCCCACAGAGCACATCTGGTGCTGGGGAACCCGATGGGGCGCTCTCTGAGCCCGGTCCGCATGAAGATCCGATGTCTGCGATTGCCCCCGACGACTCCGCATTCGCGGGCGAGGATTCTGACGACTCAGGTAGGCGCGATACACAGCGGCTCGCCAGATCCTCTGACGGACGCGTGCTCGACGAGGTACCCGCGACAGGCGACCTCGACGACATCGACGAGTTAGACGACTTCGACGAAGACGAAGACGAAGACGACAGACCTGCAGGCGCGCTCAAAGGAGCTGAGCAACCGGCACCAAGTGCCGGACGAGACATCAACACCGCCGGGGAGACTATGGAGGTTGTTCACGGCGACAAGACCATCATCCACGGAGCGGTTCGTTTTGGCGCGACCGGTGGGGAGGAGCCGAAGTTCGAGCCAGTACCGTCACAGACACTCCGCGACCTGGAAGGCGTTTTTGTACCTCCGCCTTGCTTCGATGAGGTAGTCAGCGAAGTACTGCGCGCGAGGGACGGGCGCCCACAGACCCGAGTCGTGCTTGTCCACGGGCCCGATCACTCAGGGAAGTGGACCTGTGCCGTCAACTTCGCCTTGCATGTCCTCGCAAGAGACGGCAACCTGCGCGACATCCTCCAGTACTCGCGACCTCTCGACTCGGAATTGACTCTTCGGGATGCATTCGGGTCAGACCAATTCCAAAACCACGGCCAGAATTCAATTGTCCTACTGAGGGACTCCTTCGACCGCAGAGTTCGGAGAGAGGAACTCGAGCCTGCGCAGGTCCAGGATCTCTCCGAGCTGCTCCTTGACAACAACAGCATCCTGGTCCTGACCGGTGATGTTCCCGGGGGACACCTAGCCTCCTTGGATGTCGTGAAGCTCCCTGCTCAGGTCACCGATCTTCAGAAGGTTCTAAGAGCCAATCTGGTGTATCAAGTAGACCACGCCGGACTCCCACTCACCCACTCGCAGCTTGACTCCATTCTTGATGGTCACGCATGGCGCGACCTCAGGCACTTCCTCGCCACGCCGTTCCACATCCACCAGTTCTGCTCGAGGCTAGGCGCGCTGACGTCGAAGATTGAGGACGAATCGATGCTGATGCAGGACGTTCGGCGATTGGCGCGCGAGATCTCAATCGGCGGCCGTGAAGCCGCGCGCGCCTGGTTCGATGGTCTCCATGCCAACGAGAAGCTGCTGGCCTTGCTGGTCTACGTTTTTCCGGGCGCCGAGCGGTGGTGGCTAGAGGAACTCGAGCGAAGCATGATCGAGGGCTTCAAGGCGGACGGATTAGAATGGTTTTCGGATCTCCGGGAGCACGGGCTCGTAGACGCTCGGTCGCGAATTCACGCAATAGAGCAAGGAGGGCGGCTTGAGTTCGACGACCGCTCTTATGTGGCGGAGGCTCGAAGGCAAGTCGAGAATCGTCAGCATCTATTATGGGATGCCGTAGAGCCTCTCCTCGCGCTCGAGCCCGCCGATGAGTGGGTTGAAGCTTGGAGGCGGCAGGCCCTGGGCGTGGCGCTGGGACGGGTGGGTCTCTACGATCTGAAGCGCCTCTTGCCAGCCCTCGAGGATCTGGCGTCAAGCCAGTCAAGGCAGAGAGCCGTCATTCCAGGCTACGCGTTCCAGGAACTGGTTCGGCAAGACCCGGCGATCGGAGCGTTGCACGCGTTCCGGACACTCCGAAAGTGGATCGTCTCGGCGAATCACCGGCTCATGTGGGCCTCTGGCGCCGCGCTTTGGAGAGTCTACCTCGCCGCCCAAGACAGCGATGAGGCGGACAAGATGGAAACCACCGAGCACCAAGCCCTCAGCCTCCTTCGTCTTTTGGGTAAGAAGCTCGATACTCTGAAACCTGGAAAGGGAGCCTCCGAAAAGGCTGTCCGAGTATGGAGATCCACCTTTCGATGTACTTGCGACGCCATGCGCCGGATTGCGCTGGCCGATCCAAAGCGAGCAGCCGCTGAGCTGCGAGACTGGTTCCGCGATTACGACCCGAACCTGGTAAGGCTCGCGCGGAGGGGAGTACGGTTGATCCATGAGAGCTTGGCGCTTCAGAAGCTCAGGCCGACCGAGGAGCAGTGCTTGGCATTTCTGGGGCTTGTTCCGTCCTTGCTCAAGGTCGCAAGCGACGAATCCCGTGATGCACAGACAGTCTTCCTGGTCTTGCGAGCGTGGCTCAGGTGGGACAGCTTCCACGGCCTCATCCACGGTGAGCTCCTCTATTTGGCAACTTTCGCCGAAAAGGACGTACGAACGAAGTTGCGGGCTGCCATGACCCGTCTCTGGCTCGATCCCGAGCCCGCGGCGGCTCTTCGGATCGCCGGAAAGGTTATTCGATCGAACACCCGAGGACCCTCGAAATCGGAAGCTCACCTCCGGCGAGCAGCCGAGAAGGTCGTAGCCTTCTTTTGTCAGGAGACAGAAGTTGAGGCCCGCGGGATTGCTCAGGCGGTGATCGCCCGTTGCCTCGCCATGGATGGGCGGCTCCCAACTCTCCCGAGCATAGGCACAGCCGTCGCAGTGTTTGATCCGGCGCTACTCCTCCCGCCGCCCGCCTCCGACGAAGCATCAGCAAGTGCTGTCTGGACTTTGCTCTCCGCCCTCGAGTCTCGCTTGGATCTCGCTTTCCTGCCTCTCGGAAACACGGGGCCTGTCCAACTATTCGATGGTCCGCGTTCTATCGCTGATGCCATTCCGCGCTTTCCCGGCCATCGCCTGGTGGTTCCAGGACTCGAGAATGTGCCAACAACGCACAGCAGGAAGGTCTACGTCGTGGCGCCTCACGAGCCGCACGACCTCCTTGATCTTGCGG
>Ga0210086_1001021_pt1 | contig 14894 bp, 13 predicted proteins | sample China_Galinas_PW_3_FD_184867 | JGI IMG/M metagenome (GOLD analysis project Ga0210086, IMG submission 184867) | Wetland microbial communities from San Francisco Bay, California, USA, that impact long-term carbon sequestration - China_Galinas_PWB_D2... | ecosystem: Environmental > Aquatic > Marine... | reverse complement strand
CCGGCTATCTGTTCCTGCTGCCGTGGCTGATCGGCTTCTTCGGCCTGACGCTGATCCCGACGGTCGCGTCCTTGTACCTGTCGTTCACAGACTACGATCTGCTGACGCCGCCGCGCTTCGCCGGCGCGGCCAACTATGCCTATGCGTTCAACTACGACGATCGTTTCTGGTCGGCCTTGAGCGTCACGTTCCACTACGTCTTCTGGTCGGTGCCCCTGAAGCTCGGCCTTGCCCTCGGCCTGGCCATGCTGCTCGACCGCGGCGTGCGCGGCTTGTCGGTCTACAGGGCGGTCTTCTATCTCCCGTCCCTGCTCGGCTCCTCGGTCGCCATCGCCGTGCTGTGGCGCCAGGTCTTTGGCGACCAGGGGCTCGTCAACCAGCTGCTCGCGCTGCTCGGCTACCAGGGCCCGGCCTGGATCACCCATCCGGACTACGCCCTTTCGACGCTGGTGGTCCTGGCCATCTGGCAGTTCGGCTCGCCGATGATCATCTTCCTGGCCGGTCTCAGGCAGATCCCGGAGGATCTTTACGAGGCCGCTTCGATGGACGGGGCCGGGCCGGTCCGGCAGTTTCTGAAGATCACCTTGCCGCTGCTTGCCCCGGTCATCTTCTTCAATCTCGTCCTGCAGGCCATCGACGCCTGCAAGGCGTTCACGCCGGCCTTCATCATCTCGGGAGGAACAGGGGCGCCCATCGACTCGACGCTGTTCTACTCGCTCTACCTCTACATCGAGGCCTTCGCCAATTTCCGCATGGGCTACGCTTCGGCGCTTGCCTGGATTCTGCTGGTCATCATCGCGATCTTCACGGCAGTCGCCTTCCTGACGTCGCGGTATTGGGTCTACTATGAGGACGAGGGGCGCTAGATGGCGGTGACGGAAACCTCCCGCAGGACCCCACGCCCGCTTTGGCGACACGTCGTGTTGATCGCCGCGGCGCTGGTCATGATCTATCCGCTGCTTTGGCTGATCGCCAGCGCCTTCAAGCCGGAAAACGCGATCTTCAACAACCTGCGCCTCCTGCCTGAGGACTGGGTCTTCGACAATTTCACCGGGGGGTGGACGGCCCTCAGGGTGAGCTTCACGACCTTCTTCGCCAACTCGTTCATCATTGCCGGCCTCGCCGTGGTCGGCAATCTGGTCGCCTGCTCGCTGACCGCCTTTGCCTTCGCCCGCCTCAACTTTCGCCTGAAGTGGTTCTGGTTCGCGCTGATGCTGGGGACGCTGATGCTGCCCTATCACGTCACGCTGGTGCCGCAGTACATCCTGTTCCTCCATCTCGGCTGGGTGAACACTTTCCTGCCGCTCATCGTGCCGAAGTTCCTGGCCGTCGACGCCTTCTTCATCTTCCTCATGGTGCAGTTCTTCCGCGGCATTCCGCGCGAGATCGACGACGCGGCGATCATGGACGGCTGCGGGCCGTGGCGCATCTACTGGCGGATCATGCTGCCGCTGTCGACGCCGGTGCTGGCGACGGCGGCGATCTTCTCCTTTATCTGGACCTATGACGACTTTCTCGGGCCGCTCATTTATCTCAGCGACATGCGCGACTACACGGTGCCGCTGGCGCTCCGGACCTTCGTCGATTCGACTGGCGTGTCGCGCTTCGGCCAGCTCTTCGCCATGTCGACGTTGTCGCTTGTGCCGGTCTTCATCGTCTTCCTCGCCTTCCAGCGGCTGATTATCCGCGGCATCGCTCTTGGCGCCCTCAAGCGTTGATCCTTCACGACGGAACGATCATCTCATGCCAGCCACACGCGGCTTTGCCTTCGCGACCATCGGGGTCAATCACGGCCACATCCACGGTCAGACCCGCGTCATGCAGGATGCCGGCTGCTGGCTGAAATCGTTCTTCGCCCGGGAGGACGACCTCGCCGCCGCCTATGCCAAGTCGTTTCCCGACGCCCGCCGCGTTGCCGACGAGCGGACGATCCTCGAAGACACGGAAGTGAAGCTGGTCCTCGGCGCCGGCATCCTCGCCGAGCGCGCCCCGATGGCGGTCCGCGCCATGCGCCACGGCAAGGACGTGATGCTCGACAAGCCTGGCGCCACCACCCTCGACCAGCTGGCCGAGCTGAGGGCCGTGCAGGCGGAGACCGGTCGGATCCTCTCGATCCTCTACTCCGAGCACTACACCCAGCCGGCGACCATCGCGGCGGGCGATCTGGTCGGGGCCGGCGCCATCGGCCGCGTCATCCAGACCGTCGGCCTCGGGCCGCACCGGGTCGGCAACTACCTCCGCCCCGACTGGTTCTACAGTCGCCAGCGCACCGGCGGCATCCTCTGCGACATCGGCTCCCACCAGGTGGAGCAGTTCCTGTTCTTCGCCGGGGCGGACGCCGCCGAGGTGGCATCCAGCCACATCGCCAATTTCGATCATCCCGAAACGCCCGAGTTCGAGGATTTCGGCCAGATGGTCCTTGTTTCCGATGGTGCTACCGGCTTTATCCGCGTCGACTGGTTCACCCAGGACGGGCTGCCGGTGTGGGGCGACGGCCGCCTGTTCCTCCTCGGCACCGAGGGGACGATCGAACTCCGCAAGTACGTCGACATCGCCGGGCGACCGGGCGGCGATCATCTGTTCCTGGTCGACAGGTCCGGCGTCCGCCACATCGACTGCTCGGCGACGGAGATCGCCTACGGCCGGCAGTTGCGCGACGACATCCTCAACCGGACCGAGACCGCGATGCCGCAGGCGCACTGCTTCCTCGCCACCGAGCTGGCCTTGACCGCTCAAGCGCGGGCGACGCGCATCGGCGGCTCGCGGCCGGAAAGGCGAGTGCCGTGAGCCGCCGCCTGAAGGTCGGCGTGGTCGGCGCCGGGATCGGCGGCCACCACATCGCTGCCTTCCGCGACCTCCCCGATCTCTATGCGGTCGAAGCGGTGTGCGACGTCGACGCCGAGCGGGCGAGCGCGCTGGCCGGACGGTACGGCATCGCCAAAGCGCTCACGGCTTACGACGATCTGCTGGCGCTCGATCTCGATATCGTCGACATCTGCACCCCGTCCAACCTGCACTTCGCGCAGGCTAAGCAGGCGCTGGCGGCGGGCCGCCACGTCATTGTCGAGAAGCCGCTTGCCGGCTCCCTTGCCGAAGTGGATGGGCTGAAGGAGACGGAGGCGAGCACCGGTAGGCGCGTCGCGCCGATCTTCCAGTACCGCTACGGCAATGGCTTTCGCCGCCTCATGCACCTCAAGGCGAAAGGCATCGCCGGCACGCCCTACGTCGCGACGATCGACACCCATTGGCGCCGCACGCCTGCGTATTATGACAACCCGTGGCGCGGGCGCTGGGCGGCCGAGCTCGGCGGCACGCTAGTCACCCACGCCATCCATGCCCACGACATGATGTGCGAGGTGATGGGGCGGATCCGCCTCCTCTTCGCCCGGACCGCCACTCGCGTGAACCGGATCGAGACGGAGGATTGCGCCGCGCTCGCGCTCGAAATGTGAAGCGGGGCGCTGGTCACCCTCTCGGTCACCCTCGGCAGTGAACGGGAAATTTCACGCCTGCGCTTCTGCTTCGACGGGTTGACCGTCGAGAGCGGCAGCGACCCGCCTTACGAGCCGGGCGCGGAACCGTGGCAGTTCCTCACCACCGACGAAGCCCTGATGCGCCGGATCGGCGATGCGCTGGCCGATTTCATTCCGCTGCCGGAGCGATGGACGGGCCAGTTCCTCGCCCTTCATGGCGCGCTCACCGAGGGCGCGGCCATGCCGGTGTCGACCGACGACGCGCGGCGGTCGATCGAACTGGTGACGGCTGCCTATGCCTCCAGCAAATCGGGAATGCCGGTCGCATTCCCGATCAGGCGCGAGCATCCCTTCTATGAGGGTTGGCAACCTCAGGCGCACGAAGTGCCGGGAGCCGGGTGATGGCGAGTCTCGAACTTCGGGAGGTCGTCAAGCGGTTCGGCACGATTCAAGTAATTCACGGAGTCAACCTCGAGATCAAGAACGGCGAGTTCGTCGTCTTCGTTGGTCCTTCCGGATGCGGGAAATCGACGCTTCTGCGTATGATCGCCGGGCTCGAAGAGGTTACCAACGGAGAGGTGGTGATCGACGGCGAGACGGTCAATGAAATCTCCGCCGCAAAACGCGGACTGGCCATGGTGTTCCAGTCCTACGCGCTGTACCCGCACATGTCGGTGCGCAAGAACCTCTCGTTCGGACTCGAGACGATGCGAGCCCCCAAGCAGGAAATCAGAGCGCGGGTCGCCGAGGCAGCGGAGATCCTGCAGATCGGCGAGCTTCTCGATCGCCGGCCGGGCCAGCTCTCCGGCGGCCAACGCCAGCGGGTGGCGATCGGCCGGGCAATCGTGCGCGAGCCGAAGATATTCCTCTTCGACGAACCGCTGTCCAACCTCGACGCGGAGCTGCGCACCCAAATGCGTGTCGAGATCAACAAGCTCCATCGTCGGCTCGGCACGACCATGATCTTCGTCACCCACGATCAGGTGGAAGCGATGACGCTGGCCGACCGGATCGTGGTGTTGCGCTCCGGAGTCGTCGAGCAGATCGGCACCCCGCTCGAACTCTACAATCATCCGGCCAACCTCTTTGTTGCCGGCTTTATCGGCAGCCCGCGGATGAATTTCCTGGCCGGCGAGATCGTCAGCGTCCACTCAGACGTTGCGGTTATCCGGTTAGAGTCTGAAGGACGCTTACGCTGCCGCGTCCGGGGCGGGGCGTCGGGCGACCGGGTCACCGTGGGAGTCCGGCCCGAGGCGGTAGAGCTGACCGATGTCGGGGCTGTAATGCTCTCGGGCGAAGTCCAGATCACCGAGCAGCTCGGAGGAGAAACGTTCGTGTATGTCGGCCTCGCTTCCGGCCAGTCGCTGACCGTTGAGATTCAAGGCCAAGTCGAGGTCAAGCCGGGCGCCCGGGTGGGAATGGGGTTCGACGCGGACGCCTGTCATGTCTTCGGTGCGGACGGCTGGTCGCTCTCCGATGAGTGAAGGCAGTAATCACTGCCGGTGGTCTGTCTCGATGCGCGGCACCTGAAGGCGGCGACGAGCGCCATGCCGGTGAGGACCGACCGGATCGATGCCCGGAACATTGCCTGGGCTCTGCATGCCGGCTGGTATCGTGTGGTTCACGTCAAGAGCCAGGCGACCCACAAGCTGCGCGCGCTTCTTCGGCCTCTACACCGGGCAGCGCAAGGAAGCGATCCTGTCGCTGGGGTGGTCACAGGTCGACCTTGACGGCGGGCGCATCGACTTCAACGCGCCCGGCGACCGGCGAACAAACAAGCGCAGATCGCGCATTCCGATTCCGCGGCCATTGCTGCCGCACCTTCGGCGCGGGTCACTCATCAGGAGATTCAGGTCCCGGCTCCGACCACGCAACTTTCGCGCAACGGTCGCCTCGTGCGGATCACCAATGGACTCGCCGCGCGCGGCGCGTCCTGCCAGAGCAATGCGTCCGGCTCCGGACGATTGTCGGCATATCCGAATCGGACAAACGGGGCCTTGTGGGCTCCCGGAAGGCATCCATCATCTGCCTGCGGATGAAGGGGAATTCAGGCGGCTGCGGTCTGCTCCACGCGGACCTTCCGTCCTGGCTACGCTGCGCATGACCGCTGCCCGAGAGAACGTCATGGCCGAAACTGCAAGGAAGACAATTCGGATCGGACTGATCGGTTCCGGCTTCATGGGCAAGTGCCACGCCAACGCCTTTCGTTCGGCGCCTGGCCTGTTTCGATTGCCGGCCGTGCCGGAACTCAGCCTGCTCGCCGACGTCGACGAGCGGACCGCAAGCGCGGGCGCGGCAGCCCTCGGTTTCGGCCGGGCAACGGCCGACTGGCGGCAACTGACCAGCGATCCGGAGATCGACATCGTCGCCATCACCGCGCCGAACAGCCTGCATGCTGACATGGCGATTGCGGCGATCGACGCCGGCAAGGCGGTGTACTGCGAAAAGCCCCTGTCTGTCGACGCCCCCACCGCGCGGACCATGCGGGATGCAGCGGCGGCCGCGGGCACCTGTACCATGGTCGGCTTCAACTTCCTGCGCAATCCGATGATCACGCTCGCCCGCGAGCTCGTCACCAGCGGCGAAATCGGCGAGATCACGGCGTTCCGCGGCATTCATGCGGAGAATTACATGGCCGATGCGGCGGCGCCGCATTCGTTTCGTACCGATCCGCAGGGCGGCGGCGCCCTCTGTGACATCGGCAGCCACATCATTTCGATTGCACGCTACCTCCTCGGACCGATCGACTCGGTGCTTGGCGAGACCGTCACCATTTATCCGAGCCGCCCGGTCGCCGCCGGCTCGAGCGAGCACCGGCCGGTCAAGGTCGACGATCGCGCCATCTTCCTTGCCCGGTTCGCCGGCGGCGTCAGGGGGACAATTGAGGCGGACTGGGCATCCACGGGCCGCAAGATGCAGCTCGCCTTCGAGGTGGTCGGCACCCGCGGCGCGATAGCGTTTAGCCAGGAGCGGATGAACGAACTGCATCTTTATTCGGCCGGCGCCCGGCGCGGTCTCGACGGATTCGCCCGCATCGAGGCCGGCCCGGAGCATCCGCCCTACGGCAACTTCTGCCCCGCCAGCGGCCATCACCTCGGTTTCAACGACCTCAAGGTGATCGAGGTTGTCGAACTGATCGATGCCTTGCTCGGCCAGGGAACGGCCTATCCTGATTTTGAAGAGGCTTATGCTGTTCAGCAGACGGTGGACGCCGTCAAGAGGTCGGCTGTCGAAAAACAATGGGTCGAGGTGGCGTCAGTTTGAGCGGCAGGCAATATTGTCCTCGCCGCGACGTCAATGCCGACCGACGACGAGGGGAGAAACAACGTGGATCGTCTCAAGGGAAAGGTTGCTCTGGTTACCGGCGCCACGCAGGGCATCGGCCTTGCAATTGCCAAGCTCTTCGCCGATGAGGGCGCTACCGCCGTCGCTACCGACTTCAAGGCGCCGGGCGAAAGCACGCTCCCGGCAACGGCCGAATTCGAACACCTGGACGTGACCAAGGTGGAGGACTGGGAGCGCGTGGTCGGCGATATCCTCGCCAGGCACGGGCGGATCGACGTCCTCGTCAACAACGCCGGCATCGTCTTCAGCTACAAGCCGATCCACGAAACCACGCTCGACGACTGGAATGCCGTGCTCGCCGTCAATCAGCACGGCGTGTTCTACGGCATGCGCGCCGTCATTCCCGCCATGATGAAGCAGAACGGCGGTTCGATCATCAACCTTTCGTCGATCTGGGGCGTCGTCGGCGCCGAGGGCGTGGCGCCCTATCAGGCCTCCAAGGGGGCGGTGCGGACGATGACCAAGAACGCGGCGATCACCTACGCCAAGCACAACATTCGCGCCAACTCGATCCATCCGGGGATCATCTGGACGCCGCTGATTGAGGCGCAGGACAAGGCGATCACCGATTCGCTCGTGGCCGGCACCCCGATCGGCAGACTCGGTCGGGCGGAAGAGGTCGCCTATGGCGCGCTTTTCCTCGCCAGCGACGAGTCGTCCTACATTACCGGGGTCGAACTGCCCATCGACGGGGGCATTCTCGCCACCTGATGACGGCTTAGCCGAGGATCTCGAACTGCTTCATCGTCGTGTCGTAGACGCTTCGGGCCTGCTCCTCAAGGGAGCGCCGGCGGTGCGCGCGTGACAGGATCTCGACGCCATACGGGCCCTCGTAGCCGACGTCGCGAACGGCTTTGAGGAAGCCCTGGACATCGAGCGAGCCTTCGCCGGGCAGTTCGCGATTGTGAATCGTGTCGTTGTAGAGCGTGCCTTCGACCTCGGGCCGCGCGTCGTCCAGTTCGACCCACGTCACCGCCTCCTTTGGCATGCATCGGATGCGGTCGTTGTCGATGTTGCCCCGCCCCATGTGCCAGATGTCGAGCATGATGCCGGCGTTCCTGGCGCCGGCGCCGCGAAGGATCTCGAGCCCCTGTTCCGGCGTCTTGATATTGCTGAACGGCATCAGCTCGAGCGCGATGCGGGTGCCGGCGTCAGCCGCTTCGTCGCACAGGACCCTGAAATCCTCGATCATCTTGTCCATCGGCCACTCGACGCTGCCTTCCCTGTCGATGTCGCCGCAGACCTTGACATGCCAGGCGCCGAGCTTCTCGGCGGCGCGCAGAAGGTCGGCGCGGATCGCGTCCGAGCGCTTGCGCTTGTCGCCGTCGGTGAACCAGTCGGCGACGATCTCGACCTCGACGTATTTCATGTCGTTGTCGTCGAGGATCTGCTTCATCGTTGGGAAGCCGATCTCCACGGAGACCGCCGTGAGGTCCGCGTGGACGAAGCCGATGCCGCGATAGCCAACTTTTCGCGCCATCTCGACACGGTCGCGAAAGCTGAATGGACTGATCTCCGTTGGACCGCTCGAATAGCAATCTCCCGCCATCGACCAGTAGCTCGCGACAAGCTCTACCGGACGTTCCATTGCGTCCCTCCGACGTGTTTTTGGTGCCGCCGCTCGGTGTGGCGGTTTCCGTCTCCTGCTCCCGAAACAGCAGTGCGTCGATGGCCGAAGTATCCGCAATGGATATCGACGCTTGGCCGCAGCGGCATCTTGCGCGCGGCTGCAGAGGCGAAATCGATCCCCGCTCGCCCGCGAGATTCGCCTTGTTTGTCCAAACTGGATGCCTTGGGCGGAGACCTTTGTCGGGATGCTTTGCCATCATGTGGAAATCGCTAGCTAAGCCAGAGAAGAGCGGGAACCGGCATGGATCCGACGGAAAGGCGCACGCTGAACCGGACGTCCCTCGAACTGACCGCCATGGGTTTCGGCACAGCGCCGATCGGCAACCAGTTCCGGACGGTCACGGACGAAGACGCGCACGCGGTGATCAAGGGCGCCTGGGACGCCGGGCTTCGCTATTTCGACACCGCGCCGATGTACGGCCACGGTCTGTCCGAGCACCGCCTTGGCGAGGCGCTCCGCTGGTATCCGCACGACGACTACGTCTTGTCGACCAAGGTCGGCCGGCTGCTCCGGCCGGTCGCGCGCAGCGAGCAGGAGCTCGCCTACTGGATCGATCCGCTTCCCTTCAACATCGTCCACGACTACGGCTACGACGCGACGATGCGCTCGTTCGAGGACAGCCTGCAGCGGCTGGCGCTGGAGCGCTTCGATATCCTGTTCATCCATGATATCGACCATTTTTCGCACACGCCGGAACTGCAGAAGCAGTATTTCCGCACGGCGATGGACAGCGGCTTCAAGGCGCTGGAGAAGCTGCGCTCGGAGGGCCTGGTGTCGGCAATCGGCGTCGGCTGCAACGAATGGGAGGTCTGCGAAGCCGCGCTGAGGGAGCGAGACTTCGACTGCTTTTTGCTTGCCGGCCGCTACACGTTGCTCGAACAGGACGCCCTCGACAGCTTCCTGCCGCTCTGCGAGGAACGGAACGTTTCGATCATCCTCGGCGGCGGCTTCAATAGCGGCATTCTCGCAACCGGGGCAGTCCCCGGCGCCAGCTACAACTACGCGGAAGCGACGGAACCGGTCCTCGAACAGGTGCGGAAGATCGAGGCGGTATGCGCCGCCTTCAACGTGCCGCTCAAGGCGGCCGCGCTGCAATTCGTCCTCGCCCACCCGACGATCAAGACCAACATCCCCGGCACCCGCACGCTCCGTCACCTTGAGGAGAACCTGGCGCTGATCCGCCATCCGATTCCCGTCGGGTTCTGGGCGGAGCTCAAGCACCGGGGTCTCGTGCGGGCGGAAGCGCCGGTTCCCACCTGAGTAGTCTTGGGAAATTGGCAGGCGTGTGTGCTGGCGCCCCGGGACAGGAGGCGCTCAGTGGTTGCGGGCGTCCTCGAGGATGAGGTCGGCGCCCTTCTCGCCGATCATGATCGTGGCCGCATTGGTGTTACCGGACACGATCGTCGGCATGATGGATGCGTCGACGACCCGCAGCCCGCCGATGCCGCGCACCGACAGACGCGGGTCGACCACGGCGTCATCGTCGACGCCCATCCGGCAGGTCCCGACAGCGTGAAGCAGCGATAGCCCGGCCTGGCGGCAGTGCGCGATGAAATCCTCGTCGGATGCACAGGCCGGGCCCGGAGATATCTCCTCGGCGACATACCCCTTCAGCGGCTCGGTGGCGGCGAGCTTGCGACAAATCCTGAGCGCGGAGACCATCGCCCGGCGGTCGGCCTCGCTTTCGAAGAAATTGAACAGGATGGCGGGCGCCTGTCGGGGATCCGGGCTCTTCAGCCGGACTGTCCCTCGCGAGTCCGGCCGGATGTGCTCGGCAAGCACCGTGAAACCTGAGAACGGCCGGGGCGAGAGATCCTCGCCGGTGCACCAGGCCATCAGCGTGATCATCATGTCGACGCGGTCCATAGCCGCATCGGTGCGCACGAACAGGTTGGCGTAGTTGCCGTTGCTCGCCATCGGCCCGCTGCGGAAGAGGAGATAGCGCGCCATGGCCGCGGCGCGGCGGAAGAGGTTGTTGGCGAGGTCGTTGACCGTCACCGGCTTGCTGCATCGATATTCGAGCCCGACGCCGAAGTGATCCTGCAGGCTGCTGCCGACACCGGGCATGTCCTTGACGACCGGAATGCCAAGCGACTGCAGATGCTCGGCCGGGCCGATTCCCGACAGTTGCAGGAGCTGCGGTGAATTGTACGCACCGCCGCAAACGATCACTTCCCCTCGCGCCTTGGCGACATGTTCGACGCCACCGGTCTCGTAGACGACGCCTGTAGCCCGGCCGTCGGAGATGGTGATCTGCCTGGCGAGCGCCCGTGTCACCACTTTGAGAGTGGGCAGCGGTCCCAGCAGGCGAAGGAAGGCCGCCGCCGTGCTCCACCGCCGCGCGTTCCGTGTGTTCACCTGAACGTAGCCGGTGCCGTCCTGGCTTTCGCCGTTGAAGTCGACGTTAAGAGGCGCGCCATTCTGCTGCGCCGCCTCGATGAATGCGTCGGCGAGCTCGTGGCGGCTGGGCAGATCGGAAACCCACAGCGGACCATCGGCGCCGTGGAACTTGTTCGGGCCGCGCTCCTGGTGTTCGGACTTCTTGAAATAGGGGAGCACGTCCTCGAAGCCCCAGCCTTCACAGCCGAGGTCGCGCCAGCCTTCAAAGTCCTCCGGCTGGCCGCGCACATAGATCATGCCGTTGATGGAACCGGTGCCGCCCAGCACCTTGCCGCGCGGCTGGAACAGCCGGCGTCCGTTGAGATGCGGCTCCGGCTCGCTCTCGTAGCACCAGTTGACGCTCGGATTGGCGTAGAGCTTGGCGTAGCCGAGCGGAATGTGGATCCAGGGATTGGTGTCGTTTCCGCCCGCCTCGAGGAGCAGCACCTTGCGTCCGGCCTGGCTGAGCCTCCCGGCGACGACACATCCCGCCGAGCCGGCGCCGACGACGACATAGTCAAAGCTCTCCGCGTCGCGGTTCATGGCTGTCTCCCCTTTCAGAGCCATGCCGGATCAGGCATCCGCCGACACGCGCAGCAGGACCTTCACCTCTCCCCCGTCAGGATCGAGAAGCCGTTCGAAACCGTGCGACATGACGTTCTCGAGATCGACAACGCTGGTCACGACCTTCTCGACGGGGAACAGGCCGCTGCCGATCAGGTCCATGACCCGCGGCCAGCTGTCCGACGGGTAGCAAATGCTGCCGCGCACGATGATGTCCTTGAACACCCACTCCAATAGGTTGATCTCGACCGGGCTGGTCTGCAGCCCGACCTGGACAACGACCCCCTGCCGGCGCACCGCGGCCGTGCACGCGTTCAGTGCCGGTCCGACCCCGGCACATTCGATCGCTGCATGAACCCCGATGCCCTCTTCGGTCACCGAGCGAACGACGTCGGCAAGATTGTTCTGCTTCGGATTGACCGCGACCGCGCCCGGCAACAGGGCTGTGGCGAAGTTGAGGCGCTTCTGGTTGGTTTCGGCGACGATGATGGTCGAGGCGCCCGCGGCCCGCGCGGCAAGCGCGCACAGCGCGCCGATCGGGCCGAACCCGGAAATCAGCACGCTCCATCCCGGCCTGATGCCGGCGCGGTCGACCGCGTGAACGGCGACGGCGGCCGGCTCGACCAGCGCCGCCTGAAGGTCGCTGACGCTGTCCGGGACGACGAACGCATTGTATTCGTTGACGATTGCCAGGTCCGCCATCCCGCCCCACCACCAGCTGAGGCCGACCACCCCGACCTTCGGGCTCAGCTGATAGAGCCCGCGCTTGCCGTAGTATTCGTCGGGCGGCGCCATTTGCGGCTGGATCGACACGCGGTCGCCGACCGCTACATTGGTCACGTCGGGGCCGACCGCCTCGACCCGTCCCGAGAACTCGTGGCCGAGAATCTGCGGTATCTTCGCGCCGGTGAAGACATGCGGCTCGCGGGTCGGCGAGATGGGGCCATGCAGGTATTCATGCAGGTCGGTGCCGCAAATGCCGCAATAGAACGGCCGGACAAGGACCTGATTGCCGGCGACTTCGCCCGGCGGCGGGACATCGTCGATACGGATGTGATGGCGATCGTGAAAGCGGACAGCGCGCATGTCGATCTCCTCTCAATGACCCTCAGCCCGAGATGAACCCGCCGTCGATGATGACCTCCGTGCCGGTCAGGTAGGGAACCGTTCCCGACAGCAGAAACAGAACCGTATCGGCGATTTCCTTCGGTTCGCCGTAGCGGCCCATGGGGATCGCGACCTCGTAGCGGCGCCGCTCGTATCCGGGGTCGTCCGGGTTGACGAGCTTCTCCGACAGGTTCTGCAAGGGCGTGTCGATGGGCCCGGGACAGACGCAATTGACCTGGATGTTGTCCTTCGCGCACTCGGAAGCGGCGCATTTGGTCAGCCCGAGCACCGCGTGTTTCGATGCCGTGTAGTCGGACCGGTTGGCGGCCCCTTTCAGCGAAAGAAGCGAACCATTGTTGACCACCTGCCCGCCGCCGGCTCGTTTCATTGCCGGCAGGACATATTTCAGGCCCATGAAAGCCGCCCGGAGGTTCACCGCCATGCAGTGATCGAGTTCTTCCATCGTCGTGTCGATGATGCTCTTGTGCGCGCCGCCGACGCCGGCATTGTTGAACAAGAACGTCACGGGGCCGAGCTCGGCTTCGGCGCGCTCGACATAACCGCGGACCTGCGCTTCGTCGGTCACGTCGGCGACATGGGGGACGACCCTGCCGGCCATGCCCTCGGCCGCCTGCTCGACGGCGTCCAGAGCCTCGCGCCGGCGCCCGACTGCAAGCACCGCCGCGCCGGTTTTGGCGAGCTCGAGTGTCGCCGCCTTGCCGATGCCGGTACCGGCTCCCGTCACGATCCCGTTTCGGCCTTCGAATCCGAGCACGCTGCCCACCTCCCCGGTCAAGAGGCCTGTGGCGACAACGACTGCGGGCGCGCCCCGCGACGCCGAAGCAGATAGATCGCCATCTGCACCACGATGGCGAGAATCAGCAGCGCGCCGATCGCAAGGCTCTGCAGCCAGTAGGGTGCCCCGAGGCTTGCCACGCCGCCGACCAGAAAGCGCAGTGTCAGCAAGCCGATGAAGATGCCGAGTACGTTGCCGCGCCCGCCTTCGAGCGCGATGCCGCCCATCAGGCAAGCGGTGACGGCGGACAACAGCAGGGTGTCGAAGCCAAGCGGCGTGGCGCTGCCGAGGCGAACTGACGACAGGGCGCCGCCGAGACCGGCCAGCCCCCCCGACAGCGCAAAGGCGATCACCATCGGGCGAACGATCGAAACCCCGGCCGCCCGCGCCTCGGCGCGACCGCCGCCGATCGCATAGATCTCGCGGCCCCAGACCGTGTAGCTGAGGAACAGTCCGACAAGGACAAGCACAATGATCAGGATGATGCTGAGCGGCGACAGGATGCCCAGGAAGCGCTCGGCGAAAACGTCGGTTTCCGAGAGCCGCGGGATGGGGATCGTCACGCTGTTCTCGTTGCTGATGATCAGCGCGAAGCCGCGCAAGCCGATCAGCGTGCCAATGGTGAACACCAGCGAATTGATCCCGGTCACGGCGATAACGAGGCCCTGAAGCCCGCCGTACACCACAGCCGCGGCGACGGCGATCACCAGTGCCAGCGGGATGCCCATCCCGCCGGCGATCAGATTGATCGCCAGAACCCCGATCACCGCCGCCAGCGAGCCGACCGACAGGTCGAATTCGGCGGCGAGCATGGTGACGCCCAGGCCGACCGCAACGAGGCCGATCAGGACGGCGCCATCAAACAGAGCGGCGAGACCGCTCATCGTGTGGTAGGAGGGCAAAAGCGTGGCGAAGGCGAGATAGACGATCGCCATGAAGACGGTCCGGATGGCCAGGTCGGCGATGGTTTCCTTCCGGCTCATGCCCGCCGCCTCTGGAGCATGTGGAAGCCAAGGGTGGCGAGCGCGACAAGGCAGCCGACGACCAGCATGCGCTCGCCGGTGGTGAAGCTGTGAAGCAGCATGAAATTCTGCAAAAGTGCGATGAAGATCGCGCCGAGCGCCGCCTGGATCGGTGAGCCCTGGCCGCCGCGCAACGAAATGCCACCGACGAGCACCGCGGCAACGACGTCGATGTTCAGGCCGGTGAACAGGTTGGCGACGGCGAGCCCGAACTGCGCCGCCGCGAAGATGCCGGCGAGCCCGCAGCAGACAGCGAAAAGGATCAGGGCGACCAGCGAAGCCTGGCCGACCCTCAGACCGGTCGCTCGCGCCGCCTCGCGGTTGGCGCCGGTCAGCAGCAATTGTCGCCCGAACCGCGTCTTCTGCAGCACGAACCAGGCGAACGCCGTCAGGAAGATGAAGGCCCAGCTTTGCGTCGGTATGCCGAGCGGCCGCGCTGTTCCCAGCCACTCCGCCGCGGTCGTGCCGAGCAGGATGTTCTTGTTGTTGGTGACGAGCGAGGCGATGCCGCGAAACAGGCCGCCAAACGCCAGCGTCGTGATGATCGGATCGGCGCCATAGGAGATGATGCCGCCTTG
>Ga0210086_1001020_pt1 | contig 14906 bp, 13 predicted proteins | sample China_Galinas_PW_3_FD_184867 | JGI IMG/M metagenome (GOLD analysis project Ga0210086, IMG submission 184867) | Wetland microbial communities from San Francisco Bay, California, USA, that impact long-term carbon sequestration - China_Galinas_PWB_D2... | ecosystem: Environmental > Aquatic > Marine... | reverse complement strand
CTCACGCGCGCACGCGTCCGTCTTGCCGTCCTTCCCCAAGCGCGGCCCGCTCACCGCCCTCGTCATGGCCGCTACCGCGCTCCTCGCACTCGCCTATATCCTCGCCCGCGAACTCATCTCCGGCACCAGCTCCCAAACCATCCCGCGGCCCGTACAGCAGGCTCACCATAAGAAGCCGCGCCGCCGCGAGCGCGTGCAACCGGCAGCCGAAACTGCACCGATCCAGCCGGCGCAGACGCCGAAGATGCGGCCGGTCGGCTCTGCGCCGCCGCCTGAGCACAAGAAGCCTGCGAGAGCGGCATCTGTTTCGGTGCCGCCGGGGCGCAAGTTGCCCGTAGTGATCCCAGCGGAGCCGGCTGCCAGCGCGCCACGCCAAGTTGAGTCCCAAGCTCAGGCCGAGGCCCACGTTCAAGCGAAGCCCGAGGCAAAATCAGAGGCACCATCCGAACCCAGCACGCCGCCGTCTTGGCAAGCGAAGCCCGCCAAGAGACCCAGCTGGCTCAAGGTGAACCAACCGAGACGCCCCGCCGCACCAGCAGAGGAGAAAGTTGCGCCCGTGCCGGACACGGCCCCCGAGATCCCGGAGCCGTCCGAGCCGGCGCCGACATTCGCTGCCAGCGGGCTTCTTGATCGTCTCAAGCAGGAGTTTCCTGAAGGTTCCCCCGACACCGCACCGAACTCCCAAGGGCGCAGGCGCCCGGGATTCCTCGGTCGCTTCCGCCGCGCCAGCACCGGAGATGCCGGCGCCAGGTCCCAAGAGGACAGCACGCTAACGTCAAAAGGTGTAGAGATGGCCGCACTCAGCCCCAACGATCTTCGCCACTACCTGACCCAGCGAATCGCCTCGCCCGATGTTGGCGAGATTCCACCCGCCCCGAAAGTCGGCCACGGCAAAGTCGGCCCCGTGTTGAAATCGCTCGACGCCGTACTCGACCACGTGCTCGCCTCAGCCACTGGCGGCCTCCCGCGGGCGCTTCTCGTCGCGGGGACATCGCCTAAGGCGGACGCAACCCACACCGCGATCAACCTGGCCCGTGCGCTTGTGGACCGCAATGAGCAGGTCGTGCTCGTCGATCTCGCAAAAGGCGCTTCGACCGTGTCGGGGCCGCTCGGCATGCCGCGCGTCCCTGGCTTCGCCGAGCTGGCGGCCGGGCGCGCGACCTTCGCCGACGTCATCCGTGTCGACGAGGATACGCCGCTCCAGGTGATTACGTCGGGCAACCCCACGATCAGAAGTCAGGAACCCGAGCCAGACCGCTTCATGCGCGTGTTTGAGGCGCTGACTCAAGCCTACGGCTGTGTAGTCCTCCATGCCGATCTCAACGCAGTGCAGGCACTCATGCCTGCGCTGAAATTCGAACTGCCAGCCATGGTCGCGGTGCTGCCGACGCGGACGGACGTCGACAGCGAGCACGAGGCACTGTCCACGCTTCAGGCGCTCGGGTGTCCGGTCGTCGTTTATGAAGGCAATGGCAAGCAGCGCCGTATGAGCCTATTCAACCGCACGGCTGCGGTCTGAAGACCATCTGGGCTAGCCCTTGCGGCTCAGCAACCGCTTCCGCATCTGCTGCGCAAAGGACCACAGCGTGCGGTTAGACTTGATCGCGCGCTTCACCCGCGCCGCAGTCGCAAGCAGCAGCGTTAGAAAGAGCCCCTGCGTCTTGAAGGCGATGAAGCTGTCGAACAGCTTATAGACGACGTCGCACCATTCGTCCTTGTGCCGCGCCTGGCCCACGCCGAGGTCGTAATAGGCGAGATCCGCATTCGACGCTTCCTCGATCTGGTGCCGCAAGAGCAGCGCGCCAGGCGATTGCCGTTGCGCGTCTCCTCCGGCGAGAGATGACAGCGCGACGGCCAGGCGGTCGTGGCAGATCGTACCGCTGAAGGTCGCGAGCACTTGACCGTTAAGTTTCACGTAGCCCAACCTGAGCCGGCTCGGATTGTCGTCATCGAGCAGCGCGAGGTCGCGATAGAAGTCGCGCGCGTGCCCATCGAAGATATTCTTGACGCCCATGGCGGCGAACTGCCGCGCCTTCTGCGCAAAGAAGGTGTCGAGCAATTCGATTCTTTCCTCGCGCGTCTCAGCCCAACCATAGTCGAGCCGCCCGAGATCCAAGAGCTTGCGCTCCTTGCGCTCGAGCGTGCCGCGCGACCGCCGGCTAAACCTGCTCTCATAGAGCTTGGCGAAATCGCCCATCTTGATCGCATAGGCACTGTTCGGCGCCGGCTTGTGCGGGAGTGTGGCGAAAGGATTGGGAATGCCGTCCCAAGCGAAAGGCTGCGATTCGAGGATCGCGGCGGCGGCTCCGACTTGGCGCCCCGCCTCCCGCAACAGGCGCGACATGTCAGGGCCCGTCAAGTCGCACGCGGCCTCAGGCGTAAACAGGCCCATATTGTAGTTGGCATGGTCTTGCCCGAGCCATTTCAGTACCTGCAGGCCAAATTTTGTCCCCATCTCGAAGGCCCACAGGAACACGGGCGCACCACCAGGCCCGTAACCCACGACGATGACGGGCGCGCGGCCCTCAGGCCCCAACACGTTCCGACTCCAAGCAAGCGCCCAGCCATAGGTCTGGGCTGCCGTGCACGGGGCTACCGCCTGCAGCGCCTCCCAAAGGCTCTTTAGGCTTTCAGGCTCGCTCGTGATGCGGAGCGAGATGGTGCCAAGGCTCGTAGCGACGGGGAGGGGGCCGATGCGTGCGAGCTTGCCCCGCGCGATCTCAGTTTCGGGACGAAACAAGGCCGTGGAACTCATCTGTCGCTATACCCTTTCCCCCGCGGCCCATTCCGCCCCACTCGCGAAAGGGCGCAGCCGGCAATCGTTTTGCAAGGAACCGTCGTCACAATGCGCCGGCTCTGGACCATGGCAGAGCGAGGTTAATGGTTGATGCCCAACAGAAAGGGGATGACGTGTGGCTAAGGTAAAGACCGCGATGATGAAGGCCGCGATGGCCGGCCTCTACCATACTGGCGCCCACCGGTTGCTGGCTCCCTATACCCAAGGCGTCGGGTTGATCTTCACCTTGCATCACGTCCGGCCCGAGGCGGCCGAGTCCAAACCGTTCGCACCGAACCGCATCCTCGAAGTCACGCCGGAATTCCTCGATGCCGTGCTCGATCAGGTCGACGACGCAGGCCTCGAAGTGATCACCCTCGATGAAGCAGTCGAGCGCCTCGAACGCGGCGACGATAAGCGCTTCGTCTGCTTCACCTTCGACGACGGCTACCGCGACAATCTCCAATACGCTTATCCCTCGTTCAAACGGCGCGGCCTGCCATTCACGCTCTACGTGCCGACGGCCTATCCCGACGGAGATGGCGAACTGTGGTGGATGGCGTTGGAGGAGGTGGTCGCCAAGACCGAAGATGAGATCGCGCTTCAGCGCGACGGTGAGGCCTGGCGGCTGCCGACTGCCACGGTCGCCGACAAGGAGCGGGCCTTCGAGCAGGTCTATTGGTGGCTCCGCGCCCTCGACGAGGACGCCCAGCGCAGTGCCGTGCGGGCGCTTGCCGAGCGCTATGGCGTCGACTTGCGCAGCGAGTGCCGCGAAGAGGTGATGACCTGGGACGAGATCAGGACTATGGCCACCGATCCGCTCGTCACCATCGGCGCCCATACCAAGGATCACTACGCCATCGCCAAATTGCCCGAGCGTGAGGCCATGGACCAGATGGTGGGAAGTGCCGACCGCATCGAACGGGAGCTCGGGCAGCGCCCGGTGCATTTCGCTTTTCCTTATGGCGATCCCGGCAGCGCCGGTCCCCGTGACTTCGCGCTGGCCGCCCAGGCCGGCTTCAAGACCGCGGTGACGACCCGCAAGGGCATGCTCTTCGCGGACCACCAGGACTATCTGACGGCGCTGCCGCGGGTCTCGCTGAACGGCGACTATCAGTCGCTCACCTACACGGCGGTTTATCTCTCCGGCGCCCCGTTCGCCCTTTGGAACGGCTTCCAACAGGTCAACGCCGCCTGACCAGAATCAGTCGGGCCTCTGCATCCAGCGGATCAGGAGGCCGGCCGGGATCACCCACAAGAGCCCTGCCACCAGAAAATAGGCGAACTGCGCGTAAGCTGGCGCTTCCGTGATCCGGCCTGCGCCGATCGCAGCCGCGACCCATGCGTAGACGATAAGGAAGACGAGCAGCACCACGGTGCCGATCAGCTTGCGGGTCCGCACCGACATCTAGGGAAGCCTCCTTCGGGACTGCGGCAATGGGGCCGGGCGCCCCCGATTGAGTTGGAGGTCGGAGCCCGCTATCACCGCTTCCATGACCTCGGCAGTTGCCCAGAGCCTAGAGGGGCCCATGGAAGCGCCCGCCATGCCAGCGCGCCACCTTCGTGCGCTGCGCATCTGGCTTGGAGTCGTGGCCCTTCTCATCGTCGCCATGGTCCTTGTCGGCGGGGCCACGCGGCTCACCCATTCAGGTCTTTCCATCACCCAATGGCAGCCCATCGTTGGCGCCATACCGCCCCTATCCCACGCCGACTGGCAAGAGGCATTCGACGGCTACAAGAAAATCCCGGAATATTCGCAGATTAATCCCGGCATGACCCTCGAGGCGTTCAAGTCCATCTATTGGTGGGAGTGGACGCATCGCTTCCTTGGGCGCTTCATCGGCGTCGTGTTCTTCGTCCCATTCTTGGTCTTCTGGATGGCGGGCTATATCCCCCGCACGCTCATGCCCCGGCTCGTCGGCCTCTTCGTGCTTGGCGGACTCCAGGGGGCACTCGGTTGGTACATGGTGAAGAGCGGGCTCGTCGACCGCACCGACGTGAGCCAATACCGGCTCGCCGCCCATTTGGGCGTCGCCGTCGCCATCCTCGGCTACACGCTGTGGCTCTTGTTCGGGCTGGGCAGCAAGCGCGGCGTCACGCGATGGAGCGCGCCAGCCTGTGTGGCAGGGCTCGTGCTGCTGCTGGTCTACCTGCAGCTCCTCGCCGGCGCCGTGGTTGCCGGGATCGATGGCGGGCTCAGCTACAACACCTGGCCCTTGATGAACGGCGCTTTCATTCCGGACGGCCTTGGCGCAGCCTCGCCGTGGTATCTGAACCTGTTCGAGAACCCGCTGACCGTGCAGTTCGATCACCGCATGCTCGGCTATAGCGTGGTCGCCGCCACGATCGCCCAAGCCATCTGGCTTAGTCTGAAACGACAAGGCCAGCCCCTTGTCGGCAGCGCGGTGACGCTCGCCGTGTTTGCGCTGCTGCAAGCCACCCTTGGCGTATGGACGCTGCTGCTCGTCGTCCCTATCCCGCTCGGCCTTGCCCATCAGGCTGGCGCCATCCTCGTCTTCGCCACGGCGCTCTACCATTTCTGGCTGGCGCGCCACGAAGCGGCGCCGGAAGCGAAACGTCAGATCGCCGCCAGCGCCTGATCGAGATCCGCAATAATATCGTCGACATTCTCGAGCCCGACCGACAGGCGCACCACGTCGGCGCCGGCGCCGGCGCGTTCCCGATGTTCGTCCGAGAGCTGACGGTGCGTGGTGGAGGCAGGATGAATGATCAGGCTCCGCGTGTCGCCGATATTGGCGAGGTGACTGAACAGCTTGACGTTGCTGACAAGCGCGATACCCGCGTCATAGCCACCCTTCAGCCCGAAGGTGAACACCGCGCCCGCGCCATCGGGGCAATAGCGTCGAGTGAGAGGATAGAACGGGTTGTCGTCGAGCCCCGCATAATTCACCCAGGCGACCTTGTCGTGGCCTTTGAGCCAAGTCGCCACTTGCAGCGCGTTGTCACAATGGCGCTGCATGCGCAAGGGAAGCGTCTCGATACCGGTGAGAATGAGAAAGGCGTTCATCGGGGCAATCGCCGGACCGAGATCGCGCAGGCCCAGCACGCGGGCGGCGATGGCGAAGGCGAAATTGCCGAACGTCTCGGCCAGCGTGATACCGTGATAGCTCGGGCAGGGCGCCGTGAGCGACGGGTATCGTCCGCTGCCGATCCAGTCGAACGTGCCGCAATCGACGATGGCGCCGCCGATTGAGTTGCCGTGGCCGCCAAGGAACTTGGTCAGCGAATGCACGATGATGTCGGCACCGTACTCTTTGGGCCTCGTGAGATAAGGTGTGGCGAGCGTATTGTCGACGATGAACGGCACTCCCGCTTCTTTCGCCACGGCCGCGATCGCCTCAAGATCAGTGATGATGCCGCCGGGATTGGCGATCGACTCTACGAAGATCGCCCTTGTCTTCGGGCTGAGTTGAGCGCGGAACGACTCCGCGTCCGTGGTATCGGCCCACTTCACCGTCCAACCGCATTTGGCGAAGGCTTGTCCAAACTGATTGATCGAGCCGCCATAGAGCTGGCGCGCGGCGATGAACTCATCCCCAGGCTCGAGCAAGGTGTGGAACACGAGCGCCTGGGCGGCATGGCCCGAGGCGACGGCAAGCGCCGCCGTGCCCCCTTCCAAAGCGGCCAGGCGCTCCTCCAGCACCGCCTGGGTGGGGTTCATGATGCGGGTGTAGATATTGCCGAAAGTCTCGAGGTTGAACAGCGCCGCGGCGTGGTCCACGTCGTCGAAGACATAGGACGTCGTCTGATAGATCGGCGTGACCCGCGCGCCGGTCGCCGGGTCCGGCTGGGCGCCGGCATGGATGGCAAGCGTATTGAAGCCAGGCGTTCTCTCCTCAGACATCGGCAACCTCCCCAAGAGCCCTGTTGACGCGGGGCGAGACTATACCAGAGGAAAGCCGGACGGCAGCGGATTGGCGCGCGATTAGACGTCTCGGCGCAGCGCCCGTTGCTGTCCACCTTTGGGACCGAGCAGGGGACGCTTGCTGGAAAGCGTGCGGGAGTTGACGCCCGCCCACGAGATCTCGCCTGAGAGCCGGCCATATTCGATCTTGGGGCAGCGATTCATCACCACTTTGAGCCCGGCCTCTTCGGCAAGCTTTGCCGCCTCGTCATTGCGCACACCAAGCTGCATCCACACCACTTTCGCGCCGATGCGGATGGCCTCGCGCGTGACGGGAAGCGCGGCTTCGGAATTGCGGAAGATATCGACGATCTCGACGGGCTCGGAGATCTCGCCGAGCGTGCCGAAGACAGGCTGATCGAGAATCGTCTTTCCCGCTTGCCCGGGATTGACCGGAACGACGTGGAAGCCCTTCCCAAGAAGATACTTCATGGCGAAATAACTCGGCCGCGACGGATTGGGGCTCGCGCCCACCATGGCAATCGTCCGGTGGCGCACGAGGATGTCGCGAATATAGGCGTCGGGATAGCTATCGTGATTCATGGGAAGAGCAAGTGGGCCGCTTGGCCTCGCGGCGGCAAGTCAACGCGGCCAATTGGGCTCCCGCTTTTCGAGGAAGGCGCCGATGCCTTCTTCGGCCTCGGCGTCGAGCATGTTCTCCACCATGACATCCGCGGCGTAGCGGTAGGCCGTCTCAAGCGGCATATCGAGCTGCTGGTAGAAGGCCTCCTTGCCTATTCTGAGCGTGTGGGAAGGCTTGCTCGCGATCCTGCGGCCGAACTCAACGGCCTCGTTGACGACTCGGTCGGCCTCGACCACGCGGTTGACGAGGCCGAGCCGCAAGGCGTCGCCCGCCTCCACCATCTCGCCAAGGAGAAGCATCTCCATGGCACCTTTGCGCGAGACGTTGCGGCTGAGCGCCACCATGGGCGTCGAGCAGAACAGGCCGATATTGACGCCCGGCGTGGCGAAGCGCGCATCGACACTCGTCACGGCGAGATCACAGCTCGCCACGAGCTGACAGCCGGCGGCGGTGGCGATCCCGTTCACCGCGGCGATGACCGGCTTCGGGCAATCGACGATGGCTAGCATCATGTCGGAGCACGCCATCATGGTCTCGGCATAGAAGGCGCGGCCTTGGTCGACGTCCTTGCGATGCGCCGTCAGCTCTTTCAGGTCGTGGCCGGAGGAGAAGGCAGGGCCGGCGCCGGTCAGCACGACGGCGCGCACCGCCTCGCTGCGGCCAGCCTCATTGATTGCCGCGTGCAATTCAGCGATCAACGCCAGCGACAGACTGTTGCGGGCCCCCGCCCGGTTGAGGGTAAGGACCCGGACCGGGCCCTGGTCCTCTTGCAGAAGGAGTTCAGCGTCTTGCGTATCGTGGACGGCCATGGAGGTCATTGCGCGTTGATTCCGTCAGCAAAGATCAAACAACGGCTTACAACAAAACCACGAATAAGCGAGAGTATTCCTGGCGCTGTCGTCGGGTAGTATAATACCACATACATAAGGGTCCGATTCGTATAGAGAATTCTCAATTCGCTTGACCGCTTGCGGACGAGCCGTTAGAAGCGCCGATCTTCAAAGACCTGACAGTGACGCAACCCATGAAAACCTTTTCCGCCACGCCCAAGGACATCGAGAAGTCCTGGATCCTCATCGATGCCAACGGCCTCGTGGTCGGCCGGCTTGCGGCGCTCATCGCCACGCGCCTGCGCGGCAAGCACAAGCCGGGCTTCACGCCCCATATGGACGACGGCGACAATATCGTCGTCATCAATGCGGGCAATATCGTCTTCACGGGCAATAAGCGCGCTGACAAGGAATATTACTGGCACACCGGCTATCCGGGCGGCATTAAGAGCCGCACCGCCGAGAAGATCCTCGAGGGCAAGCACCCGGAGCGCGTGCTGCAAAAGGCCGTCGAGCGCATGCTGCCGAAGGGCCCACTCGCCCGCAAGCAGCTCAAGAACCTCAAAGTCTATGCGGGAGCCGAGCACCCCCACGCGGCGCAGAACCCGGTGCAGCTGGACGTTGCCGCCCTTAACCCGAAGAACGCAAGGAGCGCTTAAGAGCCATGAGCGAGACGACGACGCTGGAAGACCTGGCTCAACTGAAGGCGGAAGCGCCTGCGCCTGAGCGTGTCTACGAGAAGAAGATCGACGCGCAAGGCCGCGCCTACGCGACCGGCAAACGCAAGGACGCTGTCGCCCGCGTATGGGTGAAGCAGGGCCCCGGCAAGATCACTGTGAATGGCAAGGACCACGCCGCTTACTTCGCGCGGCCCGTGCTGCAGATGATCCTGAAACAGCCGATCGTCACCGCCAATCGCGAGGGCCAGATCGACGTCGTCTGCACCGTCTCGGGCGGCGGGCTCTCCGGTCAGGCCGGCGCCGTGCGCCACGGCATCTCCAAGGCGCTCACGCATTTCGAGCCAGAACTCCGCAGCGTCCTCAAGAAAGCGGGCTTCCTCACCCGTGACGCCCGCACCGTGGAGCGCAAGAAGTACGGTAAGGCCAAGGCCCGACGAAGCTTCCAGTTCTCCAAGCGCTAGTCTTCACGCGCTTTTATCTGGATGTTGCGAATGGAAGGGCCCGAGAGGTCGCTCCATCTTCCGCAACGCGTCGAATTCCGCTAAGCCCGCTTCAGTCGCGGGGCTTCTTCGTTAGGTTCGATCATGGCCAGCAATCAGCCCATCCGGGCCGCCGTGCTCGGCGCATCCGGCTATACCGGCGCCGATCTCATTCGGCTCGCCGCGAGACATCCCCATATTCAGATCACCGCGCTCATCGCCAAGGGCCATGCCGGCCAGCCGCTCGCGCAAGTCTTTCCACATCTTGCCAGCCTCGATCTGCCGAAGCTCCTCACCTCCGACGAGGTGGACTGGAGCACGGTTGACGTGGCGTTCTGCGGGCTGCCCCACGGCACCGCCCATAGCGAGATCAAGAAGCTGCCTGAGCGCGTGAAGGTCGTCGACATGTCGGCGGACTTCCGCTTGCGCGATCTCGGCACCTACGCGGAGTGGTATGGCGGCGAACACAGCGCGCCGGAGCTTCTCAACGGCGCGGTCTACGGACTGACCGAGCATTATCGCGATCAGATCAAATCCGCGCGCCTCGTCGCCTGTCCGGGCTGCTACCCGACCGCGGTGCTGCTCGCCTTGCTGCCGCTCCTCAAAGCCAAACTGATCGCCGGCGAAGACATCATCATCGACGCGAAGTCGGGCGTGTCCGGGGCAGGGCGGTCGCTGAAGCAGAACATACTCTTCTCGGAGACGGGCGAGGGGCTGTCGCCTTACGGCATTGGCAGCCACCGCCACGTACCGGAGATCGAGCAGGAACTTGGGGTGGTGGCTGGCGCACCGGTGACCGTGAATTTCACGCCGCATCTCGCCCCCATGGCGCGTGGCGAGCTGTGCACCTCCTATGTGCGGCTGGCCGGAAAGACCACGGCCGCCGATCTTCGCAAGGCGCTGACCGACGCTTATGCCGCGAGCCCGTTCGTTCGTGTCATGGAGGAGGGCATGATCCCGGCGACCCAGCACGTGCGCGGCTCAAACTACTGCCACGTCGCAGTGTTCGCCGATCGCATCAAAGGCCGCGCCATCGTCGTCTCGGCCATCGACAATCTGGTGAAGGGCTCCGCCGGCCAGGCCGTGCAGAATTTCAACCTGATGTACGGCCTCGACGAGACGACCGCCCTCGAGCAACTGCCTCTGTTTCCGTAAGCGCTAAGTGCTGCTCTTCACGAAGGAGCCCGGCGCGTCCTCGATGGGCTTGAGCGGGCCAGACGCGGGGTCGCGCGCCGGAACCTTCTCCCCGGAGTACTGAGCCAGCCAATTTGCCCAGTCGGGCCACCAGGATCCGGGCGCCTCAGTCGCTTTGGCAATCCACTCTTCGAGGGTCGCGGCCGGGGTGCCGGTCCAGAACTGATATTTCTTCTTGGCCGGCGGATTAACCACACCTGCGATATGGCCCGATCCCGCCATCACGTGGCGCACGGGTCCGCCGAACAGCTTCGAGCCCCGGAACACCGAGAGCGCCGGCGCGATGTGGTCCTCGCGCGTGAAGAGCTCGTAGAGTGGGATCTTCACCTTGGAGAGGTCGAGCCTCACCCCGCCGAGTTCCATCTCGCCCTTGCTCAACCGGTTCTCATGATAAAACTCGCGCAAGTAAAAGGCGTGGTTGGCGGCGGGTAGCCGCGTGGAATCCGCGTTCCAAAACAGAAGGTCGAACGGGAAGGGTTTCTTGCCCAAGAGATAGTTGTTGACGACGTAAGGCCAGATCAGGTCGCGGGGCCTGAGCAGGTTGAACACGGTCGCCATGCGCGAGCCGTCGAGATAGCCCTGCTCGGCCATCATCTCTTCGAGCGACTTGAGCTGCGTGTCGTCGATGAAGATGAGGAGATCGCCGGCCTCGCTGAAGTCAACCTGCGCGGTAAGGAAGCTCGCTGAGGCGATCCTGTCGTCGCCCTTGGCCGCCATGTAGGCGAGGGTGGACGCGAGCAGAGTGCCGCCGACGCAATAGCCCAGCGCATTGACGTTATGGAGGCCGAGTTGCTTGTTGACCGCCTCGACGGCGGCCAAAATGCCCTCGTGCATATAGTCCTCGAAGGTCTTCTGCGCGTGATCAGCATCCGGGTTCACCCACGAGATCATGAATACGGTGAAGCCCTGATCGACCGCGAATTTGACGAACGACTTCTCCGGCACGAGATCGAGGATGTAGTACTTGTTGATCCACGGCGGTGCGATAATCAGTGGCCGCTCGTACACTTGCTCCGTAGTCGGAGCATATTGGATGAGCTGGATGAGGTCGTTTTGGAACACGACCTTGCCGGGGGTGACGGCGAGATCCCGGCCAACCTCGAAGGCGCTCAGATCGGTCTGGCTGATGCGTAACAGGTCTTTCGATTGCTCGAGATCGTGAGCGAAGTGGGCCATGCCCTGCACCAAGTTCTCCGCATTGGTCGCAAGCGTGGCGCGCACCACTTCGGGATTGGTCAAGGGGTAGTTCGACGGCGACAGCGCAGCCAGCATTTGCTCCAGATAGAATAGCGCCTTCTTGCGCGTCTTCTCGTCGACCCCCTCTGTGTTGCGGGTCACATCCTCGGCCCAGCGCGAGGTGATCAGATAAGCCTGCTTCCAGAAATCGAAGAACTGGCTGTTGGACCAGTCAGGGTCCTTGAAACGGTTGTCGCCGGGCTCAGGCTCGGCCACGGGCTCGACCTCTTCGCCGAGGAAGCGGCGGAAGGACCGCCCCCACAGATCCGCATAGCTCTTGAACAACTCCCCTTGCGCCGCGGCGAGCTTGCCGGGCTCGGCCACCCAGACCCGCGCGACCTCACCGAGGGTCTTCGCCGCCTCGCCGACCTCCGAGGCCATGCTGTAGGGGCCGTTTCCGTTGTTGTTGCGTTCGGCCAGCGTTGAAAAGACCTTTGCCCCCTGATCGAACAGGCGCACCATGTTCCGCGCCAAGGAGTCGAGCTGCGTGGCTTCGGATCCGTTCGTGTCGGCTTCCCCGGCGCTCTTATTCCGCTCCTGCATAGAAATGTCCTTATTTTACCCCCACTTGACCATGCTCTCGCCGGCTTACAAGCCGATGAACCCTTTGGTGCGCTTCCGCATGGCCAACTATTGTGCTATGCAATATAAGCGTTTGGCGATGCCAATCGCCAGGGGGAAAGTCCACAAAAGCCCGGCATCTTACGATGTTTCTGCGATCAGCCCGTTGCGCCGTCGTGTTGCTGCCTGTCCTTCTGCTGGCCGGCTGCGCCGATGCCATGCCTTCCGCCAAGCCTCTCAAGAGCTTGAGGGAGCTTGTGCGCAGTTATGACAACACGCTGACCAAGTCCGAGAAAAAGGCCGTGATCACCGAGCTCCAAAGGGACAAGGAACGCCAGCAAGAAGAGCTCGCCCGCGCCGAGGGCACTCCAAAAGGCAATTAAATCAACGCTAACTGCCCCGGCCTAGTACGTGAGCCGCTTGCTCGACAGGCCATTTCTGTGGTTCAACTGAGGACTCCCTTGAAAAATGGGTCCAATCGGGTGGGGATGACCGTCCGTGCACAATGACTTTCATAGAATTAAGCGGCTGCCGCCATATGTCTTCGAGCAGGTCAATAAGCTGAAGGCCGGTGCGCGTGCGCGCGGCGAGGACATCATCGATTTCGGCATGGGCAATCCGGACATGCCAACGCCGGGGCATATTGTCGAGAAACTGGTAGAGACGGTGCGCGATCCACGCACTAACCGCTACTCGGCCTCCAAAGGCATCGGCGGGCTGCGCCGGGCCCAAGCCAAGTATTACGAGCGCCGTTTCGGCGTGAAACTCGATCCCGAGACCCAAGTCGTGGCCACCCTCGGCTCCAAAGAGGGCTTCGCCAACATGGCGCAAGCCATCACAGCGCCTGGCGACGTGATCCTCGTGCCGAACCCGACTTATCCGATCCACGAGTTCGGCTTCATCATGTCGGGCGGCGTGATCCGACACCTTCCGGCAAGCACGGACTCGCAGTTCATGGTCTCCCTCGACAAGGCGGTGCGCCACTCGGTGCCGAAGCCGTCGGCGCTTGTCTTGAACTATCCGGCCAACCCCACTGCCGTCGTCGCCAACCGCGATTTCTATCGGGAGGTCGTCGCCTTCGCCAAGAAGCACGACCTGATCGTGCTCTCCGATCTTGCTTACGCGGAGATCTATTTCGAAAGCGATCCGCCGCCCTCCATTCTGGAGATCTCGGGCGCCATGGACATCGCCGTTGAGTTTACCTCGGTATCCAAGACCTATTCGATGCCCGGCTGGCGTATCGGCTTCGCCGTCGGCAATGAGCGTCTGATTCAGGCACTGACCCGCGTGAAGTCCTACCTCGACTACGGCGCCTTCACCCCGATCCAGGTCGCTGCTGCTGCGGCCCTAAACGGACCGCAAGACTGTGTCGATGAAATCCGCGGCGTCTATCGCCGCCGCCGCGACACGCTGGTCGATGCGCTGACGCGCGCCGGCTGGCCCATCCCATCACCACCCGCGACCATGTTCGCCTGGGCGCCGATCCCGGCTATGTTCGCGCATCTCGGCTCGCTCGAGTTCTCGAAGCTTCTCCTGGAGAAGGCCTCCGTCGCGGTATCGCCGGGCGTTGGCTTCGGCGAGTACGGCGAGGGCTATGTCCGCATTGCGCTCGTAGAGAACGAACAGCGGATCCGCCAGGCCGCGCGCAACATCCGCAAATTCCTTACCGAGTCGGAAAATTCGCTGCATAACGTCATTCCAATTGCCTCCAAGGCGAATCGGACGTTCTGATTTCTTCCCATGCCGGATGAATTGAAGCTTGGACTGGCCGGTATCGGCACTGTCGGCGGCGGCCTGTTGCGGCTCATTGAGGCGCGCAGCAAGTCGCTCTCCGCGCGCGCCGGCCGGCCCATCGAGGTCGTGGCCGTCTCGGCACGGAACAAGCGCAAGAAGCGCAACGTCGATCTCTCGAAGGTCCGTTTCGTCCAGGACCCGGTGGCGCTCGCCACTGATCCCGGCATCGACGTCTTCGTCGAACTGATCGGCGGCGAGGAGGGCGTCGCCAAGGACGCGGTGGAAGCAGCACTGCGCGCCGGCAAACACGTGGTCACCGCCAACAAGGCGCTGCTCGCCCATCATGGCGCGAGCCTTGCCGCCCTGGCCGAGAAGCACGGCGTGACCCTTAACTTCGAAGGCGCCGTCGCCGGCGGCATCCCCGTGGTCAAGGTCATCCGCGAGGGCCTGCAAGGCAACGACATCTCCCGCGTCTACGGCATCCTCAACGGCACCTGCAATTACATCCTTACACTCATGGAGCGGGAAGGGCGGAGCTTTGCCGACGTGCTGAAGGAGGCGCAAGCCCAAGGCTATGCCGAGGCCGACCCCACTTTTGACATCGGCGGCTTCGACACCGCGCATAAGCTTGCTCTGCTCACGAGCCTCGCCTTCGGCACGCGCACCAATTTCGACGCGGTCTATATCGAGGGCATCGAGACGATCACACCGGCGGACATCGAGGCGGCCGACGATCTCGGCTACCGCGTCAAGCTCCTCGGTGTGGCGCTGCGCACCGATAGCGGCATCGAGCAGCGCGTGCATCCGACCATGGTGCCGAAAGACACGGCTATCGCCGAGGTGGACGGGGTGTCGAACTGCGTCGCCATCGACGGCGATTTTGTCGGCGACATCATGCTGATCGGACC
>Ga0210086_1001019_pt1 | contig 14906 bp, 11 predicted proteins | sample China_Galinas_PW_3_FD_184867 | JGI IMG/M metagenome (GOLD analysis project Ga0210086, IMG submission 184867) | Wetland microbial communities from San Francisco Bay, California, USA, that impact long-term carbon sequestration - China_Galinas_PWB_D2... | ecosystem: Environmental > Aquatic > Marine... | reverse complement strand
TGGCAACCGAAGGACCGGCGCACGGTCGTCAAGCGCGTCGCCGGCATGCCCGACGAGCTGATCCAGATCCGGAGCGGGGACCTCTATGTCGGCCCCACGGTCGAGACGATGAAGCTCGTGCAGAAGAGCCCGACCCGTGACTCCGACATGCTCGCGACCTATTGGGACAGCAAGCTCGGCGAAGGCTTCGCGGACGACGACTGGCGCCGCTCGCCGACCGCGACGATCGACACAGCCGGCAGGTTGATCCTCGGCGGCAGCCGCGACCGTGCCGCGATGCGCTGGCAGGAAGAAATCACGAATGCATATGTCGACGGGTTCGGAAAGCTCATTTGGCGCAACAGCCGCGCACGCGACTTCGGTGTCGAGCTGTGGGTCAAAGGCCAGCCGAAAGCGACCCAGTGGATCGAGCTGCGGTTCCCGCAGAACTCGTTCGCGCTCGCGTACGACTGTCAGGGAACCGCGTCATTGTGGCGCAATCACTCGATCATGAAGCTCGGGCGCAAGAACACAGTGCCTGTTCCACCGATCACCGACGACAAGGCGCATCGGATTCTGTTCATGCACCTCGACGGCAACCTGTGCGTTTCGGTCGACGGCACCGACTACATCCGCCAGGCGATTCCGGCCACCGATCTCGGTTTCTCGCTCCAACTGAGGGGAGCGAGAAACGGCCTGTCGATCGCCGCGACCGACGGCCGCACGACGATCGAACGCGCGCGGATCATTCATGACTTCCACTACGAAGGGCAGGGCGGGAACGCGGTTCTCGAACCCTACCGGGTACCGCGCGACAGCTACTTCCTGCTCGGAGACAACAGCTCCAACAGCACCGACTCGCGCTTCTTCGGCGCTGTTCCGCGGAACATGATCCTCGGGCGCCCACTGATGATCGTGACCCCGTTTCGCCGCTTCCACGTCTTCCCGCGCTGAGGCAGGACCCGACTCATGACACCCGACAGGATCCTGACGCTCGCCCTCCTCGCCGGCCTGCTGCCGGCCTCGTCACCGGCCCAGACCAAGAAGCCGCCACGCCGGCAGGACAAGGAGCCGAGGCCGATCGAGGTGATGGCCATACCGACGTATCCGGTCATGCGCGTCGAGACCGGCACGCTGACGACCGACGGCAGCATGCACGAGTGGCCCGGTGCCGTCTACTCGCTCAAGCTCTACGACCCCCGCCAGGTCTCCGGATCGGCGAACGGGCAGTATCGGGGGCGCAACGACGTCAGTGCCCGCGCAGGGCTCGTCTGGGACGACGAAGAGCTGCACCTGTTCATGCACGTGTTCGACGACTGGGAGTTCGCAGTCCCGCCGCGGCGCGTGTCCGGCGGACGGCAGATGCCTCCGGGCGACTCGATCGTGTTGCGGTTCGACCCGAACCGGGACACGCGCACATACGGTCGCGATCCCGGTCGCGTCGAAGATCGCGAGTTCTGGATCTTCCGCACCGAGAAGGGCGAGACGCACATCGTCGACTGGCAGCGGCTCGCGAACTCGCAGCGCAAGACCGGAGCCCGAGCGGTCCTCTCGTACAACAGGAAGGCCAAGGCGTACACGCTCGAGGCGTCGATCCCGTGGACCGACATCCTGCCGACCGGCAGGAAGCCCGAAGAGGGGCTCGCGATCGACTTCCAGGTCATCTACAACGACCACGACGCCCCGACCGATCCCCTGCCGCAGACGCGAATCGGCTGGACGTTCGGCTGCGGCCCGGTCATCGACCCGGCGATCTACGGCACGCTGATCCTCGTCGGCAAGGACTGGTCGAGCAACAAGCCGCCCGACATGCCGCCGCTGCCGAAGACAACCGTCGATCGCCCGGGGACCAAGTTCTGGATCGACCTGCACCGCGAGCTGATGGCGCTCGAGCCCAAGCCCGGAGTCGCCGGGATCTCGGGCAAGCGCGGCGACCTGCTGGCGCGCGTCGATCACTTCGTCAGTGACTATCCGCGCCTCGACTTCGAAGAGGTGCTGACGCTCATGCAACGTCGCATGCAACGAGAGCTCGCCGGCTTCATGGAAAACGGCGTGCTCTACCTCCTGGAACAGATCCAGCTCGAGATCACTCGCAACCTGGGGCGGGAGTGGACCGACGATCGTCCAGGACTCGTCGCCTTGCCGGGACGTGGATTCCTGATCCGCAGCAAGACCGGGAACGTCGCGATCGACCCGTCGTTTCCGGGCTCGGAGTTGCTGCACGATCGCCTGAACGCGGTGTTCTATCCGCGGGCCCAGGATCCGCTCGATCGCCACGATCCGCTGAGCTTCCGGATGTACTACTTCAACAAGCCCGTCCTGAGCCACGTGGCGTACCACCTCGGCGGGGCCGGGGTCATCGACGAGAAGCACGTCTTGAAGCCCGGAACGAAGGTCGAGCTGGCCAAGGGCCTCGACGGAACGATCATCGGACAGAAGACGAAGAAGGGCTATGTCACGGTGACCGTCGGGCTGTGGCTGAAGTGGAAGTCGGGGATCACGGTCGCGTATCCGTCGCTGACGACCCGCAACGAGGACTTCCCGGTCGTCGACAAGCCGATCGACCTGATGATTCTCGACCCCGACCACCCCGAGGCCGACGCGCTCGTCGAACGCCTCAAACCGAAGAAGATCGTGCTCGAAGGCTTCCTCGACGTCCCACGATTCATGCCGAAGACGTTTCCCCGCGATCACCGGCTCGTCGAAGACGGAGAGCCGTTCGCGAAGAAGTGCATCGAACGGTTCTCCAAGGGCGGGGCCGAGGTCTACCTGCTCGCGCCCGGACAGCCGCTGCGCTTCTAGCCCCGGCTCCGGCTCCGGCTCCGGCTCCGGCTCCGGCTCCGGTCGACTCCGACTCCGACTCCGCCCATGCCCGCCGCGTGCTCGCGATTCACTCGAGATCTCGGCGGGATGCGGAAACTACCCCGCCGGGGGCTGCAAGATCTGATCGGCGTAGCGTTCATAGCGCTCGGCGAGGTCGAGCGTCACCGGGCCCGGCTTGCCGTCGCCGACGGGCTCGCCGTCGAGCATCGTCACCGGAACGATCGACCTGGTCGTCGAGCTCAGGAAGATCTCGTCGGCCGAGAACAAGTCGTCCGCGGTGAGCTCGGCCTCTTCCATGGCCAACCCCTGCTCACGCCCGATCTCGAGCAACAGCCCGCGGGTGATGCCGGCGAGGATGCCGGACTCGATCGTCGGCGTGCGGATCCTGCCGGCGTGGACGAGCCAGACGTTCGAGGTCGGAGCCTCGGTCAGCTTGCGCTCGGAGTTGAGGAACAGCGCGACGTCGACGCCCTTTCGCCGGGCCTCCATCTGCCCGAGGATGTTGTTGAGGTAGTTCCCGCTCTTGATCGCCGGATCGAGCGCGCGGCGATCGTTGCGCGTGGTGGTGACGAGCCAGGCCGAGACCCCGGTCTCCAGCAGGTCGGCGGGACGGCGGGTCGCCGGTTGATCGAGCGAGCGCACCAGGATCACGAGGCTCGGAGTCTTCGGGGCATACTCGAGGTCGATGTTCGGCGCCGTTCCGGTCCCGCGCGTGACGATGATCCGGAGGTAGTTCTCGGCGTTGCCGGACTTTGCGATCATCTCGTTGCAGATGCCGAGCAGGTCCTCGTCCGACCACGGGAGCTCCATGTGCAGCCGCTCGGCGCTCGTCCGCAGACGGTCCAAGTGGGGCTTGGCACAGAACAACCGGCCCCGTCGCGTCGTGATCACCTCGTAGATGCTGTCGCCGAACAGGAAGCCGCGGTCGAGCACGGGCACAAAAGCATCGGCCTCATTGACGATTCGGCCTTGGACATAGCAGAGATCAGTCATACGCGAAGGAGGATAGCGCAGCCGTAGCCCCGTGGTGGGAGCAGTTTTTCGACCCCGTGACTGGGGCTGCCGGGTCCGGGTTGCTACATTCCTGATTTACACCGATGTGCGGCTTCATCTCGATCTTTGCCCCTGACGGGACCAACGTCCTCCAGGACGTTCTCGACGGCCTCTTGGCGATTCAACACCGCGGTCAGGACGCTGCCGGCGTCGTCACGTACGACGGAACGAAGCTGCGGGCCAAGAAGGGCATGGGCCTCGTCAGCGAGGTCTTCCGGCCCAAGCACCTCGGTCGGCTGGTCGGCCACCTCGGGGTCGGTCATGTCCGCTACCCGACCGTCGGCAAGAACGAAGACGTCGACGTCCAGCCGTTCTGGATCGACTACCCGTTCGGCCTCGCGATGGCCCACAACGGCAACGTCACGAACTTCAACGAGCTCAAGGCCAACTACTTCCCGTCGGAACAGATCCACCTGACGAGCAACTGCGATCTCGAAGCGATCCTGCTCGTCATGGCCAACGCGCTGATGGCCCAGGGCGGAGCCCGCGAGCTCGAGCCCGAAAACGTGTTCGCGGCCGTCGAACAGGTGTTCAAGACCGTCAAGGGCGCGTACTCGGTGGTCGGCCTGATCGCCGGCAAGGGGATGTTCGCGTTCCGCGATCCGCACGGGATCAAGCCGGTCATGTTCGGCACGAAGCACACCGAAGACGGGATCGCCTACGCGATCGCGAGCGAATCGGTCGTCCTCGACGTGATCGGGTTCGAGACCGTGCGCGACCTCGCCCACGGCGAGGTGATCTGGATCGATCGGGACCGGCAGCTCCATTCACGACAAGTCGCGCCCGCGCAGCACCGCCCGTGCATCTTCGAGCACGTCTACTTTGCCCGGCCCGACTCGTTCCTCGACGACATCTCGGTCTACAAGACGCGTCTGCGGCTCGGCGAAGCGATCGCCAAGCGCTGGATCGAGACCGGACTCGAAGTCGACGTCGTGATCCCCGTGCCCGAGTCGGCCCGAACGGCCGCACAATCGATGGCCCAAGCCCTCGGCGTGCCTTGCCGCGAGGGGTTGGTCAAGAGCCGCTACGTCGGGCGTACGTTCATCATGGCGCACGACGACCAGCGCAAACGCAGCATCCGCCAGAAGCTCAACCCGATTCGGCTCGAGTTCGAGGGCAAGCGTGTCCTCCTGCTCGATGACTCGATCGTGCGCGGCAACACCGGCCGCGAGCTCGTGCGGATGGCCCGCGAGGCGGGGGCCGCGAAGGTCTATCTCGCAAGCTACTCACCGCCGCTCCTGCACCCGTGCCCATACGGGATCGACATGAGCACCAAGCGCGAGTTCATCGCGCGCGACAAGACACACGAACAGCTGACGGTCGACCTCGGTTGTGACTACCTGATCTATCAGGAGCTCGACGACATGGTCGATGCCGCCCGAGCCGGAAACCCGGCGATCGAGAAGTTCTGCACCGCGTGCTTCGACGGTGACTATCCGACCGAAGACATCACGACCCAGGTGCTCGATAGCATCGAGGGAGAACGGCTCGAGGCCCACGCTTGAGCCGTCCCAGCCTCGGCAAGGACAGACAGTTTCGACGAGTCGATCGAACAGCGCGGGGACCACGAACCGGGTAGGTGTCGAATGAGCCAGGGCGACAGCAGGTCAGCGCGGGGTTCTTCCGCTCCGAGGCAGCCTGACACCGACCCGAAACCGAGCCGCGAATCCGGACTGCGCGACCTGTTTTCACCCGAATCGAAGCTTCGAACCTCGACCTGGGACGCTCCTCCGAGCCGGTTTCAGGCGGTCTCGTCGCCGGATGCGATTCCCGAGTCGGTCGTCACCCGAACCGGCGACGCCTGGCTCGTCGCGAACTTCGAGCTCGCCGAGCGACTGGTCTCGCGTGGCGCGGAGAGCTCTCGCATCGGCGTCGATCGACGCGGCGCTCCCCAGTTGTGGATCCGCTCACTCGAGCACGCCGGGCCGCTCGCTCCTCTCGTTCCGCCGGAGCCGTTCGAGTTCCCGTGGCGCTCGCTCGTGATCGTTCCGACCTACAACGAGAGCGACAACCTGGAGCGCATGGTTGGAGCCATTCTCCGCCATCTTTCATGCGAGATCCTCGTCGTCGACGATGACTCTCCCGATGGCACCGGGCGAATCGCCGACGAGCTGAGCGAACGTCACGAATCCGTGCACGTGCTCCACCGGACGGAGAAAGCCGGCCTCGGCCGGGCCTACATCGCGGGATTCCGATGGGCGCTCGAGCGCGGCTTCGAGCGCATCTACGAGATGGACTGCGACTTCAGCCATCCACCATGGGACTTGCCGCGCATGACCGCAGCATCGGAAGACGCCGATCTCGTGATAGGCAGCCGCTATGTGACGGGTGGGAGCACTGAGGGCTGGGTGCTGCGCCGGCGGCTGTTGTCGCGCGGCGCGAACCTCTACACCCGGCTGTTCCTGGGGTTCTCGGTCAACGACTGGACTGCCGGGTTCCGTTGCTACAGCAGTGACCTGTTGTCCTCGCTCGATCTCGACTCGATCGCGGCCAACGGCTACTCGTTCCAGATCGAGATGACCTGGCGCAGCCTCCGGCAAGGAGCACGCGTCCGAGAGATCCCGATTCACTTCGTCGACCGCACGGTCGGAACGAGCAAGATGGACCTGTCGATCGCGCTCGAGGCGTTGCGCGTCGTCCCGTGGCTGCGACTGTCCCAACGCGTACGCAGGCCCGAGAAGTCGAGCTGAAGTGAACTGGAAGCGGCAGCGTTGGTGGATCGCCGTACTGGTCGCCGCTGTATTCACTGCCGGCTTGATCGGTTCCTTGAAGAAGGGCACGAGCGAGCTTCCGGTCTACGTGCTCGCCGGCAAACGCATGCTCGCCGGCGAGCCGATCTACCGCCCGACCGAGCCCAAGCCGTTCACGTATCCGCCGTTCTTCGCGGTCCCGTTCATCCCTCTCGGCTTCCTTGCCTCGGAAGCGATGCAGCGTGCGATCTGGTACTTGATCAACGTCGCCGTACTCGCATGGATCGTAGTCACGCTCGACCGGGCGTTCACGAGATTCCGGACGGCGCCGAACGGACAACGCGCGCCACCGACTTGGCTGTTCTGGTGCTTGCTCGCAGTCCTGGCCGGTCGCCACGTGACGTCCGTGTTCGAGAACCAGAGCCACGACCTGCTGATCCTCGCGTGCGTCGTGCTGGCATCGGGGGCAGGCCTCGCGATCGCCGAACCACGAGCTGGAGCATGGGCGGGCATTGGCGCTGCCTGCAAGGCGACGCCAGCACTGTTCGGACCCGTGTTCGTCTGGCAGCGGCGGTTCCGAGCCGCGGTCGCTGTCGCGATCGTCGCGGTCGCCGTCACGTTGTTGCCCGATCTCCTGTTCCCGGCCAAGCACGGGTCTTGGGTCGGCCAGTGGTACGACTCGTTCCTCAGCAAGATCACACCCGGACAGACCGCGAGCGCAGCGGGAGCGTGGGCGCCGTGGAACAAGCTCAACCAGAACCTGGCCGGCTCGATCTATCGGCTGTCGACGCCCGTGGAGAACAGCGGCCGGCACTTGTTCGATGTCAGCCTGTGGAATCCGGATCGGCAATCGCTCGCGTGGCTCACGGTCGGCGCGCAGCTGCTCGTGCTCGCTGTGCTGTGCTGGGTTACCCGGCCGTCATTGACGTCGCGTCTCGACGCCGAGGAGCTGCGCTTGCGACGACTCGGCGAGGGAGGGGCGATCGCGTCGGCGATGGTGTTGTTGTCGCCGATGAGCAGCAAGAGCCACTTCTGCGTGCTGCTCTTGCCTCTCGCGGTCTGCCTCGTCGACGTGCTCTATCGCGACCGCGACCGTATCGTCATCGCGCTGCTCGGCGTGGTTTTCCTTACGGGAACCCTGACCAGCAAAGGTATCCTCGGCAACCGCCTCGGTGACCAGGTCCTCGCACGTGGCTCCGTCACGCTGTGTGCGATCGTGACGCTGGCTGCGGTCTCGCGGGTACTGTTGAGCCGGGCAAGGGCTCGAGACACGATCCATGGCCAATGGCGTCAGATTCCTGAAGACCTTTCTGAGCAAGCCGACCACGGTGGGGGCGATCGCCCCGAGCTCGCGTCACCTCGCAGCGGTCATGATCGAGGGGCTGCGTCCGGAGCCTCATGACACGATCGTCGAGCTCGGGCCCGGCACCGGCGCGTTCACAGGGGCGATCCGTCGTGCCCTGCCCGAACCGAGCGGCTATCTCGGCATCGAGATCGACGCTGGATTCGTCGAGATCCTGCGCAGCGAGTACCCCGACCTCGAGTTCGTGCATGGCTCGGCCGAGGATCTCGCGGCGATCCTCCGCGAGCGCCGACGCGACAACGTCTACGCGGTGCTGTCGGGGCTTCCGTTCGCGAGCCTGCCGCAGCCGGTTCAAGACAGGATCCTCACGAGCCTCGACGACGTGCTCGCCGGCGGCGCGGTGTTTCGCACGTTCCAATACGTGCACGCGTTCCCGCTGCCCAAGGCCCGGAGGTTCCGCGCGGCCATGCGCGAGAGGTTCGGAGAGTGCCAGGTGATGGGACCGGTTGTCCGCAACCTGCCCCCGGCATTCGTGCTCTCGTGGACCGGGGCAAAGCGTTAAACCACTGCAAACAAAGCAGTTCCAGGTCTCCCGGCAGCCCCGTCGCGGACCGGCTTCGGCCGCTCGCGGCGACCCGACCCGAACCTGCGGAAATCGTGGTACGCCCGAAGGGATTCGAACCCCTGACCTTTCGCTCCGGAGGCGAACGCTCTATCCAGCTGAGCTACGGGCGCAGATGAGCAATTTCTCCCGCCGGCGACCGCCGGAACGGGCTCAGAAGATTGCCCCCAGGACTTGCGGATTTCTACTCGTAACCGAGAATAAACGTGTATCGACGGGTTCCCGGCGGCCCGTACAGGCTGTCGGGGGTAGCCGTCGAGGAGACGATCTGCCTGGCCTCGCCCCTAGGTCCGGTACCGGTGTCAGAACTTCTGTCCCGTCCAACCTTTCTCATGTCAACGACGTACCACTCCCGTTTCGCGGGGGCGAGGAAGGTGAGCCGGCGGCGGGAGCTGGCAACGGCGAATCGTAGAGCGGATGCGTTGACATCTTGGCGATGGCATTCCTTGACGATCCGGACGCGATACCTGTGACAAGGAGCGCTTGTGACGAGTAGCCCGGCGAGCTCGGAAGCGACGAAGTCTGGCGAGAGTTCGAAACGCAGCCTGGTGCTGCGTTGGTTGGCTCTTGCGGCGACGCCGCTACTGGCACTCGTGCTCGTTCAGTCACTGGTAAACAAGCGGCCGTCGACGTCACGCGCGAACACCCGTTTCGGGTTGATCCCAGCCGAATCGATGGATTCGCCCCCAAACGGGCACACGCTGGTCGCAGGCGACAACTCCGACCCGTTGCGCGATGAGGACGGTGATCTGCTCCCCGACGCGCTCGAGTGGGTGCTGTTCAGTGATCCGACGCAGGCCGACGCCGATCACGACACCGTCGACGACTTCATGGAGGCCATCCAGTACACCTCGCCTCGGCACGCAAACTCCGCGCAACCGGCCGCGCCTCGCTGTCGCGTGCTCGTCAACACGACCGGTGACGCGACGAACCGGCGCTTCTGGTTGCACCTGCTCGCGCAGCTGCCGACCGGCAAGCTCAGTGACTTCAAGGGCCTCTCGATCTTCCTGACCGTCGGCCAGCACAAGGTCTATCTCGACCCACTGCTGTTCTTGCTGTTCGCACAGGTCCAGGGCCGGCTCGACGCCAAGAACGGCTATCTCGTGCGTGTGTCGTTCGAGCTTCCGATCGCCGCATTGATGAGCAGCCTCAAGGTCACCACTTTCGGTGCCAAGACGTTGCTCGGCAGCCAACAGACATCGGCCGCTACGCTCTTGCTGAACCTCGGTACGTTCCACTCGGTGTCGGTGTTCAACAACAACAAGGATCTCGCGCTGACGACCGCCGGGCCGCTCGAAAACGAGAACCCCTATTGGTCGATCAACAAGATCTGCGTCATGGAGATGTCGTTCCAGGGGCTCGGCCCCGGCTGGCTGATCTGCGAGGTCGATAGCGCCGATTGCGAGCTCGAGAGTGGCGGACGCTGCGCGAGCAACTGCGCGACCGCAGAGGGGCTCACGTTCTTCCTGCCCGACGGCTTGCAGCTCGTCGGTAACTAGTGGTGTGACGCAGACAGATTCGTCATTATCCGTGGTGCTGCGGCGTTGCTGGTGGTGAGTCGCTCTGTCGCTTTCGAGGTTCTCGTGTCACGGCAGATCGACGTTCGGGCGGACGCAGGCGGGCTGGAGCCCGCCGAGGGAGCACGACGCCGCCAGCGGCGTCGCAGCGCCTCGGATAATGGCGAAGATTTCTGCACCACACCACTAGTGGTGCGTGGCCGCGCGTTCCGCACGCGCTCGAACCACCGCCCGTCGCAAGCCTCGCCCTGACAAGGGTTTTCCACGGTTTTTGCGGAACCCGTCGTCGCACCGAGTCGTCCCAAGTTAGATCCATGTCCGAGGACCCTGATCGTGACCTCGTGCTTCGGTGCCAAACCGTTGGTAGTGAAGGATTTGAGGCCGCCTTCAAGGAGCTTTACCGCGGGTACAAGGACCGGGTCTACAGCCTGGCATATCGCATCACGGGCAACCAGAACGACGCCCTGGATGCTGCTCAGGAAGCCTTCGTTCTCGTCTATCAACGTATTCACACCTTCGCGTTCGAGTCGAAGTTCTCGAGCTGGCTCTACCGGCTCGTCGTCAATGCTTCGATCGACCACCTGAGGCGGCAGAAGAGCCGAAGATCCCACACCGAAATCCCACTCGACCACGAGTCGCCGGACTCGCTCGGTCTCGAAGACGAGAGCCTGCCAGGGCCTCGGGAGGCGGCCGAGAGACACGAGTTGGGCGACCAGGTCCACACCGCAATCCAGAGACTGTCCCCGAAGCTGCGAGCCATCACCGTGTTGCGATACCAAAACCACCTGAGCTACGAAGAGCTGGCGGAGACGCTGCAGATTTCGCTCGGGACGGTAAAATCGCGACTCGCTCGCGCTCACGTCGCGCTCGCGACCATCCTCGGGCCGGTGCTCGACTCTCCTACCCCGGGCGCCGACTCCAGCTCCCGGTCCTCGATCCCTTCCTCTCCTTCCTCGGCTCCCCGGTCGGACACCGACCGCATCCCCTGAACGATGCCCCCCTCTGATCAGCCTCCTGCACACGCGTTCGAATCTCGCTCGGGTCCGACCTGCGAGGAGGTTCGTCAAGCGATCATCGCGCGGCTTGCCGACGAGAGTCCGTTCGACGGGCTAGTCGCGGAGCATCTCGCAGCCTGTCGTGACTGCGCGACCCTACTCCAACGTGCACGCCGCGTGCCTGCTGCGCTTGCGAGCGCCGCATCGGCCGACGCGGGTGCGGTCGGAGAGACGGGCAGCGTCATGCCCGACGACTTCGAGGATCTGCCGTTCGACTCCGAGCTGCCGCCGGCCGTCAAGGCGGCGATGGCAGTGGCTCTCGCCCCGGTTCGGGCTCCTGACGAACTCACCGCGCGGATCGACACGACCATCGACGAGCTGGCCCCGCAGCCGATCCTCAGCTGGACCCCGAAACCATCCGTCGATCCAACGCTGCGTCGCTACCAGAAGCTCGCTGCCGCAGCCGCAGCCATCGTTCTCGGACTGATCTACTGGGGCTCGCTGCGCACACGTACTCCGACTCCGCGAATTCGCATTGTCGATGTCACGAGCTCCGAAGTCCGGCAGTCCGAAGCGGCTGCGTTCGCGCTCGCTTCGTCGTTCGACGGAGACCTGGTTCGTCCGGTTCATCTCGATGACCCAGGCGCAGGGCTGCCGTTCGACCTCGATCGCGTAGAGCGCCAGTTCCGGTCCACGACCCGGAACGGGAAAGAGCAGAAGTGATCGGCCGCGTGCAGGCTTCGTGCATCGCGGCCATCCTCGCCGCAGCCGCGGCATCGGCCGCGCAGAGCTCGGTGGCCGTCGATGCACCGCTCCTCGAGCGCATCAACGCGACCGGCAGCAACCTGTTCGCCGTGCTCGCCCGGACGCAAGACACGGTGGCGATGCGGGCGACACGAGTCTCCACTGCCTTCGACCCTCAGCAACGAGCCGTCCGCATTCACGAGAAGTTCCAGGCGAGCAGCGACGGTCGGTTCCAGCAAGAGCTCCTGCGCATCGACGGCGACTACAGGCGAGACGAGCTGCCACTGATCAAGAAGGCCTACGAGCTGCGCGGCGGTGCGACCCGGATCTGGCGCGAATTCCGCGTACGTGACGTCGCCGCCGCACTCCGCAACTACCGGGTCGTACCGATGGGAGCCGTGCAGAAGCTCGGCCGGCGGCTGCGGATCTTCGATATCTATCCTCGGCGACGCAGCGCATCGTACTATCGGATCCTCGTCGATGATCGTTACCAGGTCGTCCTCGATCAGATCCGCCTGGACGATCGGGCCCGGGTCCAGTCGATCATGGTCTACACGCAGCTCGAGATCGGTCCGGCGGTCGTGTTCCCCCCCAAGCAAAGCTGGTGGACGAGCTTCAACAAGGTCGAGACCTTCGAGTCGATCGACCGGGCGAGCGCAAGGCTCGGCTTTGCTCCGAAGGTCCCGAACAACACTCGGATGCTCGGGTTCTCTCTGACTTCGATCGAGAGCGTCTCGAACGCCAACACCGGTACCCCGTTCCTGAAACTCGGTTTCACTGACGGGATCGAGCTACGCTGCCTGCTCCAACGCCCCTCGCCGACCGCGGTCGCGAAACGCAAGCAGAACACGAACTTCGCTTCCCTTGCACCATCCTTCGCCCAACGCCTCCGGCAGCTCGAAGCAACGCAGTATTTCATCACCTACAGCGGTCGCGAGTTCCTGTTCGTCACGACCACTGCCCCGGCGAAGGGCCTGCCGCCGCTGCTGAGTTCGGTCCTACGCTAGCAAGCAGACCGTTGAAAAGACACGAAAGCACTTTGTCAACGGCCTGCTACTCGTAGCTGATCTTCGTGACCAGCACGATGCCGGGGTCCTCGAACCCGACGGCCGCGCCCGCCAGGTTGCCGACGCCGTAGAGCTGCCAGGCATCGACCACGTTCTGCCCGGTGTTCTGACCGAGCTTGATCTCGACCGCGTGGGAGAACGCAAACGGGACGTTCGGGTTGACGCGCTTGTCGATCGGCATCCACTGGCCGAACACGGTTGCTCCGGCAAGCCGCGCATCCGGCGGGATCTGCAGCGCGAGCTCGGCGCTGCCCGTGCTCGTGGTCGTCGCACCCACCATGATCTCCGAGCTCGTGTACAACGAGCAACCCGGGAGACCGAGACCGGTCAGGCTCAACGGTAGCGGCACCGGGCCGAGAAACATCTTGCTCGCTCCGATCATGCCGATCGCCACGCCTTTCGGCGGCCCGCCGAACAGCAACAGACGCAGCTCACCGCCGGGGTTGCTCGGGCTCGCATACATCCGGTTCATTCCCGGAGGGCACGAGGTACCGAATGCCTTCGACGATCCGAAGTCGATCTTCGACCGTTCGGCGTCGACGAGGTAGCCGAACGTCCTGTTGCGGTTCTCGTACACGTAGTGATCGATCACGAGTCCGAGACCGAGGTAGATCAGTGGCCGGTCCAACTTGAACTCGAGCTGGAACGGGGCCGGTCCGCTCGCCGACGGCGGCAGCGACGGAAAGTTGACGACCTTGGTGTTGAACACGTTCTGCAGCTCGTTGAACGCGTTGTTGGAGCTCGACGCGTTCGGCAGGTAGCGATTCGAAACCCGGTTGACGTCGGCCACCCAATTGCACATCCGCAACGTCCAGAATGGACCGTCGGTCCGCGACATCGTCACGGTCGGCATCGAGTCCATGTCACGGCGATACGCAACGCTCGTGATCTTCGCAAGCTGGGGGAGCCCTGGCCGAAGCATGCCGATCCCGAGGTGCTGTTGAACGCGGGCGCGGCCGTAGCCGAATGGCTGCAACGACTGCACGTTGCCTTCTTTGGACGCGGTCCAACTCGGAACGACGATTGATTTGGTCTGGGCCCACGCCGTGGCCGGCATCATGGACAGAGTCAGGATCAACAGGCTCTTCATGACAGGTTTCTTCTCTCGGCAGGTGTGGGCCGGTGAAATCGGCAGCTCCGCCCGGGACCCCCCAAAGCTAGTTGCTGCGCGGACCCTCGGTCAAGACGGGCAACTCGCTGGCCTGTCACAGGTTGGCAACTCTCCGTTGCACTGCCGCGGTGGCGAGGTTGATGTTGGCCCTGGCTTGCCCGAAACCCGGCCGCAGTCTAGATTCGTGCCCGAGACGCGCCGATCCCGCTCCGGCTTCTGGACTTACGCGTCTCGATGGCCCATCTCGGACCGGCGAGGATGGTCGCGAGAATGGGCAACCGGCCCGGTTCTGCGGGGACCACATGTCAGGCATTGATTGAACAGGAGCCACCATGGCCAATCGCGAGCAGATCCCCGGTTTCACGGCCGAGGAACGAGTCACGAAGATCGGTTTTTGCGAGCAGCTCAAGGGCGGCGTCATCATGGACGTCACGAACGCCGACCAGGCTCGGATCGCGGAGGATGCAGGGGCGGCAGCCGTCATGGCCCTCGAACGCGTCCCCGCAGACATCCGCCGCGAGGGCGGCGTGGCCAGGATGGCCAACCTCGAGAAGATCAAGGAGATCCAGGAAGCGGTCGACCTCCCAGTCATGGCCAAGTGCCGGATCGGCCACTTCGTCGAAGCCCAGATCCTCCAGGCGCTCGAAGTCGACTGCCTCGACGAGAGCGAGGTGCTGACGCCAGCCGACGAGCAGCACCATGTCTGGAAGCGGGACTTCACGATCCCGTTCGTGTGCGGCTGTCGCGACCTCGGGGAGGCGCTCCGCCGGATTCACGAGGGTGCGGCCATGATCCGGACGAAGGGCGAAGCCGGCACGGGCAACATCGTCGAAGCTGTCCGCCACATGCGCGCCGTCACCTCGGCGATCGCCGCACTCGCGAAGATGGACGAGGAGCAGCTGTCGGACCAGGCCGAGGAGTATCGAGTCCCGGTCGAGCTCGTGACGTGGGTCGCTCGACACGAACAGCTCCCCGTTCCCAACTTCTCGGCGGGTGGTGTCG
>Ga0210086_1001018_pt1 | contig 14906 bp, 6 predicted proteins | sample China_Galinas_PW_3_FD_184867 | JGI IMG/M metagenome (GOLD analysis project Ga0210086, IMG submission 184867) | Wetland microbial communities from San Francisco Bay, California, USA, that impact long-term carbon sequestration - China_Galinas_PWB_D2... | ecosystem: Environmental > Aquatic > Marine... | reverse complement strand
GCGCTCCCGGGGCCTCGGCGACCCGCCGGTGCGGACGGCGGACCAGTGGTCCCCGACGGACGGCGCAAGTGACAAGCCCCCCGCCGGACGGCGCGAGAAGTAAGTCCATCGCCGGTCCTGCCGGAACGCCCCGGCAGCAAGATCCGGTCAGACGGCCAGGTCCGCCGCAGGCCCGTCCCGGAGAGCACCGGCCCCCCCGCGGGCGCTCTCGATCTTCTGAGCCTCACCCTCGCCCTGACCACCCGTTGAGTCAGTTCAGGCCCGGTTCTCGCCTTCGTAGACAAAGGGGCTCCAGCGAGGAGTCCAACACAAATCCGTCCCGAGCATCGGCAGCGAGACAGGTGATCGCCTTTGGCGGTCTTCCGAGCTGCCTGGCGGCTCCTCTCGGGCTCGAAGAGCTGCTGACAAGCGACAGGACATTCGCGGCCCGGAATCGACGAAGCGAGAGAGCATGACGAAAGCGAAAGCATTCTGCCTTGGAATCGCATTCTTGGTTTTCGAAAGCCCTCTGGGCGCACAAACTCCCTTTCTCCAGTTCCCGATCGAGGGCCCGTCGGCTTACGGCAACGGCTTGATCTCTTCGGTCTTCGACCATCACGTTGGCTACTGCTATACCGGAGAGAATCGAGATCCATACTCGCACGACCAAGTGGTCACCGCATACAACAGTGAAGAAGGCCGAAAGAGCTACGGAGAGGATCCGGCCAACAAGAACCTTGGTGGCTACACACACCGGAGTGTGGGCGAGAAGTTCTCTCTCGACGGGAACTACTACTACTCTGGTAGAGCAGACGGGATCTATCTCTATTACGAGGGACACCCTGCAATCGATCTTGTCGTAGGGTCAGGAACCCGGGTTCTCGCGGCGGCGGCTGGGACGGTGACCTCCGTACAGAAGAACGACGCAGTACCCAGCCTCGGCTGGCATGTCTTTGTCGAGCACCAGAACGGCTACCGCACGCTGTACGCACACCTGAGCGAGATCGATGCCGCAATCACTGACGGTGCCCAGGTGGATGCCGGCCAGAAGATCGGCTTGTCCGGCTCTACAGGCACGGAATCACCGCACCTTCACTTTGGAGTACAAAAGCCCGACGGAGCATCGTTCCTCCCAGTCGATCCCTACGGTTGGAGAGGCGAAGGAGTCCTGTGGACGGAAGGCTGCCCCGACGGACAAGGGCCCTTCAACGACATCCCGGCGAATGCCTACTACAGAGGATACGCGGACTTCGCAATCGAACAAGGGTTCATGAAGGGCTTCGCGGACTGCAAGTTCCGAGGCGAAGGAGACGCGACCCGGATCGACGTCCTCGAGGTCGCCTATGCGGTGGCCGGAGAAGAGCTACAAGGCTTACCGCCCGGCTTCGATGACGGGTTCATCGATATCGCACCATGCGATTCGTTTTACGCGACCGTCGCCGACGCGAAACTGGAGGGGTTCATCGAAGGACGCGACTGCAAGGGCGAAGCCGGCACCTGTTTCGACCCTTTCGCGCCCGTGAACCGAGCCGAGGCGTTGAAGATCCTCTCGGAACTCTACGGCATCGACTCCGGGAACTTCGCCAACTTCATCAACGTCCCCGATTCGGACATCCTCTCGTTCCCGGACGTCTCCGACGTTGACTGGTTCTACCCCTACGTCCACTGGATGGCGAACGCCCGGCTCAATGCTGGGCCACTCCCTCAGGGGATCGAGAGAGGGCAGCGCATCGTGGGCGGCTACCCCGGCGGCAAGTTCGAGCCTGCAAAGCTGGTCAACCGTGCGGAGCTCGCGAAGATCAGCGTCGGCCTCCAGCAATACTTCAGCTCCGGTTCCTCTCCGAGCCCGGCCCCGCGAAGGGCCGTCGTGCAGCGCGTGCTCCCGAAGGCCGCCGCTTCCCCCTCCTGGATGGGCCGGAATTACGAGCAGGTCATCGACCGCTCGGACCCCAACGCTCCGGCACCATTCGCGCTCGCCGGTGGCAACGAGCAGATCGTCACCTCTCCGATCGAGCTGTCCGGGGACGGCGTCGATGCCGACGGCGACGAGCTCTCGTACTTTTGGACCGCGGACGGCGGCACGTTCACGACCACCGACCCCAACAGCTTCTCGCGCGTGACCTGGTCGCCGCCCGACGTCGCGAGCGACACGACGTTCACGATCCGGGTCGTGCGCGGTGACGGGCGTGGCCTCGTGGGGCGAGGAGCGCTCCAGATGACGGTACCGGGGACGGCCAGTGCCGGGGCGTCGGGGAGCTTCACCAGCCCCAGCGGCACCCAGACCGGGCCCGTCTCCGTGGCCGCTTCCGCCTCCGACCCCGACGGCCTCCAACGGGTCAGCGTGACCTTCGTTCCGGGAGGCACCCCGCTGGTGCTCTGCGGCGCCGGCGGTCCGGCCGCCTGCGTGGGCACCAGCGACTCCTTCACCGCATCGAACGTCGACCCCACGGCCTACGGCGCGGTCGCCGGAACGGTCACCCTGTCGCTCACCGTCGAGGACAGCACCGGCGCCTCGGAGGTCGTCGCCACCCGGAGCTTCACCTACGACCCACCCACCCCCGGGTCGGGCTTCACCCTCACGGTGATCAAGGAGGGCGACGGCGACGGCACCGTGTCGGGAGGCGGGATCGACTGCCCGCCCGGTTGCACGAGCGACAGCGTGGTGATCCCCGAAGGCACGGCGGTGACCCTGACGGGCTCGGGGGATCAGTTCATCGGGTTCAACGGAGAGACCTGCTTCGGCACCGCTCCGTGTGACTTCGGCATGTACCGCGACCGGGAGATCCACGCGGCCTTTGCCCTGCCCGAGTCGTTCGGAGTGGCTTACACGGCCCCCGCGAACGGAGACACCGGCGTCGGACGAAGCACGTACCCGGAGATCTTCTTCAACCGGGAGGTCTTCGCGGGTCCCGAATTCGGCACCATCGACTTCAGGCAGTGCGACGGCACCCCGGTCCCATTCAACCCGGTGCTGCGCTCTACCGACCGCCGGCTCACGCTGGTCCGGGACGCCTCACTGTCCTACGGAGAGTGCTACGTCGTCGACATTCCCGCGGAAGCGGTCGAGGACGCCGGGGGAACCCCCCTGTCCGCGCCCTACAGCTTCACCTTCACGGTCGAGACCGAAAACCAGCCGAAGATGTACCTCTCGGCCTACCCGACCCAGGTGATCGAGAGCTCGAGAACCAGGGTCAGCATCTGGTTCGAGACACCCTCCGACGTGGACCGGACGATCATGCTCTCCTCGGGCCCGGCAGGGCAGCTCATCCACCCGAGCCAGGTGGTCCTGCCGGCCGGTGAGGTCCTCTACGAGCTCGACGTCGACACCGTCATCAACCACGGCTCGCTCGACGACTTCACCGAGACCCTGCAAGCATCGGAGGCGTCGGCGGGAACCGCCAGCATCCAGGTCATCGTCCGGAACGGCACCGCCCAGTCAGGCTCCCATCTCAAATGGCAAGCCTCGTCGATCGTCGCCGAAGAGGACGGAGATGGGGTGTTCGAAGCTGGAGAGACCGCCGACATCGAGTTCTACGTCGCGAACTTCGGGAGCTCGGACATCTTCAACGTGGCCCTGGACTTCAAGGTCGTCGACACCTACAACCTGTTCATCCTGGGCGGGAAACCGTACCACTGCGACATCGGGTACCTGGCCCGGGGCAAGAGCGCGTCGTGTACCGAAACGATCAAGGCGGATGCGGAGCTGCCCACCGGCGACTACTGGATCGAGGTCACCGGCTCATCGAGCCAGAACGGCTTCATCGACTTCGCGCGCGTCCGGGTGGTGAACAACGCTTCGCCGGACTTCTCCTCGAGCCTCAGGAACCTCACGTCGGCGGAGCTGGAACCGGGGAGGGTGATCGACCTCGTCTACACGGCCCGCAATGTCGATGATGGGTTCAGCCTCGAGCTGCCCCGGTTCGAGGTGGTCATCGAGATCGACGGCCAGGAGCAGTTGCTCTACGACACGTACGCGGACGCTCGGGGCGATTTCCTCGGCTCCCAGAGCTTCCGGCTCCCGATCGTCGTGCCGCCGGTTCCCGGCGCCCACCCGATCCGGGTACGGATCAATCCTGATGGACTGGACCACATCCCGGAGGCCACCACCGCCAACAACGAAGCCGAGGTGATTCTCCACGTCGCCTCACCCAACCGGGCCCCGGTGCTGGGCCCCGTTCCGGAGCGCCTGCTGGTCGACGTCGGCGAGACGCTCGACTTCACGGTCACCGCGAGCGACGCCGACGGCGACCCGCTCACCTACAGCCTGGGGCCGGGTGCGCCGGCCGGACTCTCCATCGGCGCAACCACGGGCATCCTCACCTGGACGCCGGCCTGCGGGCAGGGCCCCCAGAGCTACGGCGACATTACCGTGACGGTCGACGACCCGGACGGCGCGTCGGACTCCGCCTCCCTCGCCATCGACGTGGGACTGAGCGCCGACCTGTCGATCACCAAGACCGCATCCTCCACCCTGGCGGTTCCGGGCGAGGCCATCGGCTTCACCATCACGGCCACCAACCAGGGCCCGAGCTGCATCACGGCCGCCACGGTCTCGGACGTTTTCTCCCCGGAGCTCGTCGACGTTACCTGGAGCTGCGCCGCCTCGGTAGGCTCGAGCTGCACGGTCTCGGGCAGCGGCGACGTCGGAGACAGCGCGGTCGATCTCCTGGCGAACGGCACCGCCACCTACCAGGTCACCGCGCGGATCGACGACGCCGCGAGCGGCCTGATCACGAACCAGGCCTCGGTCGCCGGCCCCGCCGGCGCGCCCGACCCCGTTCCCGCCAACAACGGGGACGCGGTGAGCATCACCCTGCGAGAGCTCGACTTCGGCGATGCCGCCGACTCCTCGGTCGCCCCGGGGCTCGCCTACCCGACCACGCTCGCGGCAAACGGTGCACGCCACGGGGTCGACCCCGCCCTGAGACTGGGCGATGGAATCGACGGTGAGGCGGACGGGCAGAGCACACTGACGGCAAACGGCGACGACCTGCACGGAGCCGACGACGAGGACGGTGTGGTCTTCGAGTCGGACCTCGTACCCTGTGCCACCACGCAGGTCACGGTCTCCGCATCGGCAGCCGGTCTGCTCAGCGGCTGGATCGATTTCGATCGTGACGGCACCTGGGACCAGGCGAACGAAGCGGTGGTCCTCAACCAGGTGCTCGCTCCGGGTGCGAACCCACTCCTGGTAACCACGCCCTGCGGCGCGAGCGTCGGAGCGACCTATGCCCGGTTCCGCCTGAGCAGCGCGGGGAGCACCGGCCCGGCAGGGCTCGCGCTCGACGGCGAGGTCGAGGACGAGTACGTTGTGATCTCGCCGGTTCTCCACGACCTGACCGTGGAGATCACCGGGACCGGAACCGGCAGCATCACCATCCTTCCCGGCAGCATGGTGTGCAGCACCTCGTGTAGCTCGACTTTCCCCGAGGGCACGGAGGTCACCCTGTACGCCAACGCCGTGGCCGGGTCGTCCTTCACCGGCTGGAGCGGGGCCGGATGCACGGGAACCGACCCCTGCCTCCTGACCATGGACGGGGACAAGTCGGTGACCGCGCCCTTCGAGATCGCCGAGCCCTGCTACGCGCTGGCGTTGAGCAAGGTCGGCCAGGGGAGCGATCCGGTGCCCTCGCTGGGAAGCTCGACGGGCTGCGACCCCGGCCTCTACCATGCCGGGGAGATCATCGAGCTCACCGCGGCACCGAGCGCGGGCTGGGTCGTCACCGGCTGGACCGGAACCGACGACGACGCCAGCACTGCCACCCTGAACACGGTCACCCACCCGGCGGCCGATCACGCGGCGTCGGTCCTCTACTCCGAATCCACCGTCCCCTCGATCCTCCTGGTCGACGACGACGACAACGACCCGGACGTCCTCGCCTACTACACCGCGGCGCTCGACTCCCTGGGCGAGAGCTACGACGTGTGGGACACCGACAACAGCGACATCGAGCCGGAGGCGGAGGTGCTGCAGCTCTACTCCAAGGTCCTCTGGTTCACCGGCGCCGCCTTCCGTGGCTTCGCCGGCCCCGGGCCGGCGGGGGAATCCGCCCTCGCCAGCTTCCTCGACGCCGGCGGCTGTCTCGTCCTGAGCAGCCAGGACTACATGACCGACCGGGGGATCACGAGCTTCATGACCGACTACCTCGGGGTGGGCTCCGGCACCAACGATGCCAAGCACACCGAGGTCACCGGCACCGGCCCATTCTTCGGCGGCACGTCCTCGACCGCCCTGGGTCCGTATCAGCTCGTGTTCTCCCCCGACGGTCCGCTCGACAACTTCAGCGACCTGCTGACGCCGGCGAGCGGGGCCGCGGTCGCCTTCCAGGGAGATGGCGGCGAGGCCGCCGTCGAGACGACCGGTGCCACCTACCGCTCCGTCTTCCTCGGCTTCCCGTTCGAAGCCCTCCCCTCGCTGGACACACGAACGCGGGTGCTGAAGAGCGTCCTCGACTTCTGCCACATGGAGTGCTCGGCCCCGTTCCAGGTCCACCTATCGAACGACCTGGTGACGGACGCCCGCGTGGTCGACGCCTGCGACCGCATCGTCGTGGACCAGGGGTACGCCGTCCTCCCCGGCGGCGACCTGACGCTGAGGGCCCCCGGAACCGTGGTCTTCGGTGACGGGTTTGAGGTGCAGGAAGGAGGAACGCTCCGCGTGGTCATCGAAAGACCGTAGAGATGGCAGACTCTCCAGATCTCATGATTTCTGTATACTCGACAGCGCCGAACAACAGAGGCCGAGACCCGCCCGGCTCTGTCCGCAACCGAGGGCCATGCGGGCTCGGTCGTCCTCCAGGAAGGAGCGACCAGAGAAGGGCAGGCATGGAGACCGCGCCGGGAGAGATCACAGCCGCGCTGGAACGATGGAGCGAAGGGAATCCGGGGGGCTTCGAAAACCTCATGCACTTGGTGCTGGACGAGCTCCGGCGCGCCGCTCATTTCTACTTCCGGTGTGAGGACGACGACCACACCCTCCAGCCCACCGCTCTCGTGAGCGAAGTCTGCCTTCGGCTCATGAACCGTCGCAAGATTCAGTGGGATAACAGGCGGCAGTTCTTCGCCTTTGCCGGCCAACTGATGCGGCGCATCCTGATCGACTACGCCAGGGCCCGCAAGACCGACAAACGTGGTGGTGGGATCAAGATGTCATCCCTCACCGGCGCGATGGACCGCGAGGTGGAGACGGCGATCGATCCAGAGACCCTGGTCTCCCTCCACGAAGCATTGATCGGCCTCGAAGCGTTCGACCCGCAAGCGGCGAGAATCGTGGAGCTACGCTTCTTCACCGGGCTCAGCGCCGAGGAGACGGCCAGGGCCCTCGACATCTCTCGCGCCACGGTCACCCGCGATTGGACACTCGCCAGAAACTACCTGGCGCGCGAGCTGGGAGCCCGCACGCCGGCCGCCCTGACCTGCGCCTGATTCTCCGACGACTCAATCCGCAACCGCTTCCCACCTCTGGGAGGTGAAGGACCGGCGCGGTCCACGGGGAAGCCTGGGGAGCCAACAAACGATGAAGCCCGAGCTGTGGAATCGAATCAAGCGGATCCTCCCGGAGGTGCGCGAGCTGCCGCCAGAGGCCAGAGCCACCCATCTGGACGAGGCCTGCGAAGCCGACCCCGAGCTGCGCCACGAGATCGAGACGCTCCTGGCGGCCGACCAAGGGACGCTCGCCTTCATGGACCGACCTCCCATCAAGCTCCTCGGCGAGGACGAGACGGGCGTCGGCGAAGACAGCCAGGTCGGCACCTACCGGATCCTCGGTCAGCTCGGCCAGGGAGGGATGGGCGTCGTCTACCTGGCCACCAAAGTCGGAGACGAGTCCGAGCGCCAGATGGCACTCAAGGTCTTGCAGTTGAGCCAGACGAGCGAAGAGGGCGAGCAGCGCTTCCTCCAGGAAATGAGGATCCTGGCGAAGCTGGATCATCCGAACATCGCCAAGATCCAGGAAGGCGGCCGGACCGAGGACGGCAGGCTCTACTACCTGATGGAGCACGTCGAAGGTCAGGCCATCGATGACTATTGCCGGGAGCGCAAGCTCTCCCTCGAGGAGCGGCTTCGACTCTTCCAGCGGGTCGCTGCCGCGGTGCAGTACGCCCACACGAAGCTCGTCATTCACCGCGACATCAAGCCGAGCAACGTCCTGGTGACCGCCGCTGGAGAGCCCAAGCTGCTCGACTTCGGCGTGGCCAAGCCGCTGGAGGGGGCAGGGATCGAGACCACGGTCCTCACCGGCGGCAGCCAGAAGCCCTTCACTCCCGACTACGCCAGCCCGGAGCAGATCTCCGGCGAAGACATCCACATCGCAAGCGACGTCTACTCGCTGGGGGTCCTCCTCTACCAGCTCCTCGCCGGCGCTCGCCCGTACCGGCTCGAAGCACTGACCGAACAAGAGATCGGGCGCACGGTCTGCGACGAAACGCCGCCGCCGCCCAGCGCTGCGTTCGACCGGGCGACGGATGCCGAGGGCACCTCGCGGCCACCGATCACCGATCCCACGACCGCGAGCTTTCGCCGACGGCTCCAAGGCGATCTCGACACGATCGTTCTGATGGCGCTCCGCAAGGAGCCGGGGCGGCGCTATGGCTCCGTGGATCAACTCTCGGACGATCTCCAACGCTACCTGGATCAAGAGCCGGTTCTGGCCCGGCAGAGCTCGACGACCTACCGATTGGGCAAGTTCTTCCGTCGCAACGGGAGGAGCCTCGCCGCGATCGCCACCGCCGTCCTGCTACTTCTCACTTTCACAGTGAGCACCACGGTTCAACAGCGGCGGACGGCTCGGGAGCGAGACAAGTATCAGTTCGTCAGCGAGTTCTTGCTCCACCTGTTCGAGGTGGCAAACCCCCGAAAGGGACCGGGTGAGGAAGTGACGGCAAGAGAGCTGCTGGACGGCGGTACCGCTCTACTCCAAGATCGCACTCACGGACAGCCCCTGCTCCGCGCCGAGCTCCAGGTCCAAATTGCCACGGCGTATCACGCTCTCGGACACTTTCAGCCGGCGAGAGAGCTCCTCGCGCGCGCGCTCGCCTCGAGAGAGCGGGAGCTCGGCCGCCACAGTCTCGAGGTCGCAGAAGTGCTCGATGGCCTTGCTGTCATCTCGACCGAACAGGGCGACCTAGACGAAGCTGAGCGTCTGTTCCAGGAGGCACAGACGACGATACGGCAGATCGCTGGGGACCGGCATCCGCTCCTCGGGGACTTGCTCCACAACTACAGCACCCTCTTGATGGTCAAGCGGGACCTGCCTGGCGCCAGAGACCTTTTGGAAGAAGCCTTGGACATTCGGCAAGCCGCTTGGGGTGCAACCAGCGCTCCGGCGGCAGAAAGTCTCAGTCAGCTCGGGACCCTGCTCAAGGCCTTGGAATCGTTCGACGAGGCGGAGGCCACTCTCCGCAACGCTCTCGAGATTCGTCTCCGTCTGTTCGGTGAGAACCATCCGGATACCGCGACGACACTGCACAACCTCGGCTGGTTACTCGATGGGCTCGGACGGGACGCGGAAGCGGAAGACCTGTACAGGAGAGCCATTGCTGTGCGCAGGAGGCGCCTCGGAGCCAACCATCCCGCCCTCGCCGACAGCCTTTACAATCTTTCGACCCTTCTCGGCCGAACGGGCAGATACGCAGAGGCGGAGCTGGCCTCCGAGGAGGCGACCACGATTTGGAGCTCTGCCCTAGGCTCCGATCATCCACGGGTTGCCTACGGTCTTACCAGTAGAGCGACAGCCCTGCGTCGACTCGGTAGGCTCGAAGAGGGGGAGGTGCTCTTCCGTAGAGCTCTGGACCTCCGTCTGCGGGCGTTCGGCCCCGATCATCACCTGACATCCGTCAGTCGCAACAACCTGGCCGTGGCCCTCCAGGACCAAAAACAATATGAAGAAGCCATGGGCCTCTATGCCCAGGTACTTGCATCTCGCCAGGAGCAGCTCGGTCATCGCCACACATCTACGGCCAACACGATCACCAACATCGGAACGCTCCAAGAGGACACGGGTCTCTACGAAGAAGCGTTGGGGAGCTACTCCGAGGCTCTCGAAATCCGCCGGGAGATCCTCGGCCCTGATCACCCAGAGACCATCTCGTCGAAGGCGAATCTCGCTTCTGCCCTGCTGGCTTTGGGCCGCCTCCAAGAGGCGACGGACCTTGCCGAAGCGACCCTGGAAGAACTGACCGCGAACCCCTCCGCGCGACCGAAGGCCATTGCGCAGACCAAGAGCGTTCTCGGCGCCTGCCGTGCGCTGTCTGGTGACCTCACCGAGGCTGGTGAATTGCTTCAGTCCGCGGTCACAGAGCTGGCCGAAGCAGACGGGCCGAGGGCCCGGAATACACAGCAAGCGAGAGCGCGACTAAGGAGCCTGCTGGCAATTCACTGAGCCCCTTTCTCAAACTCGACCCGGAGCTGGACCGATTCAGCTGTCTCGGTGCCGACGACCCGTGTGTACACGGTTCGGCCCGGGGGCGACTCTAGGGGAGAGACCGACCCACATCGAGGGAGACCGAACCGTGAGCCAGAACGACCGTTCTAACCCAAGGTTCCCTGCCGCGACCGTGGGACCCTGCCTGGCGACACTCCTGCTCCCGATCTGCTGCCTCGCCTTGACCGCCTGCAGCGCCCACCGCGCCGCCGGCACCGGCGACGTGGCGTTCCGCCTGGTCTGGAACGGGCGCTCGGACCTGGACCTGTTCGTCGAGGACCCGTCCGGCGCCTGCATCTTCTTCGGCCAGAGAGCCTCCGCGGCCGGCGGGGTGCTGGACGTGGACTGCAACGGCGGCACGGACCAGATGTGCGAGCACCCGATCGAGAACGTCTTCTGGCCGGTGGGGAGCGCGCCGCCCGGCCTCTACCGCTTCTGGGTCCACGCCCACTCCCTGATCCCGGCCGAGGCGCCTCTCGCCTACCATCTCCAGGTGCTGCGAGGCCGGCTGCCGATCTGGAACCATGAGGGGGCGATCCGCCATCACCAGGAGCTCCAGGGACCCTTCGTCTACCTGGCGCCGGGCTCCACCGTGGGCCGCTCCGCCGAGCGCAGCGACCTACCCGCCACCTGCAACGGCCCAACCAACGGGGTGTTCGTGTCGCCCCCTTGACACGACAAGCCGAGGGGTGGATCATTCACCTAGCTGACTATGCATAGCTAGGTCGGCAAAGGACAGGTCGCACAGAAGCAGGAGCCTCCCCGAATGACCGGACGACGCAGGCGCAAGCGCAACGACATCCTCCAGGGCACCTTGGCGATGCTCGTGTTGAAGACGCTTGCCGTGCGCGGGCCGCTCCACGGCTACGCCATCACGCGCCACATCCAGGAGGTCTCGGACGACTTGCTGCGGGTCGAGGAGGGGTCGCTCTACCCGGCGCTCCACCGCATGGCGCAGGAAGGCTGGCTAGCGGGGAGCTGGGGGACCACGGAGAAGAACCGCAAGGCGCGATTCTACGACCTGACCGACGCGGGCCGCCGGCAGCTGGCGGAAGAGCAGGAGAGCTGGGCGCGGCTGACCGAGGGTGTGGATCGCGTGCTGGCCTTCAACGAGCCCTGAGGAGGGAACCATGGCCTGGTACCACCGCGCCTGGAACGTCGTCCGGCCCGAGCGGCTGTCGCGGGACCTGGACCGGGAGATCGAGTTCCACCTGGCCGAGCGGACCGACGAGCTGATCGCCGAGGGCATGGCGCCCGAGGCGGCCGCGCGGGAGGCCGCGCGCCGCTTCGGCAACCGCATGCTCCAGAAGGACCGCACCCGCGACGTGGACGTCGTCGTCTGGCTCGAGTCGTTCGTGTCCGACGTGCGCTACGCCCTCCGGGGCTTGCGCCGCAGCCCCGTCTTCACGCTCGTCGCGGTGCTCTCGCTGGCCCTGGGGATCGGTGCCAACACGGCGATCTTCAGCCTGACCAACGCAATCCTCCTCCGCACCCTGCCGGTCCGGGAACCGGGCGCGCTCATGCAGGTCACCTTCGGCGGCGACGACGGCGAGACGTTCACCAACCCCCAGTGGGAGCAGATCCGGGACCGGCAGACGGTGTTCTCGGGCGCTTTCGCCTACGGCACGAGAGCGTTCAACCTGACCACCGGCGGCCTGATCCGGCGGGCCGCAGGAGCAACGGTCAGCGGCGACTTCTTCCCGACCCTGGGCGTCGTGCCTGCAGCCGGACGCCTGCTCGATCCATCGGACGACGTTGCCGGGTGTCCGGCCGCGGCCGTGGTCAGCGACCGGTTCTCCCGGCGGGAGTACGGCGGCGCCGGCGCCATCGGGCGGACCCTGTCACTAGACGGTCAGTCCTTTTCGGTGGTGGGCGTCACCGAGCCGTCGTTCACCGGCATCAGCGTCGGCGCGCCGGTGGACGTTTACGTGCCTTTGTGCACCATGCCCCTGCTGGAAGGCGACCCCGACATCCTCCAGGAACGCTCCACGTGGTACCTCAGCCTGCTCGGGCGCCTGAAGGACGGGGTGGCGCCGGATCAGGCGCGGGCGCAGCTCGGCGCGGTGGCGCCCGCGGTCTTCCGCGCGACCGTGCCGGGCCGCTGGGGCAAGGACGGCCAGGCGCGCTACCTCAAGCGGACTCTGGATGCACGGCCCGCGTCGACCGGCCTCTCCGACGTGCGAAACCGCTACGGCCGGGCGCTGACCATCCTGATGGGCGTGGTCGGCCTGGTGCTCCTGATCGCCTGCGCCAACATCGCCAACCTGCTGCTGTCCCGGGCGGCCGCCCGGCGCGAGGAGAGCGCCATCCGCCAGGCACTCGGCGCTGGCCGTACTCGCCTGGTGCGCCAGCTCCTGACCGAGACGGTGGTCCTGTCGCTCCTCGGCGCGGGGCTGGGAGCGCTGTTCGCCGGCTGGGCCAGCCGGCTGCTGGTGAGCTTCCTCTCGAGCGGCGAGCAGCCGGTCTGGCTCGACCTGTCGCCGGACGGCCGGGTGCTCGCGTTCACCCTCGCCGTGGCCGTGGCGACCGGCGTCCTGTTCGGCCTCGCGCCGGCCTGGCTGGCGGCCGGAGCGGACCCCGGCTCGGCCACCCGCTCCGCCGCCCGCGGCCGGATCCGCGGAGGAACCCGGCACCGCGCGGGCAAGGCGCTGGTGCTGGGCCAGGTGGCCCTCTCGCTGGTCCTGGTGGCGGCCGCCGGCCTCCTGGTCGGCAGCTTCCACACCCTCTCCACTCTCGACCCGGGGTTCCGGCGGGACGGCGTCGTCCTGGTGAACGCCGATTTCACGAACACCGGCTTCGACGACGGCCGGCGGGCCGTCGCCCGCGGTGCGCTGCTCGAGGCCCTGCGTTCCCTGCCGGGAGTGCAGTCGGCGAGCGCGTCGATGATCACGCCGGTGAGCGGCATCATGTGGAACGAGGACGTGGTGACGGACGGCTTCACACCCGAGGACCGCGACGACTCCCTGGCGTACTTCAACACGGTCAGCGACGGCTACTTCGAGACCCTCGGGACCCCGCTCCTGACCGGGCGTGACCTGGCCGCAACCGACGACGACGGCGCGCCGCGGGTCGCCGTGGTGAACCAGGCGTTCGCCGACAAGTTCCTCGGCGGCCAAAGCCCGCTCGGCAAGACCTTCAGCACCCGGTCCGGCGACACGACGAACGATCCGGTCCAGGTCGTCGGCGTCGTCGGGGACGCGAAGTACATGTCCCTGACCGAGGACCCGCCGCCGACCGTCTACCTGCCGTTCGGCCAGGGCGACGTCTTCGGTACCCGGCGGACCTACGCGCTCCGCACGAGCGCCCCGCCCGCCGCGCTGCTCGGCGCGATCAAGGCGTCGGCGGCGCGGGTCAGTGCCGGGATCACCCTCGAGGTCAAACCCCTCTCCGACCAGCTCGCCTCCTCGCTCACCCGGGCACGCCTGCTCGCCACCCTCTCCGGGTTTTTCGGCGGCCTCGCCCTGCTGCTGGCGGTGATCGGCCTCTACGGCACCCTGTCGTACGCCGTCACCCGCCGGCGGGGAGAGATCGGCGTCCGCATGGCCCTCGGCGCCACGGCCCGCGAGGTGATCCGCATGGTGTTCACCGAGGCGGGCCTGCTCATCCTGGGCGGTATCGCCCTCGGCACCGTGCTGGCCCTGGCGGCCACGCGCCTGATCGCCTCCTTCCTCTACGGCGTCCAGGCGACCGACCCCGTCACCCTCGCCGCGGCCGCCGGCGTCCTCGCTCTCACCGCCCTCGGCGCGGCCCTCCTCCCCGCCACCCGCGCCGCCACCGTCGAGCCGATCGACGTGCTGCGCGAGTAGCCGGCATCACGCCGGGGTGAGCACGCCGTCCAGGACCTGCCGGGCGAGCGGGACGCGGTCGGGGAGCAGCAGGACGAGGAGAACCGTCCGCACGGAGGATGGGCTGGCGTCGCGGAGCGCCTCGGCCATGGCTTGGAGGGACCGGTCGTAGGGCAGGTCGGCATGGCCGGTGCCGAAGATCGGCAGCGCCAGGCTCGTGCAACCGGCCCGGCCGGCTTCGGAGAGGGCCCCTTGAACGCACCGCCGCGCCCCGTCGGCCGTGGCGTGGTGCAGCGCGTCGCTCGCCACGCAGTGGACGATCAGCCGATGGGGCGGCTGGCCGCCGGGCGTGGCGCAGGTGAAGCCCACCGGCAGCTCACTCACCCCGGTGCGCCGCGCTTCCTCCTCGACCACCGCCTCGAGCTGCCGCCGGAGGCCCCAGCCGGTCTCCGCCAGCACCGAGCGGCCGGTGCCACCGCCCATGCTGAGCCGCGGGTTGGTCGACGTACAGAGCGCCTCCGCCGATGCGTCGGTGAGCTCGCCGACGAAGAGCTTCACCTCGAGACCCCCACCGGCGATCCAGCGGCGCTCCGGCCCCGGATCCGCGTGCGGGTCTGAGGACCCGGTCCGCCAGCGGAAGAGACGATCGAGGATGGTCAGCACTCGGGGCACGGGCTCGGCGACGGACGGTCTACTCACACACCCTGCGCTGCTGGTGGCAG
>Ga0210086_1001017_pt1 | contig 14910 bp, 11 predicted proteins | sample China_Galinas_PW_3_FD_184867 | JGI IMG/M metagenome (GOLD analysis project Ga0210086, IMG submission 184867) | Wetland microbial communities from San Francisco Bay, California, USA, that impact long-term carbon sequestration - China_Galinas_PWB_D2... | ecosystem: Environmental > Aquatic > Marine... | reverse complement strand
GGGGGTAAGGGAAGTCGGGGCCGTGGGTGGTCTCCAGGACCCATACGGGGCGGCCGTCCAACTCGTCGGCGCCCAGGAGCGTGTGGGTGTCCAGCTCCGGCGGGCGCGGCGACAGCTCGGCGCGGCCGAGGACCGACTGGTGGAACGGGTCGTCCTCCGCCGCGCCCTGGATGCGGCGCACCGCCTGGAGGTCGGGCAGGTACATCCAGGCCGCGTCGTCGGCCGTCGTGCCCTCGCGCGCCAGGTGGCCGAGCCAGGCGTAGCCCTTGCGGTCGGGGGGAAATTCCGGGAAGAAGACCACCTTGTGGGCGATGTCGCCCTCGGCGTAGCGCTTGTAGAGCATGGCGAACGCGAAGCGGCGCTCGCCGCCGTCGGGGTCGGTCAGGGTGAACGTGACCCGCGCGGCGCCCTCGTCGCCCCCGGTGACGGCGTAGGCGCGGGCCGCGATCTCCTCGGCGGCGGGCGGTGGCGGCGCCGGGCCCGGCGCGGCACCCGACGCATCCCGGGCGTACGCTACGGCGGCGAGGGACAGTGCCAGGGACACCGAGACCACGGCGGCGACGCGCGCGGGGTCTTGTCCGCCGGGGCGGTGCATCCGCACAGCATACCGCCCCGGCGCCGACCGGGGGCCGGCGCGGCCTGGAACGGGCCGCCTAGAAGCCGGCCAGGTGCTCGTCCTTCGGGTACGTGAGGGCGTAGCCGAAGCGGATCTTGCGCTTCTCGCCGCCCTCGAACGTGCCGGTCCAGACGACGACCCCCTTGGTGCCCTCCACGTCGGTCTCGGAGGGGGCCGTGGCCCAGTCGTCGAGGTACTTCACCTCGAGCGCCGCGTCGCGCGGTACCGGTACCCGGTCGTACACGCTGACCTCCACCGGGCGGGCGTGGAAGTTGCCCACCTCGATCTCGTAGCGGCGCTCCACCCGGCGCTTGCCGCCGAACAGCCCGGACTTGCCGGCCTGATCGGTGTCGACCTTGCGCGAGACGCGCACGCGGTCGTCGGCGCCAAAGGCGAGGCGGCGCTCCTCGCCGGGGCGGACCGTGCCCATGCCGGTCTGACCCACCAGGGCGCCGGCGCGGTAGAGGCTCACCTGGCCCGCCGGGAGCGGCGCGTCGCCGTTGGTCAGGACGGCGTACAGGTACGCCACCGGCTCGACGCCGGGATGGGTGCGCACCTTGAGCGCCACCGGGAACGTGCGCTGGTCGGCCACGTAGGCGTGGGGCTCGCCGTCGGCGGGCACGGTCTGAGCGCCGGCCACGCGGTAGGCCAGGGCGAACTCGCCCACGTCGGCCGTCGCCACCGCCTCGCGGGCGGGCTGGCTGGCGGGCACTCTGAGCACGCCCCGGCTGAGGGCGCCCGCGATCCCCGCCGACGCCATGTCCTCCTCGTCCTTGACGGACTTGCGGAAGAAGTCGGTGGCCACCGGGTGCTCGAAGCCGACGAACCACGGCCGCGGCTCGTGCATGGCCGCCGTGCCGCCGGGGCGGGCGGTGGAGAGGGTCAATCCAACGCCGTTCCAGTCCTCGCCGGTGCGCTGGCGCACCTGGCCGCGCAGGGTGAGGTCGAGATTGCCCTTCTCCGGGTCGAGGCGGGCGTCGTAGGCCGGCGCCCAGGAGGCGTCGGGCACCTCGTAGGTCACCGCGAAGCGCGCGGTGCCGGCGGCCCCGGCGCGCACCTGGACGCGCACCGCGGTGGTCCGGGCGGCGCCGGTGCGCACGCGGGCGAGCTCCTGCTGCAGGCGGCGGATGTCGGCCTGGACCGTGCGCAGGGCGACCTCCTGCGCGCGCTTGGCCTTGAGGGTCTCCTCCATCCCCTTGCCGACCGCCGTCCAGGCGCCCGACCAGTCGGCGGGCTTGCCCACGAGGAGCCCCTCCTTGGTCTTGGGAGGCGACACCCTGGACACGGAGCGGATGAAGTCGGCCTGGGTCTCCAGGGCCGCGATCTTGTCGGTGAGGGTCTGCTGGCGGTCGCTCGCCGCAAGCAGCTCGGCCTCCAGGGAACGCTCGCGCTCGGAGGCCGCGTCGGTGCGGAACACGCTCCGCGCCTCGACGCTCTGGATGGTCAGGTCGAAGTCGGCCGTGCCGGACACCTGCACGGTGTCCGCGGCGGCGCTCGCCGGCAGGCCGCCGATCACGACCGTCGCGTCGCCGGGCTTCAGGTCGGCGGCGGCGGTGCGGGTGACGCGCGCGCGGTCGGGATAGACCGTGACCGCGCTCACGGCGGAGGCGGCGTCCACGTCGGCGGCGCGCAGAGGCGTCGCCTGGAGGAACGGGGAAACCAGGGAAAGCAGGACGAGGGTGGGAAGCAGTCGGCGCATCGGGAAGCTCCTTATCGGGGATCGGGCGCGGACGCTGGGGGGAGGAAACGCCCGCATTGTACGCAAAAACGCGGGACGTGTCAGGGGGGCGCCCGAGGCGCGCGGGCCGCGCCCCGACCCCAGGGAAATTCCGCAAGTTTTCCAAGAAACGCAAGAGACGCAAGTTCCGCAAGGCGCCCCTTCCGGGGCACGGATAGAGTCTCACCCGTCGCGTCCGGGGCCGGGCCAACCGCCGGCAGCTACCTGGAACGAAGAGGGCGAATGGGCCTCCCCCTCGGACGCGACGACTTCGGCCCGCCGCCGGGGCCGCGCACTCGAGAAGACACACGGGCGGGACGGGACGACGCCGGCACGGTCGCTTGAAGGTGAGGAGGGCGCCCATGAAGACGCTGGACGAGATCGTGGGAGACGCGGGGCAGCCGGAGGCCGTCGCCGTCGAGGCCGGGTCCGAGACCGGGTCCGAAGCCACCCCCGAGGCCGCGCCGGAGGGGCACGCGGGTGCCGATCCCGGCGCGGACGTTCCCGAGGAGGCGCGGGACCGCATGGTCCCGGTGGGCGCCCTGATCGACGAGCGCAGGAAGCGCCGGGCGGCGGAGGACCGACTCGCCCGGCAGGGAACGGAGCACGAGGCCCCCGACGCGGACGGGTTCCGGGACGACCCGGAGGGCTACCTGAAGGCCCTGAAGACGGAGCTGGCGGGCGAGATCGCCGCCGTGCGGGTGGACGCCGCCGAGTCGGCGGCCCGCGCGCGCCATCCGGACTTCGCCCAGAAGGCCGCGGCGTTCGCCCAAGTGGCGCGGGCCGAGCCGGCCCTGGTGGCCGCCATGCAGGCGGCGCCGGACCCGGCCGAGTTCGCCTACCGGCTGGGGGCGCGGATGCTCTCGGGCCTCTCGGGCGACACGGCCCTGCCCGAGTCCCTGTCGGACAGCCCCTCCGCCCAAGGCCCGGCCTCCGGACCCTGGCGCCCGAAACCGTTGAGCGACATCGTGGGAAGGAGATAACCCCATGGCCGACACCCTGGCCGCCACCGGTCTGACCGTCCAGCAGTGGGACGACCGGTTCTTCGGCGAATACGTCCGCGCGAGCCGCTTCGCCCGCTACTACGGGACGAACGAGAACGCGGTCATCCAGATCAAGGAGAACCTCACCAAGAACAAGGGCGACCGGATCGTCCTGGCCCTGGCCCACGAGCTGGCCGGGTCGGGCGTCACCGGCAACACGACCCTGGAGGGCAACGAGGAGGCGCTCGACACGCGCTCCCATCCGATCACCGTGGACGTGCTGCGGCACGCCGTCACGGTGACCGACTGGGAGGAGCAGAAGAGCGCCATCGGCCTGCGCGACGCCGGGAAGGTGCGGCTGACCAACTGGGCCATGAAGCGCCTGCGCTCGGACATCATCACCGCCCTGCACTCCATCAACGGCGTGGCCTACGGGTCGGCCTCGGAGGCGCAGAAGGACGCGTGGCTGACCGACAACGCCGACCGCGTCCTGTTCGGCGGGTCGGTGTCGAACAACAGCGGCAATGACCACTCCCTGTCGCTGGCGAACGTGGACGACGTGGCGGCCGACCGGCTGTCTCCGGCGATGGTGTCGCTCGCCAAGCGCCTGGCTCAGGAGGCCGACCCGGCCATCCGGCCGGTCGTGGTGGGCGAGGACGAGGAGTGGTTCGTGCTGTTCACGGGCAGCCGGCCGTTCCGCGACCTGCGGGGTCACGCCGACATGCTCTCGGCCAACCGCGACGCCTGGACGCGCGGGCAGGAGAACCCCCTGTTCACCGGCGGCGACCTGATCTGGGACGGGGTGATCGTCAAGGAGATCCCCGAGATCGGGACGCTGGGCACCGTCGGCGGCGGCGGGGCCGAGGTGGGCACGGGCTTCCTGTGCGGCGCGCAGGCACTGGGCATCGCCTGGGCCCAGCGCACCCGCACCGCCACCCAGGACACGGACTACGAGTTCCGGCACGGCGTGGCGATCCAGGAGATCCGGGGCGTGGAGAAGCTGCGCTTCGGCACTGGGACCGCCGACACCGACGACCTGGTGGACAACGGCGTGGTGACCGTCTACTCGGCGGCCGTGGCCGACGCCTAGGACCTGAGACCGGAGCCGGGGGGCGGGGATGCAAAGCCCCGTCCCCCACCCCGGCGGGAGCGCGCGCGTGACCCAGAGCGAGATTCAACAGGCAATCCGGACCCAGGCCCTCGTCCGGCTCGGCGTTCTGGGGGCGGAGGAAACCCCGTCCGCCGCGGACGACGCCACCGCCGTCTCGGCCCTGGCGCGGGTGGTGGACGACCTGGGGGCCCGGGGCGAGGTGTGGTTCACGGCGGACGCGCTTCCCGAGGAGACCCGCCACGTCCTCACCCTGCTCCTGGCGGCCGACCTGGCGGACGCCTTCGGCCTTCCCGAGGACCGCCTGCGGCGGCTGCTCGCCGAGGCCCAGGAGGCCCGGCGGGCGCTCCGGGGCATGGGGCGCGCCGTCACCACCGGGCCCGTGAACTTCACCAACTACTGACAGCCAGAGGAGCGAAGCCATGGCCGCGACCGTCGAAATCTGCGAGAGCAACGGGGCCGGCGAGACCGTCACGCACGACATCGCCAACTCCAACATGGGTGCCGTGGACGCGGCGGAGCTGGACCCCGTCGCCAACCCCGTCACCCCCGGCAACAACACCTACGAGAAGTACCAGCGCTTCCACGTGACCGCCATGGGCGGCTCGTCCGCCATCGACAACCTGAAGGTCTGGCGCACCGGCGCCCTGGGCGGTGCCGCCGTCCACGTGACGAATGCGCGGGAGACTTCCTACGCCCAGGCGACCTACGCGATCCCCGTGGCGACGGACTCGACGGCGGCCACCCAGACCATGCCCACCAGCGAGCCCACCGGCGCCAACCTGGGTGTCGGCGGGGGCCTCACCGGGCAGCTCACCGCGGCCGGCTACTCGGACTACCTGGTGCACCAGGTCCAGACCGATCCGGGCGACACCGCGGGCGCCACCACGACCATGAACTACCAGTACGACGAGACCGCCTGACCTCAAGGCGCAACCGGATCCCACCGGGCACTTGAAGCGGCAATCCCATGCCCACTTTCTCCTACGACGGGCCGGACGGCGCCACCCATGCCGTCGACGGCGAGCCGTGGTTCTGGATCGCCCGCTACCGCGACGGGAGCTTCCTGCCCCAGTTCGACGTGCGGGACGGCGCCTTCCACCGGTTCGATGAGATCGACCTCGCACGCCTGGCGGTGTTCGAGGTGCGCCCGGCGGTCGGGCCGGAGTGCGTCTTTCAGGTCCGCATCGCGCCGGGGATGCGTCCGATCTTCTTCAAGCGCCACCGCCGGCTCCACGTGGGCACGCCCCACGAGCACCACGAGGTGCTGTTCTGCTTCGGCTACCAGGAGACCGTGGGCGGCCGGAACGTGAAGTGCGTGCTCGCCGTCCGGCCCGACGGCGCCGTGTCCATCGAGAACCACGACGGGAGGCCGGAATGAGAAAGTCCACGGACGGTCGATCCTGGAACAGCCGGCCGGTGCGCCCCGGCGTCACCGAGTTCCACGTCGGGTGGCTGAACTACCTGGACGAGGACGACGCGTGGCGGCCCATCGACTGCGTGCTCGTGGAGGGCCCGACGGGCTTCTCGGTCCGGGAGGCGCCGTTCTTCTTCCAGGCGCCGCGCCACGCCGACCAGGCGGCGTATTTCGAGAGCAACTGCCGGTACGACGTCTTCCGGAAGGCGCGCATCACGGCCCCGCCGCTGGGCCAGCACCTGACCGCGCTGGACGCGGCCCACGTCGAGGGGCGGCCGTTCGATCCGGACGGCGACGGGCGCATGGACGCGGTGCTCTACCCGGGCGCCTTCCCGCAGTGGAACGCCGACCTGATCTACCGCGTCCGGCACGGGCGCGCACCGCGGCTGGAGAAGCTGATCCGGTTCCACGGCCCGCCCCCTGCCGACGTGGCCGCGCGCTTCGCGGTCACGTACACGGGCGACGTGGAGATCAGCCCGCGCCGGATCGACGGCGCCCGCCGCGCCGCCCACTGGAACCGGCGCGGGCGGCTGCGGCACCGCGAAGGCTTTTACGTGCGGGCCCGGGACGAGGCGCAGAAGCGCGGCATCGGCATCCGCACGCCGCGCATCTGGGACGCGAACCCCGATGTCCCCAAGGCCGCCGGGATCGACGCCACGTTCGAGCAGCGGGGCCAGCGGCTGGTCCTGACCAAGCATATCCCCGCCGGCTTCTTCACCGCCGACGTGGTGTACCCGGTCCACACGGACGCCACGAGCACCTTCTACCCGGACCCCGACCCCGAGACGACGACGGTGGACGGCCTGGTGCGGTGCGACTCCAGCCCCCGGACGTTCTCGGGCGAGCGCGACAACGCCGGGGGCCAGGCGTTCCCCTCGCTGAACACCGCGCGGGTCGAGATCGAGTGCCACTCGAACACAAACACCTTCCGGTACATGGGCCGGACCCACGCCCTGTTCGACACCTCGTCAATCCCGGACCTGGACACGGTCACCGGCGCGACGCTCTCGCTTTACGGGTTCGAGCTGGTCACGACCCTGGAGGCGGACGAGGTGGCGGTGGTGTCGGGCAGCCCGGCGAGCGACACCGACCTGGTGCCCACCGACTACGCCACGACGCACTTCGGCGCCACGGAGCTCGCGCCGCGGGTCCCGTCGAGTGCCTGGAGCACGTCGGGGTACAACGACTTCGCGCTGAACGCGAGCGGCCTGGCGACGATCAGCAAGACGGGCCTGACCCGGCTCGGCCTGCGCCTGGGGCTCGACCTGGACAACGAGGCGCCCACCTGGGCGAGCGGCAACCCGGCCATCCGCATCCGGTGGTACTCGGCGGACCAGACCGGCACCAGTCAGGACCCGACGCTCGTCGTCTCCCACGGCGCCCTCCCGGTGGGCGTGCAGAAGGGCGCGGGCTACGCGGTCCGCGAGCAGGCGGCGGCGATCACCAGGGGCGCGACCTACGAGGTCCAGAGCGCGTCCAGTACGCTCGTCCAGGACGCCTCCCGGTACACCGTGAGGACGCCCCACGCGGCCCAAAAGGACCTGATCTACCGCCTGCCGGGGCCGGTGGTGCTGCGGACACTGCGCTACGCGGTCACCCAGCCGCGCCTCTCGGGGGTCATCAAGGACCGGCGCGGGACGACGATCAACTGCGCCGCGTACAACGTGCGCGTCAACGTGTACCCGACCGGCAACACGACCAGCCCGCCGGTGGCGACCCAGCTTGTCACCGCATCGAACGGCGCCTGGACGATCTCGGGACTTTCCAGCACCACCAAGTACCTGGTGACCTTCGAGCACGAGGGGACCTACACGCCCCTGGGCGACAAGGACATCGCCGACGCCGCCCTCATGACCTCGACGCTCTGAGACCCGGCCGATGCCCGCGATTCTGGACGAGTGGTTCAACGGCACCCTGGCCGCGTGGACGGTCAGCGGTGCCGACATCGTCACCGCCGACAACGACGAGAAGCTGCGCCTGAACGCGTCGGGCGAGTTCGCCCAGCGCGACTTCACGGCATCCGCGACCGGGCCGCTCATCGTCGAGTCGGATCTGCGGTACTCGGCGTCCGGGGTTCAGGGGTACTTCGAGGTCATCGACTCCGCCGGGCCCACGGCACTCGCCGCCGTGCGCTTCACCGGCGGCAACGCCTACGTGAGCACCGACACGGACGGCGAAACCGCCCACGCCTTCGCCGCCGGCACCTACCGGCAGTTCATCCTGGCCTTCGACCAGGACGCCGCCACGGTGCGCTTCTACATCTCGGGCGCCGACCAGGGGGGCCGGAACGGCACCTGGGACCTGATCGCCCAAAGCGGCTACTCGGGCGGGACGATCGACCGGCTGCGCGTGCGCACGACGACCGGCGGCACGGTGTACGCCGACATGGTGCAGGTGTTCGTGCCCGACGCATTCGTGATGGGCGACTCCATCGCCGACGGCAAGCCCAACTGGTCGGAGCAGCCCAACTTCGCCACCGACGCCGGCGGCGCCAACGGACGCCTGGGGCCGAACGAAGACGAGGAGATCGCCCCGGCGTACCAGCTCGGCCTGGTCACCGGCGAGCACGTGGCGGCACGGGCCTTCGGGGCCGCCACCTCAACGCAGATCCTAAGTGGGGTCGGCTCGGGCGGCGGCATCCAGGAATTGTTCCTGGACCAGCACGGCCGGCACCTCTACCTGCAGGTCGGCCACAACGACCTCTACGCGAACCCGAACGGCCTGCCCACGCTGCAGGCCAACATCCAGTCCGTTTTCAACACGCTCACGGCCGCGGGCATTGCGCCGGACGCGATCACCCTCTGCAAAATCGCGCCGTCGGACCTGTTCGAGGGCACCCCGTCGGGCGACGAGGCCAACCGGATCGAGTACAACCGGTGGCTCGCCGACTTCTGTGCCCAGAACGGGTGCCGCCTGGCGTTCAACTGCGAGGCGCTGAACGACAACACGAAGACGAGCGCTTACAAGCGCCTGAACCCGGCCTACGACGTGGGCGACGGTACCCACATGAACAAGGCCGGGACCGCCGTCCTGGCGGCGGAGATGTTCCGGGCGCGGGTGCCGGGCGGGGTGCTGCGGCGCGCGGGCGCTGGGCTGGCCCCGGCGTCGTTCCTGACCGACGCCCCGGCCGTGGCGACCTTCCGCGACCTCGCCTACTTCGTGCGGCCCGACGCGCGGCGGGTGGCGGACGTGGTCTATGCGCTCCGCACGACGCCGGCGCCCACCGGCAAGGCCACCGCCTACCGCGTCGCCATGACGCCGGCGACCGCCCCGAAGACGCTTGCCTACATCCTGCGGGCGACCGGCGTCGTGCAGCGCGGCGCCCCGTACCGAGTCCGCGCGGCCGGGGCCGTCGTGAAGGGCATGGCCTACGACGTCGATACCGGGGCCTCCAGCAACGGCATTCCACTGCCTGCGGCGTACGCGGTCGACCGCCCGGTCGGCATCGGCGTGGGCCTGACCTACGACGTCGGCACCGGGGGCGCCGCCGGCAGCATTCAGCGCGGGTGCTCGTATGTCGTCGAGGTCACGACCGCCACTTACTACGTGGCCCCGGCGGCGAACGGGGGGAGCGACGCGAACCCCGGCACCCTGGCCCAGCCCTGGGAGACGGTCGCACACGCCATGGCGACCCTCCAAGCCGGAGAGCTGGGCCTGATCCGTGAGGGCACGTACCTGGAACGCGGCCTGGACTTCGCCAACAGCGGCACCTATGCCGCGAACCAGCTCAGGTACATCAGGATCGCCGGCTATCCCGGTGAGAGCGTCGTGATCGACGGTGAGTACACGGGCTCCGGCAGCTCGGTGCAGCCCTTCCTCACGGATTCGGGCAAGGACTACATCTCCATCGAGAACATGGAGATCATCAACGCCTACTACCAGGCTTGGTACACGGGCAATTCGAGCCCCGCGACGAGACTTCGCGCACGCGGCCTCCACATCCACGACGTCTACGGGTGGGTGGGTGACAACGCGGCGACGATCCGCTGGGACAACGTCACCGACGGGCTCGTGGACTCCTGCGTGCTGCACACCGTCCACAACACGGGGACTGGCGGTCCGCTCTGCAACGTCATCATGACGTACAACAACGTCCGCTGGGAGATCCGAAACTCGGAGATCCACGACGGCGACAATCTGGTCTTCCAGAAGAACGCCGACCCGGGCGGTGGCGACGGGATGATCGTCCACCACAACGTGCTGCACGACGGGGCCATCGGCATCCGCTACGGCCTTCAGGGCAGCGGTTCGCCTCCGCACCACAACCAGACCGCGCACCACAACGTGATGCACAGCCTCTCAAGCGGCTGCATCTATGGTGAGCTGGATTACGCCTCCGGGATCAGCGACGGCTTCCAGGCATACAACAACACGCTGGTCGCCCCTAGGCCGATCACCTTCAAGGGCGGGTTCCTAAACCAGCAGATCTGGAACAACATCGTCGTCTGCACGGGCGGCTCCGGGGACTGGCGCTTGCAGGAAATGGACGGGTACTACGGTGGCGTCACGAACACGATCACGTACATGGATTTCAACCTGTACGACTCGACGTACCCGCCGCGGAATTGGAACCTCCAGGTCAACCTCGGGAGCGCATACAGCACGTCGTCCTTCACGGCCTGGCAGGCCCTCACGTCCTCGCAGCCGGACCTGCTGATCGACAACCCGGACGCGAACGGGATGCTGGCCGACCCGCTGTTCACGAACGCGGGCGCCTACGACTACTCGCTCCAGTCCGGTAGCCCGGCCATCGGCGCGGGACGCTTCGGGGGCGACATCGGGGCCCTGGAGTCCACGGGCGTCCCGCCGAGCACCATCACCCCCATCGGGTCGATCTACGTCCTTCGGACCACCCCGGCGGCCGGAACCAAGAGCGCCGCCTACGCAGTCGCCACCCCGGCATCGGCGGCCCTGGGCCTCGCCTACGAGGTGGTGCCGCCTCCGGGCCTTGCCGCCTGCGCACTGACCTATGCGGTCCGGGCCACGGCGCCAGGCACTTCGGCGGCGCAGACGTATGCGGTCCGCACCCAGACGGCGCCCCTGGCACGGCCCCTCGCCTACGCGATCGACCCCGCCGTCCCTGTCGCCCTCGCCAAGGGGCTTGCCTACCGGGTGACGGCGGCGCCTGTGCGGCTGCTGGGCCTCGCGTACCGCATGGGGGGCGAGCCCACGGGGGTGGTCCGGAGCGTGGCCGTTCCGCCGGAGCCCCACGGTGCCGCGGTGGCGCCCGAACCCCACACGGTACAGGTGATGACATGAAGACGATCCATTTGAGCGTCAGCGAGATCGTGCAGCTTCCGGCCCCCAAGGGCCCGGCGGACGAGCTGCCGTACCGCATGGACTGGAGCCCGTTCCTGAACCCGCTGGGCGACACCCTCCTGACCTCGGAGTGGGAAGCCGGTGGGCTCGACGCGGCCGGCGCCGCGATTGAGCCGGGCGCATTGGGCACGACGCTCCGGCTGTCCGGAGGGACGGCGGGCGTGACCTACACCGTCTCGAACACGATCACGACCACGGGGGGCCGCACCGTCAAGCGGTCGTTCAAGGTCCGGGTGGAGGATCGATAGATGAACTACGCACTGTGCCCGCCGCTCCGGGTGCCCGAAGGCGAGGCGCTGGCCGGCGGCTCGATGGAGACCTACCTGGCCGGGACGAGCACGCCGCTCGCCACCTACGCCGACAACGTGGGAACCGCCAACCCGACGACGATCCCGCTGAACACCTCGGGCCGTCCCGACGGGGCGATCTACCTCGCAACCATTGGCGCAAACGGCAACCCCGTCGCCTACAAGTTCATCGTCAAGGACGTGAACGGGGCGACCGTTTACACCCAGGACGATGTTCGGGCGGGCGGCCTCCAGCTTTTCGATCTCGGGAATGTGGTGAATCTGGAGGACTTCGCGACCCTCCAGGACGCGATTACGGCCATCGGTTCGTCAGTGCGTACGCTCGTCGTGAGCACCGTGAAGGCCGTGGCCGCCAATACCACCGTGCCAAGCAACATCTCCCTGTTGTTCATCGGCGAGGGGCAGTTGAGCGTGGCGAGCGGCATTTCGGTCACGATCAGCAGCCGTCCGATGGCGGATCCACGCCGGCAGATTTTCGGCGGCAGCGGGACGGTGACGTTCGCTGCGGAGGCCACGGATGAACTATGGCTGGAGTGGTGGGGCGCCGACAGCACGGGGGCCACGGACTCCACCACGGCCATCGCGGCCTGGCTCTCGGCCGCCCAGGACTCCGAGATTCGGGCCAGGGTCGGTTCCGGATCGTTCCTCTACAGCGGAAGCGGCTTTTCGCTTTCGTCACGATTCCCCGGCATTGTCGGCAACGGCATTTTCCAGACCCAGTTCCACGCCGACATCAGTGCTGGTCAGACGGCCTTGACGGTGAACATGTCAGGCCGGACCGGACTCTATTCGGGCTTTTCGGTGTGGGCCGGAGCACCCGGAGAATCGGTCGCCACGGCACGCGCCACCGCGCGTAACGGGATTCTGTGGACGGGCAACGGCGGGCAGTGCCACATCGCGGACGTGAAGGTCTACAACTTCGCGGGGTTCGGTCAGAAGTTCGAGGACATCTTCGACACGATCATCGACAACATGATTGTCGAGTCGTGCGGTAACGCTACAGAGTACGCATGGAGCGTCACGCAGAGCGTCGGAACCTCCAACCACCTCCAGTTCAACCGGCCCCAGGTGGAGCTTTCCTACGAGAAGGCAATCTACGTCCATCCCAATACACTTAGTTGTGTTTTTCTTGGTCTGCATTCCGAGCGCACAACCGGCAATGGTGTTGACTACACTCACGTACTGAACGCCGGTAGTTGGCTGGCCGCCCGCATCGAGGCCACCAGCGATGTATACCTCAAGATCGGCGGACCCAACGGCAGCTATCGAGACTTCCGGTGCCCGGACGTGGCGGTGGAGTTTTCCTACGGGGCGGCCGGCCAGTGCGTGATCGACAACCTGTCCTGCGCCAGTCTGTATGTGCTGCCCTCGAACGTCGTCAAGTGTACGGCTCGGAACCTGAAGATTTCCGGTGAATTGAGGATCGAGACCGGGAACTTCGTGGTACGCGACAGCGTGGGCCTGACGCATCTGAACCTGTACGGGAACAGTGCCATCGTGCAGATGTTCAATTGCGCGGTGTCCGGTTCGCATTCTGTAACGGGAAACCCGAGTCTGACGGCGGTGGATTGCACGTTCGCCGAAGCACCACCATACGACGGCGTCAACTTGTACCGCTGCACGCTCAACGGAGCATGGACGATGCCCGCCGCGCAGAAGATCGTGGCGGTCGATTGCACGTTCACTGCGGCGATCACCCTGGCCGTGACCGGCACGCGCTTTCGCGCCCGCAACTGTGACTTTCAGGCGGCCTTGGGCTACAGCAGCGGCGACGCATTCGGGATTCTGGATGCTGCGTGCATCGTGGGGAGCACCGTGGCGGCCGAGTGGTATGGCGCACCGAGCGCGGGTACTTGGGTCGCGGGGGATCGACGCTACGACCCTCTCCCGAGCGCGGGCGGTGTCGAGGGCTCGATATGTGTCGCGGCAGGCACGCCCGGAACGTGGAAGAACCTGGGGAGCGTGGCGCTATGAGGGTTCCGCTCCCCATCGCCGGTGGGGCCTATCAGGCACGCTCGCCCTTGGTGGGGCTCCAGGAGTGCGTCAACTGGTACCCGGAGCGCCAGGCGGACGGAAAGGACCGCTGGGCCCTCTACCCGACGCCGGGACTGGTCCTGGAGCGGACGGTGGGCGCCGGTCCCATCCGGGCCCTGCATGCCTTCGGCGGAAAGGTTTTATCGGTGTCGGGCCGCCAGCTCTACGCGGACGGCATCCTCGCGGGCGAAGGGCTCGGCACCGGCCCGATCTCCATGGCGACCGGCTTGAACGGCGTCTTCATGACCGACGGCGGGAACGGCTATCGGTGGAACGGGGCAACCTTCGCCGAGATCACCCTACCGGCGCCTGCGGGGAGCTGCGCCTTCCTGAACACGTACCTGCTCTTCATCGAGCCCGGCACCTCCAACTTCTTCTACTCGCAGGCGGGGGGCCTCTCATGGGACGCCCTCGACTTCGACCAGGCCATCACGGACGCCGACGACAACCTCGCCATCGTTTCGCACTTGGGGGAGGTCTGGATCTTCGGGTCGGCCTCCTACGAGGTCTGGAGTTTCACGGGCTCCGACCCCCTGTTCGTTCGGTCCACGGCCTCGGGCGCCGCCGGGATCGCCGCGGCGCGCTCTCTCGCCGGGCTGGCGGGCAGCCTGCTGTGGCTGGCCTCCGACGGGAAAGGGGCGCCGTTCGTGGCGGCGTCCCAGGGGTACAGCGCCGTCCCGGTCGCCTCTCCCGAGATCGCGTACCAGATCAGTAGCTTTGAGCGGGTGGACGACGCCTTCGCCTTCGCGTATGCCGACAGTGGGCACCAGTTCTACGTGCTGACGTTCCCGACCGCCGGGCGCACGCTCGTCTACGACCTGACGACGGGGGAATGGCACGAGCGGTCCACCTACGGCCTGGGTCGCTGGCGGCCAGCCTGCCACGTCCACGCCGGAGGCCGCCACCTGGTCGGCGACCCTTCCGCGGGGCACGTCTGGCGCCTCGACCCGGCGGCCTACACCGACGGCGACAAACCGATCCGCCGCCTGCGGCGCATCCGCGTTCCCTTCCAGGAGGGCCGCCGCGTCTTCCTGAACGCCCTGGAGCTGCACCTGCAGCCCGGCGTCGGCCGGGAGGCGGGCGACGGGGTGGAGCCCCAGGCGATGGTTCGCCTCAGCCGGGACGGCGGGCGCACCTGGGGCCCGGAGCAGTGGCGCCCCATCGGCGGCGTCGGGCGGTACCGGACCCGGGCCTGCTGGCGGCGCCTGGGCGCGGCGCGGGACGCGGTGATCGAGCTGGCGGTCAGCGACCCGGTGGAGGCGGTGCTGGTCGGCGCCGAGCTGGACGCCGACGTGGCGGCGGTCTGATGGCCGAGCGCGAGCCGCTCCCGCCTCCGCCCAAGCCTCCGGGGGGCGCCGACCGTGCAGCCCTCCTGGGCTGGCTGGTCCTGGTCCAGCGATGGCTGGAG
>Ga0210086_1001015_pt1 | contig 14945 bp, 8 predicted proteins | sample China_Galinas_PW_3_FD_184867 | JGI IMG/M metagenome (GOLD analysis project Ga0210086, IMG submission 184867) | Wetland microbial communities from San Francisco Bay, California, USA, that impact long-term carbon sequestration - China_Galinas_PWB_D2... | ecosystem: Environmental > Aquatic > Marine... | reverse complement strand
AGACCGCACCGAGCTCGGTGACCTCGTCGAGGCCCCACTGGCCACCCTCACGGATCAGCGCCTCGACGAGGACCGGTGCGGTCGCGGGGTTGTAGTTCTCCAGGGGCGGGACCTGGTTGGTGACGACATGGGTATCCGACATATCACCACTATTACACTTTCTCGACAACTGCACAAGATACGTAATGCCCGAGTGGGCTCGACGGCCACGGCAAGCTCACTCCCGTGAAGTCCAACGACTCCGGGCGTCATGCGCGACATCGAGGCGAACGTGGTCGTCGTGGTGTTGTCCGGCGCGGCCACCGTCGAATTCGCCGACGGCCAGCCGGCACTGAGACGGTGTGGACGGTGCGCGAACCACTGCGCAAGGTCTACCTCGCCGGTTAGGCGGGGCGGGCAGCGGACAACAGCCGTGGCCGCGCTGCGCCCGAACTCCTAGTCGGAGACGTGCTCGCGCAGAAAGGCGATATCGTCCTTGCGGCCCGCGTCGGCCGTCTCGCAGATCACCGGCGCGGCGGCGGCCTTCACGACCGCGACCAGAAGCTGCGGATCGATTTGGCCCGCACCGAAATTGGCGTGCCGGTCGGCACCGGACCCGGCTGCGTCCCGCGAGTCGTTGCAGTGCACGAGGTCGATCCGGCCGGTGATCGCCTTGATCCGTTCCACCGCGTCGATCAGCGCCTCTCCGGCGGCCCACGCGTGGCAGGTGTCCAGGCAGAACCCGATACCCATGTCACCGATGTGGTCCCACAACCGGTCGATGGTGTCGAAGTGGCGCGCCATCGCGTGTTCACCGCCGGCGGTGTTCTCGAGATAGACGGGCACGTCGGTCTTGAGCTGGTCCAGTGCCTTGACCCACCGCTCGAAGCCGGCCTCCATGTCGTTGTCGTCGGCGTGCCCGCCGTGCACGATCACCGCGGTCGCGTTGATGTCGGCAGCAGCATCGCAGGTGTCCTGCAGGATCTTCCGCGAGGGGATGCGAACGCGGTTGTTGGATGAGGCGACATTGATCAGATAGGGCGCGTGCACGTACAGCGGGATGGTGGAGGCCCGCAGCACGTCGGCGTCCTCTCGCGGTTTGGGTCTCTTCCAGCTCTGCGGGTTGCCCAGGAAGAACTGCACCAACTCAGCGCCATCGGCCTGGGCGGCCCCCAGGGGATCGTCGGCATGGACATGCGAACCGATCAACACGGCGGCCAGTCTAGTGGCATGCCGCCTCTGCGCGAGCAGACGCAAGAGTCCCCGACACGCCGGGAGTTTGGGACGGTTTGTGTCTGCTCAGCCAGCAAGCCGAGCGTCCAGCAGACCAAGTACCCGCGCCACCAGATCCGCGGAGTGCCGGCGTACGTCGTCGACGACCATCGGGACGACGACCCAACCGCATTCCTGCAGCCGTACGGTCTTGATCCGGTCTCGCTTCCAGGCGGTCGGATTCGCATGCCATTCCATGCTGTCGTACTCGGCGATGACCTTCTCGTGCGGCCATGCGAAGTCGACGCGCCAGAGCTGGCCGTAATTGTCAACGATCTCGTACTGCAGCTCGGGTAACGGAAGCCCGGCGTCGAGGAATACCAGCCGGGCTTCACTCTCCATGGCCGATTCCGCTCGGCCGTCGGCGTGCGGCAGCAGGTCACGAACCTTGACGATGCCCCGACGGCCCTTCTGTTCGGCGACGGCGCGCCCCAACTCCGCCGGTGTACAGACTGCACACCGCGACGCTGCGTCCAGCGTGGCCAACACCCGAGGACGTCGCAGTGTTCGCGCGACCTCGACCGCGGTCCAAGCCGGACTGGTGGCAAGCCAGCCCTGTGCCCTGCGCAGCGGCGCGCCAACGCGCTGGTGCACCACTAGGCCCGAGTTCGGCCGCAGCCGAATAGCGGGATCGAGAACGTGGATCCGACCGTCCTTTTCGGTGTCGAACCCGTAGAGGCTCGCCGCCGTGCCCATACACGCCACGATCGACTTGCCGGTCATGAGCTCGAGCGCCGCCAATCGGCCGACGGTCCCGGGCGGTTCGAGGGCGTAGACACCGTGCCACACCCGGACCAGCGCTCCCGCTCTGACGTGAGCGGCCAGCGTTTTGCGCGACATCGCGGTGAGCAGTTGGTCGGTGGTCGCGAGCCCACCGTGGGCGGCGAACAGCTCGTCGATGAACATGCCTGCGATGCTGACCGGCCGGGCACCGGCAGCCAATTCATCCCTGGGGAGAACTGCCCAGCAGACGCAAAGGCCCCCGACACGCCGGGCGTGCGGGGGCCTTTGCGTCTGCTCGCGCAGAAACGGTGACTAGCGGTAGTCCGAGTAGCCGTAGTCGTCCAGCGGCACCGCGGCACCGGTGGCCTGGCCGAAGTCCGGGCTGTAGTACTGATCCTCGTAGGACGGGATCGTGTACGCCGCGGCCCGGGCCTCCTCGGTCGGCTGCACCTGGATGTTGCGGTAGCGGTTGATACCGGTACCGGCCGGGATCAGCTTGCCGATGATCACGTTCTCCTTCAGACCGTTGAGCCTGTCGCTGCGGCAGTTGATCGCCGCATCGGTCAGCACTCGAGTGGTCTCCTGGAACGACGCCGCCGACAGCCACGAATCGGTGGCCAGCGACGCCTTGGTGATACCCATCAGCACCGGGCGACCGGCCGCCGGCTCGCCGCCCTCGGCGACCACCCGACGGTTTTCGGCCTCGAAGTCCGCACGCTCGGTCAGCGAGCCGGGCAGGAACTCCGTCGAGCCCGAGTCGATGATCGTGACGCGACGCAGCATCTGCCGGACGATGACCTCGATGTGCTTGTCGTGGATCGACACACCCTGCGCCCGGTAGACCTCCTGCACCTCCTTGGTGAGGTGGATCTGCACCTTGCGCGGGCCCTCGACACGCAGCACCTCGTGCGGGTCGGCCGAGCCCTCCATGAGCTGCTGGCCCACCTCGACGTGGTCGCCGTCGCCGAGCAGTCGCTCGGTCCCGTCGTCGTGCTTGAACACCCGCAGTCGCTGACGCTTGGACAGCTTGTCGTACAGGACCTCCTCGCCCCCGTCGTCGGGAACGATGGTGATCTTGTAGAAGCGTTCGCCCTCCTCCAGGCGCACCCGCCCGGCGACCTCGGCGATCGGGGCCTTGCCGCGCGGGATGCGGGCCTCGAAGAGCTCCTGCACACGGGGCAGACCGCCGGTGATGTCCTCACCGACGCCACCCTGGTGGAAGGTGCGCATGGTCAGCTGGGTGCCGGGCTCACCGATGGACTGTGCGGCCACGATACCGACGGCCTCGCCGATGTCGACGAGTTTGCCGGTGGCCATCGAGCGCCCGTAGCACATCGCACACACACCGGAGGCGCTGGCGCAGGTGAGCACCGAACGGACCTTCACCGAAGCGATACCCGCTTCCAGGAGTGCGTCGATCGCCGGGTCACCCAGGTCGTGCCCACGCTCGACAACGACGTTGCCCTTTTCGTCGACCGCGTCGGCGGCCAGGGTGCGGGCGTACGCCGAGGTCTCGACGTGCGGGTCACGGATGAGGCTCCCGTCGGGCTGGCGCTCGGCCAGATCGACGAGGATGCCGCGCTCGGTGGCGCAGTCGTGCTCGCGGACGATGACGTCCTGCGACACGTCCACCAGGCGGCGGGTCAGGTAACCCGAGTCGGCGGTGCGAAGCGCGGTGTCGGCCAGACCCTTTCGAGCACCATGGGTGTTGATGAAGTACTCCAGCACCGTCAGGCCCTCGCGGAACGACGACTTGATCGGCCGCGGGATGAATTCGCCCTTCGGGTTGGTCACCAGACCCTTCATGCCCGCCAGCGTTCGGGTCTGGGTGAAGTTACCCGTGGCGCCCGAGTCCACGATCGTGATGATCGGGTTGTCGCTCGGGTAGTGCGCCCGCAGCGCCTCACCGACCTCTTCGGTGGCCTTCTTCCACAGCTCGACCAGGGCGTCGTTGCGCTCCTGATGGTTCAGGGCACCGCGCTGGTACTTCTTCTCGACCCCGTCGGCTTCCTTCTCGTAGCGCTCCAGGATCTCCTGCTTCTCCGGCGGGACCAACACATCGGCCATGGAGACCGTGACCCCGCTTCGGGTGGCCCAGTAGAACCCGGCGTCCTTGAGCTTGTCGACGGTCTGGGCGACCACGATCATCGGGTAGCGCTCGGCCAGATCGTTGATGATCCGGGCCTGGACCTTCTTGTGCATCTGCTCGTTGACGAACGGATAGCCCTGCGGCAGCAGCTCGTTGAACATCACCCGGCCCAGCGTGGTATCCGCGATCCAGGCGTCGCCGGGCCGCCAGCCGTTCTCGCCGAAGAGCTGGGTCTCGACCTCGTGCGGCGGGCGCAGGTCGGTCAGCCGCACCTTGATCTGCGCACGAACACTCAGCGCACCGCGGTCCATCGCCATGATGGCCTCGGCCGGCGAGCTGTACACGCCGGCCTCCGGCGTGTCCTTGCCGGCGGCGACGTACTCGCCGGTGTCTCCGGGGCAGAGCGTGGTCAGGTAGTACAGGCCGGTGACCATGTCCAGACGCGGCATGGCCAGCGGCTTGCCCGACGCCGGCGACAGGATGTTGTTGCTCGACAACATCAGGATGCGGGCCTCGGCCTGGGCCTCGGCGCTCAGCGGCAGATGCACCGCCATCTGGTCGCCGTCGAAGTCGGCGTTGAACGCCTCACAGACCAGCGGGTGCAGCTGGATGGCCTTGCCCTCCACCAACTGCGGCTCGAAGGCCTGGATGCCCAGCCGGTGCAGCGTCGGTGCACGGTTGAGCAGCACCGGATGCTCGGCGATGACCTCTTCGAGGACGTCCCACACCTGCGGACGCTGACGCTCCACCATCCGCTTGGCGCTCTTGATGTTCTGCGCGTGGTTCAGATCGACCAGGCGCTTCATCACGAATGGCTTGAACAGCTCCAGTGCCATCAGCTTGGGCAGACCGCACTGGTGCAACTTGAGCTGCGGGCCGACCACGATAACCGAGCGGCCGGAGTAGTCGACGCGTTTGCCGAGCAGGTTCTGGCGGAACCGGCCCTGCTTGCCCTTGAGCAGGTCGCTCAGCGATTTCAGTGGACGGTTGCCCGGTCCGGTGACGGGCCTGCCCCGGCGGCCGTTGTCGAACAGCGCGTCCACCGACTCCTGCAGCATCCGCTTCTCGTTGTTGACGATGATCTCGGGTGCGCCGAGGTCGATCAGTCGCTTCAACCGGTTGTTGCGGTTGATCACGCGGCGGTAGAGGTCGTTGAGGTCGCTGGTGGCGAACCGGCCACCGTCGAGCTGAACCATGGGGCGCAGTTCCGGCGGGATCACCGGCACCGCGTCGAGCACCATGCCCATCGGGGAGTTGCCCGACTGCTGGAAGGCGGCGACGACCTTGAGGCGCTTGAGAGCACGAAGCTTCTTCTGGCCCTTGCCGCTACGGATGACCTCGCGCAGCGTGTCGGCCTCGGCGTTGATGTCGAAGTTCTCGATGAGCTTCTGGATCGACTCCGCGCCCATGGCGCCGGTGAAGTACTCGCCGTACCGGTCGACGAGCTCGCGGTAGAGGTTCTCGTCGACGATCAGCTGCTTGGGAGCCAGCTTGGTGAAGGTGTTCCAGATCTCCTCGAGCCGGTCCAGCTCACGCTGGGCGCGGTCGCGCAGCTGACGCATCTCACGCTCGCCGCCGTCGCGGACCTTGCGCTTGACGTCGGACTTGGCGCCCTCGTCCTCGAGCTCCTTCATGTCGGCCTCGAGCTTCTGGGCACGGGCCTCCAGGTCGGCGTCACGCTGGTCGGCGACCGCCTTCTTCTCGACCTCCATCTCGGCTTCGAGGGTGGAGAGCTCGTTGTGGCGCATCTCGTCGTCGATGCTGGTGATCACGTAGGCCGCGAAGTAGATGATCTTCTCGAGATCCTTCGGGGCCAGGTCGAGCAGGTAGCCCAGCCGGCTCGGCACACCCTTGAAGTACCAGATGTGCGTGACGGGGGCGGCCAGCTCGATGTGGCCCATCCGCTCGCGGCGCACCTTGGCGCGGGTCACCTCGACGCCGCAGCGCTCGCAGATGATGCCCTTGAAGCGGACGCGCTTGTACTTGCCGCAGTAGCACTCCCAGTCGCGAGTCGGTCCGAAGATCTTCTCGCAGAACAGGCCGTCCTTCTCCGGCTTCAATGTGCGGTAGTTGATGGTCTCCGGTTTCTTGACCTCGCCGAAGGACCAGTTGCGGATATCGTCCGCAGTGGCCAGGCCAATCCGGAGTTCATCGAAGAAGTTGACGTCTAGCACGTAACTCCCTTTCCCCTTTCGGGACTAGAAAACTTCATTAGCGCCGCGGGTACGCCGCGATCAGGCCAAATCCTCAACGGAAGCAGATTCGTTGCGGGACAGGTTGATACCCAGGTTCGCCGCAGCGCGCTCCAGGTCCTCGTCGTCGCCGTCGCGCATCTCGATCGCGGCACCGTCACTGGAGAGCACCTCCACGTTCAGGCACAGCGACTGCAGCTCCTTGAGCAGCACCTTGAACGACTCCGGGATACCCGGCTCGGGGATGTTCTCGCCCTTGACGATCGCCTCGTAGACCTTGACCCGGCCGACGGTGTCGTCGGACTTGATGGTCAACAGCTCCTGCAGCGTGTACGCCGCGCCGTAGGCCTGCATGGCCCAGCACTCCATCTCACCGAACCGCTGGCCACCGAACTGCGCCTTACCGCCCAGCGGCTGCTGGGTGATCATCGAGTACGGGCCGGTGGAGCGCGCGTGGATCTTGTCGTCCACCAGGTGGTGCAGCTTGAGGATGTACATGTAGCCGACCGTCACCGGGTACGGGAACGGCTCGCCGCTGCGGCCATCGTAGAGCACGGCCTTGCCGTCGGCGTCGACGAGAACCTCGCCGTCGCGGTTGGGCAGTGTCGAACTCAGCAGACCCTGCAGCTCCTCCTCGCGGGCGCCGTCGAAGACCGGGGTGGCGGTCTTGCTCTCAGCCGGGGCGCTCAGCAGCTCTTCGGGCAGCCTGGCGGCCCAGTCGGGAACACCGGCCCCATTGTGTTCGATGTTCCAGCCGGTCTTGGCCACCCAGCCGAGGTGGGTTTCCAGGATCTGGCCGATGTTCATCCGTCGCGGCACACCGTGGGTGTTCAGGATGATGTCCACCGGGGTGCCGTCGGGCAGGAACGGCATGTCTTCTTGGGCGAGGATCTTGCCGATCACACCCTTGTTGCCGTGCCGGCCGGCCAGCTTGTCGCCGTCGGAGATCTTGCGCTTCTGGGCCACGTAGACGCGGACCAGTTCGTTGACACCGGCCGGCAGCTCGTCGTCGTCCTCGCGGGAGAACACGCGGATGCCGATGACCTTCCCGGACTCGCCGTGCGGCACCTTCAGCGAGGTGTCGCGGACCTCACGGGCCTTCTCCCCGAAGATCGCGCGCAGCAGCCGCTCCTCCGGGGTCAGCTCGGTCTCGCCCTTGGGGGTGACCTTGCCGACCAGGATGTCGCCGTCGCGGACCTCCGCACCGATGCGGACGATGCCGCGCTCGTCGAGATCGGCCAGCACCTCGTCGGAGACGTTCGGGATGTCCCGGGTGATCTCCTCGGCGCCCAGCTTGGTGTCGCGGGCGTCGATCTCATGCTCCTCGATGTGGATCGAGGTCAGCACGTCCTCTTCGACCAGGCGGTTGGAGAGGATGATCGCGTCCTCGTAGTTGTGGCCCTCCCACGGCATGATCGCCACGAGCAGGTTCTTGCCCAGCGCCATCTCACCGTTCTCGGTGCACGGCCCGTCGGCGACGACCTGTCCGGCCTCCACCCGCTGCCCGGCGTCCACGATGGGCCGCTGGTTGGCGCAGGTGCCGTGGTTGGAGCGGGCGAACTTGCGCATCCGGTAGGTCTGCCGGGTGCCGTCGTCGGCCATCACGGTGATGTAGTCGGCCGAGACCTCCTCGATGATGCCCGCCTTGTCGGCGACGACCACGTCACCGGCGTCGATCGCGGCACGCAGCTCCATACCGGTGCCCACCAGCGGCGCCTCGCTGCGCACCAGCGGAACCGCCTGGCGCTGCATGTTGGCACCCATCAGGGCACGGTTGGCGTCGTCGTGCTCGAGGAAGGGGATCATCGCCGTCGCGACCGACACCATCTGGCGCGGCGAGACGTCCATGTAGTCGACCTCGGCCGAGGACACGTACTCGACCTCGCCGCCCTTTCGGCGCACCAGCACGCGGCCTTCGGTGAAGCGACCGTCGGCGTCGATGGGCGAGTTGGCCTGCGCCACGACGTGGCGGTCCTCCTCGTCGGCGGTCAGGTAGTGGATCTCGTCGGTAACGACCCCGTCCACAACCTTCCGATACGGGGTCTCGATGAAGCCGAACGGGTTGACCCGGGCGTACACCGACAGCGAGCCGATCAGACCGATGTTCGGGCCTTCCGGGGTCTCGATCGGGCACATGCGGCCGTAGTGGGACGGGTGCACGTCGCGCACCTCGAGGCCGGCACGCTCACGGGACAGACCACCCGGGCCCAGCGCCGACAGCCGGCGCTTGTGGGTCAGACCCGACAGCGGGTTGTTCTGGTCCATGAACTGTGACAGCTGGCTGGTGCCGAAGAACTCCTTGATCGCCGCCACCACCGGACGGATGTTGATCAGGGTCTGCGGCGTGATCGCCTCGACGTCCTGGGTCGTCATCCGCTCGCGGACAACGCGCTCCATGCGGGACAGGCCGACCCGGATCTGGTTCTGGATCAGCTCGCCCACGGTACGCAGGCGACGGTTGCCGAAGTGGTCGATGTCATCGACCTCGACCGGAACCTCGACGCCGCCGGGGACCGTCATCGTGGACTGGCCCTCGTGCAGCCGCACCAGGTACTCGATGGTGGCGACGACGTCCTCTTCGGTCAGCGTGTTCGATGAGGCGATCGGGGCCGGCGCGCCTTTCGCGTGCAGGCCCAGCTTCTTGTTGACCTTGTAGCGGCCCACCCGGGCCAGGTCGTAGCGCTTGTCCTTGAAGAACAGGTTCTCCAGCAGGGTCTGCGCGGACTCCTTGGTCGGGGGTTCGCCCGGACGCAGCTTGCGGTAGATGTCCAGCAACGCCTCGTCGGTGCCCGCGGTGTTGTCCTTCTCCAGCGTGCCCATCATGATCTCGGAGAAGCCGAAGCGCTCCCGGATCTGCTCGTTGGTCCAGCCGAGCGCCTTGAGCAGCACGGTGACCGGCTGGCGGCGCTTGCGGTCGATGCGCACACCCACGGTGTCACGCTTGTCGATGTCGAACTCCAGCCATGCGCCGCGGCCGGGGATCACCTTGACGCTGTGCAGCATCTTCTCGGTGGACTTGTCGATCGTCTCGTCGAAGTACACACCCGGCGAGCGGACCAGCTGGCTCACCACGACACGCTCGGTGCCGTTGATGATGAAGGTGCCCTTCTCGGTCATCATCGGGAAGTCGCCCATGAAGACCGTCTGGCTCTTGATCTCACCGGTGTTGTTGTTGATGAACTCGGCCGTGACGAACAGCGGGGCCGCGTACGTCATGTCCTTGTCTTTGCACTCGTCGACCGGCGCCTTGACTTCATCGAAGCGGGGATCGGAGAAGCTCAACGACATCGAGCCGGAGAAGTCCTCGATCGGCGACAGCTCGGTGAGGACCTCTTCGAGGCCACCCACCGGCTTGACGTCGCCACGCGCCTCGGCGAGCCCACGCCAGCGCGGCGAGCCGATCAGCCACTCGAACGAATCGGTCTGGACGTCGAGCAGGCCAGGAACCTCGAGGGGCTCGCGCAGCTTGGCAAAGGAAACTCGGGTCGGCGCTCCGGGAACGGAGTTAGAAGTAGTAGTCGTTTTGCTCTGGCTAGAGACTGCCAAGATGCATCCTTCCAGCACCTAATGCGACCATCCGGACGGCATCTACTGCCGGATCCGTATCGCCGCGATATCTGCGTCGGTCCGGCTGGCGTTCACCTGTCCGGATCCACCACGGCACACGGCACGCAAATAGGTCTCTGAGCTGGAATATTGAGGCTCAGGCTAAGACCAGGGTGTCAGGTGCGGGTTGAGGTAGGCAGGAGGCAGCCAGCGCAACGTCCAACGATAGCGCAGAACGGCGCATTCCTCAACAACCATATGCCGGGCTGGCTGGCGCTGGCTGGCGATCGACCTACCCAAACACACATGCTGGACAACAGACTGACCCGTTTGGGCCCGTCCGTCAAGGGTTAACGCGGTGTTTGATGTGGAAAACTCGCCGGTAGGCCCGTCGGAACCGCTCCGCACAGCCGTCGAGTGAGTCCTGTGTGCCTGCGGTCTCGATCTCGATGCGCGGCTAGGCGGCGAGCACGGCCGCGCGGTCCGCCCCGGTGGCCGGCTGCGCCGGCGGGCCGGCCGGCTGGCCGCCGAACAGCAGCGGCAGCACCGCGGTCGTCCACGCCTTGAGCAGCCGGTCGAGCGGCGACAGTCGGTTGGCCTCCGGGGTGGGCAGGACGATCGCGGCGGCCTCACCCATGATGATCGGCTGGCCGGCCGAACCGTAGAGGCCGTACTGCGGGTTGTCCGGGCCCGCGCCGACGTACATGTCGTTGATCCAGCCGGTGCTCAGCGTGTAGACGGCCGCGGTGTTGCCGGGCGGGGAGAATTTCGTGACCAGCTGGGCGGCGAAGTCGATGATCGGGTTGCTGCCCAGCATCGAGTCGACATGGGAACCGTTGACCAGCACCACCCCGTCGAACTGGTTCGGCCGCAACGCCAGCAACTGGTCGGTGGTGATGCCGTAGGCGTTCCAGGGCTGGGCCGGTGCGGCGATCTGATAGACCGGGATGTCGAGCGTGTCGAGGCTGGCCAGGGCCGTCGGCAGGGCGCCGTTCATCGAGACGCCGTCGAACATGACCACGCCCAACAGGTTGCCGTTGTCGGCTGCGTGGTTGTCGACGGTGTAGCCGGCCACCGACGCGGCGAAGCCACCGCCGGCCGAATGCCCGGCCAGCACGAACTTCTCCGGCAGCGTTCCCTGGTAGCCGGCCGCGTTGGCGCTGATGTTCAGCGCCGCGCGGTCACCGAGGAACATGTCCGCGACCGCCTGATGCATCGGCGCGCCACTGAGCCAGCAGCCCGCACAGGCCAGCGGGTTGGACGTCAGCGTCGGCGCGACCACGATGCTGTTGGTCCGTTGGGCCAGCTGGGCGTCCAGGGCCGAATAGAACGACTTGTCGGCGAGGAAGCCGTGCTGCGACCAGATGACACCCTGGGCCTGTACCGAGCCGTCCGCCTGCGTTGGGAAGTACCAGTCGGCCGGGGCCGTGTACCCGCCGGGACCACACGGAATGTTCAGCCTGGAGTGCCCCACCTTGACGCCGGTCACGCCATTGGTCGCCGGTGCGCCCAGCGCGGCCCGAGCGGCCCGAACCGCCTTCGCCGGTGTGCTGCCCACCGAAGCCGTCGGAGTCGCGCTCGTCGCGCTGACCGGTTCGGGGCCCGGCCTCCAGCCCAGCGCGCTCAGCAGGTTGACCGCCACCGTGGCCGCCGGTGCGGGCGCGGGTGGGGCGTGCGCGACGACAACCGCCATGCTCGGGCCGGCGGCAACGGTCCGACCGGTGTCAGCCGGCAGCGCAGATGTGCCGGTGGCGGCGGGCGCCGGTTCGGTGGTCGCCGCCGCGACCACCGGCGCCGCCGACACCGCGACGGCCCGCGCGGGCGGCGTGGCCTTCGGTTCCGTCTTGACCACACGCACCGGGTTCGCACCGAGCTTGCCCATCTCGTCGTGCACGGCCGAAACGATTCGCGTCACGACCACCCGCACCGGGGAAAGCCGAGACTTGGCAACGGTGTCCGACTCGCCGGCGCCCTCCTCGGCCGCGGGCCGGGACACGCTGATGACGGCATTCAGACGGGTTTCACGCGCCCCCGACACCACAGCGGTGGGCGCCGAACGGTGCCTGGCCGTGGCGGCCTTCGGCGACCCGTGCGACGAGGACGATGTGGCCGACGAGGAAGGCGAGGAATCGGCCGACCGGGTGCCCGAATGGTGGCCACTGGTGCCGGTACTGCCCCCGGTGTCCGCCGAGGCGGTGCCGGAGCCGGACAACGCGGCTACGCCCAGGCCGACACCCACGAGGACCACACCGGCCCCCCACCAGACACGCCGGCCGCCTATCACCCAACCGCTCCCTTACTGACGATCGGGCAACGGTATCGAAGCAATCGGCCACATGGATACGATTTCGCAAACCGGATCCAGCCGAAATGAATCCGTCGGTGACACGGGCAGTGGCATAGGCGCCGACCACCACACAGCAACGGCCGCCGTGCTCTGCTTCCGGGGGTTCTTGGGCTGCCCGGAGCTAGCCTTCGCCGTCCTCGTGGTGGGCGACATGGGCCGGCTCGCCGACGAACTGATGCGTGGGCAGCTGGTGCGTGCCTTCGAGATCATCGAGGATCGCCTCCTGCGCCGCGGGAGGCAGAGTGTTCAGGATCTGACGCACCCGGGCCTGTCTGCGGCCCACGGCCTTGCGTTCGGGCATGCCCGGAGTGGCGACGATCTGCGGGGGCACCCCTTCGATCTCATCCACACCACCGTCGTGGTGGCCGGCGTCGAGCAGCGCCTGCTCCTCGGCCATCGTCGACTCGTCCTTCTCCTCGGACATGCCGATCGGACCGATCCGTCGGCCGTTGAGGAACTGTTTGACCACCGGCTCGTCGCTGGTCAGCAGCACCTCGCGGGGGCCGAACATGACCAGGCGCTTGCGGAACAGCATGCCCATGTTGTCGGGCACGGTGCGGGCGATGTTGATGTTGTGGGTCACGATCAGGATCGTGGCGTCGATCTGGGCATTGATATCGATCAACAGCTGGCTCAGATAGGCGGTGCGGACGGGGTCCAGACCGGAGTCGGGCTCGTCGCAGAGGATGATCTGCGGGTCGAGCACCAGCGAACGGGCCAGACCGGCACGCTTGCGCATACCGCCGGAGATCTCGCCGGGGAACTTGTTCTCGTCACCGCCCAGGCCGACCAGGTCGAGCTTCTCCATGACGATCTGGCGGATCTCGCCTTCCTTCTTCTTGGTGTGCTCACGCAGCGGGAAGGCGGTGTTGTCGAACAGACTCATCGAGCCGAACAGGGCGCCGTCCTGGAACATGACGCCGAACAGGGTCCGGATCTCGTAGAGCTCCTTGGCCGAGCATTCGATGATGTTGGTGCCGTCGACGACGATCTTGCCGCGCTCGGGGCGCAGCAGACCGATCAGCGACTTCAGGAAAACCGACTTACCGGTACCGGAGGGACCCAGCAGCACGCTGACCTCCCCGGCCGGGATGTCCATCGTCACGTCTTCCCAGATTCGCTGGGATCCGAACGACTTGGACAGCCCCTCAACCTGGATAGCAATGCCCACGCCAGATCCTTCCGCCAACATCGTGTGTCCACCGGCCTGTGGCCTGTGGCTTGAGTCACTGTAGCGCACGCCGATACGGGGCATCGACCTTGTGTGCTGACCTGTGACGATGACTTCGGTGGCCGGTTGCTCAAACCGCTGGCGAACGAAAAATCCCCTGCGGGCCGCGCGGCCCGCAGGGGATTTTTCGTTGGTCGAGAACTACTTGACGCTGACGGTCGCGCCGGCGGCCTCGAGCTTGGTCTTGGCCTCCTCGGCGGCCTCCTTCGGAGCCTTCTCGAGAATCGGCTTGGGAGCGCCGTCGACAAGGTCCTTGGCCTCCTTGAGGCCCAGGCCGGAAACGATCTCGCGGACGACCTTGATCACGCCGATCTTCTTGTCGCCGGCGGCCTCGAGGATGACGTCGAACTCCGACTGCTCCTCAGCAGGCTCGGCGGCCGCGCCACCGGCAGCGGCGCCCGGGGCGGCCGCGACGGCGACCGGGGCGGCCGCGGTGACCTCGAAGACCTCCTCGAACTTCTTCACGAAGTCCGAGAGCTCGAGCAGGGTCATCTCCTTGAAGGCATCGAGCAAGTCGTCGGTGCTGAGCTTTGCCATTGTTGTGGGTCCTTCCTGATTTCTACGTGGGCAGATAGGTGGTTAGGCGGCGGTTTCTTCGCCGGACTTCTTCTCTTGCAGTGCGCCGGCCAGCCGGGCGACCTGCGACGCGGGTGCGTTGAACAGGCCGGCGGCCTTGGCCAGGTTGCCCTTCATCGCGCCGGCCAGCTTGGCCAGCAGCACCTCGCGCGACTCCAGGTCGGCGATGCGCTCGACCTCGGCGACGGTCAGGGCGTGACCGTCCATGTAGCCGCCCTTGATGATCAGCGCCTTGTTGTCCTTGGCGAACTTCTTGAGCGCCTTGGCAGCGTCGACGGGCTCGCCCTCGACGAACGCGATGGCGGTGGGACCGACGAACAGCTCATCGAGGCCTTCGACGCCGGCCTCCGTCGCGGCACGCTTGACCAGCGTGTTCTTGGCTACGGTGTAGGTGGCGCTGCCGCCGAGCGAGCGGCGCAGCTCGGCCAGGTTGGCCACGGTCAGGCCGCGGTACTCGGTGACGACGGTGGCCGTCGATGCCTTGAACTGCTCGGCGATGTCGGCAACCGCGGTGGCTTTGTCAGCCTTGGCCATACATGCCTCCTTGTGGTGGGTACTGGGTGCACCACCGGGGAACGCCGGCCGGACCTGATACGACGAACGCCCCGACGCAGATGGGCCGGGGCGTACAGAAACCGCTGCCGAGCAGCGGTAGAGCCTCGTCCTCCTGCGTGGGCCGCCTGAGTATCTGATGAGCCGCTTGCGCGAAGAACAACAGATACGTCCGGACCTTCAACCGATTACTCGGTGACCGACGGTCTTCGGTGGAACGCCACAACGATACCGTGGGCCCCGGCGATCTCCTAATCAGCGCGAGCAGACACTAACGTGCCGAATTCCACGGCGTGTCGAGGGCTTTTGCGTCTGCTCGCGCAATCTAGTCGCCCACCAGAGCTGCCGCGCCGACCAGCCCGGCCTCACCGCCCAGCGCGGCGGGCACCACCCGCAACCCGGCCAGGAAGTCCAGTCCGGCGTAGGTGTGCAGTTCCT
>Ga0210086_1001006_pt1 | contig 15013 bp, 10 predicted proteins | sample China_Galinas_PW_3_FD_184867 | JGI IMG/M metagenome (GOLD analysis project Ga0210086, IMG submission 184867) | Wetland microbial communities from San Francisco Bay, California, USA, that impact long-term carbon sequestration - China_Galinas_PWB_D2... | ecosystem: Environmental > Aquatic > Marine... | reverse complement strand
GAGAAGCGCTTCTTCGCGATGATCATCCCGAAGCGTTACGGCGGCCTGGAATTCTCGGCGTATGCGAATGCGATGGTCATCGCGAAGCTCGCCGGCCGCAGCGCGACCGCGTCGTCGACGATCGGCGTGCCGAATTCGCTCGGCCCCGCCGAACTCCTGTTGCATTACGGGACCGAGGAGCAGAAGAACCACTACCTGCCCGGCCTCGCTGCCGGTACCGAGATACCCTGCTTCGCGCTGACCTCGCCCGAGGCGGGCTCCGATGCCGCCGCACTGGTCGACAACGGCGTCGTCTGCAAGGGCGAATGGGATGGCGAGGAGATCATCGGCATCCGTCTCAACTGGAACAAGCGGTACATCACCCTCGCCCCCGTCGCCACGGTGCTCGGCCTTGCCTTCAAGCTCTATGACCCGGACCACCTGATCGGCGACAAGGACGCGTACGGCATCACGGCGGCGCTGATTCCCACTTCCACGCCGGGCGTGACAGTCGGCCGCCGCCACTACCCGTTGACGATCCCGTTCCTGAACGGCCCGACCACGGGCAAGGATGTGTTCGTACCGCTCGATTTCATCATCGGCGGCCGGGAGATGGCCGGCAAGGGCTGGAAGATGCTCGTGGAGCTCCTGTCCGTCGGGCGCGCCATCACATTGCCGTCGACGGCGGCGGGCGGCGGTCAGGCCGCAGCCTACGCCACCGGCGCCTATGCGCGCATCCGCAAGCAGTTCAATACCTCGATCTCGAATTTCGAAGGTGTCGGCGAGGCGCTCACACGTATCGCCGGCAACACCTACATCATGAACGCCGCGATCTCGATCACGTCCGGCGCGATCGACCAGGGCGAGAAACCGGCGGTCCCGGCCGCGATACTGAAGTACCACTGCACCGAGCTCGGCCGCAAGGTGGCCGACGACACGATGGACGTGCACGGCGGCAAAGCCATCATGCTGGGTCCGAAGAACTATGCCGGCCGCGCCTTCATGGCGACGCCCATCGCGATCACGGTCGAGGGCGCCAATATCCTGACCCGCAGCCTGATCATCTACGGCCAGGGCGCGGTGCGCTGCCATCCTTTCGTGTTGCCGGAGATGGCGGCGGCTGGCGACGAGGATGCCGAGCGGGGCCTGATCGCCTTCGACGAGGCGCTGTTCGGCCATATCGGTTACGCGATCAGCAATCTCGCACGCTCGTTCTTCCTCGCACTCACGCATGCGAAGTTCTCGCGCGTACCGCTCAATACGCCGACACGCCGCTTTTACCAGAACATCAATCGGTACAGTGCCACGTTCGCGCTTGCTTCGGATTTCGCGATGCTGACGCTCGGCGGGAATCTGAAGAAGCGCGAGCTCCTGTCTGCGAGACTCGGTGACGTATTGAGTTCGATGTATCTCGCCTCCGCCGTCCTCAAGCATTTCGAGAATCAAGGTCGGCGCGCCACCGACCTGCCGCTCGTCGAATGGTCGGTGCGCACGCTTATGTACCAGGCTCAGGAGGCTCTGCACGCCTTCCTGCGCAATTTCCCGAACCGCTGGGTCGCGACCTTCCTGCGCTTGTTCATTTTCCCGCGCGGCCGCACCTACTCGGCGCCTTCGGACGAGATCGGCCGCAAGGTTGTGGCCCTGATCACGCACCCGGGCGAGGCGCGGGAGCGCCTGTGCCACAACGCCTACACGACCCGCGAACCCGGCAACTCTCTCGGCTTGCTCGAGGAGGCGCTGGAACTGGCCGAAAAATACGAAGCCACGGAGCGCGAACTCGCCAAGGCGCGCCGGGCCGGGCAGCTGCGTTCGGACGACCTGGGCGGTCAGATCGTCGAAGCGCAGCAGGCCGGCCTCATCGACAAGGACCTGGCCGCCGAACTGCGCGCCTACAACGACAAGGTCCGCGCCCTGTTGGCCGTCGACGACTTCGACTCCGCAGAACTCGCCAGGACGCATGCCGCCGCCGCGGACCAGCCGAAGTCCGCCCCGGCGCGGAAGAAGAAGAAAGCGACCAAGCGGGCTGCGAAGCGCAAGACGGTCAGCCGCAGGAAGAAAGCAACGAAGTCCGACTAGTATCGATCAATGACACGCCAATCCGGACCGGTCTATGAAGTGACGTTCTTCATGGATACCGAGATCGCGGGCGCCTTCGAGCGCTGGCTCGAGGAGTGGGCCCGCGATGCTGCCCGAATTTCCGGAGTCGACGATTGCGTATGCTATGCGATCGCGAACGACGAGCGTGGACTCGCGCGCCGGGGTTGCCTGTACACGTTCGCCGGCGACGACGAGCTGAACGCGTTCCTCGACAGCGCCGACGACGATATCGAGACGAGCATCCCGCCGGAATTTGCGGGCCGGGTGGAAGTCGCCGCGCGCGTCCTGCGCGAGGACTCCCGGGAAGCAGACCCGGCGAATATGCCCGATTGCCTTAACTGCGGCGCGCGCCTGCACGGCCAGTACTGCGCGGTGTGCGGGCAGCGAGCCCGCAGCCGCCTGATCAGCCTGTGGGAACTCGTCACGGACGCGTTCGGCGACCTGTTCGAGATCGATTCGCGCCTCTGGAAGACGCTGACCCCGTTGCTGGTCCGGCCGGGTCGACTCACCCTCGACTACCTGCAGGGACGCCGCGCGCGATACATGCCGCCGTTCCGAATGTATCTCGTTTTCAGCGTGCTGTTCTTCCTCGTCGCCTTCTTCGACCCGCACAGGGAATTGAGCCTGTTCATGGAACCGCAGCCCGAGGCGTCCGCCGGTCTCAACATCACCGTGAACGGCGACACGCCCGCAGTCCAGTGCGACTTCAGCGATCTGGACACGCAGGGCTGGCCTGACTGGATTCAGCGTCGGCTGACCCGGGAGCGCCTGACGGAGATGTGCGAGCGCGCTCAGGTCGGCGGCGGCCGGGCATTCGCAGACAAGCTGCTGGACGAAATCCCGACGGCGCTCATCGTGCTGTTGCCGCTCATGGCGTTCGTGCTCAAACTGCTGTATCCGCTCGCGAAGCGCTACTACGTCGAGCATCTGCTGTTCTTCGTGCATTTCCACTCGTTCTTCTTCCTGTTGCTCACACTGCAAATCCTGTTCGCGCGCATCGCCATGCTCGTCTCCATCCCGGATCCGATCCGGGTACTCGCCATCGTCGCTACCTCCTTCTACGTGCCCGTGTACCTCTTTGTCGCGATGCGCCGCGTCTACGGCCAGGGCCGAATCATCACGTCGATCAAGTACATAGCGCTCGTCGTGGCCTATGCGCTGGGCTTCAGCGCGACGATGCTGGGGGCGCTTACGGTGGCCGCTTTCTCGGTATGAGCCGTGTTTCCAGGTGAGTATTCGGCGCCGAGGATTTACTATGGGCGTTTCGACACCATCGAGGAGGATCTGCCATGAGAACCGTCCAGACCCTTACCGTGACGTCGGCGCTCGCGATGCTGTGTCTCTCGAGCGCCTGCTCACCCAAACAGGCGGCCGAACCCGCCACCAGCGTGACGCCTCCCGCGCAGGCGCCGGCGCCCATGGAACAGGCCGCCCCGGCACTGGAACGGACGCCATCGCCCGAGGGCGCGAAGGTATTCTTCATAACTCCGCAAGACGGCGCGACGGTGACCAGCCCCGTGCACATCGAGTTCGGGATCGAGGGCATGACGGTCGCCCCGGCCGGCGACCAGACGCCGAACTCGGGCCATCACCATCTGCTCGTCGACACGCCGCTGCCGGACCTCTCCCTGCCCATCCCCAAGGACGCGCAGCACATACACTTCGGCGACGGCAGCACGTCCACGGATCTCGAGCTGTCTCCGGGCAAACACACGCTGCAGCTCCTGCTCGGCGACTACCGCCATGTCCCCCACGACCCCCCGGTCATGTCGAAACAGATCACCATAACCGTCGAATAGACAGTTGAGTGCGGCGGTCCGGGACACTAAAATTCCCGGGCCACCGACAATCCCGCCCATGAATCCATCGAGCACATCCCGGAAGATCGGCATCAGCGGCCTCGCTGCCTATATCCCGCCGTACCGGGTCTGGCTCGAGGACTGGTGCGACTGGACCGGCAACCACTGGCCGAAGATCCGCGAGGTCGTCGGCCGAAGCTTCCGGGTACGCGGACCCGATCAGAGCGTCTACACGATGGCAGCCACGGCCGTGATGCGCCTGATCGAGCAATACGATGTCGATCCGGAACGGATCAAGTTCCTGGGACTGGGCACCGAGTCGAGTTCCGACAACTCGGCCGGCGCGATCATCGTCAAGGGCATGGTCGATCGCGCGCTGATCGCGCGCGGGCGCCCTCCCATCGCGCGCAGTTGCGAAGTGCCCGAGTTCAAGCACGCCTGCCTCGGCGGGGTCTACGGGATGAAGGGCGCGATACGGCACCTTGCGCTCGACGGCGCCGGCGGCCAGGCGATCGTCGTCTGCGCCGACATCGCCGAATATGCGCGCGGCTCGAGCGGAGAACCGACCCAGGGCGCGGGAGCCGTGGCCATGTTGCTCGAGGAGAACCCGACGCTGGCCGTCGTCGATCTGCCGGCGTCCGGTTCGGCGTCGGATTACCGGATCATGGACTTCCGCAAACCGATGTCGCGTTTCTGCGGACAGGATCGTTCCGAGACGCACCAGGTACAGGACTACCCGGTGTTCAACGGCAAGTACTCCACGACCTGTTACATCGACGAGACGCTGCACGCACTGAACGACATGTACATGAAGCGTGGCCTCGATCCGGCCGCGTACATGCGCCGCCTGCGCACCATTTTCATGCACCGGCCGTACCGGCGCATGCCCGAGACGGGCTGGGCCGTGTCGTATCTTTTCGCGATGAGCCGCGGCAGCGCGGAGGACCGTGCCGAACTCGCCTCGTATTGCTACGAGGCCGGCATCGATCCCGCGGCGCTCACGGGGGAAATGCTCAGCAAGCCCGAGGTCGCGAGGCTCGCCGATCCGGACCGGGTGCAATACGAGGCGTATCCACTCACGATGGCGGTGCACAAGGTGTTCCGCGCCTCGCGCCACTACCGCCGCGAGATCCTGGACAAGCTCGCGCTGGGCTCGGACACGATGCTCGATCTCGGCAATCTCTACACCGCGGCCCTGCCGGCCTGGATGGCCGCCGGCTTCGAGCAGGCACTGGACGAGGACTCGCTGTCTCCCGGCGAGGAAGTGCTGACGCTCGGTTACGGCAGCGGCGACGCGGCGGAAGTCATCCCGTTCTTCATGGCCGACGCCTGGCGCGAGGCGACGGCCGCGATCGGCTTCGGCGACGCCATGCAGGTCACCGTCGACCTGACCCGTGAACAATACGTCGCACTGCACGACGGCCACCGGGTGAAGGGCCTGAAGTACGTGCCCCAGAACGAGTTCGTCATCGAGTCGGTCGGCACGTCCGACGAGCGCCACTTCTCCAATCTGGGTATCGAGTACTACCGATACGTCGGGTAGCGATCGCGATCAATATCGCACCGGGCATCTAGCGCCGGTAAGACGCCATATCGCGAATTTCGCTCTCCGGCTTTTCATCACCCAGAATCTGCCGCAGTGCGGCTTCCAACACTTCGTCTCGACCCTCGCGCAGACCGGCAATTGTCGGGTAGATAACGAGGTCCGGAACGATGCCGACGCGTTGCGTCGGCGTCTTGTCCGGGTAGAACACGCCAATGCCGGAAATCGCGGTATGCAGCCCACCGGGCAACGGAATGGACGAGACGTCGCCATCCATGCCGCCGGTCTGGCTGCCGACCACAACCGCGTTCGGCACGGCCCGGAACGCCATCGCGTGGTATTCCGCACTACTCATTGTACCGTCGTCGACCAATACGATGATCCTTCCATCGTAGGTGGGAGCGCTCGGTTGTATATTGAGTGGCTCGGTCCAAACGAACGAGCCGGGATTGGCCAGGTCGCCGTGCGTGAAACGAACAAAAGGCGTCCTGGACTTCACCAAGTGCTGAGTTAGCGCGAAAACGACAAAATCCGATGGATACGAGCGAGCGTCGATGACCAATCCCTTCGTGCCTGTCGCTGCACTGATATGGCTGCCAATCTCGCTTGCCTCGATATTCGATATCTTCAAATAGGCGACCTCGTCCGATAGCTTCCGGAATGCCGGGCCGGTATGGTCGTGCCAGACTTCCACACCGACGTCCAGAGCGTCTCGTGGTAGCCGCCGGCTCCTGACCGTGACGATCTGCCCGCCGCGCTCGACCTCCACGCTTACGTGATCGCTGGCACCGTGCAGCAGGAATTGCGCAATCTGCCGCCTCGCGGACATTTGGTTCGAGGCACCGATATAAGGGAGGGCTTCACGGAAGATCTCGTCGACTGGCCGGCCGTCGACCTTCAGTATCACATCTCCGAGCTGCAGTTCGTCGTCTGCGTCCGGCGAAGCGGCCACGGATTCCTTGATGCCGAGTCGCCGCCAGATGAAAGGCTTCCCCTCCACGAGACGGATGTCGAACGGCGGGAGCATCCGGCCGGCCGGCGGTCGCGTATAGATTGCCTCCCGGAGGTTGGCATGGCCGTCGTGAACCTCTGCAACGACCTGTGCCATCTGGAGAATGTAGGCTTGATTGTCCTCGGCCGAATACAACCGTGGGATGAATTCCCGGAGCACGTCGTCCCAATCCTCGTCGATGACGTCCCGATACGGGTACCAGTACTCGATGATGTTCCAGAACCGGAACAGCGCGAGCAGCCTGTAGCGCCAGTCGATGTCGTCAATTTCGGCGTAGTCCGGCTCATCGTCGAAGCGGGGATCATCGATGCCGCCCCGCAACGCGATGTAGTGCTGTTGCCAAGCGCCAGGAGAATGATCGATCGATTGCAGGGATCGCACCAGGTCTCCCCCGAGCAAATTGCGATCGCCAAGCCAATCCGTCGGTGGACCCATTTGAACATCACCGCGTGAAGTGCCAGCACATGCCTTCAGGCTTTCGATGTCGCCGACCCAGCTCGCGACGACCTGGCGGCCTCGTCTTCGATCGGGAGCTTTCAGGATGTCCGGCAACTGGTCCAGGAGTTCCTGGTCCCAATCGAGACAACCGCCGGCGACTCGCGGATGATGGTATTTCAGGTAACCCCAGATCTTGGCAGCCACGAGGAGATTATCGATTGCCGCAGGACCGAGGACTCGCGGTCGGGATCCATCGTCATCGACATTCCCTGCAGCTCGAGCCATTGCCAGTGCGAACAGCAGGATTGCACACGTGCAGATTCGTTTCGAACGAGACAGCATGAGCCTCTCCTATCGAGTTTCCCGCCGATAGAAAACTGCTTCCCGCCTGCGGCACGGTAGCATGCCGTGTCGCTATCGATCCAGAACGCGAGCGCGGCTAAACCTGGCAGAAACGCCCGAGTGGTCGTTCGTACTTGGCCTTCAGCTCCCGCCACTCCATGACGAACCACGGCGTGAACGCTTCCGGCGACGTGTTCATCTCGTCCTCGAGCTCTCGCACCGATACGAAGCGGATCTCGTCGATCTCGTGACCGTTGGGTCGGACCTGGTCCGCCACCCCGCCGAGAAAGACGTGGCAGATTTCGTTCTCCGAACCGTCTTCGCCATAACCGGCCTGGTACGCGAACTTGTAGACGAATTCGAGCGAGGCCTCGACGTTGAGTTCGTCGTGCAGGCGCCGGCGGGTGGCGATGTCCATCGACTCGCCGCGCCTGGGATGCGAACAGCAGCTGTTCGACCAGTAGCCCGGCCAGAGACGTTTCGAGGCGCCGCGGCGCTGCAACAACAGCTCACCGTCATCGTTGAACAGGAACACCGAGAATGCGCGATGCAGGATGCCGGCTCCGTCGTGGCAAGCGGCCTTGGAGAGAAAGCCGATCTCGTTGTCTTCGGCATCGACGAGGATCAGTTCCTCGGCCTCCGACGAAACAACCCGGTGCGCGTCGTTCACTATCGCCCTTCCTTCGTGTCCGCGAGCCTCAAGGTTCGGAACCCGGCGGCTTCCAATGCGGCAGCGACCTCGCTCGTCCGGCCCGGACACAGCGCGACGATCGAGCCGCCGCCGCCGGCACCGGTCAGCTTCGCGCCGGCGGCGCCGGCGGCACGTGCCAGCGCGACCATGCTATCGAGTTCCGGAGTCGACACTTCGAGCGCCGCGAGCAGCCCGTGGCAGATGTTCATGTGCGCCCCCAGCCGCCCGAAATCTCCCGTCTGCAGCGCGTCCGCGCCCTCGGCGGCCAGGGCATCGATCTCGTCGAAGATCGCATCGTAGTGTGCCGTGCAGCGTGCGCGCCGCGCACGCACTCCTTCAACCATGTCGCGTGTCACGCCGGCCCGGCTCGCGCAGGCGACCACGATCGGCAGCGCTGCGGCGACCGCCAGCGACGTCGTGCGCGGTTCGCCGTCGCGTCGGAACAGCACCGGTTTGCCGAATGTCGCGATGGTGTTGTCGATTCCCGACGGCGTGCCGTGTGCGAGTTTCTCGCACTCGAAGGCGACTGCGTTCACGGTTTCATCGTCGAGCGCCAGTTCCAGCGCGGCGCCGAAGGCACGCGTGACCGCCACCGCGAGCGCCGCCGACGACCCGAGTCCCATGCCCCTCGGCAGTGAACTGGACACGCGTATGACGAAATCGCCGCGCCCGATGCCGAGTTCTCGCCGCACCGCGAGCACGGCAGGGCCGATGCCGGATGCGTCGTCGGGTCGAATGGCAGAATCGATGCCCCATTCCGGGAGCACGATACGCGAATCGCCTTCGGTCGCTGTCACCGCCGCTGCCACGGCAGATGGAATGGCCACCGCCAGGGCGTGGCGGCCGTATACGACGGCATGCTCGCCGAGCAGGATGACCTTGCCCGCCGCAACCGATGCATCGGGCGGGACCGCCGCCTGCCTTGCGGCGAGGATCTCGCGCGCCCGTGCTGTCTTGATCTCCCCGTCAGCGACGAGTTCATCGACGACGTCTTCGAACCATTCGATCGGGGTGTCGACGGCGGCCGCGACGCTGCGGGCATGCAGTTTCATGTGGGCCGCCTGTATGCCGCCGGCCGCGAGCGCCCCCAGGGCTGCGAAGTTCTGCGCCAGCCCGACCGCCCCCATCAGCTCGGCGAGTTCGCGTGCGGAGCCGATGCCCGCGATCCGCAACGCCAGGCCCACGGCCGGGTTCGCGGCCGTGGTGCCACCGACGGTACCGACCTTGATCGGCACACGCAGTTCGCCCGCCAGGTCGCCGCTCGCGTCCACCGACCAGGTCGTGAACGGCCGATAGCCGCCATCCTGCGCAGCCCAGGCATGGGCGCCGGCCTCCAGCGCACGCCAGTCGTTGCCGGTCGCGAGCGCGACCGCATCGATGCCGTTCATCACGCCCTTGTTGTGCGTCGCGGCGCGGTACGGATCGGCGCGGGCGAGGTCGCTGGCGAGCACGATGCCGTCACGTACCGCCTCGCCCGCCAATCCGGCCGCCGCGAGGTCCGCCGGCCGGTAGCGGACACGCGCCGTCACGAGCGAACGATCCGTGAGGTTGGACAGGATGCGGAGCGCCGCGCGGCCTCCGCAACGCGCAACGACGGACGGGGCAAGGGATTCGCAGATCGTATTGACGAGGTTGGCACCCATGGCATCGCAGGTGTCTACGAGGACGTGCAACACGATCGCGCTCCCGCCGTCCGGCAACGCGAGCGGCCGGAACTCGATGTCACGGACGCCGCCGCCGCGTTCCGCGAGGCGCGGATGCACGGCATCGGCCTCCGCGGCGAGCTCCGCCCTGGCATCCGCCAGGCGCGCGATGGCCGCTTCGACGTCGGCGATGTCCGTCACGTGTATCTGGCCCGCCAGCAGGGATTCCGGACACTCCGACGCGAAGCCGCCCGTTGCGGCCGCGAGTCGCGCCGCCTTGCTCGCACCGGCCACGATCGAGGGTTCCTCGACGACCATCGGCACGAGCGTGCTCCGGCCGTTGACGACGAAGTTGGGCGCGATCGCCAACGGCAGGCCGAACACGCCGATGACGTTCTCGACGATCCGGTCCGCACGCGCGCTCGTGAGCACGTGCCGGCCGAGCCTCAGCAGCTCCGCATCGGCACGGGACAGCCAGCCGAGGCGCTCGAGCTCGTCGATGCGGCCCGGGACACCGAGTCGATGCAGCCGCGAGATTCTTGAATTCTTCAAATCGTTTCCTTGCCGGCGTCGGCCCCGCGCGTGTCGAGCGCCGCCGCGAGCGCACGGAATCCGGACGCCGCGGCACGCAGCATGAACGCCGCCAGCGCTTCGCGATCGGTCGCGAGGACCACGGCGACGTCGCCACCGCCGGCGCCGCAGGGTTTGCAGACCACCGGGGTTCCCCGCGCGGCGTCGACCAGCTCGCCGTGGCCAGCATCGAATATGCCGAGTTGGTGGTCAACACCGAACTCGCGCAACGCGTCCGTGTACCCGCGGCATTCGGCGAGGACGTCTTTTGCATTCCCGGCGCGCCAGGCTTCTGCCATGCGCTGTGCCGCCAGCACCAGCGCCGCGCGCGACGGCCGCGATTCACCGCCCGCAAGGTGCTCCAGTCTCGCGCCCGTGTCGGCCGCGACGCCGCTCCAGAGCAGGCCGGCTTCGAGGCCTTCGGGCCAGGGGATCCCTCGCGCCCCGCCGCGCATCGTGTAATCCACGAGTCCGCCCGTGAGGCTGCAGGCGACGTCCACACCGCTACCGAGCCCGCCCTGGAAATCCCGGTGCGCGGCATACGCGACGCGCGCCGGATCCGCGTCGGTCCGCGCCGCCCCGGCCAGGGCACAGCTCAGCGCGACCGCCAGTGCCGCGCTGGAGCCGATGCCCAGCTTGAGGCCACTCCCGGCGTCCATGAATTCCCGCGTGTCGAGGGACAGTGCCAGGTGGCGCTCCGCGTCTGCGTTCGCCGTCCGCCATACGCTGTCGACGAGCCGGAATTCGTCGCGACCCGAACGCCAGTCAATGTCTCCGCCGCTGGCCGTGAAGCGGCCGAACGCCCGCTTGTTGCCGGCCATGACGGCCGTGTGGCAACGCTCGGCGCTCGCCTCGATCGTGACGTGCGCGCGGCGGTCGACGGCCATGGCGATCGCCGGCGCGCCGTCCAGCACGGCATATTCGCCCGACAGCACGAGCTTGCCGGGCGCGCTCGCGCGAATCCGGACGGCGGTTCCAGCCTCAGGCATCGTCGATCGGCACCGCCGCCTCACCCAGCCCGCTCACCAGGACGTCCGTCACCCCCGCGACGGCCGCCAGCGCAGCGTGCACGCGTGCCTCGTCGGCGGCCGCGCAGAACGCCTTGACCTGCGGCCCGGCATCGATCGTGAAGAACACGTCGCTGCCTTCGGATCGGAGTTCGCGCACGGCACGCATGCAGTCGAGCGTCACCCCGTTCCAGTACACGATCGGCGGCCTCGAACTCCACATCACGGAATGCATCTTCAGACAATTGTGCTCGGCGACCGTGGCGAGCCCGCTGAAGTCGCGTGCCGCGATCGCCGCGCGAGCAGCGGCGAGATCGTCCGCCTGTTGCTCGAGCCAACGCGCATAGAATGGCGAAGTCGCACGGCTGATCTCCATCGCCTCGGTCGATCCCACCGCTTTCGGCCCCGCATCCGTGACCGCGATGACGACACGCAGCGGCCACCCGCTCGCCGGGCGCAGGCTAGTCACGGTAACGTCCCCGTCCGCCGGCTGCAGTTCGACGAAACCGCCGCACAGGGAGCGCGCGGCCGATCCCGATGCCCTGCCTGCCAGGCTGGCGAGCTCCGCCGTGCTGCGGCGCCCGCCGCCGGCGGCGTCCGCCGCGACGACCAGGGCCGCGAAGGCCGACGCCGAGGACGCGATGCCGGCCGCGATCGGGAAATTCGCCCGGCTCGCGACGCGTGCGGCCGCACGCGACGTGCCCAGGACGTCGTCGAGGCAACGCGCGACACGCGGCAACAGGTCGGCGCGTCCCCGGCCGTTCACGGCCAGGACATCCGCCTGCAGCGACTCGTCCAGATCCACGGTCATCGACGTCCACAGATCGCCGAGCGTCGCCGAGATCGAGCCGGCGGCGGGCAGGTTGCGCACCGAATCGCGTTTGCCCCAGTACTTGATCAGCGCGATGTTCGGATGAGCACGTGCCGTTGCCCTCATTGACTCCGCCGGTCCGCGAAAAGGACGCCAATTGTACGCTGACGCCCCGATTCCGTGTACGCTAGGTGGTCCCGCCAGGACCACCGGATTCTCCATTGGCAGCGAGTTTCGAGAAGCGCATCGCGCACTATACGGAACGCGTCGCTCGCAAGCTCGAGTCGGTGCTGCCGCCCGCGGTCGACGCGCCGCGGCGTTTGCACGACGCCATGCGCTACGCCGTATTCGCCGGTGGCAAGCGAATCCGTCCCTTGCTCGTGTACGCGACCGGCGAATCGCTGGATCTCGACGAGTCGATGCTCGATGCGCCCGCTGCCGCGATCGAACTCATCCACACATTCTCCCTCGTGCACGACGATCTGCCGGCGATGGACGACGACGAACTGCGCCGCGGCAAGCCGACGCTGCACCGGCAATACGACGAGGCGACGGCGATCCTTGCCGCCGACGCGATGCAGCCGCTCGCCTTCGGCGTACTCGCAAGCGCAGACGAGATCCCGCGGGACTCGAGATTGCGGCTCATCCGACTCGTCGCCGACGCCTGCGGGTCGGTCGGCATGACGGGCGGGCAGTCGCTGGACCTCGCCGCCGAGGGTCGATCCCTGAGTGCCGACGAGGTCGAATCGATGTACACGCTGAAGACCGGCGCGTTGATACGCGCCGCGATCGTCTGTCCTTCGCTGCTGGTGGACGGCTTGCCGACGGAACGCATCACGGCGCTCGACGCCTTCGCCCGCAACATCGGCATCGCGTTCCAGATCCGCGATGACATCCTGGACATCGAGGGCGCTACGCAGGTTATCGGCAAACGGGCAGGCGTTGACAGCGAGCGCAACAAGGCTACCTGGCCGGGCTTGTTCGGCGTCGACGCGGCACGCCAGCGCTCGGAAGTGCTCGTCAACGGCGCGCTCGAGCGTCTCGACGATTTCGGCGCCGACGCCGAACCCCTGCGCTGGATGGCGCGATTCATCACCGAACGCAGCCATTAGCTCCTCGATGACCGGTCTTTCGCGCACGATCCTGCACGTCGACATGGACGCCTTCTATGCGGCTATCGAGCAGCGCGACAACCCGGAACTGCGTGGCAGACCCGTCGTGGTCGGCGGCGGCACGCGTGGCGTCGTTGCCGCGGCGAGCTACGAAGTGCGGAAATTCGGCGTGCGCTCGGCCATGCCGATGCGGGACGCCTTGCGCCGGTGCCCGGATCTGATCCGCGTGGCGCCGCGGATGGCACACTATCGATCGGTATCCGGCGAGATCTTCGGCGTGTTCCACGAGTTCACGCCGGAGGTGGAGGGACTGTCGCTGGACGAGGCTTTCCTGGACGTCTCGACCAGTCTCGCGATTCACGGCACCGGCATCGAGATCGCGCGCGAGATCAAGCGGCGCATCGCTGACCGCACGGGACTGACCGCGTCGGTCGGCGTCGCACCGAACAAGCTCGTCGCCAAAATCGCGTCGGATCTCGACAAGCCGGACGGGCTCGTCGTCGTCACCGACGGCCGCCGCAATCAGATCCTCGATCCGCTGCCCGTTTCGGTGATCCCCGGCGTCGGGCCCAAGACCCTCGAACGCCTGACCCAGGCGGGAATTCGCACCGTGGGCGATCTCCGGCGTGCGCCGGGGAGCGCCATCGAGGCCATCTTCGGACGCTATACGCAGCGCATGCGCGAGCGCGCCGCCGGCATCGACGACCGCCCCGTCGTCGCGGCGCGCGAAGAGCAGTCGATCAGCAGCGAGGAGACCTACGACACCGACCTGGCCGACCCCGCCCGGATGGATCGGGAACTGCTCAGGCTGTCGGATTCGACCGCGACCCGGCTGCGTCGCGCGAACCTGCGCGCCGGCACGGTCCGGGTCAAGATACGCCGGGCCGACTTCCACACCGCCACGCGCCAGAAGAGCCTGTCGCCCCCGATCGACGGCACCGACCGCATCTTCCGCGTCGCGCGCGAACTGCTGCATGGCTGGCTGGACGAGAATCGGGGCGCGCGCATACGGTTGCTGGGGGTCGGCGGCACCCGGCTGGTGCCGGCAGGGCAACAGGAGCTGTTCGCGGACGACGGCCCCGCAGGTACCGCCGTCGACCGGACGGTCGACGAGATCCGGGGGCGGTTCGGGACGGGATCGCTGGGGCGCGCGAGGAGCCTGCCCGAGTAAGGTAGAATCGATCTCCCGTCGCAGTGCGAAATACGATGTACACGAGCTTTTTCGGTCTTCATGAAAAGCCGTTCTCGATAACGCCGGATCCGCGTTATCTGTTCATGAGCGAGCGTCACGGCGAGGCCCTCGCGCATCTCGTCTACGGCGTCACCGAGAGCGGCGGCTTCATGCAGCTCACCGGCGAGGTCGGCACCGGCAAGACCACGCTCGTGCGTACCCTGTTGCTCAACCGCATGCCCGCCAATGCCGACGTCGCCGTCGTACTGAACCCGCAGCTGTCCGCACGCGAGTTCCTCGTCACGATATGCGAGGAGCTGCATCTTGCCGTGCCGGCCGAGCGCGGCAGCATCAAGGCACTGATCGATGCCCTCAATCGCCACTTGCTCGCCACGCACGCGAAAGGCCGCCGCACGATCCTCGTCGTCGACGAGGCACAGAATCTCGCGGCCGAGGTACTGGAGCAGGTCCGGCTGCTCACGAATCTCGAGACGGCCAGGCAGAAGCTGCTGCAGATCATCCTGATCGGTCAGCCCGAGTTGCGAGAGCTGCTCGGGCGCAACGATCTGCGGCAACTCGCGCAGCGCATCACGGGGCGTTACCACCTCGAACCGCTGTCGCGTTCGGAGACGGCGCGTTACATCGAACACCGCCTGAAAGTCGCCGGCGCGCTCGGCGAGATCTTCACTGTCGGCGCGAAACGGGAAGTGTACCGCTTGTCGCAGGGCGTGCCGCGGCTCATCAATGTGATCTGCGATCGAGCGTTGCTCGGCGCCTACGCGGCGGAACGGCGCCTTG